>Ga0181520_10012890_pt1 | contig 10657 bp, 7 predicted proteins | sample PEATcosm2014_Bin_29_FD_132451 | JGI IMG/M metagenome (GOLD analysis project Ga0181520, IMG submission 132451) | Peatland microbial communities from MTU Mesocosm Facility, Houghton, MI, USA - PEATcosm2014_Bin02_30_metaG | ecosystem: Environmental > Terrestrial > Soil > Wetlands > Peat | place...
CCCGGAACCTCGGCGCTTGCGCACGTTGGTCAGAATGGTGCCGCCGCGCGAATCGAGCTGCCGCAGAGCGTCTACGATGGGCTTTCCGCGGTGAGCCATCCGTCGATAAGCCTACGCGAGCTGCGCGAAGTTTAGTGCCGAAAAGCAACCGCAGATCCTTCGACTGCGCCTCTCGCGATGAAACTGCGAGAGGGTCCGCTCAGGATGACATTGCTTTGTTTAGCGAATGGGTAACTCAGGACACTGGTTGCAGAGACACGAATGCAGCGCCAAGTCGGCATCACGTTCGTGTCTTGCAAGTGAGGTTTTGCAGAGCCTCATAGGCCCAGGGCTGCGCGAATTGCGTTGGCGATGGCGTCGGCGTGGCGGCGCATTGCTTCTTCGCTCTCGGCTTCAATCATCACCCGCGCCAACGCTTCGGTGCCGGAGTAGCGGATGACCACTCGGCCGGAGTCTTTCAACTCTTCTTCGGCGGCGCGGATGGCGGTGGCTACGGCTGGAATGCTTTCGAGCGGCTTCTTCTCGCGCACCTTCACATTGACGATCACCTGCGGGAAAACCTTCAAGTCCGCGGTCAGTTCCTCGATGGTCTTGCCGGAGCGAGCAATTAGGTCGAGAACCACCAGAGCGGTGAGCAGGCCATCGCCGGTGGTGGCCAAGTGGGGCAGCAGGATGTGTCCCGACTGCTCGCCGCCCAGCGCGGCGTGGTGCTCCTGCATCTGCTCCAGCACGTAGCGATCGCCGACGGGCGCGCGCAGCATGCGGATGCCGGAGCGCTTGAGCGCCGCTTCAAGACCCATGTTGGACATGGTGGTGGCTACCACCAGATTGCCGGTCAGCATTCCGCGCGCCTTCAGGTCGCGCGCCATCATCAGCAGGATCGCGTCTCCATTAATGATGTTGTTGTGCCTGCCGGCCAGCATGCAGCGGTCGGCGTCGCCGTCGAAGGTGAGACCCATGGCCTGGCGGTCGGCGGCCTCGCGGGCGACAAAGCCGGGATGCAGCGCGCCGCAACCGTCGTTGATGTTGCGGCCGTCGGGCGAGACGTTGAGGAGAAGCACGTCTCCGCCGAGGCGGCGAAAGAGTTCGGGCGCCACGGCGGCAGCGGCCCCGTTGGCGCAGTCGGCCACGATGCGCAGGCCGGCCAGCGAGAGCCGGGGCGCGCAGCCGAGAAGGAATTGAATGTAGTCGTCGCGCAGAGCGGCGTTGTCTTCAACCGGCGGCAGCGCGGCCGGGTCAGGCGCGGCGATGCGGGCGGCGTGATGCAGAATCTCCTCCTCCATGGCCAGCTCCAGGGCGTCGGGAAGCTTGAAACCGTCGGCGCCGAAGAGCTTGATGCCGTTGTCGCGCCAGGGATTGTGCGAGGCGGAGATGACCACGCCGGCCTGGAAGCCGTGGGTGCGCGCCAGGAACGCGACGGCAGGAGTGGTGATGACTCCGGCGCTCTCAACGCGCACACCCGCTTGGCGCAGGCCGGCGGCCAGAGTGGCGGCAATCCAGGGGCCGGACTCGCGCGTGTCGCGGCCGAAAATCACTTTGGGTTCGCCGTTTGTCCTGGGCAGCGAGTGGCCCAGCGCGAGGCCGCATGCGTAGATGGTGGTGGGGTCGAGCGGGGATTGGCCGGCGATGGCGCGAATGCCGTCGGTGCCGAAGAGTCTGCGTGCATTGGCGATTGTCATAAGCTCACTTTTTGCTGGATTTTTTGGGTGCGGCGCCTTGGACGCGGCTGGTAAAGGAGCCGTCGGCGAGGTGCGTGGTGACCTGGTCGCCGGGCGAAACCTGGGCCGTGGAGCGCACCAGGCCGCCGGCCGCATCGAGCACCAGCGCATAGCCGCGGTCGAGCACTTCAAGCGGCGAAAGCGAGTGCAGGCGCGCGTTGAGGGCGCTGAGACGGGCGGCGGAGGTATACATGAGCCGTTCCATGGTGCGGTCAAGGCGGGTGCGGCAGGCGGTGAGGCGCTGGCGTGCCAGGCTCAGCTTCTGGCGCGGGTCGTGGCGCAGCACGGTTGCGGCAAGCTCGGCCACATGGCGCTGCTGCTCAAGGATCTGCGCGTGCAGGTTTGCTTCCAGGCGGAAGCTGAAGTCGTCGAGCCGCTGCTCAAGCCGGTAAATCAGCGACGCCATGCGGCCTTCTGCGCGGCTCATGGAGAGATGCGCTAGATGCTGCCGGGCTTGCAGAAGCTGGAAGTGCGCGGCGCGTTCCAGCCGGTGATTCTGATTGGCCAGGTGCTCGGCAATTCTGTGCTGTGCCTCGGTAATCAGCTCGGCGGCGGCCGACGGTGTGGGAGCGCGCAGGTCGGAGACGAAATCGGCAATGGTGAAGTCGGTCTCGTGGCCTACCGCAGAAACGACAGGCAGGCTGCTCGATGCAATGGCGCGGGCCACGCGCTCGCTGTTGAATGCAGCCAAGTCTTCAAGCGATCCGCCGCCGCGAGCCAAAACGATCACGTCCACCTCTTGGCGGGCGTTCAACTGGGCGATGGCGGAGGCAATCTCAGCCGGTGCCTGGTCGCCCTGCACCGAGACCGGGAAGAGGAGCACGTTCAAGCCGGAGTGGCGGCGGGCAACAATGTTGAGGAAGTCGCGAATTACGGCGCCGGTGGGCGAGGTGACAATGCCCACCGTGCACGGAAAGGCTGGCAAGGGGCGCTTGCGCGCGGCATCGAAGAGGCCTTCAGTCTTGAGGCGCTCCTTTAATTGCTCGAAGGCCAGTTGCAGCGATCCGGCGCCTACCGGCTCCATGGTCTCGGCCACCAGTTGCATCTGGCCGCGCTGCTCGTAGACGCTAACGCGGCCGCGCACCAGCACGTGCAGGCCGTCCTCGGGACGGAAGCGCAGTAGAATGGCCTGGCGGCGGAAGAGCACCACGGGCAGTTGCGCATCGGCGTCCTTGAGGGTGAAGTAGACGTGGCCGGATGGCGCGGGGCGGAAGTTGGAGATTTCGCCCTCGACCCAGACGTCGCCGTATCGTTGCTCGACCAGCTCGCGCACCTGGGCCACGAGCTCGCGCACCGGCCAAATGCGGCGCGCGGGGCGGGGCTCGTCAAAAGTGAGGTCGAGTTGAGGCGAGGATGGAAGTCTAGGTGTCATTCAAACCTGTTTCATAAAAGGCCGAACGAGGATTGCCTGTGATTCCTCAGCGGTTATTGATCCCTGCAAAGGTCATGTTATGCAACGTCCCTACGGGACTCCCGGTTTGCGATGAGGAATACGCCTTCCCCACGCTGAAGCGCGGGGCTAACGAACCCTGCGCCTCCGGCGCGGCTGCCGGGGGATCCCTTATTCAGCCATCAATACAGGCCCTGCTTTTTTCGGTCCTTTGCGGCAGGACTAAGAGTCGTGCCCCAAAAGGAAACAAGAACCGGAACGTGGGTAATTGAAGTTGGAGGTATCCCACCCTAGCCGCAAAAACAAAAACGCAGCGAGGGTGGGGCACCCAGCGTTTTTTGAGAAGTCGGCTCCCGTCTCATCCCCTGTGGGTAGGCTATGCCGGTGGACGACAGTTACAAAGCGGTTCATTGAAACACGCTCTAGGAAAAGTGTAATTGGTGGGTTTACTTGCGGGTGGAGACGATGGCGCGGAGCTGGGCGGCGATTGCAGCCAGGCGGGCCGGTGTCTCGGGGTCGAGATCGGGCTCGGCGGAGTAGAGAATCTCAGCCTCCCGTGCCAGGATGGTGCCCTTGGTGAGCCCGAAAGTGCCCAGCACGCCTGCGAGCTTGTGCGCTGCCGAATTGGCCTGCTCGCGCTCGCCAATGGTAAGCTCCCTGGCCGAGAGCGCGGCACCGGCTGCTTCCAGAATGCCTACGCGCTCCTCTAACTGGGGTAGAAACTGAGCCCAGAGCCGGTCGAGGGCCTCGGCCAGAAAGGGCTGCGGGGAGGGTTTCATCGCGGGCTTCCTGCTCAGTTCCAGCCCAGTACGCTGGCAATCTGGTTGGGGAGGGTGAGGGGGTCAAAGGGCTTGAAGAGAACGGCTTCGACGCCCAAGTCTGCAAAGCGCCGCTGATCGCTGGCTTGCACCTTGGCGGTCAACAGCAGCACCGGAATGCGGGCTGTGGCCGGATTCTTGCGCAGTTCGCGAAAGGTTGACGGCCCATCCATCCCCGGCATCATCACGTCCAGCAGAATGGCGTCCGGCTGGCACTCGGCCGCGCGCACCAAGCCCTGAGCACCGGAGTTGGCTGTAACGACATCCCATCCGGCCACCGTTTCAAGGCTGAGCGCTGCCACCTCGCGAATGTCGTCCTCGTCGTCGATGATTAGAATGCGGTGCGCCACTCTCGAAAACCCTCCATCCATCTTGCGGAATTGCCGGCCCCTAGTGAGAACCAGCATCTAGCAGAGTTCCCTCGATCGATTCCAGCGCGTCTGCGCGAGCCGGAAAGGCGCAATTCTTTATTCCCGTGCCGCATTTGCCGGCTGGGGAGCTTCTTCCATTCGACGCGAACTGCGCAGCATCGTCAAGACCAGGGCTTCAAGTTGCTGCGGTTGCACGCTGGCCTTGGATAAAAAGTGAGTCGGTCCCAAGGTGAGCTGCCGGCGTTCAGCGGCCGAGAGTTGGCGGCCAGAGTAGATGACCAGCGGAAGCCCAGCCAGGCTTTTCTGCTGGCGCAGCCAGTCAACCACGTTAAACCCGTCGCCGTCGGGCAAGCCGATGTCAAGGACGAGCAGGTTGGGCTGGAAAGCGAAGCAGGCGTCCAGCGCGGCCTGGCGGGTGTGGACCAATTCGACCTCGATGCCCTCGCGGGAGAAGACCTCGCCGATGACCTGGGCCAGGTCCACATCGTCCTCTACCACCAGGATGCGGGCGTTTTCTCCAGGGAACGAAAGCACGCGGGCAAGCTCGCGGAGCAGTGCATCCTCTTCCACCGGCTTGGTCACCAGTCCTTCGGCATCGCCGGGCAACGCCGCTCGGTTATCTGGGGAGGCGACGCTGAGTAGAACCACCGGGGTCTTGGCCTCAGGATTGACCTGGCGCAGAAGTGGGAGAATCTCCCAGCCGTTCACTCCGTCGAGCGTGGTATCAAGCAGGATGGCTTCGACTCCGGCATGGGCGGCAGCCAAGGTCTGTTCCACATTGCCGGTTTCCACTACCTGGTAGCCGTGGCGGCTCAACTGGGCGGCCATTACCGGACGCGCAAAGGCGTTGGCGTCGGCCAGTAAGACGGTGCCATGGCCGGGCTCAGGATCGAACTTGCCCGGCGCGGGGGCGGTGGGAGATGGATGGTAAGGCAGAAACACCCTGAAAGTTGATCCGCGCACCGGATTGCGCTCGGCCCAGATGCGCCCCGAATGCTGCAGCACGATTGTGCGGCAAATGGCCAGCCCCAGGCCGCTGCCGCCTTTTTGCCTGGAATCGGAGGCGTCAACCTGCTGGAATCGTCCGAAGATGGCCTCCAGCTTGTCGGCCGGAATGCCTCGCCCGTGGTCGATGACCGAAACGGTGACACCGTTTTTGCCGGGCCGCAGCATCACGGAGATGGACGAATTGGGTGGCGAGAACTTGACCGCATTCGACAGCAAGTTCGTGAGCACCTGCAGCAGGCGGTCGGGGTCGGCGGCGATCTCAACCTGGGTGGTGTCGTGAATCAGTTGCACGCTGGCTGCCTCGGCCACCGGCTGCATACCGTCGATGGCCTGGCGCACGATTTCACCCAGTTGCACAGGGCGGAAGGCGAGAGGCTCGCGCCCGCTCTGGATGCGCTCCAGGTCAAGAATGTCGTTGATCAGGCGCACCAGGCGGTCAGAATTGGTGAGGGCGATGCGCAGCAGGTTTGCGGCCTTGTCGTTGACCGCGCCCAGGATGCCTGAAGAGAGCAGCCCCAACGCTCCGCGGATGGAAGTGAGCGGAGTGCGAAGCTCGTGGCTTACGGTGGAGATGAACTCGTCCTTCAGCCGGTCGAGCGCGTAGCGCTGGCTGATGTCGCGGAAGCTCAACACCGAACCGGAAAACCGGCCCTGGTCCATGATGGGAGTCAATGCGTACTCGGCCGGGAACGAACTGCCGTCGGCACGATGGATGGTGTCTTCGCCGGCGACCGGCATCTGGTGGCCGGTGGCGCGGCGCAAGGGACAATCGCTTTGGCATTGGTAGCCCTCGGCGGCTGCGCCGTGCAGCAATTCGTGGACGCCCTTCCCGGTGAGTCCCGCACTGGTTGAGCCAAGCAGGCGAAGGGCCGCCGGATTGGCAAAGCTCACCAACCCGCGCCGGTCCAAACCGCAAATGCCGTCGGCCACCGAGTCCAGCAGAATTTCGCGCTGGCGGTAAAGCTCTTCGGCGCGCCCGCGTTCCTGGGTCCGGTCGAGCATCTGTCCGAGGGAGGCGGCCACGGTTTCCATTGCCGCCATCGCCTCGCGGTCTTCGCGGAGACGGAGGTGGGAATAAAATTCCAGGACGGCCAGCACCTTGCTGCCCACCCGCACCGGCACGGCCCATCCAGAGACCATCTCGTGAGCCAGAGCCGACTGGGTGCGTCGGCACGCGGGTCCAGATGCCAGGTTGGTGATCCAAACCGGGCGCCCATCGCGCCATGCCCTACCCGGCATGTCGGCGCCCTTGGCAAACGTCAGCCCCATGCTCTCCTGAATGAGAGCTTCAGAGCGACGGCCCGGCGCGCCCCAGGCGGTGGCGAACTCAAGCCGGTGTTCTTCGTGGTTCACTTCCCACTTGATGCCCGCGTCCCAACCCTGAGAAACGCAGAGAGCTTCAATGATGCGCATCGCCGCGGCTTCAGGCGAGGCGTTTTCGCCCACAATCTGGCCCACCACCACTTGCAATGCCAAACGGTTCTCACGCTGCCGTTGCTGGGTGACGTCGCGCAGCAGGCAGCGCACCGCCAGCGGGTTGCCTGCCTTTTGCCTCTGGCTCAGGGTCAGCTCCAGGTCAAGCACACGTCCGTCGTTGGTATGGTTGCGCAGCGGCGCACGTTCTACCGATTCGCCGTCGAGCGCGCGGCGGAAGAGCGCTGCCACATCGCCGCGGCAGGAAGGATCGAAGACTTCCTCAAAGGAACGCAGTTGGACCAGCACGGCGGCGTCGAGCCCGAAGCAGCGTTTCCAGGCCGGATTGGCGTAGAGAAACTGCCCGCCAGGGCTGAGCGTGGCAATCATCTCACTGGAAGTCTCGAAGAGATCGCGATACCGCTCCTGCGACTCGCGCAAGGCCTGTTCGTGGCGCAATACCACGCTTTGGTCCAAGGCCACGGCTACCAGGCCGGCGAAGACGCCATTGTCGTGCCGAATCGCGGAGATGTGCAGCGTGACCGGAATGAGGCTCCCATTCTTGCGGCGCAACTGAGCCTCAAAACTGGGTACCTGGCTGGGAGGCAGGGAACTGACGCTCAGCATATAGGCCGCCAGGCGGTCGGCGGGAACGCTGGGTGTTGGAGCGTCGCCATGCAGCCTCAGCATCTCCTGCACCAGGCGCGGCCCTTGGTCCGGCGCCAGAATCGAGCCGGCGTTCGGCATATTCTTGAGTTCCAGCGCGGTGTAGCCCAGCATCCGCTCGGCGGCGGGATTCAGGTAAGTGAAGCGGCCGTCAAGGTCTACCGCCATGACCATGGGACCGGCCGAATCCAGTAGCTCCTTGAACGGCTCATTGGGCGCCTCGCCCGCAGGCGTGGCCCTGCCTGGCCTGCGCAGCAGGAGGTAGAACGCGAGCAGACCCGCAATCCCGGCCACGCATGCCATCAACAGCCAATCAAGACCAGGGCCTGCCGCCAGGCGAACCATAACCGCCCCCGCTGCCAGGACCAGCGCCAACACCGGCAAAAGAAGTGAGAGTTTAACCCGCGTCTTGCGCGCGCCTGGTTCTGCTCCCGTTCCGGTCAATCGCTTGGCCCCTTCCAGCATGGTCTCCTCTATCTGTCCTCCCCGGCGTAACGCTTCGAGGAGCGATCTTTTACCGCTCCTCTCGATGGGGCATACGATCACGGCTGTCAGCCGATGGCGCCTGGCGCAAACGGCTCACGATCGGCGGTGCATCGCCGATTGAAAGCTTGCTAAAAAGTCCGCTTATCGTCCATTACCTTACACCTTTTTATTGCGAAAGCAGCTCAAAAACCGCCCGGTCGAACCCGGAAACACACGCCCGCGCGTCCTGGAGCCGGCTGGGATACAGACAGGCTCTCTCTACAGCCTATGCTTATCGAGACAACCACGCCGCGTGGCCGCTTTTTTAGCGGGCGTTCGGGGCGCATGCCGGCTCAATGGGCCGATCCGCAATCCATGTTGAAAAGGACTATCGGTTGGAAAAGGCGAGTGGTTTCATTGCAACGGGCAGCGCGGAGGCGCGGGTGGTTACCGCCGCGCGCAACTGCGAAACACGTGGGTCAGGAGGCCCACGCTACAGTTGGCCGGGAGGCCGGCGCTACACATTTCTTATCAGCGAAGCAGTGACACGGGAAGCCACATTCTTTTAGTGATTTGCAGCCTATGCCATCCGATTTAAGGCCTCTGCCATGAGTCTGCGGGCAGCTCGTCAGTCGCCTGCCTCAGCCTGAGCCAGCGCGGGAACGCGGCGCAGAAGCACGGTCAGCGTGGCCGTCATCAGGGCTACGGCTGGGACGGCAATCAGCAGCCAGCCCAACAGCGCCTGCCCGGCCAGTCCGCCCATCTGCGCGATGGCCATGGCGGGCGAAGCGTGCAGCAGCGCTCCGGCCGAAGCCGCCGGACGATGCGCGCCGGAAAAGATCCATCCACCCAAGCGCACAAAGGGCACAATCAAAGCCAGTTGCAGTGGCATCACCGCATAATTCGCGGCCTGAATGGCGGGCAGATTCAAGCGCAGAGCAATCGCCAGCGCGGCACATAGCGCAGTCGGAATCCCAACCACCGGGAAGCAGCCAATGGCGAAACCAAGCGCCAGGGTGAGCGCCAGCCGCTGCGGAGAAATACCCTGCCGCAGCCACTCGGTAGCCTTCTGCCTCATCGAATTCAGGGATTTATTCATCATCACGCTTACGTTATCGGTACGACATACAACACTTGTTAGTTCCCCGGTGAAATTCTGGTGAATGAATCAAAACGGTCAGCGCAGATGAGAAACTCCCGAAAAATGCGATTGCGGACACCCCGTCTGGAAGCCCTCCGGCCGCAGCGTCATTGCCCTGTGCCCATCCTTGCGGCGTGTTTGTTTTTGCCGCAAGGGTGGAATACGACGATCTCAGCGTTCACTCTTCAAGGATAGACGCAATTTTGGGCGCGAGGCGCCTGAACAGCCCGGCCAGGCGCGCTTCAACCTGCCGTCCGGCCGCAAAGACTTCTTCATGAGTCAGTTGCGCGGCGCCCAAGCCCGCGGCCAAATTGGTGACGCAACTCAAGCACAGCACCTCAAGCCCCATGTGGCGCGCAACAATGGTCTCGGGAACCGTGGACATGCCGACCAGCGTGGCGCCCATGGTGCGGAAAGCGCGAATTTCGGCCGGGGTCTCAAAGCTTGGCCCACTCACTGCCAGGTAAACGCCTTCGCTGAGGCCGAAGCCCTCTTCAATCGCAGTCTGGCTGGCCAGAGCGCGCAGACGCTTGCTGTAGGCCCCGGTCATGTCGAAGAAGCGCAGGCCGGCGCCGGGGAGGTAGCCGAAGCGCGGCTCATTCTGCCCCACCAGGGGATTCCAGCCCATGAGATTGATGTGGTCGCTGAGGGCAACCAACTGGCCAACATGCAGTCCCTCGGCAATTCCGCCGGCTGCGTTGGTCAGAATGACTGCCCGGACGCCCAGCGCGCCCATGACCCGCATGGGAAAGGTGACCTGGAGCGGCGAGTAGCCCTCATAAAAATGCACGCGCCCCTGCATGGCCGCCACTGGAACCCCGGCCAGCAGCCCGGCCACGAGTTGCCCGGAATGGCCCTCGACTGTGGATTGGGGGAAATGCGGAATCTCAGCATAGGGAATCACGATGGGATCGGCGAGCGCGCCAGCCACCGCGCCCAGCCCCGAGCCTAGCACCAGGCCGATGCGCGGGGCGAGACTGCCAAGTTTGGCGCGCAGAAAGGCCGCCGCCTCAGTGACTTGATCGAAATAGGTTGTCATTTCCGTGCCCATCCATCTCCAATGGGGATTCTACAGCCCGGCAAGATGGCTCAAGCCGCGGCCCAGCCATCGGGAGCCAATGTCACCACGCAGCAGCCAAGCGAGTAGTTGTACCAGGAGTGCTCGGTGGTCGGAGTCGCAAAGAAGCCCTCAAGCTTGCGGCGCCCAACGACCTCGGTGACGAATTGGCGCGGACCGTAGAAGAGCGTGAAGAAGCTGTCCCAATCCACGGTGAACAGAAACGATGCGTCGGGAGCGGCCAGTGTGCCGCGTCCGGGAAAGGGAGTCTCGCGCCGTTGGAGGCTGGTTACCTCGAGCTCCTGGATCGGGTCGGCGTCCGGGAATTCGGGGACGAAGATCAGCGTTTCCTGCCCGGCGGATTCAAAGGCATCGAGAAAATCGCTTTGCGGCAAGGGCTCGAAGCAGCCTTCTCCGGGCATCCAGATTGGCTTGGACTTGACCAGGTTGGTGAGCGAATCGGCGGCCGGAAAATCGCAGAACTCATCGTTGAGCGACCGAATCGTAGTCAGCAACGCCTGGTTCATCTTGGCGCAGCTGGCGATGCCGGTTTGAGCGGCGACCGCGGCCCACGGGCATTTTGCGCCCTCGCTCAGAATCTGCTCGTCGC
>Ga0181520_10012892_pt1 | contig 10656 bp, 12 predicted proteins | sample PEATcosm2014_Bin_29_FD_132451 | JGI IMG/M metagenome (GOLD analysis project Ga0181520, IMG submission 132451) | Peatland microbial communities from MTU Mesocosm Facility, Houghton, MI, USA - PEATcosm2014_Bin02_30_metaG | ecosystem: Environmental > Terrestrial > Soil > Wetlands > Peat | place...
AGATCAGCAGAAGCGGAATGACTGCGGGCACCATAGCGGTGATGCTAGATACGTTCGGGTTGTAAAGAAAGCGAGTCTCGAGTTGGAAGATTGGGCCGGTCTTCATTCCCAGGCGATGCGTTGCAAGATCCACAAGGTACAAATAGTGCATAGCTTGCACATAGCCGAGCACTGTTTCCGCGCGCTGCGGCATGGCTCCATCCACCCATAGACCGATGGCCGGTTGCGCGCCGCGATGCAGGTCCTGGCCGTAGTTCGGCGGTATCTCCACGGCGAATGTAAGTTCGCCGTCGCGAATGCGCCGGTCAAGATCGCCATAGTTCGTGATAGCCTGCTTCTCGATGAAGTAGGGAGAACCCGCGAGGTTCAGCGCATAGTCCTGACTGGCCGCGGTCTGGTCGTGGTCGAGGATGGCGTAGGAGACGTTGTTCACATCGAGGTTGATTCCATAGCCAATGACGATCATGAGCAAGACGGTTCCGCCCAGAGCCAGAGCCAGACGGATAGTATCGCGGCGCAATTCGAGCGCTTCGCGATACGCGTAGGTCAATAGCCGCTGCAAGCTGAAGGCGGAATGCTTCGGCGATGACTTCCGAGGCTCGCTGGGAAGCGGAGCAGGCGTGCTCGCTTGAACGGAAACAGCGATGGGAGAGTTGGCTTTCTCCGTTGGCGTCTGGGCATTGACGAGGTAGTCGATGAAAGTGGCCTCGAGTGTGTCGAGTTTGCGGGCTGCGACCAACGCGGCAGGTTCGCCCGTAGTCAGAATTTTCCCGGCATTCATCAGCGAGATGCGGTCGCAGCGGGCAGCCTCGTCCATGAAGTGCGTTGAGATGAAGATCGTCACCCCATCGTTGCGGGATAGCCCGAGCATCAATTCCCAAAAGATATCCCGTGCGATTGGGTCCACGCCGGAGGTTGGTTCGTCGAGGATCAGCATGGACGGGCGATGGATCACGGCAACGGCCAGAGATAATCGCTGGCGAATGCCCAGCGGCAGCCCTTCCGGCAACTGATCCAGCACCGCTTCAAGCCCGAATCGCTGCGTCATCTCATTTACACGCGCCTCGATTTCAGCTTCTGGCACGGAATAGAGTTGCGCATGCAGAAGCAGATTTTGACGAACGCTGAGTTCCGTGTAGAGAGAGAAGGCTTGCGACATGTAACCAACGTGGCGGCGTACCTCAAGATCCCCTGCGCTGACTGGCTTGCCAAAGAGAAGCGCCTGCCCATCGGTAGCCTTCAACAGCCCGGTCAGCATCTTCATGGTCGTGGACTTTCCGCTACCGTTCGAGCCAAGAAAGCCGAAGATCTCCCCGCGAGTTACGCTCAAAGTTACATGGTCGACTGCCATGAACTTGCCGAAAGACTTGGTGAGGTCTCGCGCTTCAATCACAACTTGTGCATCCGGCTTGCGCGGCGGTATCACCAGTGTGTGGTGCCCTTTGCGCTGATCTTCAGGCAGCAGTTGAATGAATGCATCCTCAAGTGTTGCCTGGCCGGTTTTTCTTTTCAGCTCCTGCGCCGATCCGCTCGCCATTACGCGACCGGCATTCATGGCAGTCAGAGAGTCGAAGGCTTCTGCCTCTTCCATGTAGGCAGTTGCGATAATCACGCTCATCCCTGCTCGGCGTTCGCGGATGGTTCTGATCAGGTCCCAAAATTGTCGCCGGGAGAGCGGATCGACTCCGGTTGTTGGTTCGTCAAGAATCAGAAGATCAGGATCATGAATCAGTGAGCAGCAAATGCCAAGCTTTTGTTTCATTCCACCGGAGAGCAACCCGACAGGCCGGTCACGGAATGCTATAAGTCCAGTGCTCGCAAGCAGCTCGTCAATGTGTTCTTTGCGCTCCTGACCGGTGAGTCCAAAGAGACGTCCGAAGAAATCGATGTTCTCATTGACTGAAAGTGTGGGATAGAGATTCTTGCCGAGGCCCTGCGGCATATAGGCAATGCGAGGGCAAACACGCCCGCGATGAGAGCGATCTGCCATCTTGCCGTCCAGGACTTCGATCGAACCGTGCTGTATTTTAACAGCGCCGGAGATAAGGCCCAACAGTGTCGACTTTCCTGTGCCATCGGGACCGATAAAGCCAACCATCATCCCAGCCGGAATATCCAGAGTCACATTGTCGACAGCGACCGTAGCCCCATAGAAGTGAGCAACATTCTGCAACCGCACAACCGGGGCGGACGTGGGGGTCATTGCTGGGACCTGACAGCAAGCTTAGAGGGCCAGGCTACGTAAGGATCAAGACGAACGTATGCCATTCCGGGTAATCCGGATTTGATTTGCGATGCGTGCGAGACTAGAATTTCCGGGCTAATCCTGGCCTTGACCCGAAAGACAAGTTTTTCGCGTTCGCTTTGTGTCTCAACGGATTTTGGCGTGAACTGTGCAACGCTGGCAACAAAAGTGACTTTCGCCGGGATCACATCCTCCGGGCTTGCATCGAGAACGATGTGAACCTCCGACCCGATGGCCACCCGGCCGGCGGCTTCCTCTGGCAGAAAAAAGGTGATCGTGACATCGCTCAGGTCAATCATGCTGAGCACCTTGCCGCCAGCTGAGACAACTTCACCTGGCTGAGCGATGCGGTATTGAACCCTTCCGTTTCGCACTGCCTTCAACACAGTGTCATCGATCTGCGCTTGGATTTGAGCTTCAGACGCCTGCATTGCCGCAACGTTTGATTGCGCCCCAAGAACCTGGGCATTGGCCGCATCGATTGTGGATTGGGATGCATCGAGTTGAGCCTTTGCAGCGGCAAGGGCAGCTACAGCCTCTCGCCGGCGTGCCTCATCTTCATCGAGTTCCTGAATAGAAGCCGCATGCTGTGCGGAGAGAACGCGTGTTCTTTCCTCGGTTTTTTTAGCCACACTAAGTGCCGCCTCACGTTGTACGACCATCGACGCTGCTGCGGTCTTTTCGCTTTCATGTTGTGCAACCATTGCCAAAGCAGTGTTGGTTGCATGTCGCGCTTGTGACTCCTCTGCCTGTGCCTGCCTCAGTTGCGCATTGAGTACGTCAGTGTCCATTCTGGCGACTACCTGTCCAGCAATTACAACGTCACCTTCATCTGCGTAGATTTCACGAATACGTCCGGGAGCTTTTGCCGCAATATCCAGTTCAACAGCCTCAATACGGCCGTTTCCGCTGGAAAAACCTTCTCCCAGTCCCTTCGCCCGAAAGTGCTGCCAGATGAAGTATGTAGCGAGAGCGATGGCTGCGAGCGATGCAATGCCAAGAGCCGGCTTGAGATACCGGCGCGCCTTGCTGCCGGCATTGGGAGATTGCGGAGTTTCGGATTTTGCAGGAGGATTCCGGGATGCCTCCGCCTCTTTTGGGTTGCGAGTTCCTGGTGCGTCCTGTGCAGGAGTCTGCTTTGCTGGAGCTTCTTGCGCATGATCTGTTTGCGCCGCTGGCTCAATACTTGCAGTGTTGGCTACACCAGAGGTTCCCGAACCATCAGGTTTCAGATCGCTCTTGTCGGCATTGACCGGCTCTTGATTCTTTGGTGAATTCAGGGGAGGCACTGTGATAGGGGAATCTTTGTCGTCCGCGGTGATGACCATTGCGCCTTCCTTGCGATATCCGTGTCCATTGGACTGTGAGAAGTTGGAGTCTCAACTACCACATCGAGGAAAGGCTCTTGCACCGTGGGTCTTCCATCTCAATTGAAACGCTATTGCACCTACAGTCTTCTACCTCAATCTCGACTTGATGGCGCAGGTTTTTGTACCGTGGGTCGCGCGTAGGAGTCACTGCGCTATCAAGGAGGTATTGGCAACGACAATCGTCAGTCGCAGCCGTTTCTATTCTGCATCGACGCTCATCCATGTTCACGTCCTCGTGTTTACGATCATCGCTGTACCTGATCGCTTCTTAAACGAACTGAGTCAGAGTTGATACTTTCTGCGGGATTCGATCTGCTCAATAGTGGACACTTCGCCGGTCTCGGTTTTGAGTCCGGCATTGACTAGGCGCAAGTGGAACTAGCTATTTTCCGTGATCTCCTACGTAAAAATCTCTCTATCCCGGCAGTGAACCGTGTTGCGATCACTGAGCAATATTGCACAGTGTTTTCGAGTTTGCAGAGCCATCATCTTTTGTGGTGCCCACACCACAAGCGGCGGCAGCGATGCCGGATCAAGCGGCTACATCCCCTGAGGGCAGCACCACCTTCTACGCTGCCGCCGCCTCGTCCAACTATAGCTTTCCAAATGAACTCTTTCAGCGAGCAGGAATGCACATTCATTCTAGATGGGTCGAAGTAAAGTGAGGCGATGAAGACATCGATTTCCAGCCGCATCCGTATATGCAGAGCAATAGCGTGGGATCTGTTTCTTTCAGCTGTTGGGTGTTTCGTATTGAGGTGTTGCTTGCGATTAGTCGCAGAGGGCGGAGCCGGCTCGGAGACAAAGCCGATCGCATGCGCTATTGGCCCGGTTCGCGATCCGCTCGCGTATCTGGGTGCGGCACTCATTCTCCTAGCCATTGCTGCGCACAAACCGCTAAGGCTTGTGCGTGCGACCCCTGAAACTGATTCCTGAAATGACGCATGGACCATCTGAAGTTCATCGATCCGTTATCTAGTTTCAGCCTTTATTGCAATGGGGCGGATATCCCATGCTGCTGCCAGCCACCACCGGCGCTGCGAGCGACATCATACTCAGCCGCTCCATCTCTGGCCCACACACGCTTGTCGTTGGCCTGGTCTGGTGGGGCTTTGGCATGATGCTGGCCATCGGCTACATTGTTTTCGTGTACGCCAAGTTTCGCGGCAAGGTGGATCTCCAAGATGGTGCGCACTGAGTGCTCCCGCTGCACTTCTTTTGTTTTACGATCCAAAGCTGGAGGCAATCAAAGACTCCACCGGTTTCAACTGTGCCCACTTCAACTGTCCTATCACCTGCAGCAGTATCCCATAACGAGCAATAGCGACCATCTTTTGCTTTCTTGATCGTCGGATAGTTGTAGAGAAGGAGAATCAAAATGAAGCCAAGCACAGAAGATCAGACGACAGGCAAACTTCACGAAGTCAAGGGAACAGTCAAGCAGACAGTCGGCAGGATCACCAATGACCCCAACCAGGAAGCCGATGGAAGAGCTGAAAAGAATGCCGGAAAAGTTCAGAACATTGTCGGCAAGGTCGAAAAGGCAATCAACCAATAATCCTATCAACATGGAACCCGGAAACGAGAAAGGTTAACAGGCAATGGCGCAATCAGTGTACGAACAGACAAGCGAGCAAATCGGCGACACAATTCACAAGGCATCGCGGGCGGCGTCTTCTGCGGCGGAAGCAATTGAGGATGGCGTAGGAGCAGCAAAACGCGCCGTAAAACAGGGCGGTTACGCGGCTGCGGAGCTTTACTGTGACGCGAAGAGACGTGTGCAGCGAAATCCGATTGAAGCAGTTGTCGCAACATTTGCAACCGGCATTGCAGCAGGCGCAGCGATCAGTTGGATGATGAAGCGAAAGCGGTGCTGCAACTGCGCAGATACGACTGAGAGAGTTTAGTAGCCTCGGTCTATGTTCTCAATGGTTCTCCCGTTTGCGGATGGCCATTCGATCCAAGCGAAGCTGATTTGGATTCTCCTTTGCCCGCGCCATCCAGCAGCCGACCTTTGAGATTTGGAATGGCACCAAGCCAACGTCGCGGTAGCCCAGCGAGCTTTGTATCATCGTGCCCGCTGCAATCAGGCTGCGCGGCGCGGCGAATACTCCCAAGAGATGGAGACGAAATGACTGGAAGCAAGCACAACCTGGAAGGAAATAGCGGCGACAGGGGTGAGCCTGATCCCGGTCCTTACTGGAGACGGATGCATCGTGACTGGCGCTTCTGGATTGGCGCTGTCTTCATGGCTGCGGCGCTCGCTATCTACATTTTGAGTGGCGATCTGGCGTGGGTTCCAAATGGCCATCGTCAACCTGCGATGCCTGCGAGCACTGCGAATTGAATCCCTACTTCCATCTGCCGGAAATCATCCGCGTAACAGTATCTCAGACTGGGAGATAAATGAAAAAGCTCATCGTGTTTGATTTTACGGAACCTTTGCGCCAAGCAAGTCGTCTCTTTCTCTCATACTCGACTGATCGACTCTACTTGATGCCAGCTCTGTGACTGGATGAGCAATCCTGCCAGGAGTATGTCAAAGAGGATGGTGAATGATATGGAAGAATCCCAGTGCAGAATTACGCGATGAGATCGGAAGACCTGAGGTGCAAAGGACTGATCCCTGGCGTGGTGGTCGAGATGTATCCTCGATATAAGGACCTGTGCTGCGGTGGGTCAATAGAGATGGAAGATTCCAGGTGCAGGATCGCAGTGACTGAGATGGAGGATCCGCGCTGCATGGGCCTGAATCGGGCGTGGTGATTGAGCCTGTCCTCGGATATCCAGAGCTCACGGAAGGCTGCCTGCGCGTTGCCTTAGTTGTTCCTCTCGACTCCTGAATCCAGCAATGTATCTTCCTGCCTGATGGTTCGGCCGTTATGGACTGGCAGCCCTCCGATGAGCCCTTGATACTCTGTGAGTCGCGTGTCGAGGAGCACTACGCCCCGGGATGTAATCTCATACTCGCGAATATCCTTGGCGTGGTTTCCGCCCCGCATCTTGATCACGGTCATAATCTTGCGTAGCTGACCATCGATGGATACGTAGCGAAGCCGAATGATGTCATCGGTCAAGAATGATATTGAGTAAGTGCTGAAAGGAAATTCGATGAAAGACTCATCGACTTCTACTGTGCTCAAAATCGTCACACCGATTCCGGTCAACGCGAAGATCATCCGGTAGAGTGACTCGCGAAAATCAGCGCGAAAACCGGGTGAAAGAGCCATTTCAAAACCCGCCAGGGAATCGATCACCAAACGCTTGGCGCCGACCTTCTGTACGGCAGAAAGTATCGAGTGCATGGTTTCGTCTACAGAAAGATCAAGGGGGCGGAGGTAGAGAATTTCCAGCTTTCCCTCGTTCTGCGGCTTTTCCAAATCCAAACCTAAAGTAGCGGCCCGCTCAGCATAGGCCTGCGGGCGCTCTTCAAAGACAGCGACAATTCCTGACTCTCCCTGGCGAATTCCCTCGGCGATGAACTGGGTTGCCAGAACTGATTTTCCCGTTCCCGAAGACCCTGCTACCAGAACACTGTCTCCTTCGCGCACGCCCCCATCCAGCATCTTATCCATCTCTGGAATGCCGAAGGAAAGACGTTTCAGGCCGAGCGCGCTCCTCCTGCCGGCTGTCAATCCAAAGGTGCGCGAGAAGGCTTGCACTCCGGCGTTGGTGATGCGGAACGTATGCAATCCAGGCACTGACGCCTGACCACGCAGTTTAACGATCTGCAGCTTGCGCACAATGGAGTTGCGCTCAGTCGTCTGGCGCAGCCAGAACAACCCATCGGCAACGGTGAAAATCGGGTTGTCGCGCAACTCTTCCTCGGCATATTCACCAATCAGAAAAGTCGTCGCCTGCCAGCTTGCCAAAAACAGTGCTAATCGCTGAATGAAAGCTTGCAAGTCCATTCCATCCTGTGGTCCACGAACCATGGTACGGAATGAGTCCACGACCACGACAGCAGGGTTGGACTTTGTAACTTCCTTGGTAATCTCATCGAGAACTGCGCCCAAATCCTTTTCCAGAACAACCTGGCTTAGATTGATGAAGCGAATCGAACTTGGCAGTAAAGAGGAATCAAAGAAAGTGTACTGTTGCTGGTAGCGCAGCATCTTGATTGCTGACTCGCCGAGGACGGTGAAGTACAGTGCCGGTCTCTCCGGGGTCGCATTGGCAAAGACGAACTGATGCGCCAGCGTTGTCTTCCCGCTGCCGGGAGCGCCGGCGATGATATTGAACGAGAATTCGGGAAGCCCGCCGCCGACAATTTCATCGAGGCCCGAAACACCGGTAGGCAGTTTATTGATTTTCACTTTATCTTCTGCGGTCATGATTTTCTCCCGTTCCCCGAATTGCGATCATCGAAGGCTGCATTCGGCCACGCATCGCGCAACAGGCTTAACGTTAATGCTTCCCCAAGGAATGTAAGAAGCAGACCAAGAATGCGGGCGATGAGAATGGCTCCATCTTCACCAGGCGGGTCTTCGCCTGACTGCTGGTTATCAGCCTGATCCTTGCCCATAGTGCCCTGAGGCTCAACGTTGCTCAGCCCCTGCAAGGCCCCGTCTGCAGCAACCCGCACCGAGCATAGACTGGGAACTTCCGCCTGGGCGAGCGTCAAAGCACGGGCCGCGATCGATTGAAAGGCAGCCACGCCCGCGATGGCCACAAGGCACTGGCGCAATCTCTCATAGGTGCGAAGGGTGGAAGACTCCATTGGCGTGGAACTCTTGTCCACTTCGGCTTCATAGGTAAGAAGTCGCTGGGCCAAATCTCGCATCTCTGGGGAAATCGTCATTTTCAATTCAGCATCATTCCAGGGTTGAGATTCAGAGATCCGTCAAGCACTTCACGAAGGATCAAGGAGACGGTTCCATCATATCGCAAGATACCGAACCATTGGATTATCTGCCTACCGGTCTTCAATGTAGACTCAAATGCCAGTGTTGGAAATCAATTCATGTAGCGATTCGTTTGCAGGCCTGGAATCTCATCTTGCGGGCCGCCTGCCTTGCTTCGGATGAGGGTGAATATGTCCAATACAGTAGCGATATTGCGGATGTTGCCCACAACGCTTGCAAGCCCTTGCTCCATGTCGGAATGTTTGTCTGCGAGGGCTTCGATATGATCGCTCACACTCCGCAAGCGGTTGATTTCCAGCAGTAGGTCTTCAAATGCTGCAGCCATTGCCGGTTCATCGACTGCTGAGGCTGACGTGTCTACTACTGCGGCCGCGACCAACTCTTTCCTGGCGTCAACCTGAAGACGCAAATCTTCGATTAAACGCAGAGTTGTTGCCTCGCCAAGGAAGGTAAGAAACAGCCCAATCAACTGCGTAATCAAAAGGACTCCGGCCTCGTCGTCCTCATCCGCACCTGTGCCCTTTTGCAATTCAACGTCACTCAGACCATGCAATTCACCACTTGCTGTGACCTGTACTGCGCTGAGCCTGGGAGACTGTGACTTGGCAAGGGCCAAAGCGCGCGATGCAAGCAATTGAAAGCCGTCTACGCCCACAGGCGCGCTCAGTTGCCGACGCAGCTTCTCATAGGCGCGTACAGTTGCAGGCTTGATATGCAGGCTGGTTGCACGTGCATCGGCCTCAGATGCAACGAGGCTGCGCGCCAAATCACGCGTCTTTTGGGGAGGAACCATCGATTCCACTCTTTCTTGTGATAACACGACTCATCTTCAACGCAAGGTACATCTCAGAATGATACTCTCTCATTCAGTGCCTTGTCGGCACGATTCACCGCGCCGTGCTGATGGCTATCGAGCGAGGCAAGCTGCAGAACCTGATCTTCGACAATCAAGCCCACTGGAATCATCGTGCCATGGCGGCCATTCTGGGTGTGATTCTCATGCTCCCCCCGTCATGCAAATCATGGCCAGCAAGCAAATGAAATCCCGCTACCTGGAGAAACTGATGCGCCCCCGAGACTTCGTCCATCTGGCTCATTGAGGAGAGAACATGAGGGCAGGGATTTCGTGGTATGTTGCGAATAGAGTGAAGGATTTAGGATTCATGGGATCATGATGTGCTGTCCCCATGGGACTCCGGATCGATTTTTGGTCGCGTCCACCCCACGCCGAAGCGCTTTCAATTACCCGCGCAATACCATTCAGCGATATGAATACAAAACCATTGGACTGACCACGTACCGGACGAATTTTCCGAAAACGATTGGGGTCGATAGGTCGACAGGCGTCAACCAAAATTGCTTATCACGCGTTTTGTTCTTCGATTGTTGCAGTCCAACTCGCATTTTCAGGATCACGTCCGCCGCCCTATCACTTGATTTGAAGCGGATAGCAGTAAGACGCCTGATCCTGCTCATGGGTCGTCGAAAGATAATAGGCCCCCGGTTTGGATTTCCGCAGGTCAAGATCAACTGAGACCTCTTCCCGGTCTCCACTACCGATTGAGGTTGCATTACCGTGGGCCAGTGGGTCATTGGCCGTCTGATCGCGCGTGACAGCGATCATGTAATGACCAGGTCTGCTGTAGCGGGGGAGGACGATTCTCACCTTGACCAATGCAGCCGGTAACGACACCGATTGCAACAAACTTGGTTCGGCTGAGTTGGATGGAATGCTCCGAAGCGTCCCGGCATTCGATAGGTCGATGGTCTCAGGAATCGCCGCCATAGTGTTGGCCTGGTGCGGCATGTTCGATCCGCGCCACGACACTACGACGAATGCGGAGACAAGCAGGAGACAACAACCAACAGCGGCGGTAAACACCAGTCTTCGCCGGCGCGACTGATGGCGGGACCGCAGTTCAAGCAACCGACTCATGCAGACAGGACAGTTCGCTGCATGATCGACTCTCGGGTCTGACAGGACAATTTGCTTGGACTGTCTGGCAATGCCTTCCAAAAACATTTCGTCAGGACAAGGGCCGATAGGCGCAGTTCTCCCGTCGAGCACAAGTTCTTGATGGCGCCTTGTGACCCATGCATCAAGGCGATCTTCGGCACGAGAGAACCAACGCAATTTCATCAACATTGAGACAATTCTCCAGGCTGGGAGAGATCA
>Ga0181520_10012893_pt1 | contig 10655 bp, 8 predicted proteins | sample PEATcosm2014_Bin_29_FD_132451 | JGI IMG/M metagenome (GOLD analysis project Ga0181520, IMG submission 132451) | Peatland microbial communities from MTU Mesocosm Facility, Houghton, MI, USA - PEATcosm2014_Bin02_30_metaG | ecosystem: Environmental > Terrestrial > Soil > Wetlands > Peat | place...
ATCACCACCGACGTCGGCGCGGAGACGCTCGCGGTGACGACGCTCGGCGGTTGGAAAGTCGGCGACAAGGCCAACCTCGAACGCTCGCTCAAGATCGGCGACGAACTTGGCGGCCACATGGTCAGCGGCCACGTCGACGGCGTGGCGGAAGTTCTCAGTCGCCGCGACTTCGACGGCATGGCGCATTTCACCTTCCGCGCGCCGGCGGCGCTGGCGAAGTTCATCGCCGTCAAGGGTTCGGTGGCGCTCGACGGCGTGTCGCTGACCGTCAACGCCGTCGACGGCGACCGGTTCGAGGTGCTGCTGATCCCGCACACGCTCGAAGTGACGACGCTGAGCGACTGGAAGGTTGGCGACGGCGTCAACATCGAAGTCGACCAGATGGCCCGCTACGCGGCGCGCCTGGTCGAGGCGGGCGGATTCGCCAGCGGCGCGCCGACAGCCTGAATTCGGCGCGTCGTCAGCCAGCGAACAGCGGCGCGACGCCTTCGCGCATCGTCAGGCGTCTGAGCGGCCCGATCGCGCCGAGCGCGGCGAGGCCGAGGCCGCGCGCGAGATCGGCCGGCGCGCAATCGGCGAGCAGCGAGCGATTGAGCGCGGCGACGGCGGTGGTGCGGAACAACACGTCGGCGGCGCGCGAGCGCGCGTAAGCCTTGAGCGCCGCGTCGGCGCCGAGGTCGTCGCTCGTGATCGTGGCGGCGAGCAGCGCCTTGACGTCACGTAAGCCCAGGTTGAGTCCCTGCGCGCCGATCGGCGGGAACGCGTGCGCCGCATCGCCGACCAGCGCCAGTCGGGTCGCGACCAAGCGGGCGACGGTTTGGCGCGCCAGCGGGAAGATTCCGCGTTCGCCATCGATCCGCATCGCGCCGAGCAGCGCGCGCGCCTGGCGCTCGATCTCCGCGGCCAGCGCCGCGTCGTCGAGCGTGGCGCGCCGCTTCGCTTCCGCATCGCTCATCGCCCACACCAGGCTCGAGCGATGAAGCGCGCCAGTCGCGGCGGGCAGGGGCACCAGCGTGAACGGTCCCTGGCGGGTGTGAAATTCGGTCGAAACGTCGTTGTGCGCGCGCGCGTGGGCGAGCGTGACCGTCAGCGCGCTCTGCGGGTAACGGCGGGCGCGGACCGCAATCCCGGCGGCGCGTCGCGACGGCGAAGCGCGCCCGTCGGCGCCGACGACTAGCGCGGCGGCGAAGGCGCGTCCGTTGGCGAGTGTGATCGTGGCGCGCTCGGGCGCGAAATCGAAGGCGGCGACATTGGCGGCGATACGAACGAGATTGGATTGCGCGCCGGCCGCCGCTTCGAGCGCGTCAGCGAGCGCCGCGTTCTCGAGGTTCCAGCCGAAGACGTCGCGGCCGATTTCGCGGGCGCGAAACTCGATCGGCGGCGGCGCGAACAGCGAGCCGGTGTCGTCGACGATTCTCAGGCCCCGCATCGGCGCGGCGCGCGCCGCCACGGCTGGCCAGACGCCGAGCTCGTCGAGAAAATCGCGCGATGCGCCGAGCAGCGCCACCGTCCGCCCGTGGCCGAGCCGCTCGGTCGCGCCGGCTGAGACGACGCGACGGCCGGCGCAGGCGAAGCCGATCGCCGCCGCCAGGCCGGCCAGCCCGGCGCCGACGACGAACACGTCGCAGGTCTCGGCGGAGTCGGAGCGGGATGGGACCATTGCCCTATCCTGGCATGCGTGCTTTTTAGCTGTCCAGCCGGCCCGGCCGGTCGCGGGCGGCGGGAGGCTGGGAACGAAGCGGCATGACGAGCGCGCGCAAGTCCATGCCGGTTCGCCGCGTCGCGGGGTTCTCGGTTCACGTCTTCACGGCCTCGGGCGGCGCCGTCGCGCTGCTTGCGCTCGACGCGGCGATCGAGCGCCATTTCCCCATCTGCTTCGCGTGGCTCGCCCTGGCGCTGTTCATCGACGGAATTGACGGAACGCTGGCGCGTTTCGCCAAGGTCAGCGAGACGGCGGCGACGATCGACGGCGCCATCCTCGACCTGGTGGTCGATTTCCTCACCTACGTCCTGGTGCCAGTGGTGGCGTTGTGGCGCTCCGACCTGATGCCGTCGACGGTCGCCTTCTGGATCGGCCTCGTCGTCGTCATCGCCTCGGCGCTCTATTTCGCCGATACGCGAATGAAGACCAACGACTATTGGTTTCGCGGCTTTCCGGCGATCTGGAACGTGTTTGCGTTCTATCTGTTCGTGCTGCATTGGCCGTGGCAAATCAATGCGATCCTGACGGTCGCGGCGACGGCGGCGATGTTCGCGCCGGTCGTCTTCGTCCATCCTTTGCGCGTGCGCCGCCTACGGCCGCTGACGATCGGCGTGACGATTGTCTGGTTTGCGCTCGCCGCCGTGGCGATCGTCGAGGGGCTGCAGCCGCAGACCTGGGTGACGATCGGCCTGGCGACGCTGGCCGCCTATTTCTTGTTGCTGCCGCTCGCCCGGCGACCGATCTGGCCGCGGCGTTAAGTCGCCGTCTTGCCGGCGCGCGGCTAAACTTGCTATAGCCCGCGCGCTGCGGCCCGAGGGGATCGGCCGCAGCATGGCCTCGTGGCGGAGTGGCTACGCAGAGGACTGCAAATCCTTGCACCCCGGTTCGATTCCGGGCGAGGCCTCCACTTCCTTTCTTCGGCGCGCCGCCGGCGACGGCGCGACGCCGCAATCCGGGCTCGGGGCGATTCGAATGGCTTTGACGGCTTTGGAGAAGGACGCGGCGGCGCAGCGGCTGAAGATGGTCAACGGCCAGTTGCGCGTCTGCGACGTCAACGATCTCGACCTGTTGGCGGCGTTTCTCGATACGCCGCGCGAAGTCTTCGTCGCGCCGGAGATGGCCCGCTTCGCCTATATCGACAGCGATCAGCCGTCGTTGGGCTCGCCGACTCGCCGATTGCTGCCGCCCGCCGTGTTGGCGCGGCTGCTCCAGGCCGCCGAAGTGAAGCCCGGCGAGCGCGTGCTCGACATCGGCGGCGGCGCCGGTTACGGCGCAGCGATTCTCAGCCATCTCGGCGCCCAGGTCGTGGCGCTCGAAAGCGACCCCGGCGCCGCCGCCGCGGCGCGCAAGCTGTTGAGCGGCCGAGTCGGGGTCGAGGCGGTCGAAGGCGACCTCGCCGCCGGCGCCAAGGGGCGAGGGCCGTTCGCGGTCATCGTCGTCGAGGGCGCGTTCGACGTCACTCCCGATTCGCTGCTGGCCGAACTCGCCGACAACGGTCGGCTGGTCGGCGTCGACGCGCGCGAGGGCGCGCCGGAAGCGACGCTGATCGAGCGGCGGGCGACCGGGTTCGGGCGACGCGCGCTGTTCGAGACCCGCGCGGCCACTTTGGAGTCATTCAAGCAGGCGCCGCGTTTCGCCTTTTGATCGCGGCAATGTGATTGCCGCTTGGGGCTGGGCGTCTTGAATTTGCCGCCCGTGGTCCGGGTGTCGCAAGAATGCGACGGTCAGTTGAATTTTGGGGAGATTTGGCGTCGAGTTGATGGCCGGCAGTAGCCGGACGACTCGCTTTCCCTATAGATTGGAACTCGAGCGTGTGTTGTTTTGAGCGCTTCACATCGGCTCATGCCGCCACCGCCCAATAGGGGCGGGGCCGGCGCCAAAGCCGGGAATGCGCCGTAGGGGCTGCAATGGCTTGTGTTGCGAAATCGAAGAGGGCGCGCGCGTGGTTGCAAGGGGCCGCAATCGTCGCGTTATCGGCGGCGCTAATGGCGACGGGCGCGCGCGCTGAGACGATCGGCGGCGCGCTGGCCAAGGCCTATCTCAACAACCCCGACATCAATCAGCAACGCGCCGCGGTGCGCGTCCAGGACGAAAACGTTCCCAAGGCGAACTCGGGCTATCTGCCGAACATCTCGGCCGAAGGCGACGTCGGGCGGTTGCGGACCGAATTGGATAACGTGCCCGGCGCGGGCAGTTCCGGCGGCGTCGGCAACGAGTCGTCGACCACGACGCCGCGCGGCTTCGGCCTGACGGTGACGCAGAGCGTGTGGAACGGCGACCGCACCGGCAATTCGGTGCGTCAGGCCGAATCGGCCGTGTTCGGCGCGCGCGAGCAGTTGCGCAACACCGTGCAGAACGTTCTGCTCAGCGCCGTCGGTTACTACATGGACGTGCTGCGCGACACGGCGATCCTCGATCTCGACCGCAACAACGTCGAGGTGCTGCAGGAGCAACTGCGCCAGACGCAGGACCTCTTCAACGTCGGCGAAGTCACCGGCACCGACGTCGCGCAGGCCGAGGCGAGCCTCGCCGGCGCGCGCGCCACCGCGCTCGGCGCGCAGTCGCAATTGCAGGCGTCGCTCGCCAATTATCGCCAGGCGATCGGCGACGATCCGAAGAGCCTGTCGCCGGTCGCGCCGCTCGCGCGGCAACTGCCGAGGGCGCTACCCGAGGCGATCGCGGCTTCGCAGCTCGAGCATCCCGCAATCGTCGCGATGCTGCACGGCGTCGACGCTGTGGCTTTGCAGGTGAAGATCGCCGAGGGCGCGCTCTATCCGACGGTCGGCGTCACAGGGCAGGTCCAGAAGCGTTACGACTACAACGGCACGGCCGGCGAGCAGCTCTACACGGCTTCGATCGTCGGCCAGATCTCGGTGCCGATCTACGACGGCGGCCTGAGCTACGCGACGACCCGCCAGGCCAAGGAGCAACTCAGCCAGACCGAGCTGCAGACCGACCTGCAGCGCGATAAGGTCCGCGCGGCGGTGGTCGCCGCATGGGGCGCGAACGAGAATTCGAGCGGCGTGTTGCGCGCCGCGCGCGCCGAGGTCCAGGCGGCGGAAGTGGCGCTCGCCGGCGTGCGCGAGGAAGCCAAGGTCGGCCAGCGCACCACGCTCGACGTCCTCAACGCGCAGCAGGCTTTGCTCAACGCGCGCGTTCAGCTTGTCACGGCGCAGCACGACAGCGTCGTCAATTCGTACAGCCTGCTGTCGGCGGTCGGGCGGTTGTCGATCCAGACGCTCGGTCTCGCCGTGCCGGAATACGATCCGCGGATCCATTTCGACCAGGTGAAGAACAAGCTGTTCGGCGTGCGGACACCGGACGGCAAGTAAGAGCGCGCGTCGCCGCGTAATTTCGCCGTGCTGCGACATGTCTCGGTCTTGCTTCCTAGGCGCGAGTCGTTCACTTTTGTCAGAAGCAAAAAGGTTCGATCGCCGGTCTGGCGGCCGAACGTCGCGCCGGACGGCGCGGAGGCGGAAACAATGAACGCACCCAATTCCACGCCGGGCGAACGCGATCTCGACGCGTTGCGCCGCGCCCAGCGCGCTCACGAGCCGTCGATGGAGGAGATCCTCGCCTCGATCCGCTCGATCATCGCCGACGATCGCGAACCTGCCGCGGCGCGATCCGCGCCGAAGCCGGACGCGGCGCCTAGCGGACCGCAGATCGTCTATTCCAAGGCCGCGGCGGCGCCGGCGCGCGCTGTCGAACCGCCGCCGCCGGCCGAGCCCGCGACGCCCAAGGTCGTATGGAGCCAGCCGCTGCCGCAGGCGATCCCAGCCGTGAGCGCGCCGAAGACCGAGCCCGAGCCCGCTCCGGCGGCGGAAGAGACGGCGGCGCCGCTGCTGTCCGATCAGGCCGACGAGGCGGTTTCGGCCGCGTTCGAGGCGCTTTCGACCAGCTTGGCGCTGCAGAGCTCCGAACTCGCCGAGAACGCCGCGCGCGAGATCCTGCGGCCGCTGCTGAAGACCTGGCTCGACGAGAATCTTCCCAGCATGGTTGAGCGGCTGGTGAAGGCTGAGATCCAACGCGTCGCGCGCGGCAGCCGCTGAGCGGCTTGCCTTCATCATGCGGCGCCGGGCCTGGCCGTCGGGCCGCGGCGCATCCCCACGTTGACATTCGCGAGCGCGCTGGCATTAAGCGGGCGCGGCCGTCGCGCCTTTACCCTTGGGCCAGCGTTTTTCGCGCCGGACTCGCGCCGCGTCGCATTCTTCAACCCGCCGGGCCGCCGTCGCGCCGCGCTCGGCCACAGCCGTTCCGGTCGCCGCCAGATGATGGATAAATCGTTCGAAGTCGCCGATGTCGAGAAGCGCGCCGCCGCGCGCTGGGAGGCGGCGGGCGCGTTCCGCGCCGGACGGCCCGAACGGCGCAACGCCGAACCCTATTGCGTGGTCATTCCGCCGCCCAACGTCACTGGCAACCTGCACATGGGCCATGCGCTCAACAACACGCTGCAGGACGTGCTGTGCCGCTATCAGCGCATGAACGGCCGCGACGTGTTGTGGCAGCCGGGCACCGACCACGCCGGCATCGCCACGCAGATGGTCGTCGAACGCCAGCTCGCCGAGCGCCAGGAAGCCGATCGGCGGACGCTCGGCCGTGAGGCGTTCCTCGCCCGGGTGTGGGAATGGAAGGCCGAGTCGGGCGGCGCGATCGTCGGCCAACTCAAGCGGCTCGGCGCCTCCTGCGACTGGAGCCGCGAGCGCTTCACCCTCGACGAAGGCCTGTCGAAGGCGGTCGCGCGCGTGTTCGTCCAACTGCGCCGCGACGGCCTGATCTACAAGGCCAAAAGGCTAGTGAATTGGGACCCGAAGTTCCAGACGGCGATTTCCGATCTCGAGGTCGTCCAGGTCGACTGCAAGGGTTCGTTCAAGTGGAGCCGCGACGACGGCGCGCCGCTCGACGAAGCGGCGCTGGCCAAGTTTCTCGGCCGCAACCCGAACGGCCATCTCTATTATTTCGACTATCCGGTGGTCGACCCCAACGGCGAGGAGACCGGCGAGGTCGTCACGGTCGCGACGACGCGGCCCGAAACGATGCTCGGCGACAGCGCCGTCGCGGTCCATCCTGACGACGAGCGGTTCAAGCGGCTGGTCGGCGCCAGGGTGCGCTTGCCGCTGGTTGGCCGTTTGATGCGCATCGTCGCGGACGCCTATTCCGATCCGGAGAAGGGCACCGGCGCCGTCAAGATCACGCCCGCCCACGACTTCAACGACTTCGACGTCGGCCGCCGCCACGAGGCGGAAGGCGCAAGACAGATCAATGTGTTGGACGCGGAAGCGCGGGTTTCGCTGAAAGGCAATCTCGACTTCTTCGACGGTCTCGACGCCGCCGATCACGAGCTTGCCCGCCTGCTCGCCGCGATCGACGGCGTCGATCGTTTCGAGGCGCGCAAACGCATTGTCGGCCTAATGGCGGCGGAAGGGCGTCTGGCGAAGATCGAGCCGCACGCCCACACCGTTCCGCACGGCGACCGCTCCAACGCCGTCATCGAGCCGTGGTTGACCGACCAGTGGTACGTCGACGCCAAAACGTTGGCGCAGCCGGCGCTCGCCGCCGTGCGCGAGGGCAAGACCCAATTCGTGCCGAAGAACTGGGAGAAGACCTACTACGACTGGCTGGAGAACATCCAGCCGTGGTGCGTCTCGCGCCAGCTGTGGTGGGGCCACCAGATTCCGGCCTGGTATGCGCCGTGGGGCGCGATCTACGTCGAGGAGAGCGAGGAGGCGGCTTTCGCCGCCGCGCTTGCCGACGGCGTCGAGCGCGGCGCGCTGAGCGCGTCCGAGGCTGAGGCCTTGACCGGCGATCTGCCGCGTCTACGCGCGACCTTCCCGCGCGACCCTGACGTGCTCGACACCTGGTTCTCGTCGGCCCTGTGGCCGTTCTCGACGCTCGGTTGGCCAGACGAGACGCCCGAACTCGACCGCTACTATCCGACCAGCGCGCTGGTCACCGGCTTCGACATCATCTTCTTCTGGGTCGCCCGGATGATGATGATGGGCCTGCATTTCCGCGGCGAAGTGCCTTTCCGCGACGTCTACATCCACGCCCTCGTCCGCGACGAGAAGGGCGCAAAGATGTCGAAGTCGAAGGGCAACGTCATCGACCCGCTTCATCTCATCGACCGTTTCGGCGCCGACGCGCTGCGCTTCACGCTGTCGGCGATGGCGGCGCAAGGCCGCGACATCAAGCTGTCGGAGAGCCGCGTCGAAGGTTACCGCAACTTCGCCACCAAGCTGTGGAACGCCTCGCGCTTCGCCGAGATGAACGGCTGCGCGCGCGTCGCCGGATTCAATCCGAAGTCGGCGCGCGAGCCGCTCAACCGCTGGATCCTCGGCGAGGCCGCCAAGGCCGTTGCGGAAACCAGCGCGGCGATCGAGTCCTACCGCTTTAACGACGCCGCCAACGCCGCCTACCGCTTCGTCTGGAGCGTGTTTTGCGATTGGTGCTTGGAGCTCGCCAAGCCCGTGCTGCAGAGCGGCGAGCCTTCGCTCGCCAAAACGGAGACGCAGGCGACGATCGCCGAAGTCCTCGACACCGTCTACGCCTTGCTGCACCCGTTCATGCCCTTCGTCACCGAGGAGCTGTGGGCGATCAAAGGCGAGGCAGGCTCGGCGCGCGACGGCGTTCTGGCGCTCGGACCATGGCCAAGCGCCGAATTTCCGATCGACGCCGCCGCGGAAGCGGAGATCGGCTGGGTGGTCGACCTCATTTCTGAAATCCGCTCCGTGCGCTCGGAAATGGGCGTCCCGGCCGCCGCCCAGCCGGCGTTGACGCTGGTCGCGCCACCCCCAGAGCTGGCCGCCGTCGCGCGGCGCTGGGCCGAGACGATCGGGCGGCTGGCGCGGGTCGGCGACCTCGCCTTCGCCGACGCGCCGCCTTCCGGCTCGCTGCAAATCGTCGTGCGCGGGGCGCTCGTCGCGATCCCGGTCGCCGGCATTCTCGACATCGCCGCCGAAAGCGCGCGGCTCGGCAAGGAAATCGCCAAGGAGCGGGGTGAAGTCGCCAAAGTCGACGCCAAGCTCGCCAACGCCGATTTCCTCGCCCGCGCCCCCGAGGAGGTCGTCGCCGAGCACCAGGAGCGGCGCGAGGCGGCGTTGGCGCGCATCGTCAAGATGGCGGCGGCGCAGGAAAGGCTGCAGCGGATCTGATCCGCTCGGCCGGGCCTGCGGCCGCGAAAGCGAGATACGTTGCAATTGAGCAACAGGCGATTGGCAAAGTGATTGCGCCAGGAAACCAACCCCCTTGTGCCCCGATTGCGCCATAAATCCCGAGCTATTTTGCCCTTGCGGAACAGGCGAAAGCTAATTCCGTGCGGCGCAGTTTCCTGGGGGTCGCGTCGTGCGGGCGGGCGAGGTTGGAACAGAATGCGCGTGTGGTTGGCGCCCCAGATGAGAACCGACCGGACTGGCTTCGGCGCCGATTCTCAACGCTCTTTTGCCATTCTGGCTCTGACGATCGGCCTGCTCGGATGGCAGAGCGCGACCGCGCTGGCGCTCGACAGCGCCAAGTCGAATGGGCCGGCCAAGATCCCGGCGCAGACGTTCACCAGCGTCGAGCAGGCTTTCCAGGCCGGCGTGCAGGACTTGGCGGCGGGCGACGCCCAGTCGTCGGTCCAGGCGCTCACCTACGCCGCTGACGGCGGCCAACCGCTGGCGCAATGGAAGCTTGGACGCATGTACGCGCGCGGCGAAGGCGTGCCGCGCGACGACGTCAAGGCCTACGCCTATTTCGAGCGTCTGGTCGAAAGCTATAACGAGGACGATCCCGACCGGCCGGATCTCGCAGCGATCTCCAACGCCTTCGTAGCCGTCGGCGTCTATTGCCTTAACGGCATTCCCAACAGCGAGATCAAAGCCGATCCAGAGCGCGCGCTGGAGATGTTCCAGTTTGCAGCGACCAATTTCGGCGACTCGGACGCGCAGTACAATCTTGCTCGCATGTACATGGACGGCGCGGCCGGCCTTGCGCGCAACAACATGCGCGCGGCCCAATGGCTCGCGCTCGCCGCCGACAAGGGCCATCATCCGGCCCAGGCGCTGCTCGGCCATCTGCTGTTCGTCGGCGAGGGTGTGCCGCGCCAACGCGCGCGCGGCCTGATGTGGCTGACGCTGGCGAAAAACGCGGCGCAGGGCCCGAAGGACGAATGGGTCCGCGACCTCTACGGCAAGGATTGGGGCGTCGCCAGCGACGACGACCGTCAGGTCGCGACAGCCTACCTGAGCGCGCGCGGAAAAGACGCTCGCGGGACCGAGGTCGCCGCAGAGGCGAAGCCGCGCGGCTTCATCGCCGGCTTCGTCGAACTGCCCGGCATGCTGCGGTCGTTCAATGGCGCGCCGCCGCCGAGTTTTGCGCCGTCGGATGGCGAACCGCCGCCTCAATAGCGGAAGCGGCATCCCCGCAGGCGCTCGGCGCGGATCGCCCGCTCTCGGTTGGCCGCTTCGTAGGAGGCGCCGAGACACCAGCCGTAGTGGGTGCCGTAATCGCGGTTCCAGCGCGCGTCAAAACCTTTGAAGCAGCCGGGAATCGACATGTTGACGTCGACCTGGCGCACCGCATCGCGTGCGTATTCGGCGCAAAAACCCGGATCGGCCGCTCGCGCGGGCGCGGACAGCGCTGCAAGCGTTGCGGCTGCGAGGAAGAGCTTGTTCATTGCGATGGTCTCCTTGTCAGGCTGAGCTGGCGTGACGCCGTGCGGCGCAGCTGGGCGCTTCACGAACCACAATCGGCGGCGACGAGAATTCAAACAAGTCGCGCGCAATTTTTGTCGCCGAATTGGCGGCGGTTGTCGAACCGCCGCCGGTCTTCGCTTAAGCCGGGCAGCGAGTCCCTAGAGCATTCTGCATTTAGGCGTACGCGTAGCCTGCGCTTCTGAGATAGTTGGCGCATTCGGCGTGGGAGTAAGTGGCGAGGATTTGGGCGACGGCGTCGGAGACGGCGTCGATGGTTCGCG
>Ga0181520_10012894_pt1 | contig 10654 bp, 10 predicted proteins | sample PEATcosm2014_Bin_29_FD_132451 | JGI IMG/M metagenome (GOLD analysis project Ga0181520, IMG submission 132451) | Peatland microbial communities from MTU Mesocosm Facility, Houghton, MI, USA - PEATcosm2014_Bin02_30_metaG | ecosystem: Environmental > Terrestrial > Soil > Wetlands > Peat | place...
CAGAGGCTGGTGTGGAACATTCAGAAGCTCGGGCTGCTGGGCGAGATCGACCACTATTGTGGCGTCTTCTGGTGGAAACAATCGGTCGCATCCAATCCTGCGTATCCCACATGCACGGTCACGTTCTCCGGGGGTTGGAACGATCAGGATGTCCTCTGGCTGTACATCGGCGGCTCCGCGATCGGCAAGACAGTGTTCGGCGGGCAGGACAACAGCAACACCATAGCCCGGCACTTCGCCAACTTCATCAATGCGATCTTCGACGGCGTCTGGGCCACGGCATCCGGCAGTGTCCTCACGATCAATTCCCATTCGTTCGGGAGCGTGTGGCAGTACCACGTGTACACGGCACTGCCCGCCTCGAATACCGGCAGCGGTCAGGCCACGGTGAGCGGAGATCTTCAGGGCGGAACCTACGGTGTGACGTGGGTGATCGACCCAACTCAGACGCCGGTGCTCAACCGGGCGTTCCGCGACTGGAACACGGACTTCTTCAATCAACTCAAGGCGAACAGCCTGACCGCTGTCTGTTCGTTCTCGCAGGAGTTGGTGCAACCACCAGACAATCCCGCCGGCGGTGCGGTGTGGATTCAACGCTTCCCCGACGGCACGGCGGTCGAAACCGCCACCGGCTTCGGCACGCTGAACAGTTCGCAGATCGCCTTCAGTTCCGGGCCGCAGAACTACATGGCCCAGGCGCATTCCGCGATGGCGGGCCTGATGCTGTCGGCGGGACTCACGCCCAAACTCCAGTTCGGTGAAATCCTCTGGTGGTTCCAGGCGAACGCATCCGGCATGGCGTTCTACGATGCTGACACGCAGGCCGCCGCACAGTCGGCGCTCGGCCGAGCGCTGGCAACCTTTCTTACGCCTAACGACGATCCCTCGGTCAACAGCTACGCCGACGCGAACTTCCTCCGGACGCGCCTGTACAACTACGTGGCCGCGATTCAAAGCTACGTCCTATCGCAATGCCCCTCTGCCGTGTTTGAGTTGCTCTGGCCAATGGATGTGAACGACCCGGACACTTGCAAGCTGACGCGGTACATCAACCTGCCTTCCCAATGGACGACGCGCTCGGGATCGGGCTTCGACACGTTCCTCATCGAGGCCTACCAGTATCCAGGGATCAACCACGATCTGGACCAAGCGACCCGCTGCGCGAAGTACCCGTGGACGGAACTGGCCTGGGACCAAGCCCATTGCCGTTACCTGATGGGCCTCTATTACGGCACCTGGCCATGGCTGCGGGAATTCGTGAACGCCAGCCGTCTCGGCCTGCCGGCCATCAAGCTCTGGGCCTACGACCACGTGTGCCTGTTCGGATGGCCGATACCCCTGCCCACGACCGATGACCACTCCTTTATCTACTGATCCCCTTTTCGATTTGATCGGGCGTCAAGAACTCACCGTCATTTGAGGCGCACAATCTCGCCGCTGGCTTCCACCTTGAGGATGCCGAGCGGCGTACTTAGGTCACCCGCGTCATCCACGGAGACAGTGCCCGACACGCCCTTGAATGGCAGTTGTGCCCGAACGGAATCCTTAGTCACTTTTCCAGCTTTGACTTTCGCCTGAACTAGGATTCGGCCCGTGTCATACGCAAACGCCGGAATGAAATTCGAAGTCCTGCCAAATCGGTCTCGGAATCTTCTCCGCCACTCATCACTCGCCGGCCGGTTCTCGGGGAATCCGAAGGGCGGTGCGATATAGGCAACTCCTGCCAGTTCGCCCGTTGATAGAGAACCTGCAAGTAGTTCATTGAAGTCCATGATTGACAGGACGTTTCCGTCAGTGATCATCCCCTCAGCCCGAAGGGCCCGAAGAACCGCGAGGACATGGATCGAGAAGCCGCTGACAAATATCAAGTCGGGCCGAAACTGCTTGGCCTTGAGCGCTAGCGTACGAAAGTCGTTGTTATCAAACCCAAAGATCTCCCGGCTGAAACCCGCTCCGAGCGCCTTTAGCCCTGGTTCGACATAGTCGGAAAACTCATCTTGAATCTCCGAGACATTCAATGTCAACGAGACAACTCGCTTTGCCTGACGCATCCTGGCATACTCGACATAGACGGGTCCTTCAGCCTTGAAGTGCGTAAGAATCCGCATCCGGTTCGGCGCTTCTCCCGTCAAATGGGCATCATACGAGACAAGAAGGTGCAGCGCCGAAGTGCGATCCACCGTCGGAGCTACAGCCTTCGTCATCTGTGTGGTTCCCGAAGCATAAACGTCGAAGCCAGTGATCGCCTGTTTCTGCACAATGGTCGCCGCCTGCGCGGGCTGCCCTTGGTTGTCCTGCATGTCGATCTCAAAGGCATTACGGGGAAAACCCGTTTCTTTACATGCATCGTCGATGCCCATCACTAACCCGTTGCCCCACTCGCCGCTAAATGAAGCCGTTGGTCCTGATAGGGGGATATTCCCAGCAATTCTCACAACAGAGCCGGGGACGGTGCCCCCTTTTCGCAGGGAGACAACCAGAATCACGGCGATGATCACGATCACGGCAGCGATGATACTACTCACACGTTTACTCATAGATGCAATTCCTCGCTATTGGATGAATACGGGACGGTCACGAGTACGGCCCCCGTCTCCTGGGAATCAATGAACCGAGCCGCCTTCTGAAGTGCCGGTGTATCCAACATGGAAAACGGCTCGTCGTAGATCTGTAACGCACCACAAATAAGTGGGCCCTTTTGGCTGAAGATTGCCAACAGTTGCTTCTCGCCACCGCTCAGAGTCGAACACTTACGTGCGGCGAGCGGAGCGAATTGAGTGCAGGCCTCGGGATTACCCGCCAGCCTTAGGACTTCTCTCGCGCTTAGGTTTGGGAGCACGTACGAGTCAGAAAGCAGAGCATGAATGCCTCTTTTGACACGGCTCCATGTGCTGATGCCCGCCAACGATTCCCCGCAGAAGCGGATGTCGCCCTCTGACGCTTGAAGCAGCCCTGTAATTGCGCCGACGAGAGTTGTCTTTCCCCATCCATTAGGTGCTTGGAGTATACCGATCTCACCTTCATAGAGGACAAAGCTGAGACCTCCTTGCGTGCCGTCATCACCACCGATGACGGTTCGACCTCCCCGCCGGACAATCAGGTGGCGGATCTCAAGCACCGGCCTGGACGAACCCCTGAAAACCTTGGGACGACGAACCCGAGTCAAAACGGCACCCCTGCAGAGGGGTTCGAGCAAAACCTCCGATTGATCGCGCACCAGGAGTCCCAGCCATCCTGATCGTTCGGTTGACGGCTCTTGTCCAGGGCTGCTTAGAACGTTCTTAGGACTTCCTCTTTGGATGCTGCCTTGCGCTTGACCTATGCGCCCTCCCGATAACCGCCAGAGCGTCGTAACGAACCCGTGAAGGTGGCACTGGTTGACCGCATGTTCAACGATGACAAGTGTGATGCCAAAATCACTTACGAGAGATCTGAGGAGATCAAGGACGCTTTCAATACTCGTCTGGTCGAGGCCCGCGAGCGGTTCGTCAAGAAAGAGAGCCCGTGTGCCCGCGGCAACAGCGCGGGCAATTGCAGCGCGCCGCGCTTGCCCAAGCGAGATTCGGTCTGCGGAGGAATCTCGGAGCTCTTCGAGACCTAAGCGGGCAAGCATACCACGAGCTTTGCGGTCGACCTCAGCTTCGTAGTGGGTCCAGCGCCTAGGGGAAAAAAGAGCAACAGCCGGATTTTCGCCTGGGTGGCTCGGCTCAGCCAGAGCGATGTTGTCGCGCAAGCTCTGGGAGCCAAACAGGCGAATGTCCTGCCAAGTGCGTCCAACGCCCTGATGCACCGCAAACTCTGGTGTGAAATGGTCGAATGGGTTCAGGTCCTGCCACCATGGGCGTGGGAAAACATACTTCCGAGGTTCGCCGTTGACATGGTATTCAATTACGCCCGAATCAGGCTCCAGGCAGCCCGTGAGGACATTCAAGAGAGTTGTCTTGCCTGAGCCATTCTCACCGTGCAGGAGGACAATCTCTCCCTGTCGAAGCACGAGGTCCAAGCCATCGAGCACGACCTGACCGCCGAAAGCCTTTGTGAGGGCCTCCGTACGAATAAGCACCCGCCCCCCACATTCATCGGATACCCCGGAGGCGTGCGTGTCTATTCGTCCCATCTCGTCGACGCAATTACTTCAACCGATATCGACCGCATAAGCCTTGCGGCCGAAAATGAACAATGATCACCAACAACAGGCCGTATATCGCTAGTCGTAGGCTGCCCACCTGCGCGTTCGGCAGCCGCAAGAAACGGAGTAGCTCAGGGATTAAAACGAGAGTGAACGCACCCACGGCAGGGCCGCGAAAATTCCCAGCACCGCCCACCAGGACCATGCTCAGCATGAGAATGCTCTCATCTAATGATGCAGCACTCGGGTCAATGTAACCAACGTAAGCGGCATACGTGGCGCCAGCTATAGCGACTAGGGCAATGGAGATCGCGAGAACCTGCACCTTGGCCAGTCGGGTGTTCTTACCGACACTGCGCGCAGCGAGTTCATCGTCGCGCATGGCGACGAGGACCCTCGCCCATGGGGATGAAGTCAGGCGCCAAACAATAAGCGCGACTAATACGGCCACCGCTGACGCGAGCCAAATAAACTGTACGGGTTCGGTGAGGGTCCGTCCAAACAGCTCTGGTTTCGGAATATTAGAAATACCGTTGGGGCCGTTGGTGAGGTTCCGCCACGAGCCGAGTGCAGCGCGTCCATCCGACCAATTGGAGAAGACACCGAATAGCACTGCCTGCACTGCTAAGCTGCCGAGCACGAAGAAGTCCCCCTTCAGGCGCCACGATGGAAGGGAAAGGGCCAAGCTCAAGACACTACCAACTAAAACGGCTGCCACCAGGGCGGGCACGAATGTCCATCCAAGCACAGCACTTAGCAGTGCGTAAGTATAGCCTCCAACAGCATAATAGCTAGCGTGTGCCAGCGTCAGCATCCCGCAATAGCCGACGACCAAATTCAAACTAAGGGCTACGACAAAGTAGATCTCGAAATAGATGAGCACATGCGCCACGTAGCTCATATAGCTCTCAGTTCCAGGCCGGACCGTCCACCCAGCAACCCCTGCGGGCGGAATACCACAAACAGGGCTAGGACCGCAAACGTCACAGCGTCTTGCCACCTCGAGGAAACGTACCAAACGACTTCGGCTCGTAGCACACCAATCAGCAGCCCGCCGAGTACCGGCCCGACGAATGACGAGCGACCGCCACTGATCACAGCTACAACCGCTAATAGCATGGCAGGCAGGCCCAGGTGCGGATTGAAATCGACGTCGAACGCGGCAACCAGCGAAGTGGCGGCCGTCAAGAGTCCCGCCAAACCAAACGCGAATAGTCTGTAGCGCTTGACATTGTACCCGTAGAGTGCAAACTGAGTAGGGTTCGCCGATAATGCCCTAAGTCGCAGGCCGAGATTTGTCATCTGCAGCATTCCGACAAACGCCGCCAGCGCGACGACCGCGACCGAGGCAATCAGAAGCTGGGATTTGGTCAGCACCACCCCTAAAGCTTGTACAGTGAAATCAACGCCAGTTCGTAGCGTCTGGCTCGAATTTCCCCAGATTATCGCGACACCTTCAACGACGACAATGTACATTCCCAACGACGAGATCAGATGAGCGCCGTCGGAAGCGCCCTTTTGGAACAGCGGACCGTGATTGATCCACTCAAAGAGAACAGCAAGAAGGCTGACGATTAGTAAAGATCCAATACTGCTCAGAATTACGTTACCGCACGAGGTGTGGATCGCTAAATAGGCGTACGGCGCTACCGTGTAAAGACCGGCAATTCCAACGAAGAACACTCGCGTCGGCAGGTACACCAATTGGAAGGCAAGCGCCATTAGTGCGATGGCAAGCCCAGAAATCAGACCGTTCAGGAAGACTTGCATCGCTCTCCGGATCAGATCATCCATCGACCAAGTCTCCAGAATTGTGGCGCGCTTTCCCCTGTGATGTGCACCCCCGCGGAAAGGCAGCGAGGCGCCCCCGTCGTTGCACTCCAGCAACCTTCCTGGTACAGGCGACCCGCCAAGCAACCCCGCCTCTCACCATTGGAAGCCTGCGAACAGCACGCACCCTGTCTGACCCGAGCCTGTCGCCACAACCTACGCCTGCCGTAGCCGCCAATTCTCCTGCCTCCTTCCTCCCCTCACGTTCAATTCGGCCTAGCACAACACCTGCCACTCCTATTCCAGAATCGTCTCTACAGAGCAACAGCCCGCTTCTCGAGTGCCGGCCACCTCACAGATGACACCTGCTCACGACGAAACTTCTAACCGCAGATCGCAGGTGGTCTCGCATTCCGTGCAGGCCGGTGAGAAACACGCCAAGGCCGACATATAAGGAGAGCAAACTTGCAAAAGCGATGATGATCACAACGAACTCTCCGAGAAATGCCCCTTTTTGCGGCCTGATATCCCCGTTCCCAATGGTAAAAAACGTCGAAACCACGAAATAGAAATGGGAAAATAGCGGCGATCCGTCAGCCAATCCAGACAGCAAACTGCCGCCACATGATTGATTCAGAAAATACACAAATAACGTCAAGGAGACGAGGAGAGTCAATAGAAGCCCGACATAAGTCGTTATGATCTTGTACCGAACGTTCCGACGCTCGATGAGTTTCCACACCTCTCCGAAGATCTTCAATTCATGTTCAAGGGCACCACGGTTGGTTCTAGGCGGATGGGTTTTAAGCTCTCGAAGAAGCATGCCGATGGAATTTGCGGTTCCGAGGTGAACGATGAAGTCAAAACCTAGCGCTTCGTAATGCCCGTCCTGGAGTATTAGGGGCCTATACGTGAGAAGATCAATAATCGTAGCAGCGAGACAAACAAGGAAGACGACGGTTGCGGGCACAGCTATCCAGTTCCGACCTACGAGCATTGCTAGACTTCGTGCCTCAGGACGCCCCAAGGCGCTCGCGACGACATCAATACATAGTAAAAACAGAAACGAGCCCCAGCAGATGACCATGTTGGTTCTTAGCCACGCTTCCCCAATGCGAAAACGGTGGGGATATGGCTTCGACAGACGGCCCGTTAGTTCAGCGTGGCCGATTCCGGCAAGAAAAGTCTTAATATCAGTCTCCGGCATTGTGGCCTTCCTCATTTACTATCTAGCAAAGCTGCAGTCTGTCTTTGTAGTGCGCCCCAGACCCGTTCGAGGTCATTGTCAGAGGACTCTGTCTTATGTACAACCTGGGTCTCGAACTTGATGTCGCTTCTTTCAATGGCGGACTTAACGGCGTCGTATACAGAACGTAGTGCCTTCTCTTCACAGTATTTGAAGACAAGAGTGTAGATGACGATCTTAACGCCCAGTTTCTGAACGTCCCCTATCAACTCCACGGCTTTCACGACCGTCTGTTGGAATTCTTCGGTGTCAGAGACGGCTCGATTGGGCTGGGCAGGCCCGAGGGCGGGTGCGTACAGATCGAATACAGCTGCTTTGACCGCACTTCTATCTTCTGCCGACAGACGCTTGAGCGCAGCGAGAGCTTCCGCTGGATTCTCGCAGTCAGCGACGGTGGCCCACTGGCCGGCTCCAAGCGAACGGCGTATCCGCTTTTCAATCCACTGCTCGATGTCGTGTCGGGTCTCGCTGTTGTCGTCAACTATCCAAATGGTGTTCACTTCAATCTCCAAATAGGTGGGCGCGCTTCATGACTGAGATGCTCCTAGAACAACCACCTTGCCTGAATCTCCATTTACAGCAAGGCGATCTCCCGTTGCCAAGTGCCTTGTGGCAGTGCCGGTACCAATGACGCATGGTTTCCTCATCTCTCGTGCAATAATGGCGGCGTGACACATCAGGCCACCCTCGTCCGTGACGAACGCAGCCGCATGATCGAGGGCAGCGCCCATCTCAGGGCGGGTCATTGTCGTAACGAGGACTTCTCCCCGTTGGAGAGAGTGAGACTCCTCTGGTCCGAAAAGAACTCTCGCAGGGCCATTGGCTTGACCCGGAGAGGCCCCGATGCCTTCAAGCGTCTCTCCGGCCGCCAGCACCTTCCCTCGGTCCGTGATCTGTCTGCTGGTAGGTTGGTAAAAAGCGATTTCTCCGTCGACCAGAGCAAGACAGTACCCGGCGGCGCGCTCGGCGAGGACGGTGGTGGGCACCTGTAGATCACCGAGGTCGATGGATGCGAGGATCTCGGTACTCGTCATGGTAAAGAGCTGGTCGAGGGTCACGCGCAGTCGGTCTGCTGCTTCTTCAAACATGGGCTGAGCCCTGCTGTCGGCCAGGGACATCACATCAAGGCGTTCTGACTTCCAGAAAGCGAACTGTTCAGCGCACAACGCAAGAGGGCGGACATCCGGAGGTAGATCGTCGAACGTGTCCCTACCCATGGAAGGACTGGTCAATTCAGCATCGCCATCTGTTAACTCGGACGCACGCCGTAAGACATCATCTGTGGAAGGCGGAGATCCAAGGTTGAAAGGCGCAAGCAAGAAGCCAAACAGGTTGGAATGTTCCCGAAGCGCCTCTTGAGTTACAGAACTATCACGCGTCGTTAGGGCCGAGAACCTTGAAACCAACCGCCGGAGCTGTCGGCGTTCGAGAGCAAAATAGTTGTCTTGAGCAGGCTTAAAGAATCGGGCCAAGCCGTTCCGAATTTCATCGTGTTTCCCGTACTTTGTTAGAGCTTCTGTAAGAGCCGCCGATAGGATGTACTCCGCATTCCAAAATGTGAACAGATTTGTCATGTGAAGTTTATATGTGCGCCAGTAGAACTGCAGATCCTCTTTCAGGTCAGCAGCCACTGCTGGCCGCCTGTTGGAAGGCGGCGGATAAGCCCGGGACACATATTCCAGATTGCGAGCCGTGGCCGACATCGCGTGCAAGAAACGGGTTAATGCGAGTACCGGTGACTCCGTGGCAAGCAATGCCCGCGAAAAATCGGGATCGTCATCGCAGTTCCAACTCATCGCACCGTTGTCGATGGCGACAAATGAAGGCTCGTAGTCGATTTGCATGGCCTCGGCAAAGGACCATCGCCGGTTGCCGTCCAGGCTTAACTCTGCGAACAGAACGGACTGAGGCACGGTCAGGGCGTATCTGACACCGCTCGGCGCATTGGGGAGTGGTGGTGACGGCGAAGTCGGCATGTGATCTCTCATTTTACAGCCAGCGTGGTTATGGGACGTGATTGAAGTAAGTATAGGCGATGATTTTCAATTGCCCATTCAATATCCTGAGGTTCGCCTAAGGTTGCCTCCAAATGTCGAGCCATGCAGGCGATAGACCGAGCGTCGCGGATGGTTATGGCCGGTCGTCTGCGATCATCCTCAGTCGCTTCGTCGTACTGCACATGGGTGTTCACCAGAGACGCCCTTATCCTCTTTGAACCAATCCGAACAAAATCTGTTCTTCCAGACTCATCGACCAGGACAAGGTCAGGTGTGATTCTCCCATCAACCAACGGGGCACCTAGTCCGTACGTTGCTTCTATGGCAACCATCTCGCGGCTCCCCGTGGGATGGCGGCTGAACGCGACACCGGAAGATTGCGGATTGAGCATATGCTGGATAAGTACCGCCATCCGGAATTCTTGGGACTGCCGCCTGTGGTGCAGGGCGTAAGCCTCAACCGCGTCGGACGTGAGACTTGAGACTACCTCTTCAACAGCGTCTGCGACGGACGTCACCGAACTCAATCCCAGAATCGTCTTGAACAGTCCGGGGAAGGCCATCCCTTGGGAGTCCTCCGCGCTAGAAGATGAACGTGCTATCCAAGGTCCCGGCAGCCGTTCCAAGGCTTCGCTCAGGTCGTGTTCCCAGTCACAGCGCCTGTGTTGTCGCAGAAGTTCATGCGTAAGGACAAATCCGGGGGGAACTGGATAGTCCCCCTTTAGAAGTCTTCCGAGATATGCAGCTTTGTGGCCCACCGAATCGTAGGCGGCCGGTATGATCTCTTGAAGCCAGAGGATTCCTCGCATGCGGCAGTTCCTTAACTTGTGTGCAGGTGGCTTGCGTTGGCGATTCGACGGCAGGCACACGACCGTGGATTCGGCTCGGGCCACAGAAACCGCAACATCGACCGGAGAGCCCGCTGTGTCATGAGGTTGTTCCTCCAACTCCTTGCATCATAAAGGCGTAGAGCTTTAGCATAGCGCTTTTTCGTCGTCAATTGGACCGTATGCGCAGGACGAGCACGACGAGTTGCGGACTGCGGATTCAACCAGATCTTGAGGTCGCGGTAGGATGTTCGCGGCGACCCGGACTCGCACAAGCCGCCTCTGAACGGGCCAACGAGTTCTTGACGTTATGCTGATGTGCTCGCCTTCCGCTGTGCGCCCTACTAGTGATGGCCCCCGGACTCGCCGCCGACACCTCCCATACTGAGAGCGAGTCGACTGCCCAAGTGCGACCTCGAAACAGAGACTCGTCGGCCCACGGACACGCCGGTTTCCACGTCGCCGATCTTACCGAGGCGGTTCTCAAATCAATTAAAATCAATGGCCTACAGACTCTCTGGTCGAGCACGCCGATTTCGATTTCTTGCAATGTCGCACTCGGGGAGCCAGCACAAGTCCTTTATTCCCAACACAAACCATTTGACTCGCCCTATCTGATTGATTTCATAGGGCGCGCCTAAAAGATCTTCGGCTCTACGCCAAAAACGTGATCGACATCAGCCTG
>Ga0181520_10012897_pt1 | contig 10652 bp, 9 predicted proteins | sample PEATcosm2014_Bin_29_FD_132451 | JGI IMG/M metagenome (GOLD analysis project Ga0181520, IMG submission 132451) | Peatland microbial communities from MTU Mesocosm Facility, Houghton, MI, USA - PEATcosm2014_Bin02_30_metaG | ecosystem: Environmental > Terrestrial > Soil > Wetlands > Peat | place...
CCCGATCCGCTCGCCTATGTCGAGTTGGAGACGATGGGACCGCTGGCAACCCTCGAGGTCGGCGCATCGATTGCGCGGACGACCGTCTATGCCGTTTTTCCGCGGTCTCTTCCGGATGCTGTGGCCGAGGCTCGCAAGGCGTTTGCCCACTGATCCGCGTTGACGCCGGGGCAATGATCGATTTCACGATCATCACGCCAATGGCACGGCATTCGTATGTGTCCCCATTTGCGGATGCCTGGGTTGCGCCAAGTAACGTATATTTCGCTTGTGTTACGCCGAAGTGAGGCGGGCTGACCAGAACGAAAGCCCGGCCGCCCGTCAATGGCGCGGCGTTGGGAGGAAACCAAGCGATGGAAATCAACGACTCACGGCCCTTCTCGGTCGAGCATGTCGGCACGTCCACCTGGGTGTTCCGGCTGAACATCCCCCGTCGCCTCGGATTGCTCATCGTGATGGCGGCGCTGGCGATTCTGGCGGTCATCGTCGTGCAGGCGGTGTCCATGCGTCAAACGCTGTTCGATGAGCGGGTGGTCGCCGTTCACAACGAGGTGCAAACCGCCACGTCGTTGGTTCGCGGCCTCGCCGCCGAAGCGGCCGCCGGCCAAATGTCCGATGCCGAAGCCAAGGAGCGCGCCGTATCGGCCCTGCATGCGATGCGCTTTGGCAACGACGACTATTTCTTCGTCTTTCTCTATGACGGCACTTGCGTCGTCTCCGGGCTGAGACAGGTCGAAGGAACCAACCTCATCGAAGCGAAAGACAGCAAGGGCGTGCGGTTTATTTACGGCCTGATCGCGGCGGCGCGATCGGGGGGCGGGTTTGTCAGCTATCTCTATCCCCGCGTCGGCCAGTCCCGTCCATCGCCGAAGATCAGTTACGCCATGGCGGTCGAGCCCTGGGGCTGGGCGGTGGGGGCGGGCGTCTATATCGATGACATCGACCAGATTTTCCGCCAGCGCGTCCTGGAAATGATGTTGTGGGGGGGCGGCTTCATGGTGGTGTTGGGAGTTGGTGCGTGGTTGATCGCGCGCAGCGTCGTGCATCCGGTTCGCGGCATGACCTCCACCATGGTGGAATTGGCGGCCGGCAATACGACGACCGAAGTACCGTCGCTGGAGCGCGGCGACGAGGTCGGCGACATGGCGCGTTCGGTCGAGGTGTTCAAGAACAAAATTCTGGAAGCGGATCGTCTGCGGTCCGAACAGGAGACGGAGCGCGTTCGCGCCGCCGCCGAACGCAAGGCGGAAATGCTGCGTTTCGCCCAGAATTTCGAGGATAAGGTCGGCGGCATCGTCAGCATCGTGGCATCGTCGGCGACCGAGATGGAAGCCGCGGCCCAGTCGATGATCGCGACGGCGGGCGAAGCGACCCATGGCGCCACCATCGTCGCCGCCGCGGCGACCCAGGCCTCGGCCAATGTCCAGACGGTGGCCGCCGCCTCCGAAGAACTGTCGGCGTCGATCGGCGAGATCGGCCGGCAGATGGAGCAGTCGTCGAATTTCGTCCGCGAAGCGGTTGCGCAGGCCGGTCGCACCAACGGCACGGTCGACGGTTTGTCATCGGCGGCTCAGAAGATCGGCGAAATCGTCGGACTGATCCAGGACATCGCCCGCCACACCAACCTTTTGGCGTTGAACGCCACCATCGAGGCGGCGCGGGCGGGCGAACAGGGCAAGGGCTTTGCCGTGGTGGCCAGCGAAGTGAAAACACTGGCCAACCAGACGGCCAAGGCCACCGAAGAGATCGTGGCGCAGGTTCAGGCGATCAGAGACGCCACCGGCGGCGCGGTGAACGAGATTCAGAGCATCGGTGCGACGATCGGCCAGATCAACGAGGTCGACTCGGCGATTGCCGCGGCCATTCAGGAACAAGGCGCCGCCACCAGCGAGATCGCCAACAATGTCAACCAGGCGGCGCAAGGCACCCAGGAAGTGTCGGCGAATATCGTCGGTGTATCCGATGCGTCGCGGGCGGTCGGCGATGCCGCCCTGCAATTGCGCGACACCGCCAGCGAACTCGCCCAGAAGTCGGATCTGCTCAAGCGGGAAGTGGCTGATTTTCTGGCGATGGTGCGCGCCGCCTGACGCCGGTATGGCCTAGCCGGCCCGGTTGCGCAGGGCCGGGTCGGTGCGGCACCATGTCGCGATGGTCGCCAGCAATGTCCGCCGGTCGATCGGTTTTCTCAAATGCGCGTTCATCCCGGCTTCCCGGCACAATTCGATGTCGTGCGCCATGGCATTGGCGGTCAGCCCGACAATGGGGATGCTGCCGACCGGTTCGGCGAGTTGTCGAACCGCCCGTGTGGTCGCCAATCCGTCCATCCGCGGCATTTCGACGTCCATCAGCACGAGGTCGTAGTCGCGCGTCTGCAAAGCCGCCAGGGCTTCCGCGCCGTCGCCGACGACGGTTACCTGATGCCCGGCCATGGTCAGCAATCGCTCGATGATGATTTGGCTGACCTGAACGTCTTCCGCCACCAGGATGCGAACCCCACCCGTCACCGCATGGTCGACCCCGGCGAGGGTGTCCGTCGCCGGCGCCTCCTGCGCCTCCAGGGGAATCTTGAACCAGAATCGACTGCCCTCGCCGGCGCGGCTGACGACTCCGATGGCGCCGCCCATGGCGGCGACCAGTTTTTTGCAAATGGCCAGACCGAGGCCGGTGCCGCCGGGGCGACGCTCCGCCAGACGATGGACCTGCGAGAAATCCTGGAACAGAAGGTCCTGACGGTCGGCGGGGATGCCGATCCCGGTGTCGACGACATCGAACGCGATGTACGGCGTCTCCCCCTCCACGTGGCGCCGGGCTGTCAACGAAACCTTGCCGCGATCGGTGAACTTCACCGCATTGCTGAGCAGATTGAGCAGAATCTGCCGCAGGCGCGTCGGGTCGCCGGTCAACCAGTTGGGGAGCTCCGCATCGATGTCGACACCCACGTCGAGCCCCTTGGCGGACGCCTGCAGGCGGACCAGCTCGACCGCTCCCTGGATGGTCGACGGCAAATTGACCGGAACGCGTTCGAGGGTGAGTTTGCCGGCCTCGACTTTGGAGAAATCGAGAATGTCGTCGATGATGGTCAGGAGCAGTTCTCCCGCGTCGCGAAGCATTCCCAGATAGAGTTGCTGTTCCTTGCGCGGCGAAATCTCGAGAAGAATATCGGTGAACCCGATAATGCCATTCATCGGCGTCCTAATTTCGTGGCTCATATTGGCGAGGAAGGTCGACTTCGCCTGATTGGCTTGGACGGCGGCGTTCCTCGCTTCGTCGATGGCCAGTCTCGCCGCGTGCTGTTCCGAGACGTCGCGGGTGATGTTCGAAAATCCGACCAGCGTTCCCGCGTCGTCGAAGACGGCGGTCAGCACGACATTGGCCCAGAAACCGCTGCCATCGTTTCGCACGCGCTGCCCGTGCGCCTCGAACCGACCGGATTGCGCCGCCTGCGCCAACGCCGCCGCCGGCTGGCCGGCGGTTCTGTCCTCGTCGGTGCAAAACCGGGCGTAGTTCTGGCCGACGATTTCGTCGAGCCGATAGCCAAAGATTTTTTCCGCGCCGACATTCCACGATTTGACCCGGCCCTCGGCGTCCAGCATGAAGATCGCATAGTCCGAAACACCTTCGATCAACCGCCGCAACGACTGTTCAGCGTCGGCGAGCGCGGTGCCGCGCGAGCGCAACTCGCCGGCGATCCGGTCGAATGTCATCCACAGGATGCCGAGGGCGGTGCCGACATAGCACGCCATGGGGACCACGAGGATGGTGCCGCGCGAGGCGTAATTGTCGCCATGGCCGAAGAGCAGATCTTCATGAAACGCGAACACCGACCGTGCCAGGAACATCAGGCCGAGCGCCAGGAAACACCCCATCAGCAGCCAGTCGGGCCCCCTGAACGCAGCCCCGGGCCGCCTGGCGAATTCCAGGAAGACGAGGATGCTGATCGTCGAGCTCATCAGGGAGAAGGCGATGATTCGCGCGTTCACATTCTTGTCGACGTAAGCGAAATAGGCGATCGCGGTAATGGCAAGAGCCAATAGCCCAAGTTCTACCAAGGGCTTGGGTGGCCGTCCCGCCAACACGCGGCTGCCGCGCCACAGGGTCGTGGCGCCGACCAGGATGACGGCGTTGCCACCGACGACGGACACGATGTCGGGCGCGATGTGCCGAAATGAAATGGCGCCGGTGCCGACCGCCATCAGAGCGAAGGCAATGGCCAAGACCGCCAGTTCGCGCTGACGGCGATCGGTCGTCCAGATGACAGCGAGAATTGCGGCATAGCCAAGTGTGGCCGAAGCCGTCAGCAGGCCCGCAGTTCGCAGATCCATCGGGATCACCGACTCATCTCCTCTTTGCCACGCCCTGCCTTGCCTTGCGGCGGCCGAACCACAATACGTCAATGTCACGTAAACGAAATGTACTTTTCGCCGTCCGGACGGTTGCCAGCGCCGGATTTTTGCCACGCACACTTCCTTTCCAGAGCATATGTTATAATATAACCTCCGTGGGGTTGGACCAGGGAACGCGATGGACTGGAAATGGATGACGGGGCGGGGCCAAATCAATCAGCTGTGGTCGGGCAGTTCGCCCTTCACCTGGGGAATCGGGCCGCGTCTGGCCCTGGCCGGCCTGACCTCGCTGGCGCTGTGGGCGGCGGTGGGGTGGGCCCTCGACATCTGGTGACGGCGACCAAGCCGGCCATCACGCTGACCAACCTGACCCTGGCCTACGAACGCCATCCCGCCGTTCACCATGTGAATGGCAGTTTTGCCGAAGGCAGTTTGACCGCCATATTCGGACCGAACGGCGCCGGCAAAAGTACCTTGATCAAGGCGATGGCCGGTCTGCTCAAACCGAATGAGGGCCACATCGATCGGCATCATCGGTCCGCCCGGGACATCGCCTATTTGCCGCAACTGATTGCGCTTGAGGATGGGTTCCCGATCACGGTGCTCGATACGGTGCTGCTGGGGCACTGGCGGCGGACCGGAGCCTTCGCCGCGATGACCAAAGCCATGCGCTCCGCCGCGCAAGATTCGCTTGCCGCGGTCGGTCTCGACGGGTTCGGCCACCGAAACTTCGGCGCACTCAGCGCCGGGCAGCGCCAACGCGCCTTGTTCGCCCGACTGATGGTGGCGGATTGTCAGGTCATCCTTCTCGACGAGCCATTCAGCGCCATCGATGCCCAAACGACGGCGGACCTCATGGCGCTGGTCCTGACCTGGCATCGGGAGGGGCGGACGATCGTCGCGGTTCTTCACGATCCCGAACAGGTCCGCCGGCATTTCCCGGAAGTCTTGCTGCTCGCCCGCGAACCGATCGCCTGGGGGGCGACGGACGCCTGCCTGACCCAGGAGAACCTGGCCAAGGCCGGCGCCATGAGCGCGGCGTGGGGCGGTCCGGCGGAAATTTGCGGCGGCCCGCAATGACCTTGTTGGGCCAGTGGTTCGTCGCGCCGTTCGTCGACTACCCGTTCCTGCGGCGGGCGTTGGTGGCCTGTCTCGCGCTTGCCCTGGGGGCGGGGCCGGCGGGCGTCTTTCTGCTGTTGCGGCGCATGAGCCTGATCGGCGACACCCTCGCCCATTCGATCCTGCCGGGCGCCGCCGCCGGGTTCATTCTGGCCGGATTGTCGGTGCCGGCGATGAGCCTCGGCGGGTTCATCACCGGGGCGGCGGTGGCGCTCGCCTCGGGCATGGTCAGCCGGGCGACGCCGCTCAAGGAGGATGCCAGCATGGCCGCCTTCTTCCTGATCTCGCTGGCCACCGGCGTGCTCCTGGTTTCGACTCACGGCAGCGCGATCGATCTGATCCACGTGCTATTCGGCAGCATCCTCGCCGTCGACAACCACTCGCTGATCCTGATGGCGGCGACGACCACCGCCAGTCTGGCCGCCTTCGCCATCATCTATCGCGGGCTGGTCGTCGACTGCTTCGATCCGCAATTCCTCAATGCCGTCGGCGGGGGAGGCGGCCTTTATCACACCCTGTTCCTGCTGCTGGTCGTCGCCAACATGGTCAGCGGCTTCTTGGCGCTGGGGTCGCTGATGGCGGTGGGGCTGATGATTCTGCCGGCCACGGCGGCGCGATTCTGGGCCCGCCAGGTGTGGAGCATGATCGTCCTGTCGTCGGTCCTGGCGCTGGTCTCCGGCTATTTGGGGCTGGTCTTTTCCTTTCTGTTTGATCTCCCTTCGGGACCGGCTATCGTGTTGACCTCTGGCGTCCTTTACGTCGCGTCGATGGCCGCGGGCCCGAACGGAGGCCTGCTGTCGCGTTCGTTGCGCCGCCGGCATTTCCGCAGCTGAGAGTTCCGCAGTAATCAGGGCGACATTATTCGGCCATGATTTGGCGCGATAGTGTGGTCAACCGCGAGATCGGGCTTTGGACGCCCGTAGCGGAGTGAAGGCCATGATGAACGCTGAACGTTTGCTTCGACTGTTTGCGGCGGCTGGTTTGAGTACGGGATTGGCATTGGCCGCCGCGACGGCTTCACTGCCGGCATGGGGACACGAAGCGCATGGTGGTTCCGGCCAGCAATCCGGCGGCGGCCGACATTTTGCCGGCGGGGGGTCGCAGCGCGGCGCGGCGCAACATCGCGGTGCCGTCGCCACCGCCCGCGCGGGCAATTTTCATGCCTTCAGGGGCCGCGACGTTCGCGCCTTCAATGAGCATGACCGCGCCGTCTGGCGTTCCGGACGTTGGCACCAGGGGTGGTATGGCGGCCGCTTCGGTTGGTGGTGGTTTGTCGGTGGCGCCTGGTACCTCTACGACGCGCCATTTTATCCTTATCCGCTGACCGTGTCCGAGGTCGTGTTCAGCGATCCGGCAATGGCCGCTCCGGCGCCGCAGCCGGTAATCCAGCCGGGCGCCGCCTGGTACTATTGCGATAACCCGCCCGGATACTATCCTTATGTCACCGTTTGCAATTCACCGTTCCGGCCCGTCAATCCGGGGCCATAATCAAGGGAGCGCACAATGAAGATTGTTAATTCCGTTGCGGTCGGCGTGTCGGCGGCATTTCTGCTGCAAGCCTGCGCGGCGACGCCGATGGGGCCGACGGTTCGGGTGATGCCACCGCAAGGCAAGCCGTTCGAGCAATTTCAGGCGGACGATTCGGCGTGCAGAGGTTTTGCGTCGTCACAGGTCAGCGGACAAGCCGATGCCGCCAACAACAAGGCGGTTGGGGCGGCGGTGCTCGGGGCGGCCTTGGGCGCCGGGATCGGCGCGGCGGCGGGCGGCGGCCGTGGCGCCGGCATCGGTGCGGCGTCGGGCGGAGCGTTTGGCACAATGGTCGGGACGGACGCGTCGGCGCACGAGCAGCACTCGATCCAGTGGCAGTATAACACCGCCTATTCCCAGTGCATGGCCTCCAAGGGCAACCAGGTTGAACAGCCAGTGGTCGTTCACCCGGTGACCGTCGTGCAACCCGGTGTCGTCTACGCGCCGCCGCCGGCGGTCGTCTACACGCAACCGCCGCAATATTATGTGGCGCCGCCGAATGCCGTTCCCGCGCCGGCGCCGCAATCCTATGCGCCGCCGCCGGGCGCGGTGCCGGCGCCGCCACCGCCGCCCGCCGGGCAATGAGGTTGCGAAGGCGCTCTTGGGACCGGCCTAAATCTCTGCTATAAGACAAGGAGCACATTTGAATTGTAGTAGAGACATGATTTCATTGGACAATAGCGTGAGGCGAGCCGCCTCGATCCGGCATATTTCCGTCGTGGCGGTTCTCCTGTTGGCCGTTTTTCTGGTCTCCGCCTGTTCCCGGGACAAGGAAAAACATGAAAAGGCCTTGGCGGCGCATCGGGTGATCTTCAGTCCCAACGGCGAACCGCTGACCGGCGGACCGTTGGGCCACCCGACCTGTCAGGTGGTTTATTCCCAATGGTTTGATCGCGTCGGCATCAGCAAGCCCGGCATCATCACCAAGAGCGAATTCCTGGCCGACGCGGCGGTGCAATTCGACCGCATGGATCTCAATCACGACGGTGTCATCACGCCGACGGAGTTGTCCGATTTCCGCGCGACCTACGACTTCGATCCGAATGTCTCACTCGGTTCGGCAACCCGGGAAGCGCCGAAGATCAAGGATACCGACGAGGAAAAGTCGGCCTCCTGGGTGGTGTCGCGGTGGACGGGCGACACCCCCGACCCGGTGATGTCCGCCGACCGCTCGCTGCGCTTCCGGGTCAGCCGCGAAGACTTCATGGCGCAAGCGGAAGACAATTTCGCGGCCCTGGATGCCGGCCGCAAGGGCGTGGTCACCCGCGAAACGTTGCTGGCGACCTGCGATAAACCGGGCCACTAGAGCGTGATGACTCTTGAAGGCATCACGATCTAGAAATCGTGCGGCCCGAGTCCCCCTTCCCCCCTGATTAAGCCGAGCTGGTCAGGATTTCAGGAAGATGGCGGGCCGACGGAAATTCGCAGCCATGGGCGGAGTGCCATCGATACTTCCTCCAACTCACCGATTATCTTGAGTCCGTCAAGTTGCAAAGACAATCCAAGAGTCCCTGCGCCACCGGCCCAGATCGCTACGCGGGGATCCAATATTTTCCGTAGCTCGATAAGAAAGCTGGAAACAGTCCTCTTACTCAAATACGCACTGAATGACATCGCAACAATTTCGATGTTTTTGGCCTGCACACATAAGGCGATCTCCCCAATAGGCACTTGCGGGCCCAATAAAAAACAACGCGCACCATCCAATTCGAGCAGACCCTGCACCATCAGCAGCGCAAGGCCATGCTGCTCGTCCGGTGGTGTCGCCAGCAACACCCTCGGACCGACAACAGGTGATTGGCACAACCGAATTGCCTGGCGCAGCACCGATTGCAACGTTTCGGTCACAAAGTGTTCTTCATAGACGTGGAGGGTTTGATCGGCCCAAGCGCCGCCAACTTGCTCGCACAAAGGTCGAGCGATATTCAGGATGAAGCCGCGAGGTCCATAATCGGCCAAGGCCGTTTCCAACCAGGCGCCGAGTTCGCCCAGCTCGTGGGCCAACAGACGAGTCAGGATCTCCCGTTTGGCCGACTGTTGTTGTCCGACATTGTCCGGCGACGGGGGGAAATCGAGCAGCAACCGTTGCAGCGCTTCGATGGGCTGCGGCACCACATTCCGGGGGCGATGCCCCTGGTCGATTAACCTTCTCAGCAGTCGCAGTTTTTCGATTTCGCCTTCGCTGTAGTCCCGGCGACCGCTCGCGCCTCGCTCCGGTTTCGGAAAGCCATAGCGCAATTCCCAGATACGAAGGGTCTCTTTCGATAGCCCCGTTTCTTGTTCGGCGGCGCCGATCTCAACCATTTTCCCCGCCGACAAATCCATCGGTCACGGGGTGTCGATCGCTCTTCACGATGCCTTGCTCCTTCCGTCGGTCCGATTGCCTGCCCCTCGCCCATATTATCATCGTCATTCTCCGAAACAATATATTTACGTACTATACGACTGCATTTTGTTTACAACAATGAACTAGACAACGTCAATTATGTCTTATACATTTTGGGGGTCGTAGGGTCAGGTCCCCAGGTGACGTCGGTTAATCCGCTTGTGGGCACCCAATCTTTCGCAATGAGCAATGGGAGCCGAAAAATGTTTGTTTCAGCGTTGTTTACCGGTCGAACCGCAACTGACGCCGTCCTCGATGCGCTGGATAGGTCCCAGGCGGTCATCGAATTCGACTTGGAGGGAACCATCCTCACGGCCAATCGGAATTTCCTGTCCGCCATGGGGTACAGCCTGGCGGAGATCAAGGGCGAACATCACAGGATGTTTGTTGAACCCGCGGTCCGGGAAAGCCGGGAATACGTCGAGTTTTGGGACAAACTCCGGCGCGGGGAATTTCAACGGGCCCAATTCAAGCGCATCGGCAAGGGCGGCAAGGAGGTGTGGATCGAAGCCTCCTATAACCCGATCCTGAACAGCGCGGGCCGACCGTATAAGGTGGTGAAATTCGCCACCGATGTTTCCGAGCAAAAAGCCGAATTCGCCGACTTGCGCGGAAAGGTGGACGCTATCAGCCGGTCCCAGGGCGTCATTGAATTCAATCTCGATGGAACGATCATCACCGCCAACGAAAATTTCCTGACTCTCTTGGGCTACAGGCTCGAAGAGATCCAAGGCCGGCACCACAGCATGCTGGTCGAACCAGCCTATAAGGATTCTGTCGAATACCGCCAATTCTGGGAAAGCCTCAATCGGGGCGATTTCCAGGCTGCGCAGTACAAGCGGCTCGGCAAAGGCGGCAAGGAGGTGTGGATCGAGGCCTCCTATAATCCGGTGCGCGATCTCAACGGGAGGATATGCAAGGTCGTCAAGTTCGCGACCGACCTGTCCGCGCGCAAGCGGCAAAACGCGGCCCTCGCCAGAGACTTCGAAACAGGTGTCAAATCCTTGGTCGAGTCTGTTGCCGGATCAGCCACGACAATGCAGTCGACCGCTCAGGCTCTTTCGGCGGCGGCGGAGCAGACCAATCACCAGTCATCAACCGTGGCGGCGGCGGCCGAGCAACTGGCGGCGTCGGTCAATGAGATTGCCCGCCAAACCACCGACGCGACGCGGGTCATCGGTTCCGCCGTAACGGATGCCCAACAAACCGAAAAGCTGGTTGCCGAATTGGTCGCCACGGCGGCGAAAATTGGCGAGGTCACCAAGCTGATTTCCGAC
>Ga0181520_10012901_pt1 | contig 10651 bp, 10 predicted proteins | sample PEATcosm2014_Bin_29_FD_132451 | JGI IMG/M metagenome (GOLD analysis project Ga0181520, IMG submission 132451) | Peatland microbial communities from MTU Mesocosm Facility, Houghton, MI, USA - PEATcosm2014_Bin02_30_metaG | ecosystem: Environmental > Terrestrial > Soil > Wetlands > Peat | place...
AGTATCTGCACTTAGAATGTCCTGTGTAACCAGTTCGTGAATCTTGTCCGGTCTCTTTCCACCGAGCCGTCTATCTAACTCCTCATGATCCGCAAATATCTCGAGAGCTTGCTCCGAGACATGAGAAAATGGGCCGTGGCCCAAGTCGTGCAGTAGAGCTGCCAGTCGGACCAGTCGCTTTTGCTCTGAATCAAGCTCCCCCTTGCCTGCCATGCGTTCCGCAAGATGAAAGACGCCAAGCGTATGATCGAATCGAGTATGCAGAGCCCCTGGATATACGAGATTCGCGAAAGCCAATTGACGAATCCTTCGCAAGCGCTGAAATACGGGGCTGCCTATAATTTCAACCTCTTCGCCCTTAAGCTCGATGAACCCATGAATCGGATCGCGGATTTCTAGACTCTTCCCCACGGCATCTTCCTTTACTTTGAATGCGTTGCCCCAAGGATTGCACCAATAGGTGTGCAGTGCAAGTACTACTATGGGCAGAGGAGGAGCAAAGAGCAATTAAGTCCTCGGCTAGATGACGTACCATCATGTTTTGATGCTCCTCTTCGCACTTTTCGGACCTGGGAGAAGACTTGCCGTCCAGTTGGGTTCGGCGAAATGAAGATGAAGTCCCTCCTTAGAATTGAAACGTCCTGGAAGCTGCACAGCCGCACGCTCGAAGTCGGCCCCCGGACGCTGGTGATGGGCGTGGTCAACATCACGCCCGACTCATTCAGCGACGGAGGGCGCTTCTACAGCCCGGAGGCAGCCGTGGCGCGCGCCATGCAATTGCTCGACGAAGGCGCCGACATTCTGGACTTGGGCGCCGAAAGCACGCGGCCCGGTTCCCGCGCTGGCGGCGCTCCGGGCACGGAAAGCGCCCCCACTGTCAGCGCGCAGGAAGAGCAAGCGCGCCTGCTTCCAGTCCTCGAAGGGATTCTCGCCGTGCGGCCCGGCGCACTGATTTCCATCGATACCTACAAAGCGGCCACAGCACGCGCAGCCCTCGCGGCCGGCGCTGAAATTGTGAACGATGTCAGCGGCTTCTTCTGGGATTCCGGATTGGCCTCAGTCTGTGCGGTCGGCGGCTGCGGGGTGGTGCTGATGCACACCCGCGGACGGCCCGAGGAGTGGCGCGAGCAGCCGCGGATCGGCGGCGGCGAGTTGTTGGCCACCGTGCGGGCTGGCCTGGCAGCAAGCCTCGAAGCCGCTGCCCAGGCAGGCATTCCCCCTGAGTCCATTGTGCTAGACCCCGGCTACGGCTTCGGCAAGCGATTCGAGGAGAATTACGCTCTGCTGGCACGCCAGGCGGAATTGCTTTCCCTAGGCCGGCCGCTGCTCGCCGGTCTCAGCCGCAAGTCTTTCCTGGGACGCACGCTGGCCCCACTCCATGGCGGTCAAGATGCTCCGCCCGACGCGCGCGACACGGCCAGCGTGGCCGCACTGGTGGCGGCCATTCTGAACGGAGCCTCGATCGTAAGGGTTCACGCCGTCCGACCTGCCGTCGAGGCGGCGCGTATTGCCGACGCGGTCTTGGCGGCAGGCAAAGGCCTGAACCAACAGCAATCTCGTACGGCGACAATTGAATTGCGAAACAAGCAGGAGTGAACAAGTGAAAAAGTGAATGAGTGAAAAACCCGCGCCACTCTTACTTCACTCTTTCACTTCTTCACTTCTTCACTCTTTCACTTCTTCACTTCTTCACTCTTTCACTTCTTCACTCATTCACTTTTTCACTTCTTCACTCTTTCACTTTCAAACTGTCACGATACTAGCTGATGCCCACCTTGAGCCGCGGCCAACGCGAGCGGATGGCGTCGTGGTCGATGACTGGGACGCTGTCGCACTCCAATTCGATTACAGTTACCGGCTGGTCGGGGGCATGGAGCGGCAGGCCGGTGAGGCGCAAGCTGAATTCGTCTTGGGCGAAGGACACCGCTTCGCCGGTCTTGAGCAGCCGCGCCGACTTTACCTTGGCTTGCAGTCCGCCAATGGCAATAACAACCTCCGGCTTGAAGAACGGAATTGCCTCGGCCGCGGGCGTGTGTCCCGGCCAATACTGCTGGTGGATGTAGAGGGTCTTCCCGCGGCGAGTGTAATTGGCGTTGCTGTTCCACCCGAACAATCCGCGTTCGGTGCCGTAGACGGCCTTGCCGTTGGTTTCGAGCCATTTGCCGACTGATGCAAGCACGGCCACGGTCTCTTCGGGGATAGATCCGTCCGGCTTGGGGCCGATGTTGAGCAGGTAGTTGCCACCGCCCCCTGCGCACTCGGAGAGGTTGGTAACAATCTTTTTGGGAGTTTTCCATGCGTCGTCGCCGCGATTGAAGCCCCAACTATCGTTGAGGGTCATGCAACTCTCCCAGGCGCGGCCCTCCGCCGAGGCCTCAATGTTCTGCTCCGGCGTCGAAAAGTCGCCGTCCAGCCCATTGCGGTTGTTCACGATGATCTCCGGTTGCAGTTCGAAGACCATCCGGTTCATGCGCTCGGATTCCCATTCAGCTGCGGTCAGCGGCCAGTCCACGTCGTACCAGAGAACATCGATCTTGCCGTAATTGGTCAGCAGTTCCCGAATCAGCCCATGGGTATACTCGACAAATCGTTTGCGGGCCGCCGGATCGGTCTTGCAGGTGGCGCCGTCAGGGTGGTGCCAGTCCATCAGCGAGTAGTAGAAGCCCACGCGCAGCCCCTCGGCGCGGGCGGCGTCAACAAATTCCCGCACCAGGTCGCGGCCGGGGCCCTGCTTCATGGCGTTGTAGTCGGTGAGCTTCGAGTCCCAATGGCAAAAACCCTCGTGGTGCTTCGTGGTCATCACCATGTACTTTTGACCGGCTTGCTTCGCCAGCCTGGCCCAATCCCGCGCGGCATTGGGCTTGGGCTTGAAGGCGTGGGCAAGTTGTTCGTACTGCTCCAGCGGAATCCCTTCCACCTCCTTTGCCCATTCATGCTGGCCAATGACGCTGTAAAGGCCCCAATGGATGAACATGCCGAACTTCGCCTCATGCCACCACTTCATGCGTTCCGTCCGCGTGGCCGTCATGTGGGCCTGGACGGGGGAATCCTGGCTCTCCGCATCCGCCATCGGCAGGCTCAATCCTTCAGAGCGCGCTACGGTTGTGGCCAACGCGCCCGCTGCTCCGAGCCCTTTCAAAAACGATCTTCGTGAGCTTCTGTTGCTTTCCACGCCACTTTCCCCTTCCATTTTTCGTTCGCCCCCTTGCTGCTTTCTACGCGGGCGTCGGGGAAACTATAGCAGTCTGCGCCTATCGTGGGGAGCTGCAACCGGGTCGAGCGACTCAGTTTGAGCCCGCTCAAGCTACCAGGGTTTATCATCAAACTTGGTGCAGGCCGTGCGGTCAGCGCCTCCGGTTGCAGCCTGGTGTTGCGCCTCCCCTGAAACAGGGCCGCCAGGCAAGGCCTTCTGTTTCAAAAACCAAACCATCTCCAGGGAAGCAGACCGAAATGCGAGCAAAGACCGCGGTAGTACTGGGCGCCCAATGGGGCGACGAGGGTAAGGGGAAGATTGTCGACGTGCTGAGCGAGCGGTTCAATGCCGTAGCGCGCTATGCCGGCGGACACAACGCGGGCCATACGGTGGTCCACGGCGAACACAGATTTGTGCTGCAATTGATTCCCTGCGGCGTGCTGCGTCCAGGTTGCAAAGGCATCATCGGCAATGGCGTAGTGCTTGACCCCATCGCCTTCCTCAAGGAAGTTGCCAAGCTGCGCTCCCTCGGTGTGGCCGTGGACGAGCAGTTGTTTGTTTCCAATCGCGCCCAGGTCATTCTGCCCTACCACCGCATGATCGAATTGGCTGCCGAGAGCGCGCCGGGGCGCAAGAAGATCGGCACCACCAGCAGCGGCATCGGCCCGGCCTACGAAGACAAGATGGCCCGCAGCGGATTGCGCATCGTGGACCTCATGCGGCCGGAGCTGCTTAAGACCCACATTGAAGCCGCCTGCAACGAGAAAAACGCCATTGCCCACGCCCTCTTCGGCACTGACCCGCTGGACCCGGCCAAAATGTACGACGAATATGCGGCAGCGGCCGAGCAAGTCCGCCCCTTTGTGGCCGACACCGGGCGCCTGTTGCACGGCGTTCTGGCTGAGGGCGGCAGTGTCATGTTCGAGGGCGCGCAGGGAACGATGCTCGACATCGACCACGGCACCTATCCGTTTGTCACCTCTTCGTCGGCCACGGCCGGCGGAGCAGCCACCGGCACCGGTGTTGGACCCACCGCCATTGGCACCGTGATCTCCGTGACCAAGGCCTACGTGACTCGCGTCGGCGAAGGTCCCTTCCCTACCGAGATCCACGACGCCGCTGGCGACCATCTGCGCGCTCGCGGCAACGAGTACGGCGCGGTCACCGGCAGGCCCAGGCGTTGCGGATGGCTCGACATTCCCCTGCTGCGCTACTCCAACCAGGTAAACGGCGCAGAATGGCTGGTCATCACCAAGATGGATGTGCTCGATGAGCTGGCCGAGATCCCCATCTGCACCGGATACGAGATTGGCGGCAAAGTGACTGACACGATTCCAGCCGACGTGCAGGGTCTGGAGCAGATCAAGCCGATTTACACCAAGCTGAAGGGCTGGCGTCAGTCCACCGAGGGCATTACGGACTTTGAGAAGCTGCCCCAGGCAGCGCGCGAATACCTCCGCTTCCAGGAGCGGGAGAGCGGCGCCAAGATCGGCATGGTCTCCACCGGCCCCGACCGGGACCAAACCATGGTGCTGCCGGAGTTTGCCGCGGTGCTCGACAGCATCCACAAGTAGACTTGAGAAATCGCCGGGGGCTTGTGCTCTCCGGACGAGAAGGAGAATGGTCCCATGGTAAGTTTTGCTGTTCGCCTGAGGTTTACCCCCGAAGATCGCGCCGATGTTTCCGAGACCCTCCGTTTGCTGGCTGCTGCCTCGCGCCAGGAGCCGGGCTGTGTCCACTACATTCCCCATCGCGTGGAAGACGATCCAGATACCGTCCTCATCTACGAACAGTACCAGGACACGACCGCACTGGCGGCGCACCGTGAATCGGAGCACTTCAAAAAGCACGCCGTGGGCGGACTCTACCAGAAGATGAAAGAACGCAGCATCGAGAATCTGGTTGCTCTCATCTAGGCGCCGCGGGCGTCTAAGTGGCACCAATTCGGGCTGGACGCCGGCTGCGCCATGTTTGCAGCGCGATTTTGAGAGGCGCTGTAACGTAGCGCATTGACCGGCGCGTCCCGCCCGGGATACCATCCGATACGCTTATGTCCGGCATCGCGATCAATCCCTCAAAGCTCGTCGGCCACAGAGTGGCTCTACTCCTTGTGCTGGTTCTAATGGCTGGCACACCTGCCTTGCGTGGCGGTCAAGCACGTGCGCAGAAACACGAGACCCGTCACGAGATTGAGCAGATTGAGGACGCCTGGCGCACTGCCATCCTCAATGGCAATGTTGCAGCCATGACCGCCCTGCTGTCAGACGACTACATTGCCATCACCGCGTCCGGCACCCTTGAAACCAAGGACAAGGCACTGGCCAACTTGCGCACCGGCGCCTACCACTTCACGTCGATCGACTTCTCTGAGCGCAAATTGCGCTTCTACGGAACTACGGCGCTGGTCACCTCCCGGGCCGAGGTCAGTGGATCGGCGGGAAACAGGGACATCTCCGGCAGCTATCGCTACACCCGCGTCTATGCCCGCGACGGCCAGGGGAAATGGAAGATTGTAAGCTTTGAGGTGAACCGCATTCGCCAACCCGGCGAACACAAGTAGCAAAAGCTCGAAGTTGCTCAATGCGGCTGTTCCCACCAGCATCCAGTCAGGGATGCCGCCTCCTCGCCAGGTTGGCGATCGTGGCGCGCGTTCCAGGCAACCTGTCTTACATTCTGCGCATCCCAATCGGCAGGGGAAACCATCAACACTTGGGGATAGCCGGCATGAAGCAGGCCGGCGCTGAGCCTCCAACTTGCCTAGAAGTAGGAATCGCTGCTTGGCCCTTTAGGGTGCAGGCAGCGGGCGAATTCCCAATTGCAGTTAGCATGGGGATCGCTGAACAAGGCGCGAGGTGTTTTGCGAAGTAAGTGCCCCGATGTGTTTAGTTACCTTTGTTTGACGACTTTGCTTCATGAGACGGAGCGTACGTTGAGAGTTGAACTAATCTTAGGGCGGGAAGATTTGTCTCTCGAAATACAGACTTGGCCGGTATCGGGAAGAATCCCAGCCCCTCGCTGAAGGGGTCCACCATGTAGCGCACCCATTCTCCAGTGTGCTCCGATTTCTAACTCAAGAAGCTCTACGGCGGAATCTGCGCCGCCTGACCCATGCCTTTCGCAGGGGATTCTTCTTGAAGGATGCAGTAGACCAGTCCGAGGTGAGTCGATTGAAAGCCGCACAGTTGGCAACACTCAAGTTCTTCTCGTTGCTGTTCCTGCTGCCAGGTCTGGCGGGCCTGATCATCTCCGCCATGATCTCGACACACTATCTTGAAATCATGCCGCGCTGGCCGGCACCGGAAGAGATGCGGATGACACCGCGCAACATCAATGGCACTGTGGTTTACCAGACTAGAGAGGAAGACCGCAGGCTTTCGTTGGCCGAGTACTCCTCGGTGGGGGTTTTCGTCATCGGCTTGGGCTTGGGGCTGGTTTACCTGGAGAAGTGGGGTGCCTCCCGCGCTCGCAATGAAGAAGATGAGCTTTCCGAGGATATTGGCTGAGCTTACTCCCCTGGCGCACGTGCGCCTTCCTCTACAATCGACCCATGCCTGAACTTCCCGAGGTTGAAACCATCGCTCGCGGCGTGGACCAAAGGGTGCGCGGCCAGCGCATCGAGCTGGTCTGGTTCAGCTCCCACAGCCAGCCATTCAAGACGCCCGCTCCCCGGCAGGCCAGGGAGCTTGAAGGCCGCTTGATCCAGGCCGTCCACCGCACCGGAAAACACATTGTCTGCGAACTAGGAGCCGCGTACGGCGCGACGGGGGAGCAGAGCGGCGGCAAGAATACCGAAGCGCAATGGATCGTGCATCTGGGCATGACCGGGCGATTGTTGGTCACCACCGTCGATGCTCCGGTCGCCCCGCACACCCACGCCCGCTTGGGACTTTCCGACGGTCGGGAGCTCCGCTTTGTGGACCCCCGGCGCTTTGGCAGACTCGAGTTTCGCCGCCTGGGTCGCGGAGCAGGTTTCACCGCCGCGGGCGCGGAACCGCTCACCATTGCGCTGGACGAGTTCGCTGCCTTGTTTCGCGGCCGCAAGCTGTCGATCAAAGCAGCCCTGCTGAATCAGACACTGCTCACTGGAGTTGGCAACATCTACGCCGACGAGAGTCTCTTTCGCGCCGGAATCCGGCCCCGCAAAGCAGCGGGAAGGCTGACCGGGCTCCAACTTGAACAGCTGCGTCTGGCCTTGCGCCAGATTCTCGAGGATGCCATCCGGCTGGGAGGTTCCTCGGTCTCAGATTACGTCGATGCTGAAGGAATGCACGGATTCTTCCAGTTGGAGCATTGCGTCTACCGGCGGACCGGTCAGCCGTGCCGCCGCTGCGGGACTCCGATCCGCCGGATCCTTTTGGCCGGCCGGGGAACTCACTACTGCCCACAATGCCAGCGGTGAGACTGTCGTCTATGGTTTTTGGGATACTTTGCGGCCTCCGCATCCCATATTGCAGAAAGAAGCAGCGCTGAGATTCCTGCAAACTGTTGATAATAAACAAACCATAGATTGGCATCACGATTGCTAATTCATAAGTGCCAGTGATGTACCGGGAGCTGGAAAGCAATCTGGCCAGCCCAAAGAACAGCCGACACCCGGCAAGAGCCACCGCCAATGAAGCGGCCCTTAAAATGAGGGATTACCGGCCGGGAAAGTCTGCAGCAGGTACGGTGGGAACAAACACCGTCCGCAAATTGCTTGGGAGGCCAGTGGCCAGCACAGGAGATCAAAACGCCACTCAATTGTGAGTGGCGTTTTGCGTGTCTGCAGCCGTTTCAGGTTTTGTTCGACCCTCCCCAAGGGAACAGCGGCCAGGGCAAACGCACTTGAAATGCGGTCCGAAGTGAAAGGTTCCGATCCCGTGCACGGTTGGGAAAAGGGTCTGTAACAGGGCACGACCTCAGTCGTGCCGCAAGCTGGCCCCAGAATCGGAGGGCTTTAGCCCCTGCAAACGGCATTTCCGGGCAGTTCATTTCTTTACGGCGACACTACCCCGTGGAAAATGAGCAACAAAAGGCTCCTCACAGGGCCTAAAGGCCAATCTTTTTTAGTGACTTGATCGGCACGGCTGAAGTCGTGCCCTGTTACAAAGCGCATTGAACCTGCATTTTTGGCGGTTTGGGCGTTTTGTCCCAAACAAAATCCAAATGCGATTGCCCTGGAACAGCAGCTTTGCTGACTTGCCAGCCGGTGCACTTCGCTGTACTATCAGACTTGCCTAACAAGCGGCTGACGCCTGCCACCCGGTTATGGGCGGCGCAGGCTCGCCGAGTAAGGGAATTTCGCGAACCGGTGCAATCGATTTTCACGGGTGCAAGAGAGCGGAAGTTCCTTGACAAAAGGCATCACCAGAGGAAAGCACCTGCCGTACCGTATCGATCCTGACATCCGGATGAAGCGCCTGTGGGGTATCTGCGCATGCGGCGGCAATGCTACTGGGAAGCATGGCAAATTGCGTGCAGAGCCCCGCTCCCCCGCAGCTTGCCTGGGGTCCTGATGTAAGTGGACCGCCCGCTGTTGGTTCCCTTGGGGCACCGGACGTGCGGCAGGCAAATGAATTTAGCATCCGTCAAGAGGATTGCTGAACCTAGAAACGCAGCGCACCTGATAGCAGAGTGCCAGGAAGAACACGCATGACGACAGATTCGACGCAGCCCCAGTCTGAACTGGAGCAGGCCCCGGCCAACGGCCAGGGGCAGTCGCAGGGGCATCGGCGCCGCCGGCGCCGCCGCAAGAGCAAATCGAGCCATGCTGGCCAGGCCCCTCAGGCACAAGTGGCGCAGCAGCCTCAGGCGCCCCCTGCCCCGGCACAACCCCAGGCGCCGCCCGCGCAGCATAAAAAGGCCGCCACGCACCAAAGTCATACCCAGAATCAGCCACAGCCGCAGGGGCGTAAGAAGAAGAAGTTCTTTGCGAAGGGCACGGCTACCGCGGCCCAACCCGGCAATAGCGTCTCCGCGCCGGCGCAGGGCAAGCGTAAAGGGACCAAGCAAAAAGGGCCCAGGGAGTTTGTCGGCCCAATGGACCACAGCTACCGCGTGGCCAACGGAAATGTCGCCGACGGACCGCCTTCGACCATCCAGATTGGCAACGGTCACAACGGCGCTTACCTTCAAGACAACTTCGCGCCTGTGGCCGCTGTTCCGATACGCGAAGACGCTCCCACCCGCATCTACTGCTTTATTGAGGACCTGTTCTTCCTCGCCAAGATCCAGGAGACAGCCCGCAAGCTGGGTGTAAAGGTAGAGTTCATCAAGGGCGGCGACAAGGAAGCGGTGGCCAAGATCACCAACCTGCCTGAATCCGATCGGCCCAAGCTGCTAGTTTTCGACTTGAATAACCTGAACGCCAAGCCGATCTCGCTCATCCCCAAGCTGAAGACCAAGCTCAAGAAGGCCACATCCATCGTTGGCTTTCTCAACCATTTGCAAGGGGAGCTGAAGGCCAAGGCCGTCGAAGCCGGCTGCGACGCGGTGATGCCGCGTTCGGCCTTCTCGCAGACCCTGCCCAACCTGCTGCGCCGCTACGGCGTGGAAGAAGAAGAAGACAACTTTCCGCAGCCGGTGTAGATCGCGGCGGAACTGAAGAAGAGGGCGCACCCATCGAGGGCGCCCTCTCTCATTTGCAGAGTGTCTTGCGATAGCTTCCCGGCGCTTAGCGGCTCATCGCCTTCTCCCATTTCTCCAGAAGCTCCATATGGATCTCTGTCTTCAAAGGAGCTGTTGAGAAGTACTTATTCTCGTCAAACGGCACACCCTCCCGCCTCTGGACTGTAAATGCTGCTGTTCCCACCTTTGTTGAAGTTCGATCGTAGGTAATGCTAACCGCCGCTGGCTGGTATTCCAATCTTCGCCCGAAGTTTCTTTCGACTTCTGAAGTCGCGATTCTCCGGACTTCGTCAAGTATAGGGTTCACGCTCAACATTGGAGCGTCCGAATAGAAGGTGAAGTTGCTGACGTAAGCACAGCGCTTAACCATTTCCTCACGAAACGTGACTCCAAACGTCTCGGCAGCCCAGCCCATCAATTCATACCAAAGCTGTTCTGATGCTGCTGTATTGATTTGCGTGTCCAGGTACATCCCGCTGCTAAGAAGCATGACCTTGTTAATAACCTGCTTGCCCGAGCGCCCTTCAAGGAACTCAATCCCTTTGTCTTCGTCAAATTCCTCGGGTTTGGCAGGAAATTTCGCGAACCCATAGCGCTGAACCAATGCAGCGCCGATCTCTGGTAAATAGGCTGTCCCGCCCAGATTCAGATCTTCAATCTGAACGAGTCCGTAATATCTAGCCAGCAACACCGACGCAAGCTTCATCTGCTCCCCCTTGATTTTGATTTGGCAAATACACAGAGTTGCCCCACGATGCATAGTTGGGAATTTCGACCAATTGCCCGAGGAATGAGATTTCCATCTGTAAACCCTGAGCCGTCTGCCTTTCAGCTTCTGAAATCCTTCTCTGG
>Ga0181520_10012902_pt1 | contig 10650 bp, 12 predicted proteins | sample PEATcosm2014_Bin_29_FD_132451 | JGI IMG/M metagenome (GOLD analysis project Ga0181520, IMG submission 132451) | Peatland microbial communities from MTU Mesocosm Facility, Houghton, MI, USA - PEATcosm2014_Bin02_30_metaG | ecosystem: Environmental > Terrestrial > Soil > Wetlands > Peat | place...
AGAATTTTTCGGCGAAAATCGCCAACCAGGCGCTCGGTCGCAAAGGCCATTTCTGGCAGCGAGAGTACTACGACCGCTTGATCCGCAATGGAGACGAACTCAACCGCGCCATCCGGTACGTCGTCGAAAACCCCGTCAAAGCAGGTCTGAAGAACTGGACTTGGGTATGGAGCGCGGACGGGGACGTCCGCGCCACAGCCGGCCAGGAGGCCAGCGCTACAAGTTCGTAGGCGGGTGGCCTCGGTCTGGCCACTAAAGCCGGGTGTCGGCTGCCCCCGGACTCGATTTTGAGACCGGGGAAGCACTAACCCCAACCAGCAGTTTTTTTGATCCCTGACCCGTGCTCCGAGAGCGAACCTCAAGCGAGGGGATAGCGAGCAGTTGGCCGCACCGCGGGTGCTTGCACAACATTTCCCTCTCTGCCATTTAATCAACCACAAAGAAGCAAGAAAAATGCTAGCGCGCGGTTGCGGGGCGTGGATGCGGTGTGGTGCTGCCTTCGGTCATGCCCAGCGCCCACTTGATGGCCTCAAAGTACATCGTGCGCACGTCCGGGTCCAGCCACGACTCTTCAGTATGGCCGAGCGTGGAGTAGAAGACTCGGCCCTTGCCGTACATCTTGCTCCAGGCCACGGGAAAATCGTGGTCGGCGCGGTGAATCCTGGGGTTGTTGCTGTAGTCGAGCCGCGTGGGATCAAGGCTGAGCAGGACATTCACCTTGTCGCGCGACCAGTCCTTGGGCTGATAGATCTCGTCGTATTTGACGAACGCGGCGGGCAGGTGGCGCACGGCTGGGAAGCTGGGATCTTCGTTGAGGATCGGCGCTTCAAAGGTCATCCAGGGATGCTCGTCGAAGGAGCCGCCGATCATTTCGACGTACTCCGGCCATTTGTAGTTGGTGTCGAGCGCCGCGTGGATGCCGACAAAACCTTTGCCGTCCTCTTTGATGAAGGAGATCATGTCCGCCTTCTGGCTATCGTCCATATCCAGCTCGCCGCTGGTCGAGGCAAAGACGATCAGGTCGAAGTTGCTCAGGTTCTTGGCGTTGCGCGTCAACTCTTTTTTGGTCAGCAGCTTGGTGTCGGTGCGCATGGTGGTCTCCCACAGGCCGCTCTCCTTGCCCATGTTGTAGACAGCGGCCATCGCCGCCGAGATGGAGTCGTGCTCCCAGTCCTTGGTCTGGCCAATTACCAGTACATGCTTCATGCGAACCTCCTTGGGGCGCGGCGCGGGCGGCAACGGGCGGCCAGCGGTCTGTGCGAAAACGCAATTGCTCTGGACGAGGAGCCCAAGGCCTATCAGAACAAAGGAGAAAATACTGCTGGATCTGCGCATCAAAAAACTCCTTCCGGATTGACCGGTTTCTCCAAAGCTACTTTGGGTAAGCGCGCTGGATGAGCGGGCAACTCTCTCCGCCGAGATTCTTTTGGATGTCGAACTCCGTGCCCTGGAGTGGAATGTGCAGGTAGGCCCCGTTGCCCGACGCGGTAAATTGCGGCCATAACGTTTCTTTTGCCGGGGCTCCGCTTTTGACAAAATCCGTGATCAGGCGGCCCATCTTTCCGGCCACTTGTTCGTCTTCGGCGGTGGGCTGTTTCTCTCCATAAAAAAAATCGAAGATGTAAAACAAATCGGTTGTGTGCAGCGCGGTCTGGTTGCCGGGCAGCGGCCGGTCAAACTGGTAGAGATAGGTAGGCTGCCCGTGGGCTGCGTGCCAACCGGCCACCTGACGAGCAGCACAGCGGAAGTTGTGATCAGTGGCCCAGCGCGTGGCCGGCGCTCCCAGCGGCGAGCTGGGCGGCGTGGCGTTGTAGATCGCCTCCAGGCGGGTTGCGTCCGCCGCGCCCACAGTCATTGCCATGGCGTGCCGCAGTTGCTCGACCGATTGGCCTGCGGGCACGATCTCTTGCACATCCACACCCATGATCAGCGGCACGGGCGCTTCTTTGCCCTCGGCGTAGATTCTCCACGGCTCCTCGGGCAGAACCCAGCCATCCACGCTGGCCCCGCGAAAGCCCCACCACTCCACCGGCGGCGCTGGCGGCGCATCTTTGTCGGCCGCCATGACCTCGGCCGTCGTTGCATTGCGCTGCGCCTTCAGATCCGCGCCGATGGACCGAGCCACCGGCTGCCAGGCATTTTCCGACTCCTCGCGCGTCGCCGTCGGCATCAGCCCCAAGACCTGCCCGCTCTCGGAGATCGCGCCGCGAAACAACCCTCGCGCCAAAGGCGAAGCCAGCATCAGACCCACATCCACAGCTCCAGCCGATTGCCCGATGATCGTTACCTTGCCGGGATCTCCGCCAAAGGAAGCGATGTTGCGCTGCACCCACTTGAGCGCGGCGATCTGGTCCAGCAAACCGTAGTCGCCCGAAGCGTGCTGCGGTGACTCGGTGTCAAGTTCCGGGGTGCGGAAGAAGCCGAAGATCCCCAGCCGGTAGTCAATCGTTACCAGCACAATACCGTGCGGAACCAGCTTGAAGCCGCTCGATAGCTCCTCTACCGCGCTACCGGCAGTATTTGAGCCGCCGTGAATATATAACAGCACCGGCAGATCGTGCGCTCCGGCCGGCGCCCAAACGTTGAGATAGAGGCAATCCTCATTGCCGTGTTCGTGCGCCCACTTGTTCCATCCCTGGTCCTGCTGCGGGCAGGGAGCGCCGTGGCGTAGCGCCTGCCGTTCGCCGCTCCACGCAGGGAAGGCCTGCGGCGGACGCCAGCGCAACTTGCCCACCGGCGGCTGGGCGTAAGGAATGCCCAGAAAGGCCAGCAACCCCGGCGCCGGCTCGGCCCCTTGCAAGAGCCCTTCGACCGTTGTGACCCGCGCCTTGGGAGACGGCGGATAGACCGAAGGCTGCGCACTCAGCGCTGCCACGCCCGCCAAAACCAGCAAAACCACCCCAACCAATCTTCCAGTGAAAGAGAACAACATCGCCAGCTTTCCTTTCCACCCGCGCATCCTTAAGAATTGTACTTTACATGCACAGAGAGGGCGCAGTCGCTGCACGCGCATTATGCCCGATCCCATTGTGAACAGCTACGAGCTGGGCGACAGCATCGAAGAGATTCATGAGGGCTTTCCTTCTCTCTTGTCCGGATCCAGCGGCTGGTGGATTTTGTTCACAGCCGGCAGCGGCGGCGCTGCGCATGAAGATAGAGAGTCACATTGACTTGGCTAGAGTATCAATCGCTGCCTGTATGGTAATTATCATTGTCATTGGATTGGTGGGGGACTCTATAAATCCAAGTTTTTGGTAAAACCGCTTTGCGCCTTCGCTGATTGCATGAACGAGAATGGCGCGGATGCCGACAATTTCGGCGGCTTGAAGAGTTCTGAGGACGGCATCCTTCAAAAGTGCCGAACCGATTCCACGCCCCTGGAATTTGCGATCAATGGCCAGCCGCCCGATCACCATCACCGGCACGGGGTCAGGCATATTCCGCCTCACACGGCCAGGAGAATCCCGGTGCGCCACCGCGCCTGCAGACAACGCATAGTAACCGACTACTTGCTGCCCGACGCAGACGACATAACTCCGGGATGCGCCGCTTTCCTCGTTGTGCAACGCCCTGCGTTTGAGCCAGTCATCAAGCTCCGGCTCACCGCAATGGAGCTGCGAGAGATCGTGAGCGGGACTCAGTTTCTCAGGAGCGGAAATCTCCCCAATCTCTACTTCTCCCATGGCGCCTTCGTCTTGAGCAGGCGAGTCAAGCCGGGATTCTCAGCCGGCGGCGCATCCAGCATCGCCGTGAAGCGCTGGAATGCGTCGTCGTCCAATTGGAAGTAGCACTGGTCAAGCAGGACGGACTCCGCCTCGCGGCAGGCAGCAGCCAGCATGAAGTCGGAGCGGTTGCGCCCCTGCGCCTCCGCCGCGCGGTCGATCAGCGCCTTCTGGCTGCGCGTGACGCGCAGATTGATGTTCTCTGCGCGCAAGCGGCTCGGTTCTGCGGCTACAGTGCCCATGGGTTTTTGCTCCTTTGTGCTCACAATCAGTGTACGTTGCTGTGCGCACATTGTAAAGTCGATGAATGATAAATGACTGTTTTGTCAATGTTTACCAATCTCTGGAAGCGATAATCCACGGCAAATCTTGCGCGCAAGCAGATCGGCGACCTCGGAATGGCGAGGAATGGCTTCTGTCTGTCCAGTTTCAGGATTGCACCACAAGGAGTGCGAACCACCTTCGCGCTTGAGGTAGCATCCATTCAAGCGCAGATAGCGCAGCAACGACTCTCGCTTCACTGGACGGTCACCGTCTCGCGAAGCGCTTCTGCCGGAACTCCGCGCAGTCCATCCTCGCGGCGATCTTCCAAAATCAGTTGGATGGCGGAGACCAGGTTCTCGCGACACTCGGCCACGCTATGCCCCTGCCCGTTCGCTCCGGGAATCTCTGGGCTCCAGGCGACAAACCATTCGCCATCGCGCTCAATCACCGCTGTGAATTCATTCCGCATGGAACGAGTATAGAACGGAAACTGTCATTCCGTGCGTATGATATGCAGGATGAAGGAATCCCAGGTCCGGAAATTCGGACTGGGGTACCCGGCTACCTTAGGTCGTCAATTTATTTGTGGCACCGAGCACAGTAAATACCGCCAAAAAACCGGGTTCCTTACCGCTGTCTTCGTTGTGAATCAGGGCTACCGTTGGATAGCGGGCCATTCGTCTCTTCTTTTTGATCCTATCCGCCTCATTCGCGTTTTTGCCAAGATAAATATTCTGCGTCTTCTCGTAGATATCCTTGAGAATTGATTTTATTCCGGAAATCTCCTCCTTCTTGAAATCCAAACGCATTAGATACATACCAATGATGTAATGATCATGTTTACGTACTTTGCCATAGGGACTTCTCTGAGTGAGGGTTTCTGGATGCCTCTTTATGTAATCTCTGAAGATCTTTCTTAGACCACTCCTTCTTAAATGCTTTTCCAAGTTGTCAATATTCCAAGATTTCTTGGGTGACACCTTTACTTCTAAATAGAAATTGAATGGTTCTGCTTTGGCAGCATCAATTTTATCTGTCTCGATTGCCACCCAAAGGTCGCAGCGCCCCCAACCTGTTGCTTTCCTGGCAATATTGACTTGACTGCCACCCAATTCTGGTACTGGTATTCGGGGTTTTGGTACACGTAATTCCTCAAGAACAATTGATTTACGGTATCTTCTAATAATCGACGCTGAGAGTGTGCTCACAATAGCTCGTTCAGTATTTATCCAAGGTAATTCCGGTTCACCGAATAACTCAGTCTCCCCTGTTCTCTGCACATATAGTTGGAGGTACTTGGCCCAAGCTTCGCAAATATGTTCAAGATGCAATTGAATTCTTTCATGGTTCGCAAACCGAGAGGCATAACTCACATCCTTCGGTTCTTTCGACTTAAATATTTTCCAATTTCGTTTCATATCTGGGAAACTCCTTCCACTTTGTGCAAACTTTTGAATTCACTCCTCGCCATTCTCCTGGAACCGGAACATAACCTCCCATATCTGATGAAGTGCGTGGATATACCGAGACGATGACTTGATCTTGTTTCCGAAACTCAACGCTTCGTTCTTGAAGTTGGACCATGTTTGTTCCGTCACTAATTGTGAAACGATCTTTACCCATTCGGACTTCAAAACGATCAACCGAAATTTATAGTCGGTCCCTGCATTGCAAATAATCTCAGCCCTGGCACACTCGCTCTCCGGAAAGCGATCGCGTAGATTCTCTAAGTGCTTACGCGACCGGGCACGAATCATCACTTTGTCTTCATCGATACTACCGTCTTTCTTTCTCGCACAAGCAATCGAAAAAAATCCATATCTTGTAAATATCCACATAATTTCTAACCTCCTTTTGCTGGGTGGAATCATATCTTCTTTCACACCGCAAAATCAATAAAGCCGCGCACGGGATCGGTCGAGACCAGCTTGGCGGTTACTTTGTCGCCTACGTCGAGGCCTTTGCCGCCTTGGACGACCATGCCTTCTACGTGGGGGTCGAGGGTGCGGACGAAGGTGCCGTAGTGGTTGACGCCGGTGACGATGGCGGGGAAGCTTTGGCCGATACGCTTCTGCAAGACGACAGCGGCGATGCGCTTCTGCATCTCGCGCTCCACCTTGCGCGCGCCGTCTTCCATCAGCGTGCAGCGGGTTGCAATTGCATTGAGCAGACTTTCGGAGTAGGGCTGTGGCTGTCCAGCTATCCAGGCCTTCAGCAGTCGCTGCGTGACAACATCCGGGAAGCGGCGGTTGGGGGCGGTGGAGTGGGTGTAGTCCTGCACGGCCAGGCCGAAGTGGCCGGGCGAAGGCTCGTTCGGCTTGACGAGGACGTACTCGCCGGGGCCCATCAGCTTGACGGTGGCGAGCGAGAGGTCTGGGAAGTGGTCGGGGTCTTTCTGCTTCTCGGCGAGCAGGAAGTCGTTGAGCGCCTTGGAGTCCGGCTCGGCGGGGAGCGTTGTGCCCAGGCTCTCGGCCAGTTCGACGATGCGGTCCCAGCGCTTGGGGGTGCGCACAATGCGGCGGATGGAGGCAACGCCGGCAGCCTCGAAGGTGCGGGCGATGACGCCGTTGGCCGCGACCATGAACTCCTCGATCAGCGAGGTGGCGCGGTTTTTGCTTTGGCGAACAATGTCAATCGCTTGTTCGGCCAGCATCACCGGGCGGGTCTCGATGGTCTCCAGATCGAGAGCGCCGTGCTGGAAGCGTCCGCCGACCATGCGACGAGCGGCCTCGTCCTGGAGCTTGAGTTGCGCGGCGAGATCGGCGCTCGCGGCAACTTTCGGCGGGGCAGGAGTTTTCCCTTCGAGCCAGGAGCCGACGGCGTTGTAGGCCAATTGCGCGTGATTTCGGACGAGGGCGCGATAGGCCTTGCCGTCTGTCGCCGCGCCGGATGGGTCCACGGCATACTCGATGACTACGGCGACGCGATCTTCATTCTCGTTGAGCGATGTGATGCCCTCGGAGAGTTCGCTGGGCAGCATGGGAAAGACTTTGACGCCGGTGTAGACCGAGGTGGTCTCGGATTGCGCGTGGGAGTCGATGACCGTGCCCTGATGGACGCGGGAATCCACATCGGCCACGCCAATCAGCACGCGGATGCGGCCATCGGGCAACTGCTCGGCCCACTCGATCTGGTCCAGATCCTTGGAGGTATCGTTGTCGATGGAGGACCAGAGGAGGTTGCGCAAGTCCTGAATACCGGCGAGGGCTGGCATTTCCGCTTGATGCGCCTGAATCGCGGCCAGTTCGCCGTCGGTTCCAGCGGGAAAATCGGGCTGAAAACCATGCTCGATCATTGCGGCATGGGCCGCGGCAACCAGGTTGAAGTGATGCTCGCTGTAGTTTTGATGATTCGCGTGATTCGGTTGATCGGAATGATTGCCATGAGACGGGCGGCCGTTCGACATTGGGTTTTGGCTCCTTCCAACTGAAAGGCCAGCCTATCACGCCGAAGGGAGAATGAGATATTTTTTGAGGTTTTGTGGCAGGAGAGAGCTGGGGTTTCTAAATTCCCAGGTCCCAAAATCGGGACCTGGGGCACCCATATTGGTTGAAAGGAAAAAACAAACGCTAGCGCTTGCCCTTGATGGTGATAGGGCTAGAGCCAGAGCCAGAGCCGGACGCGGCGGATTTTTTGGCGGCGCGTTTGGCGGCAATGGCGCTCATCTCCTTGCCGATGTGGGAGTTGTTGATGGTGATCTGGAGGGCCAGGTTGATGACGTTGCTGGTGCCCCAGTAGAGCGCCAGACCAGAGCCGTAGCGCCAGAGGAAGCTGCCCATCAGCACCGGCATCATAATGGCCATCATACGGCGCTGCGACGGATCCATCCCCGGTGAAGGCGTAATGATCTGCGTTACGAACATGGTGACGATAATCAGAATCGGCAGAATGTGCAGCGGGTCGGGCGCGGAAAGGTCAGTGAGCCAGAACCAGTGCGCCTGACGCAGTTCGATGGCGTTCGAGAGCAGCTCGAAGTAAGCAATGAAGAGCGGCATCTGCACCAGCATGGGCAGGCAACTGCCGTACATATTCACGCCTTCGACCTTGTACAACTCCATCATTTCGGCGTTCATGTCTGCGCGCTTGGGGTCAGTGGATTTGACATGAGCATATTTCTTCTTGATGGCGTCCACTTTGTGCTGAATGCGCATCATCTTCAGCGAGGACTTCAGCATCATGTAGCGGGTGGGCAGCATGAGCATGGTGAAGGCGGCGGTGAAGAGGATGATCGCCCAGCCCCAGGTGTAGCTGCCAGGGCCAAGGAGGCCACGCAGGAAGCGCAGCACGTAATAGAGCGGTTTGGCGACGATGCCCATCCAACCGTAATGAATGAGTGGGGCGAGTGACGGACCGTCGGGCTTGCCGGTTGAGCCAATGGCGTGAATAGAGTTGAGCAACTCCATTGCCTTGGGACCGGCAAAGACACGCAGGCTGGTGGCGCCGCTGGTGTCTCCCACGGCCAGGCCTAGAACGTGCGCCGGGGTCTTTTCGCTGTTGGGATCTTCAAGGTCACGCGGCAGATAGAGGACGTTGTGCAGCGTGACGGCGGTGGTGCGCTCCGGAACGTCGGGCAGAAAGGCCGCGGTAAAGTAAGTATCGGTGACGGAGTCGTAATCGTAGGGCAGAGTCTCTGTGTTGTAAGCGCTGACCTTGGGCGCGGCGGTGGTGTCCTGCTTGCCGTTGAGCGACCAAGCGATGGTTGAGAGCGCGGAGGCGCGGATCTGGGAGCGCGTCGAGGATTTTGGAAGGAACTCCTCCATGTCGCCCAAGCCGGAGGGCCATGCGACCAGCGCGCGGATGGGCGAGCCGTTGCGCGTGACCGTGGTCTCGATGCCGACTACGTAGCTCGAATCAAAGCGGAAAGTCTTCACGACATCGATGCCGTTGGCGCTGTAGCGGAAGGTGAGGGCGCTGGTGTCGGGCACATCCACGTGACCGCCGGCGGTGGGCTGTGCGCCGGTGACAGAGAGCTGATAGAGCGCCGCTTTGTTCAACTGGTCATTGAGAGCCGGGTCATAGGTGAAGAGCGAAAGCGGGTAGCCGAAGCGCTCGGCAGCCTGAGGCTGGACCAGATCGAGAAGCTTGCCGCCGGCCTTGCCGCCGCTATCGTAATAGTTCTTGAGCAGCCAACTGGTTACCTGCGCGCCACGATTGGTAAATGTGATGCGGTAGTTGGCGTTCTCGACGGTGGTGGTGGTCTCGGTGGAGGCGCTGACAGTGGGAGAGACAGCGTTCATTGACCCAGGCGCCAACTGCGGTTGAGCGGCAGCGCCGGCTACCGGAAGAGTTGGTAACGGCTGGTTGGGCGACTGGCTTTGGCCCTGCGTGGCGGGCGGAGGCGGAGGCGGCTGCTGCGGCTTGAAGAAAAACTCGTAACCGAGCAGGATGACGAGAAAGATGAGGGCGAAGATCGTCATGCTGCGGCCATCGCCGCCGCCTGGACCGGAACCGGGCCCTTGAAGATTTGGATTCGAAATTTCTGCCAAGGTGGACTTCCTATTCGTTGGAGGGCGCGCCGTCAGGCTGCCGCTCTTTCTATGGTAAAGGTTTGTGGTGAATTTGGCGTAAAGGGGAGGGCGGAGGAACCGGATCGAGGCCGCCGGGAGTGAAAGGATGGCAGCGCAGCAGCCGCCAAGCAGCAAGCGATGTGCCCTTCAGCGGGCCATGCTGAGCAATGGCTTGCGAGGCGTACTCCGAGCAGGTGGGCAGGAATTTGCAGCCGCCGCCGGGGGAAAGCGCGTGCAGCGCCGGCGAGAGCCAGCGGCGGTAAGCGGCGAGGATGGCGAGCAAGATACGAGTCATAGATTCAGCCAAGAACTACTGTGCAATGAAGGGTACGGGCTTCAGCCCGTACATTTTTAGCAAATGTTGATTCCCGGCTTTAGCCGCCGAGGGAAATCGAGCCACTCATTCAATTTCCCTCAGGGGCTAAAGCCTATGACTATTTCCGTCTCAGATGTACGGGCTGAAGCCCGTACCCTTCAGCCTCCGTTGACAGATGAAACAATCCATTTTCAATTCACAAGGCCCTGCATCCGCTCGGCCTCGGTCTTTGCCTGATGAAGGATACGCACAACCTCGGCCTCAAGTTTCGTGAAATCGATGGTGAGGACGGCGCGGCGTGGATGGAGGATCAGGTCGCAACCGGCAGGGAGCAGATCCACGTGGCGGCGCAGAACCTCTCTCATGCGCCGTTTGAGAAGGTTGCGCTCATGGGCCTTGCCGAGAACTTTGCCGGCGGTGAGGCCGACGCGCGGAGCTGCCGGGGGAGGCGCGTCGATGGCGGCGGGCTGCTGCGGAGCGAGAAACCAGCTCATTGAAGCCGATTGGCGTTTGCGGCTGGCGGCGTAGGCGCGCTGGTAGTCGGCATGCTTGCACAGGCCCAAGCCAGCCAGCGACTGCCGCATACGCGGAGGTTCGTCAGAGCTGGAAAGAATTGGCATGGCAACGCCGCAGAGGGTGTTGGCCGGAACGGGGTTGAAAGAATCATCCATTCCGGCACCCATAAAGGACGAGGGCAATAAGGCGAGGGCGAAGCGGCGGGCGGATTAGTCGCGGAAGCCGGCGCTGACGGCAACGCGCTTGCGTCCGATGGCGCGGCGGCGGCTGAGCACGGCTGCGCCGGCCTTGGTCTTCATGCGCGCGCGGAAGCCATGTGTCTTCA
>Ga0181520_10012903_pt1 | contig 10650 bp, 8 predicted proteins | sample PEATcosm2014_Bin_29_FD_132451 | JGI IMG/M metagenome (GOLD analysis project Ga0181520, IMG submission 132451) | Peatland microbial communities from MTU Mesocosm Facility, Houghton, MI, USA - PEATcosm2014_Bin02_30_metaG | ecosystem: Environmental > Terrestrial > Soil > Wetlands > Peat | place...
CGAGGCGTTGTCGCTGGCGCGACAGCACGGTGTGGACCTCGTGGAAATCGCCGCCACCGCCGTGCCGCCGGTCTGCCGGCTCGTGAACCTCGGCAAGTTCCGCTACGAAAAGGCCAAGAAGGAGAAGGATTCCAAAAAGCACCAGCACGCCTCCATCGTCAAGGAAGTCCAGTTGAGTCCGCGCATTGACCCGCACGATCTCGGCATCAAGATCCAGCACGCGGTCGGTTTTCTGTGCGAGGACATGAAGGTGAAGGTCGTGCTCAAATTCCGCGGCCGGGAAATGGCGCACCAGGAATTCGGTTTTGAGGTCGTCAAAAAATTTGTCGCCGCCATCGCGCCCTATGGCCATCCCGATTTTGAGCCGAAACTCATCGGACGCGGCATCAACGTGATGATCAGCCCGCTGCCGCGCAACAAGCGCGCGAAAAATCCGTATGCGGTTGAAGGCGGATCCCCGCCGGCTCCGGCCAATAATCGTCCCGCCACGCCGCCGCAAGCAGGCCGGGTTCCCGTCGCAGGCGAGCCGTCATCGGGCGGATTCGTGAACAATCCGTTCGCCAAGCTTGAAGTGAAATGAGGTGACGAGCGGCGCGATTCGCGTCACGCGCCGCCACCGGTCGCCGCGCGGAATTCGCCCGCCATCGCTGGAAGCCGGCAGTTTTCGCAAATAGCATTCGAGTGCGCGCAAAAGTCGCGGACGATTTGCATCAAGCCCTGCTGCTCCGCCGCGCTCCGCAACGCACGGCGGCCGGAAGTTCCAAGCAGCCGCTGCCGCGCCAATTTCAGAATTGAATTGTCCTCCGCCGCCGGCCATTCAAAATAACGCCGCTCAATTTCAAGCCGCAGCGTTGAATTTTTGCCTTCCGCTGCGCGCGCCCAAAGCCACGGCAGAATCACATTCACCGCCAGATCCGTCGCGCGCGTCCCGCCCAGCAGCGGTTGCGGTTTTGCCAGCCGCGCCGATTTGAACGTCCAGTGCCAAGACCAGAATTCATCGCGTTCCACCTGCAAAATTTCATGGAGCGACTCAACCAACCTAGCAGGGCTGACCTGCCGGTCAGCCCGGCGGCGCGGCGGCGCCGACCTGCCGTCGGGAATTTCCGCAGCGCACCATTTTTCAATTTTTGAAATGAAATTTTTGTCCGCCAGCCAGTGTGACGCCAGCGCCAGCCGCCGCTGCGGATGATTGGCCGGTCGCAGGCCGTGAAACTTCCAGACCGCGCGCGGCAAAACATGGTCCGCAAATTCATCCCGCTCGCGCCACCAGCAGTCCCAGACGCGGCGCAACCAGGTGTCCGAGCTTTTTTGCGACCGGGTCAACTCCGCCGGCAACAAACCGCTGACGCCGAGCAACCGCGCCTGAAATGAAAACGGCGATGTTGCGCCGCGCGACCAGAGCGGGCGCGATTCCGCCAGATTTTGCATCGGCCAGGCGTTGTGTTTGTAACCGAGCGCGCGGAACAAGCCCTCCCACAAAGCCTGCTCCAAGCCGGCATGCTTCGCCCGGGCCGAAAATTGCGCGGCCTTGGCCTCCAGCCGGACGCGGGCGGCCTGGTGCAAAAGTTCGGCGAGTTGGGATTCGTCGAGTCCGCGCAGCGGCGCGGAACATTTGCCGCGAAGGTTTTCGGGCAATACGGACGCGGATTCATTTTCCAGCCACGCGCTCAATTCGCCGAGCGGCGCATCCAGCATGTTTTGCAACGGCAGAATGACGGGCTGACTTTGGGCTTTGGACTTTGGACCTTGGACTTCTTCCCAAACGACGTGCAGGATGACATTTTGGAAATTCGGATTGCGGTCGTGGCCGTGCGCGCGCCAGTTGTGACTGCGCAAATCAATTTCCACGTCGCCGGAACGCGGCGCTTCGCCGCCGGTCTGGATGACCGCGCCGCGAAAATCCGGTCCGCCCTCCACGCTGGCGAAACCGGGATGCAGCACGCGGACAATTTCTCCGTCCACGGTTTTCAATTCGTCGCGCCGCAGCCGCTGATGCCGCCAGACGGCCTGAAGCAGGCGCTCGGCGGGGAAACCGTTTTCATCGCGCAAAACGTCCGTGGCGCGGCTTTGGTTGCGCCAGACGGCGTAAAAATTTTCGGCGGACGGGTTCAATCGGAACTGCTTTTGCTCCGACCGGGCAATAAAGTCAATTTATTTTGAACGCAACTCCGGAGGTTCCCGCCGGTTTAATATGTGCCAGCCGAAGTTTTTGTTCGCCGCGGCGGGGCATTTTTGCCTAAAATGGCGCAAGTTTTTACGGTTCACAAATTTGATGATTGAAGTTTCCAATTTGACAAAGCGCTACGCGGGCCGCACGGCGGTGAACGACCTGTCGTTCACGGTGGCGCGCGGCGAAATCGTCGGCCTGCTCGGTCCGAACGGCGCGGGCAAAAGCACGACGATGCGGATTTTGTCGTGCTTCATGCCGGCGACGAGCGGCACGGCGCGTGTGGCGGGCTTCGACGTGTTTCATCAATCGGTGGAGGTGCGCCGCCGCATCGGTTACATGCCGGAGAACAATCCGCTGTATCCCGAAATGCGCGTGCGCGAATATTTGAAATTCCGCGCGCGGCTCAAGGGCCTCGGCTGGCGGCGCTCGCGCGAGCGCGTGACGACGGTGATGGAGCAATGCGGCCTGGCGGACGTGGGCCGGCGCGTCATCGGGCAGCTCTCGAAGGGCTACCGGCAGCGCGTGGGCCTGGCGGACGCGCTGGTGCATGAGCCGGAGCTGATCGTTCTGGATGAGCCGACCATCGGCCTCGACCCGCAGCAAATTCGCTCGGTGCGGCTGTTGATCAAAAGTCTGGCGGGAAAACACACGGTTTTGATTTCGACGCACATACTTCCCGAGGCGGAAATGACCTGCAACCGGGTGCTCATCATGTTCGACGGCAAAATTCTGGCCGCCGACACGCCGGACAACCTTCAAAAAATCATGGCCGGCAGCAATCAGGTGGTCGCCGAAATCGCGGCCTCCGCCGATGAATTGCGCGAGCATCTGGCGCAGGTGCCCCAGGTGGAGCATTTCGATGTGTCGGCGGCGGACGGCGATTTTTTGCGCTGCACGCTCACACCGCGAGACGGCCTGGACATACGCCCGCTGATCTGGCTGCTGGCGCGCGAACGCGGGTGGGTTCTGCGGGAACTGACCCGCAGCCGCCATTCGCTCGAGGACATTTATGTGCAAATCACAAGGCCCGATGAGGAGGAGGAAAACGAGTGAAAATTTTCTGGACGCTCCTGCGGCGGGAATTGTCCGCGTTTTTCTTTTCGCTGACGGGCTACGTCATCATCGCGGCGGTGACGCTGCTGGTGGGGTTGAGCTTTGTCGTTTTGATCGCGGGCCTCGGCAACGATCCGTTCACCGCGCCGGTGACGGAAATGTTTTACGTCACCTTTTATTTCTGGCTGATCCTGCTGCTCGTCACGCCGGTGATCACGATGCGGCTGTTTGCGCTGGAAAAAGCCTCCGGCACGTTCGAAACGCTGATGACGACGCCGGTGGGCGACCTCCAGGTGGTCGCGGCGAAATTCGCGGCGGCAATTGTTTTTTACATGGTGGCATGGCTGCCGATGCTGGCATGCCTGTTCCTCGTGCGGCATTTCACCAACCAGCCGGGCGCGCTGGACGCGGGCACGGTGGGCGGAATGTATCTGGGAATTTTTCTGACGGGCTGCCTGTTCCTGTCGCTGGGCTGTTTTGCCTCGGCCATTTCGCAGAGCCAGATGGCGGCGGCGATGATCAGCTTCGTGATGGGCGTGAGCCTGTTCTCGCTCGGTTTTCTGGCGAAATCAATTCCCGTGGCCGAACAATGGCAATCACAGGTCTTGTCCTGTTTCAGCCTGTTTGACCAGATGGAGGATTTCGCGCGCGGCGTGGTGGACACGCGCACGGTGATTTTTTACGCAAGCGCCACCTTGCTCTTTTTGTTCCTGACCTTGCGCGTGGTGGAAAGCCGGCGCTGGAAATAAGATGCCAAAAGAAAATCAACCCAGTTTCTCGCGCGGCCGCCGGTGGAAAATCGGCCTGGACGTGGCCGTGCGCACCCTTCTGGTGTGCGCGGTGGCGGTGATGGCGAATTACCTGGGCGTGCAATTTTATCAGCGGTTCTATTTGAGCTCGCAGACGCGCGTCCAGTTGTCCACCCGCACATTGAGCGTGCTCCGTTCGCTGACCAACCGCGTGACGGCGACGCTTTATTACGACCGGAAGGACGATTTTTATCCGGAAATCAAAGCGCTGCTGGACGTGTATCACGACGCCAATCCGAAAATCACCGTCCAGACGGTGGATTACGTGTGGGGCGCGGGCACGGCGGAAAAGGTGATGGAGCAATACCGCCAGTTTTTCACCACACCGGCGGATAAAAACCTCGTCATCTTCGATGCCGGCGACAATCGGGTGAAAATATTCCCCGGCGACGCGCTCGTGCAAAAAAAATTGGAACCGGTAAAATCCGAAAATCCGAAACAAGGGGAATTGGAATTCCAAAAGCGTCCGGTTGCGTTTAACGGCGAGCTGGCATTCACCTCGATGCTGCTCGCGCTTGAAAATGCCAGGCCTCTCAAGGCTTATTTCCTGCAGGGCGATGGCGAACCGTCGCTCTCCGACTCCGGCAACTTCGGTTACCTGAAATTCGCCACGGTTCTTGCCCAGAATTATGTCGCGATGACAAATCTGGAGTTGTCCGCCGCCCGAGACGTGCCGGCGGATTGCAACCTGCTCATCTACGTCGCGCCAACCCAGGCCGCCGCACCGCTGGACGAGATGCAATTGCGGAAAATTGACCAGTATCTCGCGCAGGGCGGACGGCTCCTCGCGCTTCTCAATTACGCCTCCATCCGGCAGCCGACCGGCCTCGAACCGATTTTGCAGCGCTGGGGCGTGCATGTCGCCGCCGATTATGTGAAGGACGCCCAGAACACCATGACGGGACAGGACATCCGCGTCCGCAAATTCGGCCAGCATCCGGCGGTGGATCCGCTCGCGGCCAACGACCTTTCGCTCCAGATGGTTTTGCCCCGCCTTGTCAGCCGGGTGGATGAAAAGAATCCCCCGGCCAACGCCCCGGAAGTGACGGAACTCGCCTTTTCCAGCGCGGACTCGACGCTCGCGGGCGATGCCGCTGAACCGCCCCGCAGTTATCCGCTCATCGCCGCAGTCGAGCAAAAAGCCGCGGCGGGCGTCGGCAACCCGCGCGGCAATACACGCATCCTCGTCGCGGGCGATTCCATTTTTCTCGGCAATTATTACATTGAAGGCGGAGGCAACCGCGATTTTCTCGGCTACGCCGCCAACTGGCTGCTGGACCGGCCCCAGTTGCTGGAAGGCATCGGGCCGAAACCCGTCACGGATTTCCGGCTGCAGATGACGCGGCGTCAGCAGAGCGAAATCCGCTGGGTGCTGCTGGGCGCGCTGCCCGGCGCGGTGCTGCTCCTCGGCGGGCTGGTCTGGCTGGCGCGGAGAAAATGAAGGGGAAATGACCAATTCCCAAATCCGAATGACCAAAGAATTTTCAACGCCGAATGCCGAATGCCGAATGGAATTTCGCCCACTGATTGACCATTCGTCATTAGTCATTTTCCACCTGCCTTGCGCTGAAATTTCCACGGAGCAACCAGCATGAACTCAAAATCCACCGGAATCTGGTTCGTGATTGCCGCGGCGCTGCTCGCGTTCATCTTCGTTTTTGAGCACTACTTCCGCCCGGTCGTCACCGGGCCGGCGCCGCTGTTGCCCAACCTGCGTCCCGCCGCCGTCACGAGCATCCAGGTGTTTCCGTCTGGCGCGCAGGAAATCAGCGCCGACCGCGCGAATGGCGGCTGGGTTCTCACCCGGCCCGTAGTCTATCCCGCGCAAACTGCCGCCATCGGGGCGCTGCTCGACGCCCTCCAAAAACTCGCGCCCGAAAAAATCAGCGCGGCGGAACTGCGCGAACATAAAAATTCCGACGCGGAATTCGGTTTCGAAAACCCGCAGGCCACGCTCGTCATCTCCGCGGGCGAACAGAGCTGGCAATTGAAGGCGGGCAATCGGACCGCGCCCGGCGACCAGGTTTATTTGCGCGTCGTCGGCGTGGACGGCGCGTTCGTGGCCGACGCCGGCTGGCTCAAGCTCATTCCCCGTGCCGCCGACGAATGGCGCGACACCGCGCTCGTCAGCGCCGGGCAAAACAGCTTCGACTGGATTGTGCTGACCAACGGCGCGAAGGTCATCGAACTGCGGCGCGACCCGACGAACCGGCTCTGGCGGATGATCCGGCCCTTGCAGGCTCGCGCCGACATGGACCACATCAGCGACGCGCTGCAACGGCTCGCGACCGCGCGCGTCACGCAATTCATCACCGACGACCCGAAGGCGGATCTGTCCGCGTTCGGTTTGCAGCCCGCCGATCTGGATTTGTGGCTCGGCCGGGGCACCAATCTGACGGCAGCCGTCCATCTCGGCAAAAGCCCGACAAACGACGCAGCGCAGGTGTATGCAAAACGCGAGGACTGGAACACTGTCATCACGAATTGGAACACAGTCGTCACCACCGCCCGCGAGCCGCTGGCGCCATGGCGCGGCGAGGTGAATGATTTCCGCGACTCGCGGCTCTTCGAACTGACCGCGCCGGTCGCGGAAATCGAGGTGTCCACCCTCCGCAGTAGCACTGCTACGGAGGACGGGCGCGGCCAGAACAATTTCATCCTGCGGCAACAAGGCTCCAACGACTGGAGAATCGTGGCCGAAAAATTTCCCGCGGACGCCGACAACGTTCAACTGTTCGTCAAGACCCTTGCCGACCTGCGCATCGCGGACTTTGTGAAGGATGCCGTGACCATTTCCAATTTGCCGGACTACGGCCTCGCCGTGCCGCAGCGCGAAATCATTTTACGCTCCAAGGCGGGCGACACAAACGCCATCATCGCGCAACTGGACTTTGGCGCGGCGGGAACCAACGAGGTTTTTGTCCGGTGCGCCGGCGAGGATTTCATTTACGCGGTGACGGCGCAGGACTTCAACCGGCTGCCGGAGTCGGACTGGGAATTCCGCGACCGGCGCATCTGGGATTTCAAGGCGGAGGACGTGGCGCAAATCACGATTCACCAAGGCGGCAGAATCCGCCAGATCGTCCACAACGGGCCGGGCAAATGGTCGCTGGCCGACGGCTCGCAGGGCGTCATCGAGGGAAAATCCATCGAGCAGGCCGCCCAGCAGCTCCGGCAACTCACCGCCCTGGCCTGGTTCGCGCGCAACTTGACCGAGCCGGAGAAATACGGCTTTGGCACAAACAATCTGCAAATCACCTTTGAACTCAAGGGCGGGGAAAAAGACACGGTGGACTTCGGCGGCGAATTCGCGGGCGGGCAAACCGCGCTGGCCGCCGTCACGCTCGACGGCGAGCGCTGGGCGTTCCTGTTTTCACCGGTGCCCTATCAGTTCGTCTTGAGTTTTCTCACCATCCCGGCAAACGTCCCGTAACCCGGCCAAACGTCAAAACGAAAACCGAACCGGGCGCGGAGTGAATGCAAATCGTCTCACTGCAACGGCGTTCTGGAGTCCCTGATGAATTGCGTGTGGCCGTCAAGGAAAACACGGCTGCGTCCGCCGGCATGAATGGTGCGCCCGCTGAATCCGGCGGGAACGGTGGGAACGGTGTTCGGAAAATATGAATCCACCACCAGCTCAACATCGCTGGCGCCGGTGATGATGCCGATGGTCGGGTCGTTGGTGGATTGGAGATCGGTGACGGCTTGCGATTCGGTTTTGCCCCAAAAATCCTCCAGCCCCACCGGATTGTCGGGGCGGTCAAAACGCCAGGCCCAATAGCGGCAGAGTGGCGCGTTGGTGTCGGCGGAGGCGGCCTGAACGGATTGCACAATGTTGCCGGCGGGCGAATTCACCGCCGCCGGGCACGACCAGACGTTGAAGTTTGGATTTTCACTTTGCAGAACCGTCGCCGCCCAGCCGGCGCGCGGATCGGACGGCGGCCAGGTCGTCCACGGATGATAACCGCCGGGCAGGCTGGACTTCAAATCGCGCCGGTCCGGGAAACGGTCGCCCTGGTCGTTGAGATACATTTCAAACGCGAGGCCGATTTCCTTGAGGTTGGAAAGACAGACGGCCTGCTGGCCCTTTTGCCTGGCGCGGGCGAGCGCGGGCAGCAGCATCGCGGCGAGGATCGCAATGATCGCGATGACCACGAGCAGCTCGATCAGCGTGAAGCCGCAGTGAATTTGTCTTGTCCGCCGCATTTTTGAATCAGCATCAGTTTTTATATCCAGTTGGAAAACTAATATCTGGCAGGAACCCCGTTTTTTCAAGGTTTTTCTCCGAAGGGGAACGGCTGATTCGGCGGGGAAAACAATTTTACAACTTCCCCACCCGTCAAAGCAGATGGGACTGATTTCCCGCCGCTGGCTTCAATCCCAGCTTCTTGTAGCTTAATTCGGTCGCGACGCGGCCTTGCGAGGTGCGATTCAAATAGCCTTCCATGATGAGATACGGCTCATAGACCTCCTCAATCGTGTCAGGCTCCTCGCCGACGGCGACGGCCAGCGAATTTACGCCCACCGGCCCGCCGCCGAATTTCGTGATTACGGCTTCGAGGATGCGCTTGTCCATTTCGTCGAGGCCGTTCTGGTCAATTTCCAGCATCGCCAGCGCCTTGTCGGCGACTTCCTTTGTGATGCGGCCGTCGTGCCGGACCTGCGCGTAATCGCGGACGCGCCGGAGCAGGTTGTTGACGATGCGCGGCGTGCCACGGCTGCGCCGGGCGATTTCATGCGCGCCGGCCTCTTCGATTTCGACATCCAGCAGACGCGCCGAGCGGATGACGATTTTCTGCAAATCTTCGCCGACGTAATAATCCAGCCGTTCGCGCATGCCAAAGCGCGTGAGCAACGGCGCGGTGAGCAGACCGCTGCGCGTGGTCGCGCCGATGAGCGTGAAGCGCGGGAGATTCAGCCGGACGCTGCGCGCGTTCGGCCCCTGGTCAATGATGATGTCCAACTTGAAATCTTCCATCGCCGGGTAAAGATATTCCTCGATGGTTTTTTGCAGGCGATGGATTTCGTCAATGAACAGCACGTCGCCTTCTTCGAGGTTGGTGAGCAGGCCCGCGAGGTCGCCGGCCTTTTCAATCGTCGGGCCGCTGGTGGATTTGAAATTCGCGCCCATCGCCTTGGCGAGGATGTTGGCGAGCGTGGTCTTGCCAAGGCCGGGTGGGCCGTTCAGCAAAATGTGGTCGAGCGGTTCCTTGCGCTTTTTCGCGGCGGCGACGGCGATTTCCAGCCGCTCCTTGACCCTGGGCTGGCCGGTGAATTCGGAAAAGAGCGAGGGCCGCAGCGTCATTTCCAGCGCCACGTCCGGTTTGTTCAGATTGGAAACCGCGCGTTCAGGCATTCCGAGGAGGATGCGGAAAGCGCCCGTTCGCGCAAGGTATTTGTGGGCACCAAAAATCTGCGGCGCGATTCAGCACGTCAGATTTGCGTGTGAATAATGACTTGGCCACACTACGTCATATTGCAATAGCGATGCCACAAGCTCACCGCAATCTCTCCAATCTTTGCGATATCTAGAATTGAAAAGTAGAGGATGATCGGTGTGAAAGCCCATAACATCGTGAGAAGCGATTCTTTGCGCTGGTTGAAATGAAGCTGAAAAAACGAGCCGGCAACTAAGACAGGTATGCACAGAAAATATCCGTTCAGTAAAAATTCGCCAAGTATCAAGTCAAACGTTCTGACTGTTTCGAATTTCGAAAACAGCTTGCCAATTGGAGGAAACATGGGAAGCAGTGCGACCACCAAGCAAATGACAACGCAGGCTTTGAATGGGAAAAGCAGCAATGCAATCCGTTCTTCTTTTGTATCAGGCAAAACGTGCATATCGGGTGAACGCGGTTAAATGGCTCATTGACTGCAAACTTTGCAGCAAGTTTCTTTTCGCAATTCAAACTCTGCCCCGGCCATTTCGGATTGTCCAGCGGTAATTTTTATCCGCGAATTCCGCCAATTACCGCGAAACAAATTCCGGTAAAAACCAATTCGCGAAAATTCACGCAATTCGCGGATCACCGTTTCCCGTCTTTACTTTGCACGCAAATGGGGTAGTTATGTTCCCATGAACGACACCAAAAATTTTCTGGTTCCCATCGTGGTTGAGCAGACCGGGCGCGGCGAGCGGACGTGGGACATTTACTCGCGCCTGCTCGTGGACCGCATCATTTTCATCGGCACGCCGATTGATGACAACGTTTCCAACATCATCATCGCCCAGCTTTTGTTCCTGCAAATGTCCGACGCGAAGAAGGACATCCACCTCTACATCAATTCGCCCGGCGGCAGCGTCACGTCCGGCCTGGCGATTTACGACACGATCCAATATCTCACCTGCGACGTGAACACCTATTGCGTCGGGCAGGCGGCGAGCATGGCGGCGGTGCTGCTGGCGGCGGGCACCAAGGGCAAGCGTTACGCGCTGCCGAACGCGCGCATCATGATCCACCAGCCGTGGGGCGGCGTGCAGGGCCAGGCGTCGGACATCAGCATCCAGGCGAAGGAAATCCTGCGGCTCAAGGACCGGCTCAACGAAATTCTCGCCAAGCACACCGGCAAAACCTTCGATGACATCGGCAAGGACACCGACCGCGACAATTTCATGTC
>Ga0181520_10012904_pt1 | contig 10650 bp, 9 predicted proteins | sample PEATcosm2014_Bin_29_FD_132451 | JGI IMG/M metagenome (GOLD analysis project Ga0181520, IMG submission 132451) | Peatland microbial communities from MTU Mesocosm Facility, Houghton, MI, USA - PEATcosm2014_Bin02_30_metaG | ecosystem: Environmental > Terrestrial > Soil > Wetlands > Peat | place...
CAGCCCCAGCCCGGTGCCGCCGGACTTGCGGGTAGTGGAGTGATCCACTTGTTCAAAGGGCGCGAAGATCGCTTCGATTTTCTCCTCGGGAATGCCGATGCCGGAATCGCGCACGGTAAACCGAAGCTCTATGGCGGCCTGGTCGCAATGGTCCACGGCCACGGAAATGGACACCTCGCCGCGGTCCGTGAACTTCACCGCGTTTCCGCCCAGATTGAGAAGCACCTGGCGCAATCGGCCAGCATCGCCCAACAGATATTCCGGGACCTCGGCGGCGATGATAAAGTTCAGGCCGACGCCCTTGCCGCGGGCAATCACCTCGAGGGTAGTCATCACCTGGCGAATGGCCCGGCGGATCTCGAATGGCGCGGTTTCCAGGCGCAGCTTGCCGGCTTCGATGCGCGCGAGATCGAGGATGTCGTCGATGATGCGCAGCAGTGACCGCGCCGAATCTCCCACGGTTTCCAGATACTCGCGCTGCTCGAGGTCGAGGGTTGTGCCCAGCGCCAGCGCGGTCATGCCGCAGATCCCGTTCATGGGCGTGCGTATCTCATGGCTCATGTTGGCCAGGAATTCGCTCTTGGCGCGGCTGGCGGCTTCCGCCGCTTCCTTCAACGTAGCCTGCTCGTCCAGTTGCCGGCGGATTACCGCCGTCTGCCGGCGCACCTGCCGGCGCAATTGGAACAGCCACGTCGCGGCCGCCAGAACCAGCGCGAACAGTATGCTGGCAACAACCAGACTGCGTTGCATGGTCCACCAGGGCGCGGCCCGCAGCACCACCACGTCGGAGGGCATGCGCAGCACGATGCGTACGGTATCCGGCCGCGGCGCGTCCGGGGCCGTTTCCAGCAGACATACTCCGGTGAGCGCCAGCAGACTGCCCGGTCTGAGTTCGGCCACGGCCGGCCCTCCCGCCACGCGCTGCAGGTGGGCGTCGAAAACGTTTCTTCCCGTGCGCAGAATCAGGACCTGTTCGCCAGGGGTCACTCTCTGCTCCACCAGCCAGCCCTCGATACGAACAAGGCGGAGCCGGGCCGCGCCGCTGAGGGCATCCTCGATACTGATGGGGAGAGGATCCGGGCCCGGCGAATGGCCGGTGCGCAGAACCTGGGCGTCTTCGAGCGTCTCGTACGGGCGCCCGTGAGCGACATAACCGGCCACCTGCACCTGGTCACCCACGTTAACATCGGACCGGCTCAACGGCTCCACCGCCAGCCCCCCGGTCCCATCGTCCACAAAAATGGTTTGGCTGCGCCGGCGCACGGTGACCACGCCGCGAACCGTGACGCGGGTGTTGGGGATTCCGCTGGGGCGGTATTGCAGCAGGCTGCGAATGGACCACAGCCGCGGCGGGGAGAGGCCGGCAAGCGCGGGGCTGAGTACTTTGATGAAGCTCGCCGCCGGCACCCGCAGATTCACTCCGGTCAACTGCCGGTCCTCGTTGAACTGGCTGGAGCACACGCCCCGGACTTCCACTTCCGAATCCAGCAGTTCGGCTGGCAATACCGACCCGTGGAGGTACATACGCACGCGGCCTTCCGGAGTGGCCAGCATCATGTAGCTGCCGGCGCGCGACGCCGTCAGCGAACGCACCACCCCTCGAGTGATCACCCACGTGGAATCGAGCTGGCCCGAAGAGAACGTGGTGGCGTCGAGCCGGGCGGGTTCCGGCATATGTCCCTCGCCGAGCGGGCGCACCGAGGTGGCGAACACCGCGGGCGCGAATCCCCCGGGTGCGCTGTAACCGAGAACCTCCACCTGCTGGCCCTGGTAAGCCAGACGCACAGTATCGCTCGGAGACACGTATACTCCAGCAGTTGAATCCTGCAGGAAGAACTGGCGGTACTCGTTAGCCTCAAAAGTGACTACTCCCCGCAGGCGGACGGGCCGGAGAGCCACTTTATCCGGCGGCAGCATCTTCACTTGCAATGCGGTGGTGAGCGGAACGGGTGTGGCCGCGGGTGTGGGCGCCAGATCTTCCATCAGGGCGGCAAATGTCCGGGCCATGCAAACACGCGTTTCGAGGCGCTGCCCGTCGGCGGAGAAGCTGGTGACGACGACTCCCCGAATGATCACCGGCTTGTCCTTCAGTGGGCCTGCATCGACGTCCTGGCGATCGCTGGTCAGCGCATGCACGACCGTCGGACCCGACGCGATGTCGAGGTCCAGGCGGCGTCCTCTCGCATGGATGCCTTTGAGCACGCCATGCACCTCCACCCACTGGTGTTCCACTTTGCCCGCCGCGACATCTTCGGCGGGCACCAGCAGCGCGCGCGGAGGTACGGTACGGTTGACCCAGCGGATGCGTGCGTCGCGGAGCACGGGCGCGGCTCTCCCGGCGCCAGTTCGTCCTTCTATATCAACGACGTCGCCGGGTGTTACGTCGTCTCCCGTCCAGCCTGGGTCAACGGCGATACCGCCCGCCAGATCCTGGGCAACGAACAGATTATCGCCGTCCCGGTACACCACCGAGGCCCGCAAACGCACCGGATACCCGAGCTGCAATTGAGCGGTCTTAAGTGGCTGAATCTGCCGGAGCTCGGTCAGGGGCTTGCCCGGCGGCGCCTGATTCAGGCGGCAGGCGGTACCGGAGAGCAGGCACAGCAACAGCGCCAGGGCGGCGCAGATACCTCTGACGGTGCGGTATGCCACTCCCCGAATATCGGCAAACGGTCCGTGGTTCTATAGGGTTCCGCTGGCCGGCGCCTGTTTTCTCCCAAACCGGGCATGGACCGCGTGAATGGCCAGGGGCAACAGCGAAACAAAGATGATCAGCAGGACGAACTTCTCAAAATGCCTCCGGACGATGGGCACGCCGCCGAGAAAGTAGCCCAGCAGGGTCATGGAAATCACCCATCCGGTTCCGCCGACGATGTCGAAGGGCAGAAACCGCCGGTAGGGCATGTTCGCGATGCCGGCGACGAACGGGGCAAAGGTTCGGATGATGGGCACGAACTTGGCGTAGATGATGGTTTTCCCGCCGTGTTTCTCGTAGAAGGCGTGGGTGCGCTGTAGATATTCCTGTTTGAAGAATCGCGAATCGGGCCGGCTGAAGATGGCCGGTCCGGTGCGCCGGCCGAGCAGGTAGCCGGACCAGTCGCCAATCATGCAGGCGCAAATGAGCAGCACGATCATGACGGTCATGTCGAGGCGCCCGGCGCCGCAGACCACCCCGATGGTGAACAGAAGCGAATCGCCGGGGAGCACGAATCCCACCAGCAGACCGGTTTCCGAGAACACGATGGCGGCCAGCAGAGCGTAGCTGTACCAGCCCGTGACCACCGTGGAAAGGAAGTGAATGAGCTTGTCCGGGTCGGTGAGGGTGCGCAGGAACTCGATGAACGAATGGATCATTGGGCCCGTGGCCGGGTCAGCTCTTCTGCCGCTCGAGGATGCGATCCATCACGTCTTTGTGGTACTTGAGCTTTCCTTCGTTGATGAGCCTGGTCATCACGCTGTCTTCAAAGAGCTCGTTCTGCTCCGACGCGTGCTGCTGTTTCAGCTCCTGGATGATCTTCTCCTGCTGTGCGGCGAACTGCGCCGGGTCCGCCGGTGTTTTCGCGATGACCTTCACCACCACCTGTCCGGCCGGCGTTTCTATGGGGCCGAGGACGGCGCCAACCGGCTGGCTGAAGGCCGGGCGGAAATACTCGGCCGCGCCGAGCCCCTCGGCCGCGCCGGTGCGGATGAAATCGTCGGTGGTTTTCACGGTGGCGCCCGTGGCCTTCGCCGCCGCCTCGAGATCGCCGTCTTTCTTCGCCAGGCCGGCCGCTTTCTGGGAATTGGCGCGCATCAGTTCGCTGGAGCGCACGGCGATGTAGGAAGCGTGCACGGCATCCTTGACATCGGCGTATTCCGCCGGAGCGCTCGGGATGGTCCTGCGCAGGGACACGATCACCATCCGTTCTGTCCCCGCGGGAAGCACCTGGCTGACCTCACCGTCCTTGAGCGCGCCGATGGCGGCGATAGCCTCCTTGTCCGTTCCGAGGGCGGGAATGGGAGCGCCCCGGACCACGCCGCCGAGGCTCATGCAGGCGATGCCCAGGCGGGCGGCGATCTTCACGCAATCCTGCGGGGCTTTCACCAGTTCGGCGCGCGCCTGATCGGCGAGAGTCTGCATGCGATCCGCTACTATTTCCGATTTCAACCCGGCGGCAATCTCGGCGCGCACCTCGTCAAACGGCCGCAGGCGCGCCTGCTCGTGCGCCAGCACCTGCAGGATATGGAAGCCATACTCGGTGGTTACGATGCCGCTGATCTCGTTGGGCTTGAGAGAGAAGGCCGCCGATTCGAAGTTGGGAACGGTCTGGCCGCGAACCACCCAGCCCACATCGCCGCCTTTGACCGCCGTAGCCTTATCTTCCGAATTCGCCGTGGCGAGCTGGGCAAAGTCCCCGCCGGACCGGACCTGCTTCAGCAGCGCTTCCGCTTTGGCTTTGATCTTGTTCACTTCGTCCGGCGACTTGCCCGTGGTCATGAGCAGAATGTGCCGCACATGGACACGCTCCGGGGTGCGGAACTGATCGATGTGCGAGCCGTACCAATTGCGAAGCTGGGCATCGGAAAGGTCGGCGCTTTCAGCCACTTTCGACTGGTCGATGGTGAGCACGTCGAGGTCCCGTTTTTCCGGCGTATGAAACAAATTCCGGTTCCGGTTGAAGAAATCGAGCAGATCCGCGGGGGTGGGGTTGATCTTGTCCTTCAGGTCCGCGCTGGAGAAAACAATGTACTGGAGCCTGACCTTCTCGTTCTGTTCGTCGTAAAACTTGCGAGCCTCCTCGGGGGTCACCACAATGCCCGCCGTGGCCATGGTCTGTAATCGCGATGCCAGTTCCGACTCACGGAGCTGAGCCTCGAACTGAGGAATGGTCAGGCCCTGCTCGCCCACGAACCGTTCGTAGGTGGCGCGTTCACTGAACTGCCCGCCGCCGATGGACTGAATCAGGTTGGCGAGGTCGGCATCGCTCACTTCGATGCCTAGCCTTCGCGCCTCCCAGGCCATGGCCCGCTCGCGAATCAGGCCCTCCATGATGCGGGGCACGTACACATAGAGGAGATTCTCCGGGACGTGTTGATTGCGCACCGCATTCTGAATGCGTGCCTGCACTTCCTGAGCGGTGATGGCCTCGCCGCCGATCTCGGCCACGGTCTGGTCGTCGCCGGAATTGCGCGCACCGGCCGTGGGGCCGCCGGGAACCAGGTACAGCAACATGGATGCGGCCACCAGCAGCAGCAGCGCGCCGAGGAAAATGCGGACGGCCTTATCCCGGCTGCGGAACAGATCAAACATGCGTTGGAACTCCTGAAAAAGCGGGGAAGTCTAACCAACCAGTATAACAATGCGGAATGCGGGTAGAGGGCAGGTGGAAACAAAACAGGGACAGACTTACCCACGGGTTTAAGCCAACAAGCAGTCTGTCCCGCGTGTTTCAGCGGCCTTCCGCGACCGCGAGGGCCTCTTCCACGTGACGATGCGCCTTATCAATGTGTTCCAGCGCCCGCAATTGCAGCCCCTGCGCAAAGACATTGTCCTCTTCCTGGGCGACGTCGTTATGGGCCTTGTTGGTCAATTCCAGGGCGCGATGCAGCCGGCCGGGCCAACCGAGTCTGGCGTCCACCGGCGGGTGATCGGACAGATTCTTGCCGTCATCAATCGACGCCCTCTTGATCTCATCGATAGCCTTATCGATTTCGTGGATCGCGTCGCTTTCCTCTCTCCGCAGTGCCCCGCCGTCGGGGCGCTCCAGATGGGCTCTGGCGTGCCGCAAATCGGTAAGGGCGTGCAGATATCCGGGATGCCGGCCCTGCGCGAAACCGCTCAGAGCGCTCAAAACAAAGAAGACTGTTACGGCTGATGCTGAGGATACGAGCCTCGACGTTTTGGTCATTGTTGAATACTGTCGAAAGTGAAACGCAAAGTCAAGGGGGTGGAGACCGGGTGGAGACCGAAGGCAGAGAGAGCCGAAATCCTTGGGGCCGGACACGTTTGTGACACTCGCGGCTCGGACACGGAACCCGCCGAGCCGCGTGAGTCGTGGAGCGGAGGCTTTACCTACCGGCGCCAGTAGCCGCGATAATAACGGTTCGCGGAGTAGCGCGGCGCTACCCAGCGCGCGCCCACGTACGGCGGGCGGGCCCAATAACCGGCGTGCCAGGCATAGCGCGGTCCAACTGGATAGTAGTAGCCGCCTACCCAGGCGTAACCCGGCGCCGGCGCCGGCGGCGCGTACGCATACACCGGGGGCGGAGGCGGCGCGGCATACACGTATCCACCACCGCTCAGTCCGAACCCCACGAAGACGTGCGTACCGGCGAACATCGAGGTCCCGGCCAGCAACAGAATCAGAAGCAATCTGGTTTTCATGTCGTTTCCTCCTGTCCTTATGAATGCAAACCCCGTGCCAGTCTTAAATGATTGAAAACACAACGACGTTTCGTTATGTTACTGGCCGATGTCCACCGCCGCTGGTGATTTTTGGCCAGTGGTGCTCCGAGGCCGTCTATGATTGCTTCTGAGTGCGGATCTCGTTCTTACTTGTGTTGTGCAGTGTCGCGCTTCACGCGGCCGTCACTTTGACGGGCCGTGTGGTAGATGAGAACAACGCTCCCGTGGCCACGGCCACAATCGATGTGCGGGGCGTTGGAACGGTGCAGGCTGATGCCACCGGCGCATTTACGCTGACCCTGCCCGCGCCCGGCGATTACGTGATCGGCGCCCGGCGCGAGGGATATTACGAACTCACCAACCACCCGCTCCACGTCGAGGCCGGCGGCGAAGTCACGCTGGTGTTGAGCACGGTCCGCGAGGTATTTCAGACGGTGAATGTGCACAGCCAGCCTTCGCCCGTCGATCTCGATCAGACGCAGAACGAACAACGGCTCAGCGGCACGGAAGTGAACGACCTCCCTTACCCATCCAGCCACAGCCTGGTGAATGCCATCGGCCTTATGCCCGGCGTGGTCCAGGACGCCGGCGGAACCTTGCACTTCAACGGCTCGTCGGCGAATCAGGTTCTCTACACGCTGAACGGCTTCAACATCACCGACCCCGCTACCGGGCTCTTCGAAACGCGCGTGGGTCTGGAAGGCATACAGTCGGTTCAATATCTATCCAGCCGCTATTCGCCCGAGTTCGGCAAAGGGTCCGCGGGAGTTCTGGCCATTCAAACAGCGAACGGCACGGACGAGTTCCGCTTCACGGCGACCGACTTTATTCCGGGCCTTGACGTGCATCAGGGCGTCCGGCTGGGAGACTGGTATCCGCGGTTTGGCGTTTCCGGCCCGATTGTGAAGGGCCGCGCATGGTTCGCGGATAATATCGACGGGGAATATGACGAAGCGCTGATCACGGGTCTGCCCAAAGGGCAGGACACCAGCAGCGGATGGACGGGGAGCAATCTTCTGCATGCCCAGGTGAACCTGACCTCCTCCAACATTCTCTTTGCCGATTTTCTGGTGACCGTGAACAACCTGAACCGCGCCGGCCTCGAGCCGCTCGATCCGGTGTCCACCACCACCAGCGAGCGAGCGCGCCAGTATTTCGCAAGCGTGCGGGATCAGATCTACATCGGCGGCGGGGTGCTCGTGGAGTTCGGCTACGCGCACAACGATTTCTCGAACCGCCAGACGCCCCAGGGCCAGGAACTCTACGTGATTTCAACGACCGGCCGCGGCGGCAACTACTTTGTGAATTCCGATCAGCATTCGTCGCGCGACGAGGGCATCGTCAACGTGTACCTTCCGGACTTTCACTTCGCCGGCACGCACCAGCTCAGGATGGGCGGCGACGCGGACCATCTGAATTACGCTGCCGGCTTTCATCGCACCGGCTACGAGGTGACCGGCCTCGCCGGCCAGTTGCTCTCCCAGACCCTGTTTCAGGGGGCGGCCGCGTTCGCGGTGCCCGACACGGAGACGTCCTGGTATATGCTCGACTCCTGGCGGTTGTCCAAACGGCTGCAGGCGGAGCTGGGCATCCGGGACGACTGGGATGCGCGGATTCAGGACCTCGCCTGGTCGCCTCACGCCAGCCTGTCCTGGTCGCCCTTTGCCTCCGGCCACACCAGGATCACCGGCGGGTACGCCATCACCCACGACGCGGTGGCTCTGGCCATGCTGGGGCGTCCGCTGGATCAGACGGCCATGACCACGGACTACAATCCGGATGGCACGCCCGCGGGCCTCGCCGTCCCCACCGTCTTTCGCGTCAGCGGGCCTCTGGCGCTGCCCCGGGCCTCCAACTGGACGGGCGGAGTCGATCATCAGTTCAGGGAGCGCCTGCATGCGAGCGCGAGTTACCTGCGCCGGCGCGGCACCGATGGGTTCACGTTCGTCAATACGGAGGACCCCGGCGCGCCGCCGTCGGAATTGCCGGTCCCCAATGCGGTGGACGGCGGTGTTTACGATCTCACCAACCTGCGCCGCGACAATTACGACCAGGCCGCGGTGTCCGTGCACCAGACCTTCTCCGGCCAGTTCGAATGGATGCTCTCGTACGTGTATTCGCGCACCCTCTCGAACGCCGTTCTGGATGTGAACGCGAGCCAGCCACTGCAGGTAATACCGGCGCTCCAGCCGGTGCCCTGGGATGCGCCGAACCGGGTGCTGGGCTGGGCGTACCTTCCGCTGCCGTGGCGCAACTGGGCCATTGCCGTGCTGACGGACGCGCGCAGCGGGTTCCCTTTCTCCGTGGTGGATCAGACGGGGCTGATTGTGGACGATGTCGATGGGCGCCGCTATCCGTTCCATTTCGACCTGAACCTTCGCGTGGAGCGCACGCTCACGCTGGCTGGCTATCGCTTCGCGCTACGCGCCGGCTGCAACAACATCACCGGCCGGGCGAACCCCACCGCGGTCAACAACGTGGTTGGCGCGCCGACGTTTTTGCAATTCTACGGCGACGAGGGCCGCCACTTCGTGCTGGGCGTCCGCTTTTTTGGGCGCGCCGCGGGGAAGTAGCGGAGAGGCGGCGCCATTCAGCCGTTCAACAGTTCCACCGACGGGTAGTCCCCGAGGCATCCGCGCCCCCGGCTTTACGTACGGATGTCGGGAACCAGCTTCAGGCCAGGGACTCCGAGATAATCGCTCACGTTGTGCGTAATGAGCGGGGCATCGTACAGGATCGCAGTGGCTGCGATCCACGCATCCGCTGTCTCAAAACGCCGTCCATTTCTGCGAGCTGCCACCATGACTTCTGCCCATTTGAGGATCAGGTCCCGAGAAGACGGCACCACCACAAACGGCCCAGAAAGACGCGGAGCCACTCGATCCGTTTGGGAGTCCAGTTCCAGAGAAGCACCCACTGTTCCAATTCCGCTTCGGTCATGAACGATATCAACCACTGGCGGTCCCGAAGGTGTGGGATGTACAACTGTGCCCGGCTGTCGTTCTTGAAAAGAAATGAAACAACGTCTGTGTCGAGGACGACGGGCTTCATGCGGCCGGATCGCTTCTCGTGTGCCCTCGCCATTCGCGCATGGCCCTGAGGAAGTCGTCGATGGATTCCTCCTCCGGCCAGAAATCGCCCAGGAGTTCGCGCGGATCGCGCGGAAACACGACACCCTGCTCGGCGATCAACTCGTCAATCGTCGGATGGCCGTGGCTGGCGTACTTGTCGGCGGCAGACATGTCTCTATCCAGTTTAGTTCACGGCGCAACTGAGGCAAAACCTGGTCAGGCGTTCACCAGTTCCACCGACGGATAGTACCCGAGATACCGAATGAGGTTTAGCGCGCCGTAGCGCTGGGCGATGCGGAACAGGTTTTCGTCGGGCACCCCCAGGGCGTCGGCCAGGACGATGCGCACCACGCCGCCGTGCGCGATAACGCCGATGGTCTGGCCGTCATGTTGCGCGAGCAGTGCACGGTAAGCCGCGAGGACGCGGGCGCGCATTTGCGTGAAGCTCTCGCCGTTGGGGAACTGAACCCGGGTGGGGGTCTCCATCCACTGGCGGTACACCTCGGGATGGCTGGCCGCGATGTCATCCCAAGGGCGGCCTTCGAAGTCGCCAAAGTCGAGCTCGCGAAACTCGGGGACGATAACGATATCGCGGCCGAGGGCTTCGGCGGTTTCGATGGCCCGGCGGCGCGGGCTCGAATAGATGGCGGCGAACGGTTCGGCGGCGAGGCGCCCGGCCAGACGCGCGGCTTGTTCGCGGCCGGCCGGTGAGAGGCGTGCATCGAGCGAGCCGTAGCAGCGCCCGCGCATGGAAGCGTCCGGCTCGGCGTGGCGGATGAGCCAGACGGCGGTCATCGGTTGAGGATAACTCCCGTGAGCAGCACCGCGGTTTCGCAGATTTGCGAAGTTGCCCCCAGCGTGTCGCCGGTGACCCCGCCGATGCGCTTGCGCGCGAGCGCGCCCATGGCCAGCGCGATAAGCAGGGTGACCGCGGCGGCCACCAGCGCTTGCCAGCGAATCAGAAAGCCAGTGGCGCAGACGGTCAGCGTGGCCAGGATCAGCTGGCGCACGTCGATGTGCGAGGAGATGGCGTTGTCGGACCGCGCGTATGGCAACGCACGGCTCAGCAGAACGATGGCCCAACGGCCGAACGCTCCGCCCGCGGCGAGCCAGCAGGCCACAAGGAGTGAGGTCTTTAAGGCAACGAGACAGGACGCGGCCAGCAGCAGCATTAGTACGAGTGCCGTGGCTCCA
>Ga0181520_10012905_pt1 | contig 10650 bp, 8 predicted proteins | sample PEATcosm2014_Bin_29_FD_132451 | JGI IMG/M metagenome (GOLD analysis project Ga0181520, IMG submission 132451) | Peatland microbial communities from MTU Mesocosm Facility, Houghton, MI, USA - PEATcosm2014_Bin02_30_metaG | ecosystem: Environmental > Terrestrial > Soil > Wetlands > Peat | place...
AAGATGGAGCCCATCGTCTCAGGCCTGCTGCGCCGGAAGTGCTCTGCGCCGATCTTGATGCCTTCGGCCTGCAGCACCTGGCTGACGTAGAGGAAACTGGCGAAGTCCTTTGGCTCGGGATAATCGCGCGCGAGGTAATCGTGAATGATCGAGTTGCCCTCGTTGTTCTTCTGGTGCGCCAGCATCACAGGTGTGAAGATGCCGGTGCGGTCCTCGGGTTGGGTGAAGCTTTCAACCGTTCGCATCTCTGGAAACGACTGGAAACCGTACTCCGTGACAAACCGTGAGTGATGGGCCTCATAGGTTGTAAACGGAACACGTCCGTGCCAGACGTCCCAGATGTGGTCATCTCCGCTGTGGAAAGTAGAGGTGATCGGCTCGTAGTCGGCGCTGGGTGAGCTGGGCCAGTAGGGCGTCTCCGCGTTCAGGCGGGCGACAACGCGCGGAAGAATGCCACTGAATTCAGTGAGGTAGTCCTGCCAGATAAGCCGGCGTACTTCCGGCGGCAGTGTTGGCCGAGGGCCCCAGCTGAAGGCCGCCTCGGTCTCGTTGTTGCCGCACCAGAGGACGATGCTGGGATGATTGCGAAGGCGCCGCACCTGATCCTCCGCTTCGGCCTCGATGTCCAGCTTGAAGGCGTAGGTTCCGGGCTGCCAGTCGTTCCCGAACATGAAGTCCTGCCAGACCATGATCCCCAGTTCGTCGCAGATCTGGTAGAACTCGTCCGCCTCGTAGTAGCCGCCGCCCCAATGACGGATGGTGTTCATGTTGGCTTCCTTCGCCGACTCGAGGATGCGGCGATAATCGGCGGTGGTGACGCGATTGGGGAAGCTGTCAAAGGGGATTACGTCCGCGCCCTTGGCGAAGACGGGGATGCCGTTGACCACAAGCTCAAAGCTGCGGCCCCACTTGTCCAACTCGCGGTGAAGCACGATAGAGCGCAGACCGACCTTGACCTTGCGTGACTCGGCTGCCGGCGCAGAGGCACCAGTGCTCACCAAAGCTGTGAACTCATAGAGCGGCTGATCGCCGTAGCCGGCGGGATACCAAAGCTTGGGCTGGCGGATTTCGACAGGCAGATCGATCACGTTACTGCCTGCATGAACAGTAACGTCGCGGCTGAGTGTAACCGGCTTGCCGCCATCGAGGTAGCTCACCTTCACCTGTGCCGGCCCTGCCTCGGCCGCCTCGATCTCAACCTCCGCGTCAAGATGCGCCACGTCCTTGTTCACGTCGCGCTGCCGAATCGAGAAGTCTGCAATGCGCACGCTGTCCCAAGCCTCCAGCCGCGCCGGCCGCCAGATGCCGCTGGTGACGAAGCGAGGACCCCAGTCCCAGCCGTATTCGTAGGCGGGCTTGCGGATGTAAGTCTTGTCTTCGGTCTTTGACTGCAGCCGAAATGGGTCGCCCGCCGCTACCTCAGCAGCCGCAGTGATAGGCGACGGAAAGACGATGCGTAAAACATTCTTGCCCACATGCAGATTGGCCTTTGCCGCAACACGCCACACGCGAAAACTGTTGCTGGCCTTGAGCACTTCAGCGCCGTTGAGGGTTACATCGCAGGCTGCGTCGAGGCCGTCGAAGACGAGATCGACATTCCTGCGCGCCAGCAGCGCGGCGGGCACGTCGAAGGTCGAGCGGTACTCCCAACTGGCCTTCTCAATCCACTGCAGCTTCGATTCATTGTCGCGAAAAAAAGGATCGTCGATCTTCTTGTTGGCAAGCAGATCGAGATGCACATCGCCGGGCACCTCTGCGGGGAACCAACCCTCTTCAGCGGCCTGCCCAGCCTGCACCTGCCGGAACTCCCAGCCCTTTTCGAGCGCCAGCGTTGCGTTTTGTGGGTAGCTCGCCTGCGCATTTGCGGTGTTCGCTTGAAAACTAATCAAAGCAGGAAAACATAGAACAATTGCCCGCCAAGCTGTCTTTTTCATTCTCTTTCCCCTGTCCCGCCTTCTTCCCTGACCGTCCAGCCGGAATGGCCCCTGATCAGAACAGACTCCAGCCAGAAAACCCCGCTCATCAAACCGCCATCAAGGTTAGCAGCCTACCCGTTGCCGGTGCGGCCATTGCCGCCAAGCGCCTCGCGGTAAAGACTCTCCCACTCCCGAGGCTTTGCATCCATATCGAAACTCTCGCAAATCCGCTCCCGCGCCGAGCGGCCTTTCGGAATGCCAATGGAAGAGTCAGTCTGCATCACTTCGCGCATGGCCGCTGCCAGCGCCGACGGGTTTCGGGGCGGGACCAGGTAGCCATCGGAGCCAACCAGTTCGCGAACGCCCCCCACATCTGTAGCGACGACCTGCTTTCCCATGGCCATCGCCTCACCGATGGCGAGCGGCATGCCCTCCCAGGCCGATGAGGAGACGAATCCGTCGGCTGCGTCGAGGAGCGCGGGCAGATCCCTGCGCAGCCCGAGCCAGCGAACCATATGGTCAACCTGATGAAACTCGGGAAGCTCGATGAGCCGCACCATCTCTTTGTCGGCCCAACTCCCGGCGACCCAAACCTGTGCACCGGGGTGCGTTAGGCGCAGAATTACTAGCGCTCGCAGAAGATTGGGGTAGTCCTTGGCAGCGACAATGCGAGCAGAAGCTAGCCAAACAAACCCGGCCTTCACGCCCATCTCCTGCCGCATGCGCGCGCGCCTCTCCGGGTCGGGACAGAACGTGTGGATATCGATGCCATTTTTGATGACGGAACAGCGTCCTGGCGGCACCGCTCCGAGCCCTGTGATTCGATCGGCCGCAGCCTGGCTCACAGCGACAGTCTGGCGGCAAAGGCGATCGGTGAGCTTATAAACGAGCATCCGCGACACACTACCTTCATAGACGGTGTGAATGGTGGAAATGACCACGGTTCCGGGGACGATCAACGCAAGCAATCGCGCCACCATGTTGGCGTGAAAGCTGTGGCTGTGAAGAAGGTCGGGACGGAATTCCCTAAGGAAGGATCGCGCCCTCATCAGCCCTGCCCACGCGGACCATGGGGTCTTGTGAATGTTCAGGTAGAGCACCTCGACAGGGGCCGGCCATTCTTCCGCTCTGTGCGGCATCACGGAGATCAAAGCGACAGTGTGTCCCCGCTCGGCCATCCTCGCCGCGAGCGCCACAACCTGCTTCTCCGCTCCCCCTATGCCAAGGGATGTGAGTACGTAGACGATCCGCATCCCGCCGTACCCTCCAGCGGAACCATATTAACGCCGACGGTCAGGGCGTGGGCTTCTTTATCGCAAGACGGCCCAGGACGGTGTCTGTGGCAAAGAGCCCGGGGCCAAACACCAGGATGAGCAGCGTCGCAAACCAATAGGTGTACGGAGTCGCGCCGTAGAAGTCGCTGGGATTGGAAAGGATGTGAGAGAAGTTGACGCGGTCATCGGGCACGCTGAGGTATGCCATGGTCATGTTGACGAAGAGGACCAAGGACGTGAGGCGCGTGAAGATGCCAAACGTGAAGAGGAAGCCGCCTGCGAGCTCGACGAATGCAACCAGGAAGGCCGTGGCTCCGGGCATGGGGAGATTGAGCGAGGCAAAGAACTGAGTGACCTTGTCGAGGTGCGTCATCTTGCCCCAGCCGTCCTGCATGAACTGATAGCCCCAGTAAAGGCGGATAGCGAGCAGCAGAGGGCTCTGCAGAAGGTTGGCAGCTTTGATGAACCAACTGTGGATTGCATGAAAGGTAGAGATCAGCTTTCTCATCGTTCTCCTTGGGTTTCGCGGACTCGGCGTCAACCTGGCGCGCGAGCGGACGCGACGGCTGAATGTTTCGGGACCAGCTCAATGGTTCAAGGCTGCTCGCAGATCCAGCCAAATTCCGCCCAGTTCGCGAACCACCCCTCGACCATCTTCGGCCAGCGAGACTGCGGCTTGCGGGTGCCTAAGAAGCCTGCCTCCAATGCGTCGCCCAGGGACAGCCCGCTCTGAAGTGCCGTCAATGTGAGGAACTCTTCGCGCGTGAGGCTGCGATAGTAGACCGAGTTGTCCACCCGATGCGCCACGACCCAAGTAGGGCGGCGGGATACGTGGGGTAGCTTCCTGGCAGATGCGTCGTTTGAGTCGTCGTGCCGGACGCCGGCTTCGCTTGAGTCGCGCTTCTGACGGCTGTGCAGCGCCAGAACCAGGTCAACGGCCGGATGATCGAGAGCCAGAAGCTGCACATGCGGCTGGAGCGTGAGGTGCGACTCTGCGTTCAGCGCTGCAATCTGCTCGAGGGCCAAGGGTTTGTATTCCGCATTGTCGAATGCCTCAACGAATGCCCACTCGAGGCGTGCCACGTCCAGGGCCAGCCGATGGCGCCGGCCAGATTGCTCAGGGTGCTCCCCCATCCAATCGACGAGCCGGGAGCCAAGATTGCGCAGCGAAAACGATCGGCTCGGATGATCCTGGAGGTAGGCGATCGACAAGCTCTCAAAGCGCTGGGGCGAGAGAAGAGCGCGCAGCGCAGGAAAATCATCGGCCAGCGCGTCGAGCAGGCGGTACCAGTACTGGCGGTTGTAGAGTTCGAGACGCTCGAAGGCAGACAGTCGGTTGTTTGGCGCGATGAAAGTCTCGGCAACGGCACGCATGTCACGGCCATCGGGAGCGACATTTTGCATGTCTTCATCCGCGCTGAGCGGCATCATGACAGCCGCGGCCATGGCCCGCTGAACCTCCAGAAGGCTCATTTGTTGCTCGCTCGCAGGCGCGCTCGTATTGGGTGTGCTCATCGGGCACTCTCCGCAAGTACCGCTTCAGACGCCGGGACAGCCTGGGTCGCATTGAGATACTTCTCTGCCTTTTTAGCTTCGGCATGCACTTCATCGAACGTGGGGATGTGCGCGTCCCACTCGAGCAGAGTGGGCGTTGGGCCGCAGCGTTCGATGGCGCGCGCGTAGAGCCCCCATACTGGATCGATGACGGGATGATCGTGCGTGTCGAGGATGTATTTCTCGTAGCGTGAATGGCCGGCGATGTGAATCTGTGCCACGCGATGGGCGGGAACTGCATTCACATAATCCATTGGGTTGAACTCATGATTCACCGAGGAGACATAGATGTTATTGACATCGAGCAGGATGCCGCAGTCGGCGCGCTCAACGACCTCAGCCAGGAACTCCCACTCAGTCATCTGCGAGCTCTTGAACTCGGCGTAGCTGCTCACGTTCTCGACGGCGACAGGTATCTCAAGATAGTCCTGGACCATGCGCACGCGCTCGACAGTGCGGTCCACGGCCTCCCACGTGTAAGGGAGCGGAAGCAGATCGTGCGTATATGTGCCGTCGACGCTGCCCCAGCAAAGATGATCGCTGAGCCAGGGGGTTTCGGTGCGGCGGACCAACGTCTTGAGGCGCTTGAGGTGTTCGGTATCCGGCGCAGTGACGGAGCCGAAGTACATTGAAACTCCGTGCTGCACTACTCGATACTGCTCGAGAATGTCGTCAAGGACGGAAAGCGGCCGACCCGCGTCGCACATGAAGTTTTCCGAGATGATCTCAAACCAATCCACAACCGGCTTGCGCGAGAAGATGTGCTCGTAGTGCGGAATCCGCAGCCCGATGCCGACGCCGTGATTCGAATATCCATTGAAGCGATTGCCGGCCATTAGGCAGCTCACAGGGATCAGCTTTCAGTTGTCAGAGATCGGATTTCTAAGGATGGTTTGGCGCGGCAGGCTGAGGGGTTTTTCGCGCTCACCGCGCCAGGTTGATTGGCTCGGGAATTAGACGAAGCTGGGTGGCTTGGAGCCATCGGTGGCGCATCCGCCCTTGCCCTTGCATGAGTTCTTGCCCTTGCAGCCCTGGTCACCGGTACTGCAGCCGCCAGCGCCCTTGCAGTCGTTTTTGCCTTTACAGGAGTGCTTTGGATTCGGGGCCTGCTGACCGACGCGGAGCAGACCGGCCTTGGCGATAGTGGTCTTGGACGAGTTGGGATTCGTGGCGGCATTGGCCGCAACGGACGTTCCACCGACCAGGCCTGAGAGCGCCGCCGTCAGCAGGAGAGCATTCAGATGGTTCTTCATTTTGACCTCGCATTTGGGGTTGGAGCGGAAGGGTCCGCGGGTTGTGGCCTTGCGGGTTCGGCTGGGGCGCCGATAACCTGCATTCAGTGTCACGCACACTAGGAGTAGGCCCCTACGCGAAAAGTTACAGGGTTTCGCATCGGGTGGTCTATAAAAATCTCGCTTCCTCCTTATATGCCTGAGGTACGTTAGCGCGCGCCATTCGGATTGGCCGGCCGTTCATTCCATTCTTTACTCTGATGCAGTTCCCAAGGACTTAGGGCTTCGACGAGTGAGCCAGAGCTTCCTCGACAATCCGAATCGCATCCGTGCGTTGGGCGGAGCTAGCTTTCTGCTTGCGCTCTTGCAGAACCTCTGCACCGCTGCCTTTGCTATCAGCAGAATACGGCTGGCGATTGGACTGGCGGCATTGGCAGCCGTGAGCGACATTTAGGCGCCCGCAAGGATGCGGCGAATGCACCCGGCGTCGAATCTCGGGACGCACAGCCTCATGTGGGGGTAGGCGCGAGCTGCGAACCTGCCGGCCTGGCTCGATAATAAAGGCCCTTGCGTCCAGAGAGATCGACGGATGAGGTCAAAGTCTGGGGGGAAGGCCCATTTAACAGTACCGGTAAGGGCAGCAAACGTTTCCTCACAATAAACTTATTGCAATTATCGTAACTTTTTACGCAAACTCTTCCTTGGGCTGTACAATCACCACGAGGAGACCCATGGCCGGAGATATACAACTTACGTGCAGTGACTGCGGGCAAGACTTCACCTTCACCGCTGCGGATCAAACGTTCTTTCAGGAACGTGGTTATTCGACACCAAAGCGCTGCAAGGCTTGCCGTCAGGCAAAGAAAAACGATCAAGGTGGTGGGGGCTCCGGATACCGCTCGGCTCCAGCGCAGGGTACTCCTGTCATTTGTTCAGGATGTGGCCAGCCCACGACCGTACCTTTCGAGCCTCGGGGCGACCGTCCGGTGTTTTGCCGGGATTGCTACCAGGCGCGCAAAGGGAGCGGCGGCGGGGGCGGAGGCTTCCGGGATCGCGGGCGGTAATAGCTACGTCGATCTTCTTCACGATTCTGGTCAAATCAGATCAGACACCGGTTTGCCCCGCAGTGTCCAATGGTCAGTTAGGCTGCTCTACCACGGGAAAGCCTCGTTATTCGAGGCTTTTTCTCTTTGGATACTCCGCAGCGGGCCTAAACTCCGGATGGCGGCGAATCGGCTCCAGCGCCTGACCGATGCGTCTTTCCCGCTCAAGATACCCCGAGACTGACCGGAAAGCATTTTTGAGATCGAAGGTTGTGCACAGGGCGCACGGCCCGATAAACTGACCCCCAGCCGCCCGAAGTTACATGGATTCACAAGGAATCGATTCGACCTGATGGCCTCCCAGTTGACGTTCACCGGATTTGCGTGGAAGAACCTTTGGCGGAGACGCCTCAGGACGCTGTTGACCTTATGCGGCATCAGCTTGGCAATTGGGGCTTTTGTTGCCCTGGTCGGGTTTTCGCGGTCATTCGAGGGCGAGTGGATGCGGCTCTATTCTTCGAGCGGCACCGATATTGCGGTTGTCGAGAAAAACTTTCTCAATTCCTCAGTGAATGAGTCGTTGACCGACAAGCTGCGTGCGTTGCCTGTGGTTGATCAGGCAGCTCCGATGATCTTCAACCTCATGGATCTCACTCCTGAGGTAAATGCGATCGCCTTCGGCTGGCTCGATGACACCTACGAATTCAATTCCCTCACCTTTGAATCGGGCGGAAAGTTCCATAACAACAAGCCCGAGGTCATTCTTGGAAGCCTGCTGGCGAAGAACCTAAACAAGAAGGTGGGCGACACCCTGACCATGCAGGGGGCGACCTTCACTGTTGTGGGAGTCTTTCACGGTGGGACGGCGCTTGAGGCGGGAGCAGTCATTTTACCCCTCGATCAAATGCAGGCGATCACCAGCATGCAGGGAAAGGTTTCAGGGTTCCACGTTCGGCTGCGCCCTGCGCCGTCCGGAGAGTCGGCCGATCACTATTTGAAGCGTGCGCAGGCTGAAATCGAGGCTGCGCTTCCTGGACTGAACGCTCAGTTAGCGAGCGACCGGGCCACCAATAATCAGTTCGTCGAACTCGCACACGCTGTCGCATGGGGCACATCGGCCATCGCGCTTGCGATGGGGATTCTCGGCATTGCAAACACCATGGCCATGTCGGTGTTTGAGCGGACCCGGGAGATCGGCATCCTGCGCGCAATCGGCTGGAAGGCCGGGCGAGTGATGTTGCTGATCGAGGCGGAGGCCGCAGTGCTTGGCGTGGCTGGAGGCATCCTTGGAATCGGCGTTGGGTGGGGCGCGCTACAGCTGCTTTCCTGGGTGCCGAAGACGAATATTCTCGTCCACACATCGTTGACGCCATCTCATCTGTTGCAGTCGATGGTGATCGCGCTGCTATCCGGTCTGTTGGCGGGTGCGTATCCGGCATGGCGCGGCTCGCATCTTTCTCCAGTGGAGGCGTTGCGGCATGACTGAGAACCAGGCTGCTCCGCAACTCGAAGTTCGCAACCTGCGCAAGAGCTACGACGACGGCAGGATTGAGGCGCTGCGCGGAGTCGATCTCATCATTGAGGCAGGTGAATATGTGGCGATTAGCGGGGCAAGTGGCAGTGGAAAATCGACGCTCTTGCACCTGCTGGGCGGGCTCGATGTGCCGACCGGCGGACAAGTCTTCTTTAATGGCAAGCCGCTCGATCAGATCGGTCTGGACGACTATCGGGCGCGGCAACTCGGATTCATATTCCAGGCATTCCACCTGATTCCCACTCTGACGGCGATTGAGAATGTGCAGGTGCCGATGCTGGCAAATGGCACCGACGTCACGACCCGGGCCAGCCGAGCAGAAGCGTTGCTGCTCGAGATGGGGCTGCAACATCGTCTCAACCAGTATCCGAATGAGCTCTCGGCAGGTGAGCGGCAGCGAGTGGCGATCGCGCGCGCCCTGGCCAACAACCCTTCTGTGCTGTTAGCCGATGAGCCAACCGGCAACCTCGACAGCGTGAACTCGGCGCACATGCTGGTGCTTCTGACGCAAATTCAGAAGGCCCGTGGGATGACCCTGGTGATCGTGACCCACGAAAACGACATTGCCAATGCGGCGCCGCGACACATTCGCATCCGAGACGGAAGAATCGAATCATGAAGGTTGCTTTTTCCGCATTGCTGATCCCGGTTCTGGCGACGGCCGCCGCAGGTGGCCAGAGTGCCAACGCAATTCTGAACATTCCCCGTCAAGCCGTGGAGAAAGCTGATTTCCGAGCGACGGGTCATCTGGTGCGCGTAGACCCGGGCGGGTCGCGCACAAGCTACCCAGTCAGTCTGAAGGCCCACTGGTTCCCCGGTGTGTTGCGGGTTCTGCTAGATGTTTCTAAACCGTCCGGTTCGGCGCCCGCAGCAGTACCCACAGCGCCCGTACATATCCTCCTGGAACTGCGGCCCAGTGGGCAGCCGACCATCAAGTTGGCCCATCCGGGAGACGCTGCGGCAACCACTCTGCCGGTGGAGAAATGGACGGAAGGCGTTGCTGGGACAGCCTTTACCTATGAAGACTTTCTCGAGCAGCAATACTTCTGGGCCGGCCAGTCAGTGACGGAGCACGTGAAGTATGGCGCGCGCGACTGCGACCTGTTGAAGAGCACGCCCGGACCAACCGACCGGACTGGTTACTCCGAGGTCCGGACATGGCTGGACAGCACCATAGGGTTTCCCGTATACGTCGAGAAGACAATCAAAAAAACGACCCTCGTGCGGGAATACACTTACTATGGGCTCCGTCATGAGGGGGGAGTCTGGTCCGCCAACCAAATTGAAGAAAAAAACCATGGCCAAACTGGTTCGTCACTCCTTATCATTGACCGAGGCAGCCCAAAAGCAAATTTAAGCCTCGGGGACTTCAGTTCCGAGAAACTCACCCGGTTCCCATGAACCATTAGGATCGTGAATGCAATTAATGCTTTGGATCATCACCCCTTTAATCGCCCTCATAGCGATTGGATTCCTCTATCAGTGGATTGGCGGTCACCGCGATCGTCTTCGCTTTGCCAAGACGGGACGTTGGATCAAGATCGGCCGCGGGTCCCGGTTGTACATGCTGGAGAAGGGTTCGGGGGGACCTTCGGTAATCTTTGAAGCCGGGATTGCGGCAACCAACCTGAATTGGTGTCACATTCAGGACGTAGTCTCGCGATTCACGGGAACCGCCTCGTACGATCGCTGCGGCCTCGGCTGGAGCAGCCCGAGCCGGACTCCGCGGACCCCGGGCAACATTGCCCGCGAGCTGCATGAGGGGCTGATGCGAGCAGGGATCAAACCGCCCTATGTCATGGTTGGTCATTCCTTCGGTGGGCTTGTAATGCGCCGGTTTGCGTTGCTTTATCCTGAGGACGTCGCAGGGGTCGTGCTGGTGGACCCGATGCGTTGCGAAGAGTGGCCTCCATTGAGCCCGGACAAACAGAAAGAAATCGACCGCGGAACCAAGCTAAGCAAATTTGCGGTGCCGATTGCGCGGATAGGGCTAGCCAGGCTCGCGGTCACTTCCCTGCTTTGCCGCTCAGGCAAGATCTCCGGACAGCTCGCCGACGTCGCGGGACACGGTGGCCGCCATGTTCTTGCGCGCGTTAC
>Ga0181520_10012906_pt1 | contig 10650 bp, 8 predicted proteins | sample PEATcosm2014_Bin_29_FD_132451 | JGI IMG/M metagenome (GOLD analysis project Ga0181520, IMG submission 132451) | Peatland microbial communities from MTU Mesocosm Facility, Houghton, MI, USA - PEATcosm2014_Bin02_30_metaG | ecosystem: Environmental > Terrestrial > Soil > Wetlands > Peat | place...
GTGCCAAGCTGGTGCGCGCCGACGCCGAGACGATCGCCGCGTTGAAGGCGATCCGCGCGACGCCGCCGCATTGGCGCCGCCCGCCGCCGGGGCTCGCCAACAGCGCCGCCACCCCTGCCACAGAATCTTGAGAGTCGCCATGCCTGGTCGATATCGACCTGCCAACGCTTTTTATAAAGCGCGGCGATGGTTTCCGCAGGGAGCACGAAATTGTTTGTCAAAAACACGAGGCGCTTGCCGGTTTCCGGATCGCAAAACGAGATGCGCCGCATGTGTTGAGGATAGTCTTTTCTCGTGTAAAATCCATTGAGCGCGACGCTTTGATCCGCGCGGACGCCGGTTGTTTTATCGACCGCGCGGGAATAGACGCGGTGATAATTCATGTTGCGTTTGGCGCGCGTGACGAAGAACGCACCCCGATGAAACACATTCAGCCGTCTGAAATCGACATAGCCGCGATCCATGACATAGATCGATCCGGCTTCCGGCGCGATCATGTCCAGCGCGCGGGCGTCGCTCATTTTGCCAACGGAAACATGGATAAAACTGGGGATCGGCCCTCGCAGATCGAGAAGCGTGTGCATTTTGACCGCCGCCTTGGTCGAACGAAAATCTGCCCACGGAAACAACGAAAGGCACAAATCGATCGTCGTGCTGTCGAGCGCGTACACAGTGTTGGCGAGATCAATCCCGAAGTCCTGCGTCGCATAAAGTTTGCGCGCGCGGCGGATCAAAACGGCGGCGAGGTCGGACCACATGCGCCAGTCGCGCAATTCGTTCGCGTCGGCCAACGTAGATTTCGCGACCGCTCCGCGCAATCCCATGCCATACAATTTCGAGGGTCGCGCGTGCAGGCAGGCTTCAATGTCGCGCAGGCTTTCGCGATACGTCATTTGCACGAACGCCATGGTGCGGAATTGTTCGGTGCAACGCAGGCTCCGCACACGAACGTCTCCGCCATACTTCACCACAATGCGATCTAAACTCGTCCATGGGACAAAATCCATGACTTGCGCAAACAGCGTCCGGCCAGCGTTCACGGCGATGTCCCCGATCGGAAAAATCGAGGAAATTACCGCAAAACCGTCATCCCAAGTTCAAATCGACACCAAACAAAATCCCCCTAACCCTTTGCTACAAAAAGCCTATCAACTCCGCCTTCGGCGCTTAACCGGACGGCAGTGTCGAAAAGATGAAAATTTGGCGGGGTCATATTTCGAGCGAAACGTGACCCGGCAAGGCGCTTAACGTGATTAATCAATGGCATGCACAACAGCCGGATGGGGTCATGATTGGACGCGTTTTCACAGTTAATGTTACCCACCCCCCAGAGTTTTTACCGCTCTCTGGGGCTTGTCCGCGGTTGTCCTTGTCGGAAATCAAACCCACGTTTAAGCCAATGATTTCAATGGTTTAGGCGAGCAAAAAACGTCAAACTTCGGAAAAAGATCAATGGCTTGCGGAGTTTTTGTCAAACTCTGAGTGGCCGCACTTTCGCGAAAATTTGACGAATGTCCACGCTCGCTCATTTCAGCAGCTTTGCATCCAACGCGGCAATGACCAGCTTCTGAATTGTCTTACCCAGCGTCCAATCGCGATCCTTTGCCAGATTGGCCACCCGATCCGCCTCAGTCCTTCACGCAATTCATCACGACTGTCTTCGACACGCCGCAAGGCTGGAAGCTGATCGAATTTGGCACCGGGATCGGCTTTGTCTTTGCCGTGCTGGGCCTTAAGCGTGAGCGTCGTCTCCTTCCCGATGCTTCTCGACCGCCCAATCGACGCTGAAGCAATTGATGTCGAAATCGAGCACCCAGTCGTAGCGCCAACGATCGACGTTCCGATCGCCATTCAAACGTCCATCAAGGCCGTGCTGGTGATTGATCGTCGCCGCGTCCCTGGCGTTCGGTTTCCCACTGATGTTTGCCGGTCTCGCGGTCGTGGTTCCCGTTCTCGCGCATTCGACCTGGCATCTCTACCGCAAGGTCGTGGAACCGGCGGCAAGCGGGTGAGGCACGCACCTGATTGGAGACAAGTCACCGAGCCATAGTCAAAAAAATGAAGAGGGTCAGAAATGCAAAGGCGATGGCTATGATCATTGCTGTTCCGCAAGGCAACGCAGATTTGCCTCAACTTATGTCTCGCAGATCGAAAAACCCATGCGGCACGAAGTCCACGTTCATGCCATGGCCTAGCTCAGAGCGCCCGGACTCTCGAGAGCGATCTCGTTCATAAACAAACGAGCGAGGTCGTGATTAAATGGTTCTTTCGCATACCCGGTTTCGCCAGCCGGATCGTTCACGCTCGCCGCCGGAGCAAGGCTTCCAAGCAGGCGAGGCGTTTAAGGCCAAGTTCGGATTGCCGGACAAGTCGGCAATCGCGCCCAGCAGGTAGCCACTTTGACCGGCGGAGAGCTCGTCAAAACAACACGAGGCGGAGTCAACCTATCGGCTTGAACTTTGAGTTGACGCACATGAAGGCACAAATTTCCTATCATAGCGGCGCCTAAACTCACGCGTCGTTCAATTCTCAAAAGGAAGCCAGATCAACAGAAGAAATTTGGTTTCTTAAACAGGTATCTTACGGAACGGTATAGGTGGACGGGTATAGATTCGCGCACGGCGATATAGCGGGGCACAACGTTAGAAGTGAAGTTATAAGCGAAGCGCGCGCCACCATAACCACTGATACCGTCGAAATCAAAAATCAAGCCGCGCGTCGCGGCATGAGTAATCGCCTCCCATACCAAAAGGCTGGTCACGCCCAAGTGAGCCGTGGGATTGCGGGCGGTCATCAAATAGTGGCTCGAAACATTATCCCACGCGCAGAATACGACGGCTGCCAAAGTGCCGCTTTGATCTCTGGCCTCATATATTCGCCCACGATCGCGCTTAAGGCAAGCTTGTATAAGCCTCGTGCATATATCGATATTCAAAGCATTGGTTTTGCCTCTAAGTTCAATGCTCTGAAGGTAGAATCGGATAAATTTTGCCGGATCATTGCCAACAGAAACGGTGTGGCATTTGCCCGCCCTTCGGATAAGATTGCGAGTCTTGTCACGAAGATTTTTCCAGAGCACATCAATAAGTTGCGGGTGAATTTCATAGTTGAATTGGACAGAGGTGCGAAAGCCTGCACTTTGGAAAGCGATCACATCTTGCACGTCGCGGTGACATTTAAAAAGCTGAGCCGAGGTAGGCGGCAATTTGCCAAGCAATTCCTTGGTTAGGTCAATACGCCGGAATGAATTCGCGTAAGATTTGATAATGGCAGGGCCTAAGGAATGCGTAAGTGGCGGCAAGATTATGCTCGACAAGCCAAACTTTCCACGCAGGAAGTAAGGTAGTCGTCCAACAACCCGCCCGCTTTCCGCAACTTCGACTACTCTGTAGCGGCCTTCAGTGGCAATATTGAGCCACCAGTCTTCGTGAAAAATTGTGGGGGTGAGAAGATCACCGCTGAAAGCGTTTGAAGAAACAATGTGCATTAAAGGTTGGCTGGGTTCAGGCGGCCGAAACTCTTCCTCAGCGCGCAGGTTGCAGACTTCCGAATCCGTTTCCAAAATAGTCATTCCATCTCAACGGATTACGTTTTTGCATGCAATAAAATTAATAATGATTTTGGATCACCACTATTGGCATGTTGGCGAATAAGATGGTGGTAAGTTCCGCTTGATTTATTGAACCTGTTGAAGATGGGTCAACGCAGCTTCGGCGTGCGGTGTTGCCTGTTTAGCATCGCCCTTTTTGCCCTCATCGATTGCTTGATTCAGATGTTTGATGGCTTCTTCAGTGTGAGGATTAGCCTTGGCTTTCTCACCGGCCTTCGCATGGGTGAGCGCGGCCTCGGCGTGCGTGGTTAGTTGATCTGCTTGTCCCTGCTTGCCATGGTCGATGGCTTGCTTGGTGTGCGTAATGGCTTCGGCGATATGATCCTCCTCCGCGAGCGAAACCTGCGGCATCAAAAAGAGAGCGGCGCCAAGGCAAAATATGGCGGCAACGAATCTTCGAGACATGTGACGATACTCCTTCAATTGCAGACACTATCAACTAATTCCATAGATTTAATATAATGTCTACTGCTATTCATGCGCGTGGGCTCGGGCTTTCGTCAGCATCAAAGCGGCTCTCCCGAAAACCGACATTCCTCAAATGGACGCTGGGTCCAGTCAAGTCTGCGGCATTCTGGGGTTCCCGGCAAGCTCGGAGCGCCGCCAACGAGCTCGCGACGGGTGTTGGGACATGCCGAAAGCGAGCAGCGCGTTGAAAATGCGAATTCTGTTTTCATTGTCCAACGTCAGCACTTGTGAGACAGATTCGGCGGGATAGAAGAGCTGTGAAAGAAATCAGCCGCGCGACGCGGCGTCATTTTTTTGGCGGAGGACAAGATCCGCATCGTCGAAGGACTTGCACCAGAATCTCGGCGCGATTCGGGATCAGACACAGACGCGGCAGTCGCGATCGAGCAAGCGTTGAAGCTTAGAAACAAATGGTGGAGCGTTCGGCCGCCGAATTGACCGAGCCTGCAGCCATGGCTGCTCCATAGCTCGAGGAAATTGACATACATCCTATCGAGGTTTGCCTCACGATTAAGAAGGGCGGTAAGAATCATTTTTATATAAATAGAGGTGCAGAGGATAAGATGAACGGCGGTAGACTTATCAAAAAAGAACCATGGCTTCCCGAACAGATAACGCGCCTCTCACGTCCTTCTGCCGTTCGCGCGCTGGTCGCGCGGCTCGCCGTCGCGGCGCCTTGCATTCGCGTTCCCGAGGGGTAGCAATCTTCCGCCGTTCGCGCGGTTCGAAGTTTTCGCATCCCCTGGGGGCAGCGATGATCTGACCAGACTACATGCTCGACGCGTGCATGCAGCTTCGAGCGCGTCGCAAATGAAGTCGACAACAATGTTTCGGTGATCAACACGGCTACCACCATGGTGGTGGCGACGGTTCCGATGGGGAAAGTAACCTGTCACCCTGCGGACGCTGGCGACGCCGGACGCCCTTGGCTTGAAGACGCTCAACGAGTTGGCACGCCATTTCCGCCGCGAGATTTGGGTATATCGTGAATCCGTTACTCGACTTGCAAAAGCCACGCGACTAGTTCGCTTTGGCGATGCGTGTCGGTCTTGGCAAAGACGGCTTTCAACTGATTTCGCGCCGTCTCCCGTGATATCTTCAACTCCCGGGCGGCGATATCGGGAGGAGCTCCCCGCGCGATGATGCAGGCGACCTTTGCTTCCGATGGTGTCAGCCGGAATGTCTTGGCAGAATGCTCCCGGATAACGGCGATGGGTTTGGTAAAGACTCCTGGCAAACCCGGTTCGCTTGGATTGTTGATTGATGAATACCGGAAATGAGCCGTCTTTCAGGACTTGGCTCCCCGCACGCAATCCGATTATCTCCGACTCTTCGATTATCTTCAGCCAATTGCTGATACACCGCTGGCCAGCTTCGATAAGCCCTTGGTCGTGCGCATTCGCGACAATGCGTCAGCAAGCCTCGGTCGCCGACAAGGAAATTATGTCAAAGCGGCTCTTTCAATCGTGTTCAAATGGGGCAGCGAACGCGGCTTTCTCCTTGGAAACCCAGCGGGGGGGATCTCAGACGTCCGACGAAAGAAAGGCTCGCCGGATACAAACCGTCCTTGGTCCGATGAGGAACGAGAAGCTGTTCTTGAATCGGCATCACCTTCCCTACGGCCAGCCCTCGCCCTGATGATGTTCACCGGGCTTGGCCCAAAGGATGCGCTCGCCTTGCCGAGGAACTTCGTCAAAGACGGAGAGATCGCGACTCGAAGGGCAAAGACGGGTGAGCCTGTTTTCTGGCCCATGCCAGCCCCATTGAAGGCCATCCTCGACCAATCCCCGCCTCAACATGGCGGTGACGCTTTGTGCAAGCTCACTGGGCCGTCCGTGGGCACAGGGAGGCTTTAGCGCTTCATGGGTTGCTCTGAGGAAAAGATTGGAGGCGGAAGGGAAGGTCGGGCCTGGTTTGACCCACTATGGCCTGCGACACACCATCGCGGTCAACCTGCGCGAGAGCGGTGCCGACGAACGGACGATTGCCGACGCTCTTGGGCAGAAAACCACGGCCATGGCACGGCATTATGCGAAAGGGGCGGATCTGCGGGGAAAGATGCGCGGAGTCGTGAAGGAATTCGATGCGGAATTGGCGAAGCGAAGAGGCCCAAAATAGCAACAGATTTGTCAAACTCAGCGGAAAAAGTGTCAAACGCGGTCAAAGGGGCTTGATTTCAAACGATAATTTACGGCAATCAAATCCGAACATAGTGGTGGCGTAATCCGCCGAGAATTGGTGTCGGGAGAATGCGCCCGACGGCTTGAACAGCCCGCGGCAGCGGCGCATCCTTGTTCAGGGAGAGATGTGTCCATGCGCTGTTGTAATGGTGCATGTTAGAAAGGAGCGTGTGACGCAGGTGCCGCTCGCCAAAGATGACGACATGGTCAAGACATTCCCGCCGGATCGAGCGAATCAGCCGTTCCATATGGCCATTCTGCCATGGCGACTGAGGTGCAGTTGGCCGGTCGCGAATGCCCATGGCATGAAGCCGCCGGGTGAAAATCTTGCCATAGACAGAATCGCGATCGCGGACGATGTACTTCGGCGTCCATTCCCAGCCGTAGGCTTCGGTGAGTTGTCGGGCCATCCATATACAAAGGAAGGGTGCACCAGGCTTCATCCAAAGGCCCAATTCGCGAAAGCCCTCCCAGGAAAGTTCTAGGCCCGGACCCGTTGGCGCGGCGAAGCGAACCCGGCTGCTGGCGGCATGGCCCATGATCATTGCGTCGCTCTCCAGGATCTTTCGGCGCAGGGTAAGCGGGTCTCGGTTCGGGCGCGGATGACCCGCTGGCAATGTCGGAACCATCGGTGTGAAAGGTGGATCTTGGTAATAAATCAGAGGTTTTTCCAAAATCTCATCATTAGCTTCCATCTGACCCCCCAATCCGGCAAAATCATATCATGACCAATCGACTGCCATTCGCACCGACACCTTTCTAATAGCCATCACAGTGACACTGCAGAATGAATCGTCGTACGCCGAAGCGATGCAAAAAAAGATTGGAACATGTGCGGCTCCGTCGAAGCGGCTTCGTCAGTTCTATTGATGAGGCCAGCCAGTCTCCGTTCCCTTATGAAACGCTGAAAAGCGAACGTGGGTCCGGGTAGCGAGACGAGACCTGCTACTTCCCCCTAACGGCAAAACAAGCTAGGCCCTGAGATCATTGGGAGTGGACCTGCGGCGGCTATGCTTGGAAGCCCCGCGATGGAGCATCGCAAATGAACGGAGACGTGACGGTTCTCCTCCTAGCGGCTTTGAAGATCATCTGGATCAACCTTCTGCTCTCAGGCGACAATGCCGTTCTCATCGCGCTCGCTTGCCGACAGTTGCCCGGAAGACAACGCCGGCTTGGCACGTGGCTAGGCGCGGCAGGCGCCGTCGCGCTACGCGTCGTCTTCGCCTTCATCGTCTTACGGATCATGGCGGTACCGTTTCTCAAGACGATGGGTGGCCTGATGCTAATCGGCGTCGCAATCAAGATTATCGTCGACGAGAGCGGGCACACCGACGTCGTGGCCAAGGAGAATCTTTGGGGTGCGGTGGCATCAATCGTTACGGCCGACGCCTTGATGTCGCTTGACAACGTCATCGCCATCGCCGCCGCCTCTGAAGGTTCGATGGCGCTGACGATCTTCGGATTGGCTCTATCCGTGCCGATCGTCGTGTTTGGCGCTGGACTGGTGATGCTGACGCTGGAGCGCTTCCCCTTTCTTGTCTGGGCGGGCGCAGCTCTGCTCGGCTGGGTCGCTGTCGATCTGATTGCGGAAGACCCTCTTTGGGCGAAACAAGCTTGGTTCACTTTCGATATGCTCGGCAGCGCGCTGTCCCGCGCAGCCTGATTGTCGCGCCGAGGTTCCCCCAATACACCCTCAACGTCACGGAAACTCAATGTGAACCGGACATAAAGCGAGAGCTCCTGTTGGACAGTCTCGGGAGCGTGTCGCCGCCGTAAAGAATTTTAGCGCGGCGGATGACGCTCAAAATTGCACATGCAACCGCACAGCTCCGATCGAGACCGGGCCGCGCACATAATTGTCACCGGGATTGGCGACAATTTGATAGTCGAAGGTGATCGCGGCCCAATCGGTGAGGCCGACGGAATAATAAGCCTCGACGATTTCCTCGGGCCGGTAGTTGAGAGCACCGTCGCCGATGATGAGGCCGAGGCCGCCTGCTGCAAGGAAAGCCTGATAATTGTTTGAAAGCCCGTTGACAATGCCAGCAAGGCCTACTCTGTCATTGGGGCGGCCCCAGGATGTTCCCTTCAACACGCCGCCGAATGATGCGCTTTCGTCGATGTCGGTAAACTGCATGATTTCGGTCTGACCGTTCTGCCAGCTCAGCCGCGCGAAGAGGCCGAGATCATCGGAGACCGTTTGCTCGAAATTAGCAATGAAGCCAAATTCCGATCGTGTCTTGCGCGTCGCCGCGATGTCCGGCGCATTGGGATCGAGCGCAGGATTGGTGAAATAGGGATTGGTCAGCGTCGCGGCGAAACTGCCGCAATTGCACTGGCTGTCCCAGCCGGTCAGCCGGAATTTTCCGGGCGCGCCAAATAGCGTAAATCTATCTTCGAATTCGAGAAGATATTGGCCGCGCTGGAAAAGTCTCGTATCGAAATTGTTGCTGTTTGGAACATCTGCGAGCAGAAAATAGCCGGCACGGAGCGCCCAATCCTTCTGGTTGAGCTCGATCACCGAACCCCATGTATAGCCTGGCTGGTTGCCTGCGTAATCGAAGGCGCCGCCATCAACGAGCGCGTAGTTCATGAAGCTTGTTCGCGCATCATGCGCGTAGGTGTTGTTGTCGAAAATGTCGGGTACGGCGAATTTGCCGAAGGTGAAGGTTACCCGCGAGACGTCGGCCTTTTCGGCGACTTGAAGGGGGCCATCTGGAATATCTTCCTGCTCACCACCAAGCCCAAAAATCTGGCGCAGGAACAGGCGCGCCGTTTCGTAATAGGGATAATCGAAGCCGCCCTTTTGCGCCTCATTGTCTGGAAATCCCGCAATTCCATGAGTTAAGCTGAGACCGGCGCCCTGGAACGGCTCCGGATTGAAATAAAATTCGGTGCCTTCAAAAGCCTTATATCCCAGATAGCCATCGACGCTGAACGTCTCGCGTACTTGATATCCCGGATAGAGGCTGTTTTGTCCGGTATAGGCAGCGGGAAATGGAGCATTGCCCATCCCGATGATCGTCGATTGCGCGTGAATGCTCCAATCGTTGAGGTTGGGGAGAATGCCGGCATTTGGTTCTGCCGCCGGGACCGGGACTGGATCTCCGGCAAAGCGATAATTCAGGCCGAGTTGGACCGTCTGCAAGGTGAGATTCGAAGTGTAACGCTCGCCGGCGATTGGAAAAGTGACGCCGGCGCGGACAAAATCCGAATAATCATATTCGATCTTGGCGCTCCAGTTCGGCGTCAACCGGACTTCCGCGCCGCCGCCCGCCGTCCAGCCGGGGCGCCAGAAATAGACTTTGTCGACGTCGCCCGCCCTATCCGTGCTCGTCGCAAAATCCCGGTCATAGGCAAAGCCGCCGGTGCCAAAGATAAGCCAACCACCGAAGGCGTAGCCAATGCGGCCGCGTAAGGAGCCGAAGATTTCAATTTTGTCGTTGACCTCGGACGGCCCGGCCGCGGCATATGCGATCGCCAGATTGCTGTTCATCTTGTCGGGGAAGGAAAAATCAGCTTCGACCCCGACCATGAGACCCGAGTGGGTCACATATTTGTAGCCGGCCTGAAGACCGCCGTAGAGCGGACCGAATTGGCCATCCTCGCCATAAAGACCAACCGCTCCCGAAGCGGGCAGGCCGGGAGGATTGCTTTGATAGGAGGATGTTCCAAAGGCGTAGCCGACATGGCCGCCAATGTAAAAGCCCTCCCAAGGATTGCTAGCAAAGAGGGGTGGGGCGGGCGCAATCGCAGACGTCACGTCGGCGGCAAAAACCGGCACCGTTAAGGCGGCAAAAGCCGACGCTATGAGAATGCAAAACTTCACGGAATGGCCTTGCCGCCTTGCAAAATTCCTGTTGCAGGTTGCGAATATCTGCCGAGGATGCTGCCATGAGGAAGGCGCGTCTGCCGGAGCAAATCTATTCTTGATCCAAAGCAGCGTGACAGGCCCAGCAGCTAAATAACGATATGCTCGATAAGCTTTGTCAAGTAAGATAAGCTCCTTTAAAATCAAAATGGTAGGGTGTGTCTTCCAAGCAACTAACCCGACTTCACCAACTGAGCCCGGTTTTTACGATTTTCGGGGCGTCTGATCGCGACAAGTCATTGGATTTGAAGGGTTGGGGTCTGCGCAACCGCCTGTGGTGCCGACCAAGTCTCTTGCGCTTCCATTGGCGAGGCGCGAATCTGCGTCATGTTTTTGCGCTCCAAGATTCGCCGCAAGGACGGCAAGGAACATCGCGCGTGGTCGGTTGTCGAAAACCGGCGCGTTCATGATGGCCGCGTGGTTCAACGGCAGGTGCTTTATCTTGGAGAGATCAACGACAGCCAGAAAGCGGCGTGGAGCAAGGCGATCGAGGTCTTCGATGAAGGCACCGGGCAATCCAA
>Ga0181520_10012908_pt1 | contig 10649 bp, 9 predicted proteins | sample PEATcosm2014_Bin_29_FD_132451 | JGI IMG/M metagenome (GOLD analysis project Ga0181520, IMG submission 132451) | Peatland microbial communities from MTU Mesocosm Facility, Houghton, MI, USA - PEATcosm2014_Bin02_30_metaG | ecosystem: Environmental > Terrestrial > Soil > Wetlands > Peat | place...
CTGGTGTTGCGCGGCGCAACGGCCAACAACATCCACGGACTCGATGTGGAGATTCCGCTGGGAATGCTGGTGGCCGTCACCGGCGTCTCCGGCTCGGGCAAGTCGTCGCTGGTGCACCAGGTGCTGTACCGGGCGGTGGCGCGGGCGCTGGGTCAGGGTGATGGGTCCGACCCGTCGAGCGTCTACAAATCCCTTACCGGCGCGGAGCGGCTCAACGACGTGGTGCTGGTCGATCAGACGCCCATCGGCCGCACGCCTCGCTCCAATCCCATCACGTACATCAAGGGCTTTGATCTGGTGCGCGAACTTTTTGCCCAGCAGCCGGAGGCCAAGCGGCTCTCGCTCACGCCGGGTCATTTTTCCTTCAACGTGCCCGGCGGCCGCTGCAACACCTGCGAGAGCGACGGCACTGTCACCGTTGAAATGCAGTTTTTGGCCGATGTCGAGCTGCCCTGCGAGGACTGCAACGGAACCCGCTATCAGACCAAAATCCTGAACGTCGAGTACAAGGGCAAAAACATTCACGATGTGCTGCAAATGACGGTGAAAGAGGCGCTGCGCTTCTTTGCCGGGCAGACGCGCCTGCTGGATAAACTGGCCGTGCTGGACGAGATCGGCCTGGGCTATCTGCGGCTGGCCAATCGGCCACCACGCTCAGTGGCGGCGAGGCGCAACGCGTCAAGCTGGCCGCTCACCTGGCTCAGGTGCGCGCCATGAACGCCGTTGCCAGGCCGTCGCAGGCCAGCCGCGTGCTTTACATCCTCGACGAGCCGACGACAGGCCTGCACTTTGACGATGTCTCAAAGCTGCTGACGGCCTTCCGCAAGCTCATCGACGGCGGCGGCTCGCTGATCGTCATCGAGCACAATCTGGACGTAATCAAGTGTGCCGACTGGGTGATCGACTTAGGCCCGGAGGGCGGCGCGGCCGGAGGCAAAATCGTCGCCGAGGGAACGCCGGAGGAGATTGCGGCCAATCTGATGTCGCATACGGGCAAGTGGCTGGCGCGGGTGCTATGAGCGGCTTCTGCTTGTCCAACGCCGCTCAGGAATCTTTCCGCTCCGGCTCCCACTCGTCCGCGGGATAGCGGTCTTCACGATTCTCCTGCCGCTCCCACTCGCGGCGCTTCTCGGCTTCTTCGCGCTCTTCGCGGCCATCGCTCATACCTTGATTTTATCTTTCGCGTTCCCAGGTTCCAAACGCGGGACCTGGAGCATCCAGCTTGACTCATGGAAGATCTGCGGCAATCGCCGTGAAATCGTGGAGCAATTTTTCTGGAATGCACCAACACTGGTGAAATCCACAGATAATTCTTCGTTTTGCACTTGCTTCCACAGATTGATCCGTCCTAATCTCCTCGTCAGTTGGTAGTCCTGCAAGGGAATCGGAAACGCAATTCAAGCCTGGCAGGAAGATGCAGGATTCAGTTGAAGGCGGCAGTTCACAGTCGGCTTGTCCGGCGCGTGAAAGGTCGAATGAGATTGAGAATGCATTCAGAGTCAGGCAGGAATGTGCAGGAAGTGTTTGGACACGAAGATTCATCCGCTGGTTAGCCAGAGGATGCAAAGTTCGAGCCAGACAGGGAAGTCATCATCGACCCAGCCGTGAATGCAGGATTCGGGGCAACCCGAAGACGCAAGAGCGGCACCGCCGGAAGGAGTGCGATTCGAGGAAACTCGAAGAACCACCCACCCCGGCGCAGCCGAAGGAAAAGGATCCGGGGCAACCGGGAAACTTACCGAAGGCGCAGCCAGTAGATGCAGGATTCGGGGCAACCTGAAGACTCATCGTAGGCATAGCTGGAGGAACAATCATTCGGGGCAACCCGAAGATTGATCGCCAGCGCCGCTGAAGGATGTGAGATTCGAGGAAACTCGAAGATCCATCGCTGGAGGAGCTAAAGGAAAAGGATCCGGGGCAACCGGAAACTTACTGAAGGCGCAGCCAGTAGATGCAGGATTCGGGGCAACCTGAAGACTCATCGTAGGCATAGCTGGAGGAACAAAGAATCGGGGCAACCCGAAGATTGATCGCCAGCGCCGCCGAAGGATGCGAGATTCGAGGAAACTCGAAGATCCATCGCTGGTGGAGCCAGTAGATGCAGGATGCGAGGAAACTCAAGTCCTCATCGCCAGGCTCATTGGGACGATGTATGGTCCGAGTAACCTGCGAGCTTACCGCATTGAGACGCCAGAGACTCCGGTCTCTGGCGTCTTCGTTTTTTGAGGTTCAATGGGAACAGAGAAGAACGGTTCTCCAATTCCTCTGCCTATGCCAGCTTTGCCAAATGTGGCTTTGTTAAGGGAAAGCCACTCAACGGTTTGTTTTTGGCGTACACCTATTGGAGAACCGCTATAGACCGGAACTTTGCCGTATCCCATCCATTTCGTTTTCTTTCTGGAATGGGTGGGAGGGGATGTTGCATTTATTTGGGGCAGAATCAGTAATGTTCTATTGCTCGGGATGCGGGCACGTATAAATGTTTGAAACTCGTTACTTCATCGCCGGACCAACCACTCCCAACGCGGGCTGCTCGCCGCGCAGAATTCCCACCGCCGCCGGAGGCAGCGGCTTGTCAGCGTTGGCCACCAGCAGGCTTACCTGCCAGATTTCTGTATCTGTGAGCATCCGCTTGAAAGACGGCATACCGGTAAGCCTGATGCCGTTGGCCACCTTCCAATAGCTCTCACCCGGCGGGTCGTCGCTCACTCCCACCACATTATTGCCGTGCTTCTCCCATAGTTGCGGCGCCGGAGGAAACATATTCTCGCCAAGCTGCGAGGGCTTGCCATGAAAGCCGTGACAGGAGGCGCACTTCTCGCTGTAGATGTGGGCGCCGGCAACCAGGCCGTCTTCATCGGGCTGGGCGACCGGACTCTTCATCGTTTCCCGCTGAATGCGCGCGTCGAGCGGGATGCCGGTCAGCATCCGCTCCTGCGGCAACGGCGAATCCGCCACGGCTATCGGGACATGGCCAAAACGCAACCACCCCAGAACAGCGATCGGCAGCAGCACGATCCCCAGCAGAACTCCCAGCAAAAGACGCCCCATCTTCGTTTTATCCTCCGCTGCCCTTCATCGTAGAGCATTTTTCTTTTGCCTGTGCAGATTCATTGAGCAATCTCGTTAAGAGGAGAGATAGAAGGGCTTTGCTGGACATAAACTGTCCAGATTTGGCACAGTAACTTCGGCCTTCTGGAAGAAGTACTGCGACGAGGCGCACACGCTGCTTGGCCAGAACCGGCTCGCCGCCAAAGGCTCGCCGAAAGGCTTCAATCAGGCCCAGTTTCTGAGCGATTTGCAGGCCATCCGCTAGCGGAATCGGCCGCGAATCCCTCCGCAGCGCCTCCAATTCAGTGCGTGTGCGCGCACAAGGCTCCCCCCAGGTGATTTAATACCTATGGGGGGAGCGCTGTGCAGGCTTGCTTCCGAACTGCCGTGGAGGGAACCTGAAACCGATGTCTTCATCTCGCCGTTTAGCCCTTTTTCTGACGCTGGCTCTGGCCGCCGTAACCGCCGCCGCGGCGCAAAGCTCGACTTCGAGCAGCAGTTCCGCGCCCGATCAGGCCTCGCAGCCGGTTGCTCAGTCGCAGGGCGCGCTCAGCGTTCAGGCGCGCATCACGGCTCGCCGCGAGCAGCGCCGCCTGGCCGCCATCCACGATGCCTACGCCCACCGCTACGAAGCGTATGCCGGTATGGGCTATATGTACTTTCCTCCCGGACTTGGCGTGGCTGCCAGCCCCGGCGTGGCTTACGTGAAGCCGCTGGAGCGGACGCAGGAGTACGCCTGGACCGTCGGCTTTACCCGCTACTTCAATGAGCGGCTGGGCGCCACCGCCGAAGGCCGCGGCTACTACGGCACGGCTTACGTCTATAACAATGTTCCCACCAACAGTGGCATCACCAACCCGGCCATCAGCCAGTACTCCGCGCTGGTCGGTCCCACCTATCGCTTCTACCTGCAGCCCAAGGTCTCCGTCTCCGGACGTGTGCTGGGCGGCGTCATCCACGGAAACTTCTCAGGCGACACCAACCACAGCACCATTCTCTCGGCGGCGCTGGGACTTTGGCCTGATGGCTACACCTACGCGGCCCAAGTCAGTCTTCCCGTGGAGTACAACGTCACCCCGAACTTTGCCCTGCGCTTTGCGCCCGAATATGTAATGACCGGCTTCGGCTCAACCACGCAGAGCAGCATCGGCGCCAGCACCGGCTTCGTCTACCGCTGTGGAAAGCAGTAGGCAAGAGAGGCCCTTGCCGGTTGGCGAGTGACAGGAATCTCAGGTCCCAGAATCGGGACCTGGGGCAACCGGTGCCTGATTATGTGTACAAAAAGCGCGAAAAAGCGGCCTTTTCTGGCAGAAAACGGCGCTTTTTGGGCTGAATAATGGGCAAAATTCGAGATTTCAGGTTAATTATAAGTTAACAGGTGAAAAATATAACATGCTGAATAAAAGCGAGTTACGGACGATGGAAGAGCAAAAAAGCGGCCTTCACAGGGTAGGGGGGGGTGGGGGTCAGGAGGTTTTTTGCGATTTCGGCTCGTGATTGAGAGAGGCGAGCGCGACCTGCGCCGCATACAAGAGCTGGTTGGCCTTCTTTTGATCAATCGCGTCGATGAGGATGCCGTGGACCGCGCAGGCGATGAAGTCGCGGATGCTTTCATACCCGGCAAGCGTGGGCATGGCTTCGCAGTAAGCAGGCTTTGCTACGTGTTTGGCGAGGCCCTTCTCCACACTGCTGCCCTGCCTACCTTCCAAGAACGCATCGTAGGCGCGCTGCCATGCGGCGCAGCAACGCTTGATGGCGGCGCGAGATTGTTTGGGTTTGGGTTGGCTCGGCGGAAGAGGAATGGCCTCGACCGAGTGGATTGCCGATGTGGATGTTTGTGCCATGGTGAATTTCCCTTTCAGTGGACCGTGGAGAGTGAAGATCCACAGCCCGTTTTATGAAACATTTTCAATTGTGCGACGGAGGAAGGTAATTATATGCAAACCACCTGCTGTGGGGCAGACGCCTGAGTTTCTGGCACGGATGGATGAAGCGCTGGGGCAGACGCCGTATTCAACTGTGAAGCTGCGGGAGTTCTTCGAGCTGGTAAGAGCATTACCGGTTGCCGGATGATCATCTCCCACATCTCAAAATCGAGATGTGGGCCACCGCCAGGGAAAACACAACAGCCCATGCGAGCGACTAGCGAGCGGCTGCCGCACCGCCGGTCTTCTTCTCGATCTTGGCCCAGGCGTCTTTCAATGGGAGCGTGCGGTTGAAGACCAGCTTCTCCGGCGTGGAGTCGGGATCGAGGCAGAAGTAGCCTACGCGCTCGAACTGGAAGCGGTCTTCCAACTTGGCTTCAGCGAGAGAAGGCTCCAGCTTGGCACCCAGGAGGATCTCGACGGAGTTGGGGTTGAGATTGTCGAGCACGTCCTGACCTTCTTCGAGATCGTAGGGATCGGCCTTGGAGAAGAGCTTGTCGTAGAGGCGGATTTCGGCGCTGATGGCGTGGGCGGCTGAGACCCAGTGCATGGTGGACTTGACCTTGCGGCCATCGGGCGAGTTGCCGCCGCGGCTGGCCGGATCGTAAGTGCAATGCACCTCGACAATGTTTCCGGCCTCGTCTTTGACCACGTTCTGTGCTGTTACGAAGTAGGCGTTGCGCAGGCGGACCTCCTTGCCGGCGAGAGGCGATAGTACTTGGGCGGAGGAAGTTCGCGGAAGTCGTCTTGTTCGATGTAAATCTCTCTGGAAAACGGCACCTGGCGCGTGCCGGCGCTGGGGTCTTCGGGGTTGTTGGCGACTTCAACAAACTCCGATTGGCCGGCGGGGTAGTTATCGATGACGAGTTTGAGCGGATGCAAGACGGCCATGGCGCGGCGGGCGCGATGGTTGAGGTCGTCGCGCTGGAAGTGCTCGAGCATCTCAACATCGGTTGCCCCGTTGGTGCGCGAGACGCCGCTGGCGGCGACGAAGGCGCGGATGGCCTCCGGCGTAAAGCCGCGACGGCGTATGCCGCAGAGGGTGGGCATGCGGGGATCGTCCCAAGCGCTCACGCGCTTTTCATTTACCAACTGCAATAGCTTCCGTTTGGAGAGCATGGTGTAAGTGATGTTGAGGCGGTCAAATTCATATTGCCGCGTGGGGAAGATGCCGAGTTGCTCGATATACCAGCGGTAGAGGGGCTGATGATCAGTAAACTCCAGCGTGCACATGGAGTGGGTGACGCGCTCGATGGAATCCGACTGGCCATGGGCGAAGTCGTACATGGGATAGATGCACCAGGCATCGCCGGTGCGCTGGTGGGTGGCGTGGAGGATGCGATACATCACCGGATCGCGCATATTCAGATTCGGCGAACTCATGTCGATTTTGGCGCGAAGGACGCGGCTGCCATCGGGGAACTCGCCGGCCTTCATGCGGGTGAAGAGGTCGAGGTTCTCCTCAACGGAGCGGTTGCGATAAGGCGAGTCTTTGCCCGGCTCGGTGAGGGTGCCGCGATGCTGACGAATTTCGTCGGCTGTGAGGTCATCGACATATGCCTTGCCGGCCTTGATCAGTTGCAATGCCCACTCGTAGAGCTGGGGAAAATAATCGGATGCATAGCAGAGGCGATCCCACTGGAAGCCCAGCCAGCGGACGTCTTCCATGATGGAATCGACGTACTCCTGCTCCTCTTTTTCGGGGTTGGTGTCGTCGAAGCGCAGGTTGGTTTTGCCGCCAAATTCGTCGGCGAGGCCGAAGTCGATGCAGATAGCCTTGGCGTGGCCGATGTGCAGGTAGCCGTTAGGCTCGGGAGGAAAGCGGGTCTGGATTTGGGCGTCGCCGTAGGTTTTGTTGCGCACATCCTCGGCGATGATCTCGCGGAGGAAGTTGGATGGAGTGGCGGCGGCTTGGCTTTCAGGATTTGTGTCGGTCATGGCTGTCTTCATTATCCCACTGAAGGGCTGAGCTATGGAGTCACGATATGCATCGATAAAATATTCGAGTAAGCTAGAAGCGTCAGGGCACCCAGTTTGGTTGGTTGGGCGGTAAGGGGAGATAGGCCACGCGCCTCAGAGAGGGATTTATTATGAAGAGCCATTCTTCATTCTGTTTTGTCATGCTTGCCGCGGCGCTTGCCGTTGCCGTCACTTCGGCGCAAAGCTCTTTCGGCCAAAGCCCATCCAAGCTCCCACCCGGAATGTTCAGCACCGTTGGAAACCAGATTGTCGATCGCAACCGGAAGCCGGTTCGGCTCTCCTGCGTTTACTGGCCCGGCCTGAACCACCAGGATGGACCGCTGGCCAACGTGAATGGCCCGATCAAAGGCATTCAGGCAAACGTCGATGCCATTGCCGCAACCGGTTTCAACTGCATTCGGATCGACTTCAACAACATTTCGCTCCACGACGCCGCTACTGAAGCATTTCTCTCCACACTTGACCAGGTGGTGGCCGCGGCTGGAAAGGACGGCCTGCGCGTGATCATTGACGATCACGACAATGAGGGAGACTATGGAACGAAAGTGAACTTCACCGACGATTGCGCAGCTCAGCAGTCAAACGGCCTCTGGTACGACCTTGGCGGCGCTACCGACGGAACCGACGGCTGCAAGGATCCAGGGCACACCACCCAGGAGGGATATCAAAGCGACTGGGTCTCCATCGCTTCCCGTTACGCACACAAGGATACGGTGATCGGATACGACCTGTGGAATGAACCCATCGCAGCTCCGGGCCACTCGCTCTGGGGCGGCGGAAGCAACCGCGATATTCATCGGATGTATGAAACGGTTGGCTCGGCAATCCTTACGCAGGATTCCTCCAAGATGATCTTTGCCGAGTGCCCGCTGGCGATTTACACGCCGGCCACGCTCTATGACGGAGTCACCTTCAGCAGCGCGCCCTGGGGCGACTGCACGGGCGTCAGAAAGCTCCCCGTCGTCTTCACCGTGAACGGCCGCGCCATCAAGAACAAGGTGGTTTACGACGTCCATCTTTATGCGGATTCGGTCGCCGATATCGCCCACCTTTTCAATGGTTCCAGCAGCAGCCCAAGCGCAATCAAGGCGATGAACGCGTCCTTTGGATTTCTCGAAAGCGAAAACATTGCTCCCGTTTGGGACGGCGAGAGCGGCACGGGCTTTCGCAAGAATCCCGACGACCAGGAGTGGGCGAAGATGCTGGACAAGTACCTGAATGGCGAGCTTGGCGCCCAGGGCGGACCGAGCTTTTCAGGCAACCAGCAAGGCATGGGCTTTGCGTGGATGTCTTGGACCACGCAGTATCCGGGCGAGCACGACGACCTTCTCGGAATCCTCAAAACGGATGGATCGAGAGTCCAGGCGGAACTCGACGTGATTCGCCCGCTTCTCTATTACCCTAAACAGGCCGTGGCCGCCAAGGCAGGCAGGGGGAACGCTGCCACTCGGCCAGCCCAACCTGGCAAGTAGAGCATCCCGATGAAACCGATATTTTATTTTGCTCCGGCAAGCGATTGCAGGCTGGCTTCGGCCTGACGGATGCGTTCGAGGCACGTCTCGCGGCCGAGGACGGCCAGGGTTGCAAAGAGCGGCGGCGCGTTTTTGCGTCCGCAGACGGCGACGCGAATAGGCTGGAAGGCTTGGCCGGCCTTCAAACCCAAGTGCGAGGCTGCCGCGCGGAGAGCCTGGTCGAGCGAATCGTGATCGAAGGCCGTCGCTGCCAGAACTTCCTGGGCATATTGAAGGACGCGCAGAGCCATGGCCGCATCGCCGCCTTTGGACGGGATCAACTCCTTCGGATCATACGGCGCGAGTTCTTTGACAAAGAAAAAATCGGCGGCATGGACGGCATCTCGCAGTAGCTCAATGCGCTCACGGATGAGCGGGGTGACGGCGAGTATTTTTTCTGGCGTTGTTTCGAAGCCAGCCTGCGCGAAGAAAGGCGCGAGTTGCTGGCTTAGCTCCTCGACGCTGAGGGCGCGGATATGCTCGGCGTTGAGCCAGACGGCTTTGGGATCAAAGGGGTCAGCGTCGGTAAAGTTGATGACGGCGTTGGAGCGGTTGACGTTTTCCAGGGTGAAGGCTTCCTTGATCGCGTCGAGCAGCATGAACTCGCGGTCGTCTTTGGGCGACCAGCCGAGGAGGCAGAGGAAGTTGATGAAAGCCTGGGGCAGAAAGCCCGCGTCGCGGTAGGTGGTGACGCTGACGACGGGGCCGTGCTTCCGTTTTGACAGCTTGGCGCCGTCGGGAGCGACGAGCAGGGGAAGATGTGCGAAGTGCGGCGGCTGGACGCCGAGGGCTTCGAAGATCAGCAGGTGCTTGAAGGTGTTGGTGAGGTGATCCTGGCCGCGGATAACGTGCGTGATGGCGAGATCGGCGTCGTCAACGCACGAGGCGAGGTGGTAGGTGGGAAATGAATCCGAGCGTAGCAGGGCGAAGTCTTCGACCTCGTCGGCTTGCTTGGACTGCTCGCCGTAAACGCTGTCAGTGAAGCTGAGTGTGCGGCCCTGACCGCGCGGGACGCGATAGCGGAGGGCGAAATGCTCGCCACTTGCGGCGCGGCGGTCGGAGTCTTCGCGCGACATTTCGCGCATTCCGGGATTCGAGAGCCATGCGCCTTGCGCGGAGGACTGATTGTCGTCGCCCGCGTGGGCGGGCGTGAAGTCGCGATAGGCAAGGCCCTTGGCGAAGATGGCCTCGGCAGCCTTGCGGTGCAGGTCAAGGCGTTCGGACTGCTTGTACTCTTCGTCCCAGTCCATGCCCAGCCAGCGCAGGCCTTCAAAGATCGACTGGACGCTGACGTCGGTGTTGCGCTCGACGTCAGTGTCGTCGAGGCGCAGGACCATGGTTCCGTGGTTGTGGCGGGCAAAGAGCCAATTGAAGATAAAGGTGCGGGCGCGGCCCACGTGCAGGAAGCCGGTGGGCGAGGGAGCAAAACGAACGCGGGGCATTGCGGAAGAGGAGGGAGCTGAATCAGACATCGTACCTTTATGTTACCAATTGCGACGCGGGCCGCGCTCGCGTCATTCACCCTAAAGGGCAAGTAATCGCCAGATTGGCCACAACGCTCATCCATGCAGTCCATCGCGGCTCTGTGATTCCCATTCATGAATCACAGAGCAATTCAGGGAATGGCATCCATCATGCCTTCCAGAATGCCGTCCAACTGGAGGCCGCATTGTCGGCAAGCACAAGGCCGTCTTCAATGCGCGTGCGTGCGCCTTCGGTATGCGTGAAATGGAAACGACTGCCCAATTGGACGGGCAGGGAAATCTTTTCGGGCGCAGGGCCGGATGCGCGCTCAAAGCTCAGACGCCAGCCGTGGCCGCGGTCGAGTGGTACGAAACGCAGGTTGAGGCGGCCAAAGCGCGTGGGAGTTCCGGTGAGGACGTATTCCTTCCGCGGAGCCAGTTCGCCGTCGGTGATTCCGGCCAGCAGGCGCAGGTGGGTTGCGTCTTCAAGCGCGAGCATATGGCGAACGTATCGGATGCACTCCGCGCTGGCCCAGTTGTGAGGCATATCGCCAATATACGAACTTACCAACGCATTTTGCAGCGGCTGTTCCTCTCGCCAGCAGTACTGCGGGCTGGCATGGTTGAGAAATCCGATGAAGGTGTCGTGCGCGGCCTGCTTCATACCCAGCCATAAGTACACTTCGGCAACAAACGCGGCGTTATAGTTCCATACGCCC
>Ga0181520_10012910_pt1 | contig 10647 bp, 5 predicted proteins | sample PEATcosm2014_Bin_29_FD_132451 | JGI IMG/M metagenome (GOLD analysis project Ga0181520, IMG submission 132451) | Peatland microbial communities from MTU Mesocosm Facility, Houghton, MI, USA - PEATcosm2014_Bin02_30_metaG | ecosystem: Environmental > Terrestrial > Soil > Wetlands > Peat | place...
CCTGCTTCGCCGGAATATTTTTTCACTATTTCAAAAGCGAGCCTCATCTTTACTTCCCTTGGATTGATCTTCCCGTCTTTCATGGAGGCCTCAAGCGATCCGATTTCAGCTATATCAACAGCCGTCAAAAGTTCGAAATAATTCCTCATAAGCGAGTCCGGAATTGACATTACCTTTCCAAACATGTCCTCGGGTTTGTCGTTTAGCGCGATATAATTCCCAAGCGACTTGCTCATTTTATTCTTTCCATCAAGGCCGATAAGTATTGGTGTAAACAGGCCGGCCTGCGGTTCCATTCCTGATTCCCTCTGCAGGAACCTTCCTGCTATCACATTGAACCTCTGGTCCGTACCGCCTATTTCAATGTCCGCCTTTATCATTACCGAGTCGTAACCCTGCATAACCGGATACATCATCTCAAGCAGGGACAGCGGTTCCCCGTCCCTGTGGCGTTTGTCAAAGGTATCATGCTCGAGCATCTGTGCCAGGGTGAATTTGGAGGCCAGCTTCAGGGTCTCGGCAAAGGAGAGCTTTTCGAACCACGTTCCGTTAAAGACCATATCAAGATTTTCCGGCTTTAATATTTTAAAAACCTGTTCCTTATATGTGGCCACATTTTTCATCACATCTTCGCGGGTCAGCGGCGGCCTGCCCGAAGTTTTTCCGCTGGGATCGCCTACCATCGCCGTGTAATCTCCTATAATAAGGGTTATTTTGTGGCCGAGTTCCTGAAACTGCCGCAGCTTATTTAGCGTTACCGTGTGCCCGAGATGTATATCCGAAGCGGTGGGATCAATACCCAGCTTTATATTAAGCTGCCTGCCGGTTTTTAATTTGGCCGTCAGGTCCTCTTTTGTTACAACATCCACCACTCCGCGCAGTATGACGCCGAGCTGTTCTTCAACGCTTTTCAATTTCTATCCTCCGTGTGTTTTTAATAACGCTGTTATTTAATGCCTGAAATGCCTTACTCCCGTAAAAATCATGGACAGCCCCTTTTCATCGGCGCATGCTATGCTGTCCGCGTCCCTTATTGATCCGCCCGGCTGGATTATCGCTGTTATGCCTGCCGCGGCGGCCGCTTCCACATTATCCTTAAAGGGAAAGTACGCATCGGATGCAAGCACCGCCCCTTTTGCCTTTTCCCCGGCGTTTTTTATCGCGATTGCCATGGCGCCCACCCTGTTGGTCTGGCCCGGCCCGATGCCTACCGCCACGCCGTCTTTTACTATAACTATGGCGTTTGATTTTACATACTTGCATAAGGACCAGGCGAATTCCATGTCCTTTAACTGGCCGGCTCCGGCCTCTTTTTTAGTAACTGTCTTAAGGGCCGCCATGTCAAGCTCCTGTGTATCTGCTTCCTGTACAAGCAGGCCGCCCGTGACTTTCCTTATATCCATATACTGAATTGATGAGCCTGATGATCTCTTAAGATCCCCGCATTTCATTATTCTGATATTTTTCTTGTTTTTCAGTATTGCCAGAGCCTCCGCGTCAAAATCCGGGGCGATTATCACTTCCATAAACATCTTTTCCACCCTGTCGGCAATCCCCTTTGTGCACTGCCTGTTAAGGGCGCATATACCGCCGTAAGCAGAAAGCGGGTCGGCTTCATAAGCCTTGACATAAGCGTCCGTAATGTCCGCGCTTATCGCCGCGCCGCACGGGTTGGCGTGCTTGATAATAACGGCTGCGGGATCGCTGAAAGCCTTCACTATGTTCAGGGCCGCGTCCATGTCGTAAATATTATTGAAAGAAAGCTCCTTGCCGTGAAGCTGCTCACAGTTGCCCGGCCCGGTTTCCGGAAAATCCGGAAATACATAAAAAGCAGCCTTCTGGTGGGGGTTCTCCCCGTAGCGCATTTCCTGTTTTTTATCCGCCGAAATAATTATCCTGTCGGACATGGCCCCTCCGGCAAGCATCCTCGACTCGAGATAATTTGATATATAGGCGTCATAATCAGCCGTGGTTTTGTATGCCTTTACGCGCAGGTAATTTAATGTTTCCGGGGTCACGCCGCCGGACTTCATTTCTCCGAGCACTTTTGCGTAATCCGACTTGTCCGTAAGAACCGCCACTGACTGCGCGTTTTTCGCAGCCGACCTTATCATGGACGGCCCGCCTATATCTATATTTTCAATTACATCCTCTATGGATATTCCGGGTTTTTTAATAACCTGTTTGAATGGGTAAAGGTTTATAACCACCATATCTATTGTTTTAATGCCGTGTTTTTCAATTGTGGCCATGTGTTCGGCATTTTCCCTTAAGGCAAGAAGGCCGCCGTGCACCTTGGGGTGCAGCGTCTTTACCCTTCCGTCCAGCATTTCGGGAAACCCGGTCACGTCGGATATGTCAATGGCGTCAACGCCCGCGTCCTTAAAGGCCTTTTTTGTGCCACCCGTGGATATTATCTCTACCCCCATGGACTTCAGTTCCCTGGCGAATTCAACCACACCTTCCTTATCAGATACCGATATCAGAGCGCGTTTCACTTTTAACATTTCCGGTCCTCCGTGGTTATTTTGTATTTAAAGCCTGTAGAGCGGCTGCTTGCTGCCGCTCTACAGTTTCTTAAAATCTTTAAGGGCTTCTTTTGCTTTTTCAAGGTCTTCGTAATTTACAATAATTGTCCCGTATTTTCTGGAGCTGAAGAAACCCAGCGCCACGTTCGTATGCGGCAGCAGGTTCGTCCTTAAAAAACTGTAAATACCCTCCTGCGAGAGCATGTCCCGCAGTATCTGCGCCTCAATTTCATTAGCGACTTCGGCGAGCTCCGCCGTCCTGATATCCGGCAGGTCGCCTTCACCGTCATCCTCAACCGGATTTTCATTAACAAGATCCGCCCCGCAGTCCGGGCATTTTATTATCCCTTTTTCATATTCATAAAGGCATTTCGGGCAGAACATTAACTTTCCCTGACAAAAACACGTTTTTGTTTGATTTCGAGCCTTCCGGCGCAGTAAAGCTTCACCGCTTCCGCGTATGCCATGTGCTCAAAAGGCAGTATCTTTTTCTGCAGCGACTCCGGCGTGTCGTCCTGCGCGACTTCCACCGCTTTCTGAATTATGATGGGCCCGGTATCCGTGCCGTAATCAACAAAATGAACCGTGCATCCCGATATTTTAACTCCGCTTGCTATAACAGCCTCGTGGACATGTATTCCGTACATGCCGGGCCCGCCGAATGACGGCAGCAGAGCCGGATGGACGTTCATTATATCGCCCTTATAGCTGTCAAGAAATTCTTTTGTAAGGATCTTCATATAGCCGGCCAGGCACACGAGCCCGATTTTTTTTTCATTTAAAACAGAGGCCAGCTGCCTGTCGTATTCCGCTGCCGACGCAAAATCTCCCGGCGCCATATGTAATGTATGGACGTTATATTTTTTCGCCCGCTCAAGTCCGTAGGCATTCTTTTTATTGGAAAAAACAAGGACAATTTTGCCGCCTGAAATTGCCCCGGATTCAACAGCGTCCAGCAATGACTGCAGGTTGGTCCCGCCTCCCGACACAAAAACCGCTATATTTTTCATGAAAACCGCCTGTTTGTTGAATCTTATTTTCCATGCATTCTTATCAGTTCGTCCATCTTAATGACTTTCAGGTCGTTTTTCCCGCCCGTTTCAATGGCTTTGTCTATATTAAGCCTGGCTCCCGAAAAATCTTTCATGGCGTAATAAATACAGCCCAGGTTATAATAATAATCTTTATTACCGCTTATTTCAACTGCTTTTTTATAGGCAAAAACCGCCTCTTTTAACCGCTGCGAAGCAAAATAAATGTTGCCCAGATAGGAATAAAGCGCGGCGTCATCAGGGTACTTTTCAAGCGCCTTATTTATGTATGAAAGGGCCTTTTCATAATCCCCCCTGCCGCAGCTTATGTAAGCAAGGGGCGCAAGGGCCTCTTTGAAATACGGGTCAATTTTTATCATCTTTAAGTACTCGTTTTCGGCTTCGCCTGTGCGCCCGAGCGAGGTTAAAATAAGCGCTTTTTTATAATGCAGCAGAACAAAATCCGGGGCCAGTTTTTCAGTCTCCTCCAGCTGTTTCAACGCATTTGCGGCGCCGGCTTGCTTTTCGGAATCATAATATGCCTGCGCCAGAAAATAGCCCGCTGTAATATTGTACCTGTCGGCATCAAGTGCCTTTTTATAATTTTCAACTGCGTTTTCCCAGTCCGCCTTTCCGGAATACGCAATGGCCCTGTTAAGGTAAATATCGGATGCCGCTTTCCTTACGCTGAGGACGCATCCGGCCGCAATTATAGCCGATAACAGCAGCGCAGCTCCTCTGTAAATCCATTTTTGTCTTCCGGCCGGGCCGGTGGGCGCCGCGGCTCCCCCGCCGTTTATTATCATTCCGGCAAAAAGGGCCGCAAGCATGGAAGATGAAACGTAATTAAAGTCAACCCCGAAAAGGTTCATGCACAGCAGCCCGGTGAAACCCAGATACAGATCCTTTTTCGCGGGATCATATTTTTTTAAAACAAAAATCACCATGCCCAGAGAGCCCAGCAGGCCTATTAATCCGAGCTCTGAAAAAGCCTGCATGAATATATTTTCCGGGTATGCCACTTCATAGCTGCTCTGTGAGGACCACTTCATTATTTCCCCGGGCCTGAAAGCCGGAAACGCGAGGGAGAAAGAACCGGGCCCGGTGCCCGTTAAAATATTCTTCATACCCATGTCAAACGCGCCGCGCCATGTATTCATCCTGAAAAATACCGATTCATTTGCGGCATAGGATTTAATATCAAATGCTTTTCCGTAAGGCACATGAAAAGCCGCGGGAAGCAGAAGGCAAAAAACCGCAAAAAACACAAGGGCGGCCGCTGTTATCCGCAGGACTCCCGCGTTTTTTTCTTTCATATAAAAACAAACGGCCAGTACCGACTCAACGGCAGCGGCAAATAACGCGGCTTTTGATCCGGTTTTGAAAAGACAGAATAAAGCCGCGCATACAAGCAGCAGCGATAAAATTTTATTGCGTTTTTTTGGGGACAGAACCAGAAATGCCGCGGCAGGAAGAACGGCTATAATATAAGCTGAAAAGAAATTTGGATTTCCAAGAAGCGAAGGCACTCTTGTGCCGAAGGCCATTATTTCCGGAAAACTGCCCGGAAAAAGCGACTGCAATATACCGGCTGCAAGTGGTATGGCGCATGAAGCCGCAACCGCCGCCCTTATAAAATCCGCATTCTCTTTCCTGCTGTTGGCGGAGGTGAAAAACAGCGCGAAAAGCCCGGCCGAGGTAAAAAGCGGCATGGTTGACGCGAATGTAAACTTTGAAAAAGACGCGCATATTCCCATCCACGCTATGAAGGCAAGCGGCGCAAGGGTTGCGGGCTTATAATTTTCCGGTTTAACGGCCGATACAGAAATAAAAAAAGCGCATACAAGAAAAATAGTTGTTTTTATCGCCACCGGAGAATATGAAGCTGTGGAAAAAACAACGGGTACGGAAAATAAGACAAAAAAGACGGAAATTCTGTATAAAAGCGAGTATTTACTTTTTTGTTCCGGCACTTTTTAAAAATTCCTGAAATTGCCCTGCTGCCCCTGGGGCTCGCCGGCCGCCTGGTCCCACAGCGGCTCGCTTAAGAATCTTACGGTAAGGTGCAGTTTTCCGTCATATCCGAAAAAGGCCAGTTCAGCCTTGGCGTCCTTTAAGTTCCAGGCGGCGTAAACATTGCTCGGTTTACCATCGGAGAGCTCGCCTGATTTTATCACAGCGATTTTTTTCCGGACATCCATGGATTTTTCCGGATATTGCTCATATGCCGGGTCTCCATATAATTTTTTGAACATTTCATACATTCCGGTAAACCTGCCGAACATTATCTCATCCTTGTGCGGGATCTTAAGCTGCTGGCTCTCAAATTTTTCATTTTCCCCGAATTCAAATTTAAGCGCGTAAAGTTTTCCGTTATACAGCCCCAGGCTCATAAAATTAGCGTGAGGTATCTGTGTCTTTAAATCATGCTGAGCCACCATCATTGACTGCTTGAAATCCGGGTCATTTGAGTCCGTCGCATAAGGGTAAACCCTTTTCAAATCATTTATCCCCATGCCCCAGATGAGCCCCTCAAAAACAAAGGCGCCGGGCTTTATTGTGCCGAAAGCCATATCGTCATCGGAAGCGTATTTTTCAGAATATAACTTTGCCACGGAGAGTCCGCCCTGTTTGTCCATGTACGCCATCAGAAATATGGCGGCAATTATTATCACGGCAAAACCGATAATAAGATTGCGCCAGAATTTTTGCACCTGTTTTTCGTGCGCAAGTTCCTGCTGCGTTAATTTAGCCTTAATGGCCGGAAGCGGCGAGCCGCAGCTTCTGCAGAATTTTGCGTCCTCACGGTTTTGCGCCCCGCAGGCATTGCATTTACGCTCCATAATATCCTCCAGGTCTTTATTTTTATATTCCGGATAACCGGTTTAATTGCCTTTTTTGATCTTTCTTATCCCGTAACGTGTTATCTTTCCCGTGGTTGCGCCCTTTGCTGTTACCTGATAGAGGATCATTCCGTCTTCGGTCCCGGATGTGTCCCACGTGGTAGAATTATATACTTTCCCTTTTTTCTGTTCTTCTATTGTGGCAAGGGTTTTTCCCGATTCATTATATACTTTTATCGTCACAAGCCCGTCCTCGGGTATATAATAATTAAAGGCTATCTTTCCCGTCGAAGCATCATACAGCGCGAATATTTCGCTTGATATATTGATAATTTTTTCCGGTTCATCCGCCTTCAGTTCTATGTCGTTTATAAGCTGCGGTGGAAGGTTTTTGGTAAGTACCTTCATTTTAATTTTGCTCACCACAAGATTGTCGACGCTGTAATTGCCGTCTTTATCAGTGATTGCGACCCCCAGCGTGGTGCCGTCTTCCCTCATTATTTCGACGGAGGCCCCCGAGAGCGGCATAATTCCGTTTGACTGCGTCACTATTCCTTTTATGGTAACTTTTGTCTTTATTTTTATTTTAAAATGGGTGGCGGTCTTGCCTATCACGCCTTCTTTATCGACTGTCACAATATGGAAATACCATGTGCCGTCAGTCAACCCCGATATCGCCATGTTCGTGTCCATGGTCTTTGAATTTTTCTGCCCTGGCGTCGTCTTATCAGAGGCGTCAAGGACATAATAGTAGCCGATTATTTCATTGACATAATCCATCGGCTTCCACTGCAGCTTCACATTCGTATCGCGGTACCATTTTTCCTGTTCCTGATGCGACGGCGAGAAGACAAGCGGCGGCGGCGGACTCATGGCCACATTGACCTGCATGTGTGAACTCTCCGATGATATGTTGCCCGCGCTGTCCTTAGCGATTACGTGCAGGTACCATATGCCGTCAGGAACATCCACGAATGAGGCCATTGTGCCGCGCGTCCAGCTTGATGTCCCGATGTCCGGTACGGTATTCTTTATCTGGTTAAAAATATAATAATATCCTTCTATGCCCGACGGGTCGGAGGGCGTTGACCAGGAAAATGACGGGGCATTATTGTTATACCACTGGTTAAAATCCCCGTGCGTAATGGATGAAATTACCGGGGGTTTTGGTTTTGTCGTGTCTATATTTACCTGATAATGTGTGGCCTCCTCCGAAATGTTCCCCGCTTCATCCTTGGAGATTATATGGAAATACCACGTTCCTTCGGCCGCGTTTTTGAACTCAATTTCATTGTCTGTGTACCAGTTTCCTGTTTTAGTATCGACAACGGTCGTGGCTATCTGGTCAAAAATATAATAATATCCGGTTATTTTAGTGGCATCCTGGGGCGTATCCCAGATAAGTTTTACATTCTTGTTGTTATACCAGTCCTGCTGCATGGGATGGGAGAGCGAGCGCACCACGGGCGGCATTGACTGCCTGTCGCATATCGCAAGAACCTGCTTGTTGCCCGACTCCCTTTCATTGCCCACTTTGTCAACGGCGCGCACCGTATAATAATAAATGATGCCGTCTTCCAGGTCCTTTGACTCATCCATGAATTTTGTATCTGTCACGGCGCCGTCGTCGTTAATCTGCATGCCCAGCTGGCCCGAAACTGACGAGCGGTAAATCCTGTAATAATCAAGGCCTGATATTGAATCCACCGACCTTGACCACTCTATCTGTACTTTCCCGTCTTTTACCGGTTTTGCCACAAGCTGGGTAATCTGTGCCGGAGGAGAGATATCCACAGTGGTCCTTATGTCATCACGTTCAAAATAATCGGACCAGTTCCCGGCGTTGTCGCGCGCTTTTACCCGGAAATAATATGTGATGCCGTCCTCGCCTTTAAAAACCGAATTTTTGGCCTTTGTTTCCTTCAGCCATATTTTCCACTTGCCTTTTTCACCCTCCCTGTATTCCACGTCAAAACTGTGGACTCCGGACTCCTTGTCCTCTCCGGACCACGCCACGTCAAATGTCTCGGCGTTCTGGAAAGGTTTGAGTTCACCCAGCATGACTTCCGGCGGGTTTGTCTCAATATGAAATTTATAATGGGCCGCCTGCGTACCGAGGTTCCCTGCAAGGTCCTTTAATATTATATGAAAATACCACTCGCCTTCGTCAAGGCTCTCGGATATCCTTATAGTCGTATCTTTTGAAAAACGCGCCGTCTTCCTGTCCGGCAGCGTGTCAGGCGTACGGTCCACCATGTAATAAAAACCTTCCGCGCCCGAAAGGTCGTCAACATGCTCGACAATAAATACCGGGTTGATAGTTGCGTAATATCTGTCCGGGTTCGGATGCGTGGATGATGAAATATCCGGCGGATCCGCCTTCAGGTCCACATTGACCCTGAATATCGCAGGCTCTTCGCCCAGATTTCCCGCGTTGTCTTCGGCTATTATATGAAAATAATAAACCCCTTCCCTTTCAATATTAAATTCAACTTCACGTTTATCCGTAGAGGTTGATATTTCAGGCGTAATCTTAAGGTGCTTTTCCCTGGCGAAAAGATAGTAAAAATTCTTTACCTTTGAAAGATCCTGCGGAACGCTCCAGCCGAGCTTAACAAGCTGGATATTGTACCAGGCGTTTTCATCCGGATGCGTGGATGATGAAATTTTGGGCTGGTCCACAACCGTATCAATTTTAATCCTGAAATGGGCCGCTTCCCAGCCTGTGTTGCCCGCGTTGTCCTTTGAAACTATATGAAAGTACCAGATTCCGTCCTTTAAAAGCGGCAGTGTAACCTGGTTTGAAGTCGTCCATTCGCCCGTTTCTTTTGAGGGCACCGTGTTGTGTTTTTCATCAAGTATATAGTAATAACCTTCCACGCCTGCAAGGTCCTCTGATGTATCCCAGTGCAGCTCGGGCAGCGCGTTATTATACCATGCCTCCTGGTCCGGATGCGTTTTTGAAAGAACCTTCGGCGGTTTTGCGATGGTGTCTATGTTAAAACGGTAATGCGATGACATTGTCCCGGTATTGCCCGCCCTGTCCTTGGAAACAACATGAAGGTACCATTCACCGTCCTTTAAGTCGCCGGAAAAAATAGTGTCCTTGTCGGTCCAGGTCGCCGTCAATTCAGGAATTGTTTTCTCGGAATTATCTATTATGTAATAAAATCCCTCTATCCCGGACATGTCATCGGGTTTGGCTATATTGAACTGCGCCTTTTTATTGTTGTACCATTTGTGCGGGTCAGGGTGTGTTGATGACGATATATGCGGCGGAAGCGCCTGGGTGTCAATGTTGAACCTGAAAGTGGAGGTGTCCTTTGATACGTTGCCGGCCATATCTTTCGACCTTACATGGATATACCATGTCGAGTCCTGCTTTTCAGGCAGTTCTATGTCGCTGGTGGTTTTGTACACGCAGTCATTTTCATGGGGCTGCGTGTCGGCCCTCTGGTCGACAAGGTAATAGAACCCCTCAATACCCGAAAGATCGTGTGATTTCGCCAGGTGTATCTCCACTTTTTTGGAGTTGTACCAGGACTTTTCATCGGGGTGGGTCTGCGAACTGATAATGGGCGGAAGGGCCTGTGTGTCTATGTTGACCCTGTAATGCGCGGCCTTTGACCCTACATTGCCCGCCCTGTCTTTTGTAACTATATGAAAATATTTTATACCATCTTCTGTCGGGCTTAGTTTTACAAGGTTCCCTTCTGTAAAAATCCCTGTTTTCTCCGTAGGAAGTGTATTGGGCATCTCATCCACAAAATAATAATAGCCCTCTACGCCCGACATATCCTGCGGCGCCGCCCACTGGAAAGATGGCGAATTGTTTGAGTACCACTTATCCACATCCGGGTGTGTAGGCGAAAGTATTTCAGGCGGAACGGCCACTGTGTCTATTTTTACGGCGAAATGGGAGACTTCCGGGCTTACGTTGCCGGCTTTGTCCTCGATTAACACATGAAAATACCATATGCCGTCCTCCATGTTTTTTACCGCTACGCTGTCCTTTACAGTGGCAGTGCATTCTGAATAATCCGGAACCGTGTCCTGGTTCCTGTCAACAATGTATAAATACTGTTTTACATCCTGGTGCTGCCCCCACTCGACGGTTACATCGGTTTTGTTGTACCATTTTTCCTGATCCGGATGGGTTTTAGACGCAAGTTTCGGTGTAATTGCCGCCGTGGTGGTAAAAGTAAAATCATTTAAAATTCCGGAAAAACTTCCGACATCCGAATA
>Ga0181520_10012911_pt1 | contig 10647 bp, 17 predicted proteins | sample PEATcosm2014_Bin_29_FD_132451 | JGI IMG/M metagenome (GOLD analysis project Ga0181520, IMG submission 132451) | Peatland microbial communities from MTU Mesocosm Facility, Houghton, MI, USA - PEATcosm2014_Bin02_30_metaG | ecosystem: Environmental > Terrestrial > Soil > Wetlands > Peat | place...
CGCCCGACGCCCGATTCGATCACGTCCTGGTAATGACGAAGACGAAGAACGTCTACTTGGCCGTTGTCGTTGATCTGGAACAGGATGCCGTCCACGGGCACCACCTGTTGGACTTGAACAGGCATTATGGGATAATGTCGTAATCGCGCCGTGGAGTGACGACGGTGCCGCGATGGAAGGACGTGATAACGATGCCGATTGACGACAGATGGGACAAGCTGAATGACGCTGCATGGGCATCGTTTGCCGACGCCTGGCTAGCGGAACTGCGCGGTGGAAACAATTCCACCGACGATAATGGCGGCCTGTCCGTTACATGGATGGGGTTCACCGCGCGGCCTGAGCAGCAATGGAAGTTCATTCGCCTTGCAACCAGCCGTGCCGTCACCGACGAGGAACTCTCTCATATCGCGGCTGGGCCAGTCGAGTGCCTGCTTGGGCACCACGGCCCACAGTTCATTGACGAAGTTGAAAAAGAAGCGGCTCAAAGTCCGCAGTTCGCTCGAATGCTGACGGGAGTTTGGAAGTACATGATACCCGATGATGTATGGACACGGCTGCAATCGGCGCAGGCCCACGTTCCTAACTCATTGCCGTCGTATGGTCCGTCCAAGGCAGATACCTAAAACCAAGTGTCAAGGCTATGCGAATAGTCCTTTTGCCCAAGCCCGAAGGCGACGTCATCGCCAGAGAAGATCAAATGGGCAGTCTTGAAGGGGAGTTCTATATCGGTGCGGGCGGCTGTGTCCTCTACCGCCATCCATCGGACAAGCGGCAATGGCGGCACGTCAACCGCAACATCGAGGGCTTCCACAGGTCTGCCGAGGCTTTCAATCGGTACTGCGAGGAGGTCGTCAAGGTTTCGGGGGAGGCTGCACAGCGAAGGGTTGTAGACTGGCTTCGGACAGAACTTTCGCAGATTGAGCCGCCGCTCGCCGTGGGCGAGTCGTTCTGGAAGCTGATACTTGAGCAGGCGGAAATGGGGCTACTATGACATACATTATGGTCGATATCGAGGCCGATGGCCCAATCCCAGGCGACTACTCGATGGTCTGCTTCGGGGCCGTCGTCGTGGAACCGTCCCTGGACAGGAGCTTCTACGGCGGGCTGAAGCCGATTTCCAGCGAGTGGATTCCCGAGGCCCTGGCGGTCAGCGGATTCACTCGCGAGGAGATGCTGACGTTTGACGATCCGAAGAGGGTCATGCAGCAGTTTGCGGACTGGATTCGCTCTGTGAGCAGCGGGCAGGCCATGTTCATTTCGGATAACAACGGCTTCGACTGGCAGTTCATCAACTGGTACTTCCACCACTTTCTGGGCAAGAACCCGTTCGGCCATAGCTCCACGAATCTCGGCTCCATGTACAAAGGCTTGGTCAAGGACACGTCCGCCAACTTCAAACATCTGAGGAAGACGAAGCACACGCACAATCCCGTGGACGACGCCCGTGGCAACGCTGAGGCCCTGTTGCAGATCAAAGAGAAGTACGACCTGAAAATCAGTCTGAAGTGAGAAGATGCCCGCCATGCCTCGCTATTTCATCGCTCTCCCACTCCCTGACGAAGCAAGAGATCGGCTCGTTGCAATTCAGCCGCCCGCCGTTCCATGCATGAGAATACTGGCACGCGAAGAACTGCACCTGACGCTGCATTTCCTTGGCGAAATTGCTGCCAACGATATCGACGCGGTGAGGGCGGCTTTGGCTGCGGTGAGGACGAACGCCTTCACGATTGGGCTAAATGGAGTCGGCATGTTCCCGTCCGAACGGCACGCCAAAGTGCTGTGGGCGGGCGTGGAGGCCAACGCGGACCTGACCGCACTTCATCGTTCCATCGGCACAGTCCTGGCAGACGCGATTGGATTTCGGCCAGAAATACGTCCCTACGCGCCGCACATCACGCTGGCCCGCCTGGACGATCCAGCCCAAAGTAGCATTGTCGAGCGATACCTTGAGGAGAACAGGGGATTCGTGGTGCCGTCTGTACGGATTGACCGCTTTATCCTTTATTCGAGCCGTTTTGTGGATAATGTCCCGAAGTACGAGGAAGTGACGGCGTTTCCCCTCGATCTTGCAAAACGGTCGTGAACGGGAAGGTGAGATGGGATACCACTTGAACGCCATCCTGGGAGAATACAAGCGGCTGCAAGCAGTGGCCTCGGCCATGCCGCCCGCTGTCATTGTGCCGCTGGCGGGCGAACTCGGCCTGATTCCACTGTCTGAAGAGCTATTTGATGCCGTCAACCAGAACAGCACGGAGAATTACGAGGAAGCCAAGCCCCAGATGTTCACCCGCCTTTCGGCAAGGATCGCGTCCTGGCTCAAATCACTTTCCGCTGACGAGATAATCGCCTACATCGAGGCGGAATACTTTGGCGGTGCTGGCGACCAGTGTGCCGTGGCTTGGCGCGATGAAATTGAGGTCTTGCCGCCTACGAAAGGGAAGGACTCCATCAACCAAGCACTCAGGCTATTGGGCGTGCGGGCCGAAAGCGGCAAGGACGAATTCGACACCGTATGGCTCGGTCGGCATCGGACGATGGAGGGGTGGGTCGATGAGGGAACCGCCCGACAAAGAGTAGCCCTTGCCCCGAAGACCGAGTTCACTTACCCACCCTTCGGTGAAGCCGTCGAGTCCTTTCGGCGTTTTCTCAGGGATCAGGGTTGCAGCGACAAGATTCGCTGGCTTTGGCGAGAGGACATTTGCACCCGTCGCGCTCCTGGCTCTCGGCGGACGTGGAATCGAAGCGTTTTCATCAATCTCGCAGGCCCTTCCGACAAATCGTTAGTTGAACGCTATTATAAATACGGCGTCAACCATAATCTCGGGATTGTCCTTGAGGTCTTCTGCCTTGCGGCAGGCTATTCATGCTGCTTCGTCTACGTTCCTGAAGACGAAACAGACGCCGAACACCGCATGATCGGGGGCCTGAAGCTGAACGTGCCGACCCAACCCGTGATTGCCAGAGGCGTCTCCAATTCATGGTCGTGGGCAATACTACGGTTGCTAGTCGGCACCCCGAACAATTCATGGATTCAGGACTTGCCAAGGAGAAGTGATGCCGAATGGGCATCGCAGTGCGGTACTTGCGGCCATCCAAATCGCGTCCTTTGGGGCTGCGGCAGCTTCCCCCAGCTACCAGATGTGGACAAGGGCAACTACGTCATCCTGCAACGCTGCGAGCAATGCGGTGCCCTGTGGTGCATGTCGCCCTACGAGCCCTATCTGTCGTTCACCTTCTTGGCAGCGTGGCCCTACGGCCAGCACGAATGGCGGATTGTTCATGACGTCGACAATGGGAATACGTTGCTCGAATGGCACGCGGCCATGATTCGGGAGCATTGGCAGGAGCTTCCCGACGATGAACGGCAGCACGTCGAACGCTGGCGGAAACGGAGTTACGGGCACAACCCAATTGACCGCCTTCCGTTGACGACACACCCCGTGCCGCTTCAGAACAGTTCCGAAATGGAAGCGATTGTAAGGGCTATTTCCGAGAAGTAGTTTACCAATGCGTCCCGAAGTATTCTGGATCGACCGTGTTGCAAAAGGACTCGTCGGCATCATGCCCCGTCCCCGTGGCGGCGATTGGCTCGACGGCGAGATTCAATCGCTTGCGAAGGTGGGCGTCAACGTGGTCGCCTCGCTGCTCACCGCCGACGAAGTTGCAGAACTTGAACTCCAAGACGAAGAGCGTCTCTGCGCTGATCGCGGCCTTCGTTTCATTTCGTTTCCAATACCCGATAGAAGCGTTCCGTTCTCCACTGCCGAAGCAGGCCGTACGCTCGACCTGATCTTGGACGAATTGTGGGCAGGGAAAGCGGTGGCCGTCCATTGCCGAATGGGAATCGGGCGGTCGGCCCTCATCGCCGCCTGCCTGCTCAAATCCCAAGGCATCGGCGTGGATGAGGCATTTGCGATGATTTCGCGGGCAAGGGGCTTTTCAGTTCCCGATACCGAAGAACAGAGAGAATGGGTGAAGGGGTTCGCGGCGTATCGGCGTGGGGAAGGGTAGTCTTGACCGTGGTCTCGGGGTCGGGATTTTGATATAATCGACGGCGAATCCCCATACGCGGGGCGTTGCTGGACGAGTTCACTCGAAAAGGAGACGTGCTTTCCCCCCTGATCCAAAGTTTGAAGAATACCTGACCGAGCATGGCGTGGAATGGGAACTACTTGATGAAAGTACCCATCAGTCGCTCGAAGACCAGTGGTACGAAGTATTTGGCAACGCGATCCCCTGGAACTGCCGCAACAAGAGCGGTGCCCGTGGCGAGGCAGAATTGCAAACGCAGGAGGACACGGTTTTCTTCGTTGTGCCATTCCTCCGTGATTCACGGTCGCTGCCGACAAGCATTGGCTCGGGCTGTCCGCGCGGCGCAGCGTACAAGTGCTTTGGCAAGATTCCTGGGCTCGGAGGGTTCGGATCGCAGGATAAATTTGTAGTTCCGTCCGATTTCTCCTGGTGCATGATCTACACGCATGAGGACTATATGCTGACGAGCGGCCCTGTCTTCTTCAGAAGAGAGTGGATCATCCCGCCGAGGGAAGCAGGTAAGAATACGCGGAAAGGCAGGCGTCACTGGTAGGTTGTCCAATGAATCATGTTGTCGCCAATCAGTTGCTCGCCTCGGAATTGCAGGCTTATCGTGAATTGCCTTTTCCAGACCTTCGTCAACTCGTTGGCGAACGATCAACTCGGCACATTCGCGGCAAGGATGGCGTGGACTACGATCTGACCATGATCGTGCGATGGCGTCTTTCTGACGACGGCGATATCCGCGTGATAGGATTCATCGGAGAGTCGAATTGGGGTAGTCCGCACGACACGCTTGACGACACGATAGTCGTTCCGAATCCCTCTCCACGGTCGGCAGATCAAGCATGATATCCCCCAGCCAACGACCCCTCAGTCCTGCCGAAATCGAGTCCCTCCGACAGTCGCGGAAGGGAATGCGTGCTGGCTGCATCAGCAACATGGCGTTCTACGGTGGCTTCCTCATTGCGTATCCATTGATCGGAGGGGGATTCATCGGCTCTACTCTGAAAGGTTTCGGCGTTTCCGAGAACACGGCCTACCTGATCGGCCTGTCCGTGTTCATCGGCTCTACTCTGAAAGGTTTCGGCGTTTCCGAGAACACGGCCTACCTGATCGGCCTGTCCGTGGCCTACCCGCTGTCAATTGCCTTTATGATCGTGTTGGCATGGTGCGAGAGGCACGTTCGACAGACCTCGCAAGGAGATTTGGAGTTGGGCATTGTTGAAGTCCTGACATTCGATGTGCGGCGTGCCTGGGAAGTGGGCGACTTGGATGATTTCGGTCCAGGGTTTCTTTTCGAGACAGGGGACGGCGAATTCGTTTACGCGGCCTCTCCGCTGTTCTTCGATTTCGTGGAGAGGTTTCCTTGTACGCGGATTACAATTGGGCGGTTGCCCGTCAGCAAGATGATTCTGAAAGCGGAATGCGAAGGAAACCCCATTGCCCCCGAGGCCGAGAGCGTGAGCATCAACGACCTTTGCTCGAACGAACTCTGCTCGGGAACGGGATGCGAAGTAATTCCCCCAGCCGCAATGTCCGAACAAGTCCTTGACAAACTTGGAGCCCGTCGATAGGCGGTGGGCGAAGGCCGAGGCGGATTTTGCCAAGGGTCGATCCTTGATGGAGAAGGGAAAGGTGACGAAGGACTAATATGGCTCCATTCTCTGAAAACGACATGGACGGACTCGACTGGCAACTGATGCAGAATGGAGCGGTGACGCTCTATTTCCAGACGGCCATTCTGCAAGAGGACTTGGCGTGGCTCCGTGAACACGGCTATCAAGTCCAGACCATCGACTGCCGCGACCTTGCGGGATTTCGGCATCAGATGAGCCGAGTTCTCAAATTCAAGGAGCAATTCGGATATGACGAGTGGACGGGTAATCTCAACGCCTTGAATGATGCGTTCGGACTTGATTTCGAGGGCGGTCTGGTCCTCTGCTTTGTCCGCTATGATCTGCTCAAGGCCGCAAGTCCCGATCTTGCGCAGGGTGTTCTCGACATACTCGAATCCAATTCCCGTGACCACCTTCTGTTCGGTCGCCGCCTTCTGGCCCTGGTCCAGAGCGACGATCCCAGAATTCAGTTCGGGCCGTTTGGGGCAAGGGCGGCAGGTTGGAATCGGCGGGAATGGCTGAACAAGGATAGGGGACTGTAGCGATGCCTGAGCGATTCGATACCGCCATCCGCTTGGTAGAACACGCTTTTGTGCAATTGGAGAACGATGCGAAGCAGGGGCGATACGCACCGCCTCGCACGAAATTTGCTGGCAGCGTGGCTCGACTACTCGGTAGGGAAGACATTGCACGACGCTGTGCCAAGTTGCTTGGCGATACCCCCGATACGGTTTTCTGGAACGGCATTCTGACGAACATCGCACTGCCAGAGGCCGTTCCACCGCAGATGCGCTCGATACCGTCGCTGGCCGAACTTGAGGAAGCGTTTCCGACGTATTCCGAATCTCGCGTCGTTGCCTACATTCGGCAATGTGCCGAAACTGAGCGGCACCTTGCATTGGCACTTGAGCGACGGTACGAGGAGGCATTCGACCAAGCCAGAACCGATTTGCAGGTTGAAGAGATTGCGTTGGCCCAAGCAGTTCTGGGCGACATGGAGGCAGCAGTGGACTCAGCAGTTTCACAGGTTTCATCGGGGGACCGACGCTTTGGTGTCTTTCTCGTATTGACAGTCGAGTTGTTTCGCCGTGGCCGCGTTGCCGAGGCCCATAGGCAACTTGCCGCGCTGGATTCTGGGCATCTGAATGTGTGGAGCGCAGGCCAGTTGGCATTGGGGATCGCAGACCGTCAACCCTGGCAGGGCTACCCTTATCCTGATTGGTAGAAGCATCGGACGGCCACTACGCCACACTTCGCGGGATCATGCGCCCTCGGCTTGCTTTTTTGGCGGAATGATTAACGGCCTAATGACCTTCGCCACCTTGACGTTGGGGAACAATCGGGCCAGTTCTCCAGACGCAGCGTAGCGGGGCTGGATCGACGTGAGTAATGCCTTGCCAGCCTCTTTATCCAGATAGTCTTTCAAGCATCGGCTGTTGAAAGGATGGTCCTTGCCCGTGAGGATCGAAATGAACTCTTCCTGCGTTGAAGCAGGCGATCCCAAGGTGAACAAGTCGTCTTCCGTCCACCACAGACGGTACGGTCCTTTCTGCCCTGTGTCCTCGATCAAAGTGCCTTCGCCTGCGATCAGCCTCGCCCGCAAGTCTTGTAGAGTCGCAAAGCGGCCCTTGGTTTTCATCATCGCACGGAAGCGGCGTTCTGCTGCAACCGCACGGATCGCAGCGTAGGGCCACACGACCGCCATGAAGAACAAGATGAATCCGAACGCGATCATTCCGCCAAGCAGCGCGAACGGGAAAAATGGAATAGCGATAAGAACCTGCCGATCCGACATTTCAGCAGCCTTAGGAAGGCGGTTGCCAAAATAGCTGAAAGCGGCAACTACAGCTATGCTGATAATTGCAGTTAGTACAGCCGAGAGCGGCCAAGCATTTGCCAGCACCGCGACATAGACCATTCCGATGGCCGTCCCGTAGAGCGTAAATAGCGTTCGTCGCAACGTCATGACTAGTTCCTTACGGCCCCGATTTCTCCTTCAGCCATACTGTCGGGTGCTGGCCTGAATGTTCCAGGTCAAGTCGCTCTGGGCCGAAAGGGTGTGGCCCATCGACCCAGATCGTGACGTAACGGTTTAGCGAGTGATCCCCAGGATGGTCCATGATCGACCACGAATACCATTCCATTCGTGATCGCTCGTAATGATCTCTCGTTATGCGGGCTGTTCCTTCGGCGTCCGTCAAAACCTCCGTGATCGGAAAGCCCCTCTTGGCCTGAACCTTGATTCCACTTTCCCGAACTGGCTGGCCCAACGAATCGGCCAACCGCACCGCTATTTCGGACGGAAACTCGAAATGGGCGAGTGCGTCCGTGTCCAGCAGCCATGTGTGGCCGCACGATGAGCATGTCGTCTCGTCACCAAAGGTCGAGGACGCGACCTCGAAGATGCGACGGCAAGATGGACAGCGGCATTCAATCATGGGTCGTTCTCTGCTGCTGAGCCGCATTTGTCGCATTTTCCTCCAAGTGCAGAATCTTGGTCACGCGGCCCGTCGCCACCGTGCGGTTTCCCTCTCGAATCAGGAATTCCGTTCCCACGGCGATCTTGCCGACGTGGTTCTGCGGACTAAGGAACTTGAGCTGGGCCGTCACCGTATCGCCAGGGTTGACCTGCTCGACGCCGATGTAGGTGTGCTGGGCGTCCCAATCCTTGCCGTCGTAATAGAATTGCGGGCGGTATCCTGAGAAAGCAGGGCTTTTCCTCCCGCCCTCTTCGGTGTGGAGGAAGGTCATGACCACTTCAATGTCTTGGAGAAGATCGTTCATTTCATTCCCAGAACTTCCACCAGGGGCGCACTTTCGTAGGTTGGTCGTCCTGCCGCTCGGGTTCACGAAGACGGTGGCTCTGCAACACCTTGGCTTGCAACGGCACCAGCGACATTTCGATTTCAAAGAAATCCAAACCAGTCTCTTCGGAAATGCGTTTGAAGACGGGCACGCAGGCGTTGATAAGTCCTTCGACCTGCTCTCGCAACGCCAGCTTGGAGAATCGGTAGCAGTCAGGTTTCTCGTCCCTGTCGTCAAGATTGCCGCGTCGGAAGTAGAAATGTTCGTCGGTCTGCCATACCTCCAACTCCCACCCCTGGTCGGCATCCCAGAACACTTGTGGCTCTTTCGAGGTCAGGACCGCGTTGGCCCATCGCCTGAATTCTTGGTAAGTGTCGTACCAGGGGAAATAGACGAGGCACGCTTCTCCTGCACAAATCGCTGCCCGCAGCCAGAAATGATGCAGCATGGGCGGTTTGCCGTACTGCTGGCAAACGGCGAGGCATGCCTTGAAGTAATGGGTCAATTCGGATGGGTTCGTTGCCACGTCGGCCAGCCGCGCGACGGTTCCACGCGAGTCTTTGGGAATGGGGGCGTAGCTGACCTCGGGCAAAGGCACGTTGATGGCTGGGTCGTCGCTGACAAGCTGTGCCGCATCGTTCTCGTCGCCGACGTAGAATGCGCGAGAAACCACGAACCCGATATCCACCGTGAAGGCGTCAATGGCCTGGGCTTGGTCGAACCAGTCTGGGGTCTGCTGCTTTTCCATTGGCCTACTCGGGCTTCTCCATCTCCAAAGTAAACGACTTCGCCACCCTCAGCCATCCTTCTGGGGACTTGGAAAAGACGATCCCCAATGCCCTCTCGCACTCCCTGGCAACATAACCAACGGCGTAATCGTCGGCGTTCTCAGCGTTGGACTTGATGCCGATGAACTGCGATTCAAATTGGCAGCGGCAAAGCCCGATGATCGCTCCCATTGTCGCCCAAGCAAGGCCCGATGCTGCGCGATGGGCATAGAACGGTGCCGAATCGTAGTTGAAATCACAGGCCCACGCCTGCCACGCCGCAGCATCCAGACGCGGCAGCAGGTTCTCGGAGGGATTGGCGAGGCTCTCACGAACAACCGCCAAGGCATCAGCAACCGCTGCATGGTCGGTGATTTTCGTAATCTCGGACTCCACCAAGGCGAGGGTCCAAGTGACGCAACGGAACGGACTTCGCTGTGCGATTTCCCTGCAAAGCGGGATGGCAAGGGCATATCCAAATTCTGTGGACTTCTCCAAAAACTGGCGGGCGAGCGGGTGCAAGGTTTCGGGAGTGGTCATTGCGGTTGGCCGTCCGTCAGTATTGATCGCAGTTCGTGGTAAATGCCTGACACGAAAACGATTGGATACTCTCTGCCCTTGAGGCTACAACGAGCGCAAAATGCTATCCCAACAAGAGCCTTGTTACCGCAGCCCGCCCATCGGCACTCGACTTTGGACACGCCTTTTGTCGCCTCCAACTCCGCGACGGCCTTGGCGACGATGCGCTCGGCTTCACAATCGGCCCGTTGGCGGGCGGCAATCAACTTCGACCGATATTTCCCAGACGCATTCTGGCGACACCAATCTTTCCAGAACTCTTTGTCTGGCGGCGACTTATCCCACTGCTCCTTGGGTATGGGCGTCGGCCTGGATTCAATGTGGTCCCGAAACTCGGACGGGAGTGTTACCCCGTGGTCACGGACATAATGCGACAAACCCTCGGGCCAGACCCAATACCCGTCCGTCAACTCCTTGTTGCCCATCGACTGGACGCGACAAAAGAAGCGACACCATGAAATGCCACGATAGACCTCATAGACCAGACCAGTGTCAAGATAATCGGCAATCTTTGTGCGGGTTTCCAAAGGCAGATCGCCAATAAACTCCTGGGGCGGATAGAAGTCCGTGTCGAGGAGCGATTCAATCCAGTAGCCGATGAGTCTCATAGTGCAGCCTTGACCAAGTGCGTCCCGCTCAAGTCACGATATTCTTGCGCCTCGTTCACCTTCCCATTGGGTGAAGCACTGCCAGCCCCTCTCTGTTCGCTCGAATCCGTACAAAATGACCCATTTCCGAATGGAGTCGTCGGGCGAGCCTGGAGTCCAAATCGTGTGGACGGTCGCTTGCGGGTGGCGACTTGTTCGTGCGGGAAGGCAAATCCGATGGCACAGTGGGCGGCG
>Ga0181520_10012912_pt1 | contig 10646 bp, 7 predicted proteins | sample PEATcosm2014_Bin_29_FD_132451 | JGI IMG/M metagenome (GOLD analysis project Ga0181520, IMG submission 132451) | Peatland microbial communities from MTU Mesocosm Facility, Houghton, MI, USA - PEATcosm2014_Bin02_30_metaG | ecosystem: Environmental > Terrestrial > Soil > Wetlands > Peat | place...
TTCCAAGGTGCGCCGAGTCCACAGTCAAATCCAGCACATCATCCACGATTTGAAAGGCGAGCCCGGCCTTTGAGCCAAATTGCGTCAGGCGAGCTACATCGTCTGACGCAGCTCCGCCATAGACGCCGCCTGAGACCACGCTCACACGGATCAGCGCGCCGGTCTTGGCGCGATGAATTGCCATGACCAAATCGGGCGTCGGCTTCAGGTGCTCGCTCTCGATATCTAGAACCTGACCGCCAATCATGCCCTCAACGGTTCCGATGGCGTTGGCAATGAGACCAATGATCTGCACAGTCGCCGCGGGTGGCGAGTTGAGGCCTGCCAGCACCTCGAAAGCGCGAGTTTGCAGCGCATCGCCGGCGAGGATGGCGATGGCCTCGCCGAAAGCAACATGGCAGGTGGGCTTGCCGCGGCGCAAGTCGTCGTTATCGAGCGCGGGCAGGTCGTCGTGGATTAACGAGTAGGTGTGCAGCATCTCGAGGGCCGCACCCAACCGCTCGATTCCTGCGGGCACTGCCCCGGCAATTGCGACGGCGGCTTGCTGCGCAAGCACCGGTCTGAGGCGCTTGCCGCCGGCAAAGGTCGAGTGGCGCATGGCACCGTGAATCGATGCGGGCACGGTCTCGGCGGTGGGCAGCAACTCTTCGAGCGCACGGTTGGTCAGCGCCGCGCCTTCTTCGATCAAAGATCTAACTTCGACGGTCATCTTTCTCATCATAAATGAGGCTGGTTCCGCCGTCGTTCCATGCGCCAAAGCCCCATGAGCAGCAGCACGGCCAGCCCGCTCAGCCAGCGTCCGGCGACGACGTCGGAGGTGGTGATCCAGTCAACAGTCAAAGAAACATTGCCCTGCAGCACGGGCACCTCGATCAGGCCATCCTCGCGCCGGGGCAGAAAAGTAACTGGCCGGCCATTGACCGCTACTCTCCATGCTGGATAACCGCGCAATCGCAAAATCAGGAATCCAGCGTGGCTGACGACACCACGCAGGAGTTTGTGCTCCGGTTGATCGCCCTGCCAACTCATTGTTGCCTCGCAACTTCCTTGCGTGGCATTCCATGCGGGAGTTGGATTGTCGGGATCTACGCCTTCCGGAACAATCCCCAATTTTGTTGTGGGATCGCTCACCAGGCAAGCATCCGGCAGGCCGGTGGATAGGAGTGAGTTATCTGCGCCGATGGGTTCGTACTCATCTGTCCCAATAAATCCTTGGCCCGATCGGTAGGTGTTTACCATGCCGGGAATTCCGTCTTCATCATCACAACCTTGAAAGAAATATCCTCCCGCCAGAGCGGTCATCGCGAGAAAGGCTGCTATGAAGCCTGCTGCAATAGCAACGCGCCGCCATCGCTGGCTAAGTTGGCAAGGCCACGCCGCCGCCGCAACGAAGATCCCCATCGGCGCTTCGAGAACCACCAGCCACCGCCAGGGAAACTGGAGGAAACGTAGATCGGGGAGCAGGTTCCACATTGGACGTGAGAGGGGCAACAACAGAAAAAGAACGGCAACCGGTGTAAAAGCAAGTGGAATCCACCAAAGGCGCTTTCCCGGTAAACGTCCGCGCAGCCAACACACCAACAGGCCTCCCAGCGTCAGGGCGATCATGCAGACGGCGATGATCGAAGCTGTGCGGAGCACTTGGTCGTGAAATGCCAGGATCGGATCGGCATGAATGGCAAAGAGCCAGCTATTCTCAAGCGTCTGTCCAGGGTCCAGGGTGACTTGGTGAATATCCACCCATCTTTGCTCCCAGGCCGCAGGGACGAGATAGGCCGCCACCACGCCTATTCCGAGCGCGGCACCGGCCGAGGCGCGCAACAAGGGCGCCCAGGAGCGCGAAAGCAGAGACGAAGCCAGAGCAATGGCCGCGAGAAGATAGCAGGCCATTACCCCGACCGTTGGGTTTGATAGCCATGAACCCGCGACGACCAAAGCCAGCGGTACGGTCGAGCCGTCCAAGGCGCGTCTCCATATCGATGAACCGCCAGAGACCTCCGGATCATGGAATGCAAACAGAAGCACCAGCGGGATCCAAAAGCCGCCAGCTAGCTCGGCAAAGGCTGTGCGCTCGTATGCGGTGAAGAGCGCATAGCCTGAAAACAGAGCCGCACAGCCAGCCAGAGTCGCAGCACCCTCGTCGAGCGCTTGTCGCGCCAGCGCGCGTGTGGCGAGACCCGATCCAGCGAGCAGCAAAAATGTCAGCACAACCGGAACGAACTGCCACGGCAGCATCAGTCCCAGCGCAGCGCCCATCATCCAGGTTAGCGGTGAATAGAAGACAAAGCGCGGTTCTCCTGCGCCATGGTTGGCGCTCGCAGTCCAATGCGGATAAAGAATGCCATGCCGCCAGCTATGCAGGCAATCAAACCACGAGACCAGATGAAAGTCGAAGTCGTGGCCACATGAGTTTCCACGTAATAACTGCGGCGCAACCGCTGTTGCCGCTGCCAGCAGGATGACTGCCGGGCCGGCAAGCGAGCGCAAACGGGCTTCTTGTAAAAGCCTCATGGCAGCAGCCGCAGTGTGTGGCGCGTTGCAGCAGTTACTGCGGAAGAAGTGAAGGGCAAGGAAAAAGTATTGCCGCTGTAATAGTCATTCCATTGATCACGGAAGTAGGTCGAGTATGGGTTGCCGCTCTCGCCTAGGACAATATTCTCCGTCGAGCCATCCACATTGCTCCAGTCCATGGTGAAGCGTTGCGATGGGCCGAAGTCGCGATCAACTTGCTTTACGGTCGTTGTGTCGCCGCTTAGCGGCTGTTCGCCGGTTCCGGCTATGCGGCCTATCAGCGGCAAAAACTTCGCCAGCGGATGCTCGATAGTGACCTTATGCCAGCTTCCATAACTCCAGCGAGTATCATCCGCCGGAGCCTTGCCGCTTTTCATGCCCTGGCGGACTGCGTCAGTTAGCAGAGCGTCCCAGTTTTTGTAACTCGCTGGTAGCCACTCCGAGTTACCATGCATGATGATCTCTTCTTCGGCAAAGTCTTTCTCTCCCCAACTGTAGTAATCGGCATCCTCGCCTAACCTGGGCTTGAGGATCAGAGGCCAGAAGGCATATCTCGCCTGAGTTACAATTGAGGCCGCCGCCGAATCTGTGGTTAGCTTGCCGTCCCAACTGCGCATTAAGTCAGCAGCCTTTTGTAACTGCTCGCTGACTCCGGGCGTGTGGTCGATGGCGTAGGCGAAGCGATGGCCTAACTCCTGGTCTACCTCGCTATAGATGTCAGTCTGCACGGCCAGTAAGTCGGCGGGGGCGAGATGGTCACGACCGTCGAGCAATTTGTAGATGCGCTCGGCACGATAGGGGTCCACCCACTCGAGCGAAAGCGGATACGGTGAATCTACGGTCGTAACACGTGAATTTGCGGTGGCCAGGAAGCCCGACGACGGATCGACTGAGTTAGGCATCGAGTCATATGGAATGTAACTTTGCCACTCATGCGCGTTGCCCTTGATAGCCTTATCCGCGAGGCCCGACAGCCGTATCGGAACTCGCCCGGCTGCATGATAAGCAACATGTCCCTGATCGTCGGAGTAAACCACATTCTGCGTTGGCCAGCACCAGTTTGCGAGCGCCGCGGAAAACTCTGTCCAATTCGACGCGACATTCATTTGATAGAGAGGCAGCCCGTTCAGTGAGGGATCGTAGAGCGTCCACTTCAGTGCCATCGGACGCGTCTCTTTCTTGAAGATCGGGTTCAGCAGAGGCCCATGCGTAGTGAGTTGCACGTCTACTATTACATCCTTGCCGCCGCGCACTTTGATGACTTCATGGTCTATCTGGAGCGGCTTCCAGTTACCATCACTCGCTTCATAATTGCCCTTGCCGTCGAGTTGCTCCAAGTACAAATCCTGCACGTCAGCATAGAGCGCGGTGAAGCCCCAGGCAACATGCTCGTTGTGTCCGGCGATCACGAAGGGCACGCCGGGCAGGGTAACTCCAGTGGCGTGGAAGCCCGGCGCCTTCAGGTCGGCCATGTACCAAATATTTGGTTCGGTTAGCGGCAGATGCATGTCGTTTGAGAGCAGAGGCTTGCCGCTGGCTGTGTGCTGCCCGGCGACGACCCAGTTGTTTGAACCGGCTGCGCAGCCATCGCAGGAGGGTAGACCGAGGATCGCGAGCAATTCGCGAGGATCTTCAAATTCCTGGGGCAGATTTTTTCCCGGGGCTGAAGCCCAAGTCGATCTTGCTGGGATTTTGTACGGGCTAAAGCCTGTACCCTTCACAGGAAGCAGTCCTTTTTTAGATAGCGGAACTGTGCTGCTGGCCTGATTGCGGTCGTCGTCTTCGTCATCGTCTGAGGGCTGGTTAAGTTCGGGATGAGGCTGGCTCAGGTCGATGCGAATGCCGGTCGGAGGATGGTCGCGCCACGAGCCAACCGGATAGAGTTCACTCTCCAGCTTCTCGTCGTGCAGCCTGGCTGCAATTCGTTCCCGCCCCAGCTTCGAGTACCAATGCGTGTCCAGCAGATCGACCATCATCATGCCGATGCTGATTGAGTCCACGCCGGACCATGGTTGGGGCTTGTAGTGCAGCAGCCTGAACTCTGGCGGCAGTGAGTCACCATGCTGGGCGATGTAGAGGTTCACGCCGCGTGCATAGGCCTCGAAGCGGGCACGGTCCTCCGCAGGGAGGTTAGCGTAAACCCGCCGCGCTGTATTGCGAAACTGCAGCACTCTCTGCGCGCGATCATGCGCCACCAGGGAGGAGCCCATCACCTCAGCCAGTTCCCCGTTGGCGTTGCGCCGGGAGGCGTCCATCTGCCACAGCCGGTCCTGCGCGGTTACGTAGCCCTGCGCCACAAAGAGATCGTCCTCTGTCGCTGCCTCAATGTGCGGCACGCCGTGGCCATCGCGCCGAACGGTTACCGGGGCCGAGAGCCCGGCGAGATGGACATCGCCATCCAGCGCAGGCAGCGCGGCTATGGCCGCCGAGCGCAGCCACAGTACGCCCACGCCCGCGGCCAGCGGCAACAGCGCCAGCACTCCGCAAGCCGACCACAGCAGAAACCGCGGACCTCTGCGTTTGCGGCGGAGAGCAAGAGGTGTGGCGACGGGTGCGGGCGCTTGATTTCGAACTTCGGTGTCATCCATGGGTCTACATCAGGATAACGCCGCAGCCGACAGCGAGACACGAGGGTTCCCGGCTTTGGTGCGAAGGGAAAGGGTTCTTACCAGATAAAATGGTATTGTCGCGACGAATTTTTTCGAGAGGTCACAATGCAATTTTTAGTTCTAGGCAAAGGAAAGACCGGCAGCCTGGTTGCCGAGGTGGCTCGCGAGCGCGGCCACGCTGTCAGCGCGCTTGATGTCGATGAGAACCTGCACGCCTCAGCCCTTAGTGAGGCGACGCTTGCCGATGTAGACGCGGTGATCGACTTCACTGCCCCCGAAGCGGCCGTCGAAAACATGCGCGCCGTGCTCGCCCTTGGCGGCAGCATTGTCGTCGGGACCACGGGTTGGTACGAGCGCCTGGACGAGATGAAGTCCCTGGCGCGGCAGTTTGGCGGCGCCTTGCTCTATGGCACCAATTTTTCGATCGGCGTGCAAAAGCTCTTCCGCCTCACTGCGCAATTGGCTCAGCTCGACGGCTACACCTTCACCATCGACGAGACTCATCATGTCTCGAAGCTCGACGCGCCATCAGGCACTGCTATTACCTTGCGCGAGATCATCGAGGCCGCGCGCCCCAAGAGCAGCGGCGGCGCTGAAGTTTTTATCGCCTCGCACCGCTTGGGCGATGCCAAGGGTGAACACATCGTTACTGCGGTCAGTGATGTAGACACCCTCCAGATCCGCCACGATGCCCACAGCCGCAGAGGCTTTGCTCTTGGAGCTGTCCGGGGAGCTGAGTGGCTGGCTCACAACTCCGGCCCGCACGACTTCCGCGACATCTTTGATCAGTTATAGAGGCCGACGTCGCGGGAAATCCGATGCGAATGCACCGAAACATCCATGCGGCGACACCAGTGTGGTCATTGCAGCGGATATTGATTCTATTAGGCGTTCATTCAATGTTTTTGGCTCAGGCCCCGCTCGTTATACACTTTTCTTATCATGGAAACGACGGGTTGCGGTACTGCAATCGTAACGCCCTTCCGGGCGGATGGAACGGTCGATGAGCAGGCGCTGACTGCGCTTGTGAACTGGCAAATCGACTCGGGAATCGACTTTCTGGTGGCCTGCGGGTCAACCGGCGAGGCGGCCACGCTGGACGAGGACGAGTGGCTGATGACGGTCTGCATTGTGGCCGAGGCCGCTGCGGGCCGCGTGCCGGTATGGGCCGGATGCACCCACAATTCCACCCGCGCGCTGTTGCGCAGTGCGGCCCGGCTGAAGCAGATCCGCGGCGTCGATGCGGTGCTGTCGGCCAATCCCTACTACAACAAACCCTCTCAGGAAGGGCAGTTTCAGCACTTTCTGGCGCTCGCCAGGGCTGTAGCCCCTCTTCCCGTGGTGCTCTACAACGTGCCCGGCCGCACTGCCGTTAGCTTGGACCCCGAAACGGTGGTCCGCCTGGCCGAGGCAGCCTCGAACATTGTGGCCATCAAGGAGGCCAGCGGCAAGCTGCCTCAGATCGCCCAACTGGTCCACATGCTGCCGCGTGGTTTCAAGGTCTTCTCAGGCGACGACAACCTCGCTCTGGCCTCAATCGGCGTCGGCGCGCAGGGACTGGTCAGTGTTGCCTCCAATGAAGCGCCGGCCGAGGTTAGCCGCATGATTCATGCCGCGTTGAACAATAACTGGATCGAGGCCCGCGAGCTGGAGCGCCGCTGGGGCCGTCTCTTCGAGGCGAATTTCTGGGAGTCAAATCCCGCCCCTGTCAAGACGATTCTTGCCCTGATGGGCCGTTGCATCGACCAGGTTCGTTTGCCGCTGGTGCCACCCACGGCTGCTACTCGCGTCAGACTGGAACGGCTGGCCGGAGAACTCGGCCTGCTCAAGCACGTCCCTGCGCCGGATGGCCCTTCCGAAGTGTTTTGAGCGGTGCTGTCCTTGAAGCGACTCCAGGCACTTCGGAAGCTCGCTCATGCCCGCAACTTCGCCAGGGGGATCGTGTCTGAAAAGACATGTATTGTTGAGCCGGTTGCTTTTACTATTGGCGCTTGAATCTACTCACCGGTTTTTTCATGATTTCCAGGTTGATTGTCAAATTTGGCCATTGAATTGCAATAAAATGGTCCGAGTTTGCGCTATGACAAAGCTGCCAAAATAGGAGAGCAGTAGTCTAATAAGCTGTGCAGTGGCAGCGGCAGATGAAAGTGCTTACGGAGAGCATATTTCTCGCCGCCTTCTCATCTAAGTGAAGCGGAGGTACGATTTAGCCGATAGAGAAGGGGTGAGAGTTGGAAGCCAAAGCGGCGGTGTTTCTCGAATGATTGGAGATACATCAGTGGACAGATCGCGCGAAACCGGAATCTACCACCCGCTTGACGATAACACGTCAGGGCCAGGGGAGTGCGGTGAAGCGAAGAACCGCTGCGCATACAACAAAACAAGAGGATACATCCTTGGAGTGGAGATCGTCTGCGGAGATTTTTCTGCTTCGACCCTCGCCGACCGGCTGCCGGCGCTGACGCCCAAATCAGGCGCGGGGCTTTGGATGACTCCGTTCAGGGGAATCCCGGTGACATCTGTACCGGCTCCTCTCGATCTGATCTATTTGGATCGAGACCGACATGTCATCGAAACTGTCGAGTTCTTTCCCACCTTCCGCGTTTCGCCATCAAGCCCTCTGGCTTCAAGCGTTCTTGCGCTGCCCATTCACTCGATCTTTGCGTCTCATACCCAGCCGGGAGATCAAATTGCCTTCGGCAATGTCGAGGATGTGGAGCACGAGCTATCTCTGCTCTTCGGGTCCGGCGCTGCAGCCAATGCCGCTCACGAAGCGCTCGGAGAACGGCGAAACCTGGAGGCGAGCGTTGCACCTGCGCCTCCGAGAGATTTGTACATCGCTCCTGCTCCGCAGAGAGAGGCCGAGCGTCCCAGCCAGGAAGTTGCTCCAGCCGCACCGCCACCTGTGGTTTCCAAGCCTGAGCCGTGGAAGAACGACGTTCCAAAGAAGAAAAAGGGCTGGTTGCAACGGCTGCTCGAACCCGATCCTGTGGAACCAAGGAAGAATACGCGTGAGTCGGTTCCCGGTCTCATTGCGTATTTCTTTACCGGGGCCACTCCGGAGCCGCACACCGTACGGGATATCAGTTCAACGGGATTGTTTGTCGTGACTGAGGAGCGCTGGTACCCAGGTACGCTCGTCCAGATGACGCTCAAGAAGACCGACGAGGGCGCGGTAAGAGCTGAGTATTCCATTTCACTGACGGCCAAGGCGCTGCGTTGGGGCAACGACGGTGTTGGGGTTGCGTTTGTGCTGCGAGATCCACACTCTGGCAATTATGAGACTATCCATTCCCAAGGAGCAACCCGCGAGGAGATGGACCAGTTCCTCGCGCGGATCGGCCTCGCCCGAAGCTCACCCTCCTAGGGCCATCCGGACTAACTCTTCTTCACAATTTCATGGATGAGCGTGCCTTCTGTTCGAGTCCATCACTGAAGCTCGGACCGTGGGTGGCTTGCTTTGACGTCTTCCGCTTATCCCGAAGAATCAGAAAGGGGCGCTCTACGCAAAGATAGAGGGCTGCTGCAACGACGAGACAAGAGCAAGCATACAATCCCAGCCACTGCAGTACACCCGTCCGAAGGCTGACAGGGAAGCAAAGGTCCACGAGGTGGATCACTTCTTTGTGGGTGAGATAGAGGCTGTAGGCTAGTGTGGCGATCAGCTTCGCGCCTGGGACTTTGAATCGCAGCAGGCCGTTTGTACAAAGTGCCGACGCAACAAGAAGACCAAGGCCCGCGGAGAGCAATGGAAACCCCAAGACCACTCCAAGAGCCGAGGCTCCTGATACCGACTCCCACCGGTCCTTGAAGAGATAGAGTGCAGTGCCAACTAGAGCGATGCCCAGGCAGCAAAGGGCGTTTCCTCTGCGAGCTAACATGCTCCACCAGGCTGGCCTGAAAGTCTTGACGAGTGCGAGAGCAACGCCGGCGAGCAATCCATCGAGACGGCTGTAGGTCGGATAGTAGATTCGCTCGATGTAAGCGAGACCAAAGGGTTGTCCGGCGTTGGCCAGCGGCTTGAGCAAGTGGAAGAGGAAGAAGGCCCGGAGGCAGATTCCAAACAGCACCAAAGTTGCAAGCAGCGCCGTGGTTTTTCTGACGGAGGGCTTGCGCATCATCGCCAGGACAATCAGCGGCAGAAGGAGGTAAAAGTGCTCCTCGACGCACAGAGACCACACATGCGAGAAGGCGTGATCTACTCGATAATCGACGAAGAGATTCTGTGTGAACGTCACGAGCTGCCAAAGCGGCGGAAGGTGACCAGGATCTTCGCTCCAGATGGGCACAAAACAATAGAGCAGCAGAACGGCAGCATAGGCGGGCAATACTCTAAAGAGCCGCTTCCGATAGAAAGCCCACAACCCTGGACACTCGCCCACAAGATACGGGCGCAATATCTGCGTGCCGATCAGGTACCCGCTCAGGACAAAGAATAGGTCGACGCCTGCCCATCCCAGTCGCGCAGCGGGAGCGAGCAGCGCTGGGATGGATGCGTCATGACGGAAGATATTAACGTGAAAGAAGATGACGGAGAGGATTGCCACACTACGCAGCGTATCCAGTCCATGAGTCCGTGGGGCTGAGTGGGTCAACGATCAATGAGCCTCGGAGGTTTCATTCCCGATCTTATCCGATGCCGGTTGCCTCTTAACCCGCCAACGCCTTCTTCACCATTTCGCTGACTGTACGGCCTTCGGCGCGGAGGCTGGCGGCCTGCAGCTTTGCCTGGACAATCTTCATTACCTGGCCCATCTCCTTGGGCGTTGGAGCCTTGCCGCTGGCGGTTGTGACCTCGGCGATAGCCTCGGCGACCAGGGCTTGAAGAGCGGAGTCGTCAAGGGCCTTGGGCAGGAACTCCTCAATCACGACGATCTCGGCGGCCTCCTTGTCGGCAAGCTCGGGCCGTCCACCCTTGGTGAACTGATCGATCGAGTCGCGGCGCTGCTTGATCATGGTCGCTAGAGCCTGCTGCTCCTCGGCTGGGGTGAGCATCTCGCGCTTTTCGATGGCCTTGTTTTTGAGGGAATTTTTGATGAGACGTAGCGTCGTGGTGCGGACTGCGTCATGGGCCTTCATGGCCAGAATGATTTGTTGATTGACCAGATTTTCTGTTGTGCCTGCTTCGCTCATACCATTCATTCTAATTCGATGTGTTCCGGCATCGGATCTGAGCATGACTGGAACTGTGCCCTGAAGACCGAACCGGCCTGAGACTCTTGAATACGCGAGGAAGCAGGAATTCCGCCTATTTTGGGGTGGCCGATAGTTTTCCACAAAAAATAAAAACCACATAAACCACAAAGTTGTGTATTCTGTGATTGACCCATCGCCACAAGAAGCTGGACTGGCCTAGTCTCTACTCCAGGTCTGCTCAGCTCCGGCAGAAATCGAGGAGACTTTCATGATTCGCAAGACGCGCCTGTTTACACCCGGTCCGACACCGCTTCTTCCCGCAGCGCAATTTGCCATGGCCGCGGCCGACATCCATCATCGCACACCGGAGTTCCGTGCGCTGTTTTCGAA
>Ga0181520_10012913_pt1 | contig 10644 bp, 9 predicted proteins | sample PEATcosm2014_Bin_29_FD_132451 | JGI IMG/M metagenome (GOLD analysis project Ga0181520, IMG submission 132451) | Peatland microbial communities from MTU Mesocosm Facility, Houghton, MI, USA - PEATcosm2014_Bin02_30_metaG | ecosystem: Environmental > Terrestrial > Soil > Wetlands > Peat | place...
GGCGACCCAAAGTCCCTCGTACGTGCTACCGGTGTACCCGCTTTCGATCGTGCCGAAGCCGCAGGCGTAATTGCGCTCGGGCGGCCGTCCCGCCAGCACGTCGTCCAGGGTGCTCAGCTCCCGCACTGAGTTCTGCACCGGGTTGGCCGCGAAGCCGTACGTGCGCATGGCCTCGAACACCCCCGGCCACACGGCGGTCGTCATGCGGCAGCCGATCCCCAGCCGAGGCGTGGCGCCCAGGGGGCGCGGGCCTTTGTGAGGGGCGAGCAGCCGGAGGTACCGGTCGAGGACGCCGGCGTCCGTCGGGAAGGCGGACACGACGAGGCCGTCGTCCAGCCTCATTGTCCCGAGCGGCTCGCCCAGCGTCTGGGCCCCGCCGCCATGGCCTAGCTCGACGAGCACGCGCTGGCCATCGGCCAACCCGGCCAGACCAAATGCCGCCGCACCGCGGTGCGCAGCGGCGGCGGCAGGCAGGTCCACCCCGGACGGGGTGGACCAACCGGTATTGGCCCGCAACGCCGTCGCGGCCAGGCGCCACTGTTCACCGACCTGGCGGATCTCCTGCCAGGCATGCTCCGGCCGCCAGGTCGACGTCGCCAGGACAGCAGGGTTTGTGGCCGGGCTTATGCCCAGCCGGTCAAAACGCTGGTCGCTCTGCACCACTTCAAGTTAGGGCCCGTCGACTCGCCTGTCAACAGTAGACCTGCCCGGACCGTTACGCGGTCGAGTACGTCGCCGTCGGCGCCTTTGCCTCCAACTACAAAAGGTCCTCGATCACGTGTAGGCCCGATACGGCTGGGCTGAGCCCGTTTACCGCGTAGCAAAGAAGAACGGCACCTCTGATCTCCTCCGCTGTGGCACCGGCTTCGCGCGCCTGCACGGCATGTACCCGCAGTCCCGTCACCCACCCTCTAGCCGCCAACAGCGAACAGAGCACCAATTGAATGACTTTGGCGTCCAGGCCCACCGCGTCATACAACGTCTCGGTAAACAGGTGAGCCGCCTCTGCCCATAGCTGTGGGTAATGCTGCTGTATCTCGCTAAGCTCGGCTAGGGACACGACCCCTGTGCCCTCGCCTGGCGTGACCGGCTGCTCACCTTTTGGCGCCGACCTCGGCTCCACCGTCATAGCATCCCCCTTTTCTACTCGCTCGGGCTGGCCGTGCCATCGGTCTCGGCTGAGATCCGCCGCCCCGTCACGGCATCAAATACATGAACACGCTCCTGCTTACAGAACAGCGACACCTCGGTCCCTCTGGAAATCATGGCTGCAGGGTCGACGGCCGCTACCGCCGCACGATTTGCTATTGAGAGCAAGGCAAATGACTCAGTCCCAAGGTGCTCAACGAAGTCGACGGTAGCCTGACCAACACATGCGCCCCGGGCCCCTCCGTCGCTGGCGTCCCCCACGGCCACCAGGTGCTGAGGCCTGATGCCAACCAGCACCTCCGAAGCGCCAATGTCGACATTTCTCAGCTCCAACCGGATCCCCTCTCCAAGGAACATTCTCGAGCCCGGGCCGGCGCTAATCGAACCGCGGAACATATTTATGCTCGGATGGCCCATGAACCCGGCGACGAAGGAGTTGGAGGGGCGCTGGAACAGGTCCAACGGCGAACCCACCTGCTCCAGGCGGCCATGGTCCATCACGGCCACCCGATGGCCCATCGTCATCGCTTCGATCTGGTCGTGGGTCACATAGATCGTCGTGGTACCAAGACGGGCCTGTAGCCGGACCACCTCGTTACGCATATCAACTCGGAGCTTCGCGTCCAAGTTCGACAGCGGCTCATCCATAAGGAACACCTGCGGTTGCCTGATCACGGCCCGCCCGAGTGCCACCCGCTGCCGCTGGCCTCCCGACAATTGCGCCGGCTTGCGGTTGAGCAGCGTTGAGAGCCCCAAGCTCTGGGCTATCTCCTCTACCGCCCGAGCGACCTTCTGCTTGTCTACTCCCTGGCGTAAAAGCGCATAGCCAAGGTTCCGGGCCACCGTCATGTGTGGGTACAGAGCGTAGTTCTGGAACACCATCGCAATATTTCGCTCGCTAGGGTGGACCCAATTGGACACGCGTCCACCGATAACGATGTTACCAGCCGACACAGACTCCAGCCCGGCGATCATACGTAATATGGTGGTTTTTCCGCAGCCGCTCGGGCCGAGCAACACCATGAACTCTCCATCACGCACCTCTAAGTCCAGGCGCTCAACAACAGTGGTATCTCCGAATGTCTTGACCACGCCCTCCAACACGACACCAGCCATACCTTTTCCCCTCCGCTATTTCACTGCGCCGGCCGACAACCCCGATGCCAGTCGCTTCTGGACGATGAGAAAGATCACAAAAACGGGAACGATGGCCAGTAGCGACGCTGCCATAAGGTAGTTCCACTGGATCTGCGACTGGCCCATAAATGCATAGATGCCTGTTGTCAAAGGCCGGATCGTTGGATTAGTTATGAAAGTGAGGGCGAAAACAAACTCGTTCCAGGCGATGACGAAGCTGAATATCAGAGCGGTAACGATGCCAGGTACGCCCAGCGGTACAAAGTGGTCCTTTAGCATGCGCCATGCCCTCACTCCGTCCAACGTGGCGGCGTCCTGGACCTCCTGCGGTATCAACGAGAAATAAGCCGTCATGATCCATATCGTGATAGGTAGTGAGATCGTGCCGTCCATAAAGATGAGCGCCCAGTAGGTGTTCAACAGGTGAAGGACCAGCATCAACTTGAAAGAGGCGATCAACAAGACCACCGGCGAAATCATTTGCGTGGCGATGATAAATATCAGGAAGGCGCGGCGACCGCGAAAGCGTAGACGGGCCAACGCAAATGCAGCGGGGACGGCGGCAATAGCGTTGAGAGCAGTAGCCCCCCCGGCAATGATCCCGCTGTTCAAGAAGTACCGTGCGAGTGGTATTACACTGAAGGCCTCACGGAAATTAGACAAGGCGATCTGGTCCGGCAGCCACGTAGGAGGTATGGCAACCACTGCCCTATTTGAGGCGATCGCGGTCGACAGCATTACAAAAAAGGGCCCTAGGAGCACCAGAACGAGCACGCCGAAGCAAATGCGGGTGAGCAGCCGGCCGAGCGACGAGCCCCGGGCTATCCTGTCAAGGCTGAGTTCAGCATCCCGGTTCATCTCGCCACATTTCTCCAGGCCAGCCTGGTATATAGTGTGGAAAATGCCAGCAGTATGAAGAACATCACGACTGCCACCGCCGCGGCTGCCCCCATCTCATTAAGCTCGAAGGCGAGGTTGTACATGTAGGTTGGCAATGTGTTCGTGCTGCCTAACGGGCCTCCTTCGGTCAGTATCCAGATTATAGGGAACGAGTTGAAGACGAATATCACGTTGAGTAACACTGTCACCGTCAAGACTGGCCTCAGTAGTGGCAGCGTCACATCTAAAAAAAGCCGGCTTCCCCGGGTGCCGTCGAGCGAGGCAGCCTCGTAGACATCACGGTCGATCCCTTGCAGGCCGGCCAGGAGGATCAACGCAGTCGGTGGCACGGACACCCAGATGGCGATCCACATCATCAAGGGGAGGGCATAGTTGCCGTTGCCAAGCCAAGCTATATTTGTATGGATCAACCCCAAGGTCCGTGCCAGATGGTCCAAGGCACCGAAGTCCGGGTCTGCGATCCACTGCCACAGCAAGGTTGTGACCACCAGGCTGGCGACCCAGGGAAGAAGCAGCAAGCCCCTGACGATGGCGCGACCGCGCCACGGCTGGTTGAGCATGACGGCGACAAAGAGGCCCAGGACAGTGGTCACGCCAACTACAACTACCGTCCAGACCCCCGAGCGTAGTACGCTTCCCCGGAAGGCCGGGTCCCGAAAGATCGTGGCGAAGTTGGCGAAGCCAGAGAAACCTTGGGTCTGCCCAAATTCGTTCACGTTGTGGACAGAGAGCCAGAAGGTGTCAATAATTGGGTAGCAGAGGAAGACGGCGCAGAGTAGCCCGGCGAGGGCAATCAAGCTGACGTGCGTCAGCCCTGTCTTTAGATGTTCAGTTGTCGGCCCTTTAGGTACCAAGCGGCGAGTTTGAGTGTGCGGTTCTAAGGCGACCATTGTGCAGTCCATCCTCCGAACAACGCCTGCCCGGCGTGGTCGCTGGGCAGGCGTTGTATTTCGGCCTGGTTCAGAAGCGTGCCCGGGGGGTTTGGCGGTCCACCGAGCTCACGGCGCGGGTTCCGTCCGGGCCCTCGCCCCCTGCAATGGGGGCAACTAAGATCCCGGCAGTGCGTCGAACTGGGAGGCCGCTGTCGCGAGTGCCTGGGACGGCGTGGCCTTACCTAACAAGGCCTCCTGTTCGGCGGTTTTCAAGAGGACCTGTAGCTGGCTGAAGTCCGGGGAGAACGGGTCGAACCGTGAGACCTCGGTCATCTTGACAAAGAGCCTGTCGAACGAGTTGTTGAATGCCGGTAGGGTGGCCTCGTTCTTCTCGAGCGGCGTGAAGCCTTCGTTCTCGTCGAACCGGGCCTGGATCTGTGGCTGGTAAATGTAGTCCAGGAAGGGCTTGAGCGCGGCGGCGTTTGCGCTCTTGCTCACGACTAGCACGTCCGTGACACCCCAGTTGACCGGGGTTACCCCGGGGGCTCCTACTGGGATTTGCGCCACCGAGTAATCAAGAGAGCCGGCGGGTATCTCGGCAAAGAAGTAGGCATCGTCGATCATCATGCCGATCTTGCCGGCTTTGAAGAGGGTTTCCAAGTCGACAAGGTTGTTGGCGATCGGGTCGGGTGTGAGGCTCGCCTTATCGGCCTTGACCAGGAAGCTGAGGGCGTTGACGCCGGCCGGACTGTCAAAAGCGGCCTTACCGTTTGGCGCGAGCAGGTAGCCTCCGTCGTTTATCAGGAGGTACCCGAAGTACCGAAATGCCTGCTGATCGGAGACTTCGTAGGCGTAGCCATAGGCACCGGTCTTTTGCTTGATGGCCTGGGCGTCAGAGTACATCTCTGCCCAGTCCGTCGGCGGGTCGTTGGGGTTGAGGCCGGCCTTTTGGAACAGGCTCTTATTGTAGAACAGCGCTCTGGTCCCGGCGGCGATCGGTAATCCCCAGATCTTACCGTCGTACAGGGACGCGACATTGTAAAGTGCAGGCAGGATATTGGCACGGGTTGGACCGGAGAGCATGCTGGGCGATATAGGTTGGAGCGCACCGGAGTTCACCCACTGAGGTAACCAAATGGTGGCGGTGTTCACAATATCGGGCAGGTCGTTGGCCGCGATCTGCCTCACGGTTGAGTTCTGGGCTTGGCTCCATCCCATTGAGGTGAGGTCGACGTGTACCGTCGGGTTGGCGGCCTCGAAGTTCTTGACCACGCCCTGCCAGAACGGGACCGTCTTGGTGCTGTACTCAGCTACTTCAAAAGTGATCGTAGTACTCGACGCGCTGGCCTCTTCGATTGCACCGGGCAGCAGCGACAGTGCCCCGGTTATGGCGACGAGACAGCCAAGTTTTGCGGCCCGACCTTTTGCCATGGATCTCTCCTCTCGTTTCTTTTGGTGGTTGGTCCCGTTGTGTTGTTGGGGTAGGTCTCGTTCCTTGTTTGGTATGCGCCTAGGTGGGAGAGGCAATCCTCCCGTCGGCCTGTCAGCGCTGGCGGGACTGAAGGCACCTCGGGGCTCAACCCCGGCCCTCCTAGAGCGCGCGGTCGACTCCAGTGGTCTTCGATGCGGAGTGATTGTTGCGCATTGCGGGCCCGCTGTCAAGGGGCATCTCGTGCCGGCGATGGTCTTGGCCGCGCCCACAGGACCGCTGGCGGCGATATAATCGTACGCAACATGAGACTATTTGGTGGGGCGTACGGCGAGCTCCTCGACCTACGCCCGGTACATCGACTACTAAGCGCCGTGCCGCAGAGAGTCGCCATGCGGATAGGTCGTTCGCAGTCGAGGGGGTGCCCTGGTGCACCGCTCAGGGTGCCGGGGCGTGGCCACGGGCCGTCCGCGCTGCGGGCTGCGGGGCGCTACTCAGCGCAGGGATCGCCTGACGATCTGGAGGGCGTAATAGAACTGGTCGGTCCTCTCCAGGGACAAGGCCGCCTGCCTCATGGGCGCCAGCAGACGTTCGCGTGCGGGCGTGGTGAATTCGCCCGTTGGCCCGGTCACGCTGATCGCGGCGACGACCTCAGAGCCTCGACGGATGGGTACGGCGAGGCAGCAAACCCCGACATCGCCCTCCTCGTTGTCAAAGGCGAAGCCGGCACGGCGTATGTGCTCGAGCTCGGTGACCAGGTCGCGGCGCTTGGTGATCGTCCGGTTGGTCATAGCCGGGTACGGCTCGGGCAGGAGGTGTTCGTCCAGTTGGGCGATGTCGGTAAAGGCGAGCAGGACCTTGCCGAGGCCTGTCCGGTAGGCAGCTTCGCGGGAGCCGGTGCTGGCACGGAAGCGGATCGGGCGGTCTGGCTCCACGACGCAAAGGTGCACGACGTCGGTGCCGTCCAGGATGGCGACATTGGCGGTTTGGCCCGAGGCGGCGGCGAGGCGGCCGAGGGCCTCTTCTGCGCTGGCCGAGATGTCGAGGGACGATGCGTAGGACTCGGCCAGGGGCATTACGGATGGGCCGAGCCAGAAACTGGGCGTTTCGTCGACCCTGACAACGTACTCAGCCTCTGTCAGGACACTGAGGAGGCGCACCAAAGTGCTCTTCGGCATGGTGGTCCGCTCTCGGAGAGAGGCCAGCCCGAGCGGGGAGCCGGCCTCTGAGAGCACACGGAGGATGACCAGGCCTCGAGTGAGGGCGGCCACGTGATAATTGGCGCGCTCCGGGCCGTCCTCGCCCGCGCCGTCGCGCGCCTCGGCCGCCCCGTACGAGGCCTTGGCGCCTTCCGGGGCACCGCCAGGGCTCGACCCGCGACTTCTCGGGCTCACGCTCTTGCCTGGACCTGAGGGCTCTCTGCGTGATCGAGCTCGAGGGCACCCTCGATTTCGACCGGGCTGCCGAGAGGGAGCGCGGCCACCCCGATCGCCACCCGTACGGGGAGCTCGCCGCCCACGACGTCGGCCACCAGGGCGCTGGCGGCGTCGGCCACGAGGTGTTGGGCGACGAAGTCCGGCGCACTGGCCACATAGACGGCGAGCCTCAGCACCGAGCGGACTCGTTCGAGAGACCCGAGGTGGGTCTGCGCCGCCCGAAGCAGGTTGACGGCACACTGGCGGGCGCAGGCTCGAGCGGTGTCAAGGTCGACCCCATCGCCGACTCGTCCTTCAGCAATGAGCACCCCGTCTCGCTGGGCCACCTGGCCGGCGACGACCAGATGACCGTTGACCTCGCGGCAAATCGAGATCCGTGCCCGCCCCACGGCCGCGCCATCGCTGCTCGCACCTTCGGCCAGTGCCAAGCGTTCGTCCTTCCCGGGTTGTGTGCCGACCATGTGCTCGCTCCCTCTTCATGGCAAAACGAAAGGAATTATTTCACGAATGTCCGGACCGCTACAGGATCGGCACCCTGTAGGCCCCCCTGGTACTAGCCTATACGTAGAAACCCGTTTCACATTGTTGCACAGTTGGCCACGTGGAGAGAAGCCTATGCGGCCCGCACACGGTTGGACGAGGTGCGCTCGACCCAGCCGTAGCCGTCGGCCTCCGGCGCCCCGCCGATCGCGTGGGGCCCCGCGTCCAAGCCGACGCCTATCCCGACACGGCTGGCCAAACCGCCCTGTTCCAGCTTCTGGCGCCCGAGGACCGCCAGAAGGGTACTGCACGCGTTCTTGGCGGCCATGCCCGGGCACAGGAAGCACTACGCCGACAGTACCGCCGCACCGGGTTAAATAAGCCCGGGAAGGCGTCTTACAAGTTAACAGTCCTGAAACACCGGCCTCTCCGCACCCCTTGACAGTTACCACCGAGATCGGTACGTTCGACGTGGTACCTCGTTTCATGTAAGAGAGGAGATCGAGCAAGTGGCCGTTAACGGCCATCGCCCGCCTGTAGGCCTGGTGCTACGATCGACGTAGAAAGCCGTTCTACATTGTTTGTTCACACATTGTTGAACAGTACCGCCGCGTAGGAAAGGGACCATATGCGCGCAACGGGGCAGGACCTCGTGGCTGCCAGCCCGCTCGGGCTCGAGTTGGCGGCCAGGGCCGCCCAGGTCATGCCCGGCGGCGTCAACTCTGCGACCCGTGCGATCGGGCGTCCTTATGCTTTTGTAAGGGCCGACGGCCAGCACGTCTGGGACGCGGATGGGCGGCGCTATATCGACTACCATGCCGCGTTTGGCGCCATCCTGCTCGGCCACAATGACGCCGGGGTCAACCTGGCCGCGTCGAAAGCACTGGCAGAGGTCGACCTCATGGGTATCGGGGTCACCGAGATCGAGGTCCGCTTCGCCGAAAAGATCGTCTCTGTTATCCCGTCGGCCGAGATGGTGGTGGCGTGCACGAGCGGGAGCGAGGCGACTCACCACGCCGTTCGCCTAGCCCGGGGCTTGACCGGTAGGAGAAGGGTTGTCAAGGTGCAAGGCGGCTTCCACGGCTGGCATGACTCCGTGGCCCGCAACGTGATCTCGTCGCCCGAGCTCGCCTATCGCCTCGACCCCATTTCCTCGGGCATCCTGCCCGAGGCCCTCGAAGCCACACTGGTCTCCGAGTTCAACGACCTCGGGTCGGTCGAAAAGATTTTCGCTGACCATCCCGGAGACGTCGCCGCTGTCATCCTGGAGCCGGTCCCCCACAACGTGGGCACGCTGCGCCCGACCCAGGAGTACCTACAGGGCCTTCGGCGCCTGACTGAGCGCGAGGGGGCCCTGCTGATCTTCGACGAGGTGATAACCGGGTTTCGCCACGCCCTCGGCGGTTATCAGCAAGTGGCCGGTGTGCTCCCGGACCTCACCACTTTCGGCAAAGGGGTCGGCAACGGTTTCCCCGTCTCGGGCCTGGCGGGCCGGCGTGAGGCGATGTGCGGCTTCAACTCCGCCAACGGCGGTGTTCTCCTGGCGGGCACCTTCTCCGGGCACCCTGCCGGCCTCGGGGCGGCCCTAGCCACCATCGAACGCCTGGAGACGACCGACTTTTATGCGCGGGTATTCGCCTTGGGCGAGCGGATGCGCAGTGGGCTGGGCCGGATCGTGGACGAACTGGGGATCGCAGCCCGGGTCGAGGGCTTCGGGTCGGTGTTCGTCCTCTACTTCCTCAGCGGTGAGGTCCGGGGCTACCGGGACCTGTTGCGCAACGACGGCACCGCATATGTAGAGTTCCACCGCAGGATGACGGACCGCGGATTTCTGATGCTCCCGCTGGCGCTTAAGCGCAACCACATATCCGCCAGTCACACGGCGGCGGACGTGGACCTAACCCTGGAGGCGGCTGAAGAGGTGCTCTCGGCTATGCGGCGAGAAGGAGTGACCCCCGAGGTGGAGGCGGCGGGGATGCCTTGACGTGAGAACGAACAGTGGTTACATTATATGGAACTCCGTTCCATATTGATGGTACGGAGGGACCAGCCCAACGATACGAGGGCTCACCCAACGAGCAGAGGGAGCACTAGTGGGTATCAAATGGCTATCCCGGTTGGCGACGTCAGCCTGCCCGGCGTTTTGTGTGAGCGCGCTCGTGGTCGGCGCGGGCGGGACGGTTGCCGCGGTTAGCGAAGCGACCGCGAACGCCGCCACCGCCTCGAGCACGATCACGATCGCCACTCCGGCTGATATCAACAACTTCGACCCGTCCACCGAGCAATTGAACGTCTTCGAGTACATCAAGCCCCTCCTTTTCAGCAACGTGGTCAAATTCGGGCCGACCCTCAACATCGAACCCGACCTGGCCACTAGCTGGACGGTCAATCCCAACGCCACCGTCTTCACCTTCACGGTCCGCTCCGGTGCCACGTTCCAAAACGGGGATCCGGTGAACGCCGCCGCCATCGCCGGCTCGCTCCAGCACACCGAGCACAGCACTTCGGTCGTCTCTCCTGACCTGCTCAGGGTCAAGACCTGGCAGGTAATAGGCACCAACACGCTGAAGGTGACACTTAAGGCACCTTACGCCGCCTTCCTGAGCGCCCTCGCCGATATCTCGATCGAGGCCCCCGGCACCTATGTCACGGCAAGGACCAACCCCGTCGGGTCGGGCCCCTACCAGTTTGTGAGTTGGACGCCCAACAAGCAGCTCGTACTGAAAGCATGGAGCGGCTACTTCGGGCCCAAGCCGGCCACGCAAAACTTGATATTCGAGCCGATCCCGGACCCTGAGGTCGCTCTGGCCGATCTCGACGCCGGCAGCGTCCAGGCCATCGTCTCACTACCTGCGACCGATGTGCGCGCCGTCAACACCAGCCGGGCCACTGTCGTCGCTGCGAAGAGCTCCGACCAACTGGCATTGTTCGAGTTCCATAGCGTGGGTGTTCTGGCGAACGTCAAGGTTAAGCAAGCTCTCGCCTACGCCCTTGACAAGCCGGCGGTCCAGGCCATCGCCTACGGGGGCCAGGGACAGGTCGTCTGGAACCCGATCCCCCCGAGCTCGTGGGCTTATAGCAACATCAACGGATATCCCTACAGCTTGGCCAAGGCCAAGCAATTGTTGGCGGCGGCCGGGGAACCCAACCTGACCCTGACGGTGATAGTGCCGGCCGGGTACCCCGAGGGGACGCAGACCGCTGACGTGTGGCAGCAAGACCTCCGCCAGATCGGTGTGAC
>Ga0181520_10012914_pt1 | contig 10644 bp, 6 predicted proteins | sample PEATcosm2014_Bin_29_FD_132451 | JGI IMG/M metagenome (GOLD analysis project Ga0181520, IMG submission 132451) | Peatland microbial communities from MTU Mesocosm Facility, Houghton, MI, USA - PEATcosm2014_Bin02_30_metaG | ecosystem: Environmental > Terrestrial > Soil > Wetlands > Peat | place...
CGACGCTTCACCAGGGATTTCCAAGCGAGGTGGGAAAGTCCTGCACTTGGACTTTTCCACGGAGCGGCGTCTTCCACCGCCCTCTTCACCCACACTTTCTGCTATAGAGCCCCTTTTGGGGGCCATTTGTAGTCCTCCCATTTGCGCTTACTTCCATACAGTTTGCAAGTATAGCAAGACTTTTCTTCACCTCATCAAGTGCTGCCCGGTCCGAAGGCGAAGATTGCGAAGAGGCGCGCCGTAGGCTCAGCCGCATGCTTTACCAGCCTGAACCGGGTTGCTGAAGTTTTTCATTGAGCGTAGCCTTGGCGGGTTTCTACACGTTTATTCTGCCGTGCGGATACAAGTTTATTCGGCTGCGGCATGTTGAGTGCAACGCGATGCAGTACGGTGCCTGCTCTCTGTGGAAGAGACCAGAAATCTGCGTGGAACGGCAAAATCTGGTGCCTGTTGCGACTGGAATTCCGAGCATCTCCGTGCATCGCAGTGCACTTTTCCTACTGCTTGTATCTGTTCATATAAATCATGTTATGCGCATAAATTCCGCGCTGTGCGAGGCCGTGCAAAACCCTGAAAATGAGACTCATCGTCTGTGGATCGACCTCGAATCCGGATTACGGCTGTTCAAACTCGGACGGCGATGGTACGGCGGCTTACCTGGAGGCAGTTCTCTGGTATGCCACCGGCAACCAGACTTACGCGAACAACGCCATCAACCTGATGAACTACTATGCCCAGAACGTCAAGGGCTATGGAAATGTCAGCGGGCAAGCCCTCAGCGGACTGGGCACCGTTTCTTCTTCGAATACCCCCTTGCAGGCGGCCTGGGACTCAGAGAAGTGGCCGCGCGCGGCGGAGATCATCCGGTGGGGTGTGTCGGCGGGACCATCCATCGCTACCAGTTGGAATCCGACTTATGGCACTGCGGTCGGTCAGGCTCAGGCGGCGGCCTTCGGCGCGTGGATGAAGAACGTCATCGAGCCGCAGTTGATCAACGGTTCATCCTCGAATGGAAACTGGGAGATCAGCATGATCGAGGGGCTGATCGGCATTGGCGTTCATAACGACGATGCAACCACATTCAACCTGGGTTTCACCTACTGGAAGCAGCGCATTCCCGCCTATTTCTGCTACTACACGGATGGTTCCAGCCCCGTGCCGGCCCCGCGCGGCTCGGCAAGCTGGTATGGATAAACCGTCTTCGATCCGTCGATGAATGGCATTGGGCAGGAGAGTTGTCGTGACTTCGGACAAACGCAGTACGGCCTGTCGGGAGCCTTCGACACCGCGGAAACGGCCCACATTCAGGGCCAGAATCCAGATCTCTATCAGGATCTGGAGGTGCTTACAGGGGCAGCCAGCACAAACGACGCCAACCAGGGAACCTTTGCCGTGAACGCGCAGAACAGGCTCACTTCGGCGCTGGAGTTCAATTCCTTCTATCTGCTTGACAATCCCGTACCGGCGACGCTGTGCAGCAATGCATCCGCCTATCAATCCGTGGCCAATAACTCGATGGATCTGGTGGACTATCCGACCAACGAGATCGGCTACAACGAGTTTCACAACCGGCTCGGTCTCAATCTTCTCTACACGCTTCAGTATCTGAACCAGACCATCCGTCAGTTGGCGAACCCCACTGAATATCACATCATGGTGTACGAGACGCTGACCCACGGTGGCGATGCTTCGCAGATGCAGCCCTTCATGCTGTGGACCAATGCCTCAAGCGCCACGCTGCAGGCCGGATCCAGCGCCAACTATACCGTAACCGTGATACCGGGCACGGCAACCAATTCCACCGTGACGTTGAGCGTGGCTGGATTGCCCGCAGGCGCTACCTATAGCTTCACGCCGCCGTCGGTGACCGGCGCGGGATCATCGACTCTGCAGATCTCCCTGGGCAGCACGACGGTACCGGGTTCCTACCCGCTCACCATTACCGGAAGCAACGGCACTACAACCTATACCAATACGCTGAACCTGCTGATCAACGCGGCCAACGCGACCTTCGGGATAACTTCCGGATCTTCTATTGCGACGCCGGTGGCTGGCGACGTGGCCAGCTTCCCGCTCACTCTGACGCCGGTGAACAACTATGTTGGCAACGTTACGTTGAGCGTGGCCTCGGGTCTTCCGGCCGGAGCAACGGCCAGCTTTACGCCGGCCTCGGTGCAGTTGACCGGCGCGACGCAGGCGGCAACGCTGAATATCACCACGCTTGGCGTGACGCCGCCGGGCGTGTATACCTTGACCATCTCGGGTACGGACGGCACGCTGACGAATACCGCGCAGGTGCGGCTCAACGTGGGCTCGATCACGAGTGCGTGCATTCAGCAAATGGGTTATTACGGGGTGACCGGAGTGCTTCCGCAGCAAACCGGAACTTTTACGGCGGAGTGCGATGCGACGCCCTCTCTGGGTGCCTCGCAGGCCCAGACCAACGCCAACGTCGGGCTATCGTTTGTGAACATGCAGTCGGTGGACGGATCGGCGATCTACACCGACCTGGAAGTGGCGGCGCGCTTCAATCCCAGCGGCCACATCGACGCGCGCAACGGGTCGGCCTTCACCGCCGTCAACACGATTCCTTATGCGGCCGGATCGACGTATCACGTTCGCGCGGTGGTGAATGTTCCCACCGCCACTTACTCGATGTATGTGACGCCTCCGGGGCTGAGCGAAACTGCGATTGGAACGAATGATGGCTTTCGCAGCGGCGCAGCCACGGGGTCGCCGGCGAGCATCAATTTCTGGGATGCCACGGCGCAGGTGGGCTCGCTCGCACTGTGCAATATGGTGATTGAGACGCCCAACTTCACGCTATCGGCCTCGCCGGACACACAGGCCGTCAACGCGAATTCCTCGGCCGCGTACACCGTTACCCTCGCGCCTGTTGACGGCTACACCGGCAACGTCACATTGAGCGCTTCGGGGTTTCCGGCGGGAGCAACGGCCAGCTTCAATCCGACGACGATCACAACTGGCGCAACCTCGTCCACGATGACCATCGCCACCACCGCCGCGACCGCGCCTGGAACTTATCCGGTGACGATCTCCGGCAGCGACGGCACATTGACCAGCTATGCCTATGCGGTACTTACCATCAACCCGCCCTGCCAGAGCCCGTCGGCTACTGGGCAGTCGCTTTCCGTTAGCGATTACAGTGCGCTGCAGGTCACGCTGGCGGGAACACTTGGCGTCAATTGCAGTAACTCCGATCCGCTGACCTTCGCCGTTACGGGCGGTCCATCGCACGGCACATTGACTGGGGTCGCGCCTAGTCTCGAATACACCTCGAATGCGGGCTATGTAGGTTCGGACAGCTTCAGCTATACGGCGTCTGACAGCAATGCGACTCCCGCCGCCAGTGCTGCCGCAACAGTGAATATTGCGGTTTCTAAATCCACCTGCACGGCCCCGTCGGCCACGGCCCAGACGGTCTCCATGGTTGAAGACCGCACCTTGGCGGTCACGCTGGCAGGCACCCCGGGAGCAGGCTGCTCGCCCGCCGATGCGCTCATCTCCTCGGTCACGGCAGGGCCCTTGCACGGCGTCTTGAGCGGCACCGCTCCTAATCTGATGTATACGCCCACACGGGGCTATGTTGGCTCTGACAGCTTTAGTTATGTGGTGTCCGATAGCAACGCGGCAACAACAAGTACCGCTGCGGCCGTAGCCATCACCGTTACCGCATCAAGCTGCACGGCTCCATCGGCCACATCCCAGACCGTCTCTGTCACCGAGAATGGCGCGCTGGCGGTTACGCTGGCCGGCACCGTGGGATCAGGTTGCTCCGCTACTGATGCGCTTGCATCCACCGTCACCGCGAACCCGACCCACGGTGTGGTCACCGGTACAGTCCCCAATCTTGAATACACGCCCACACCGGGCTATGTGGGGTCTGACAGCTTCAGCTTCACGGTCTCTGACAGCAACGCGTTAACCACCTCCAGCAGCGCGGCTAGCGTCAACATTACCGTGGCCGCTCCGGTCACCCATGCTCCAGTGCTGACCAGTCTCGGACCGCCGGTAATGATTGCCAGCTCGCCAGCGTCCATCTTGACCCTGACGGCTAGCGGATCAGGCTTTAACTCCACCTCGACGGTGTTGCGGAATGGAACCACTCTGCCCACAACCTACGTGAGCGCCACCGAGCTCACCGCGGCCGTTCAGACAACGAATCTGACCGGCTCCACGCTAACCAGTATCACGGTATCCAATCCGGGAACATCGGGCGGCGTATCCGCTGCGATGACGCTGGCTGTCGATAGCACTTCTTCCACCGTCCTGGGCGCGCAAACTAGCGCATTCACCGTGACTTCAGGGCAAACCGCAACCACGCCGCTCGTCTTCTAGAATCTGGCGGCGGGCACGTTGACTTCGGTCCAGTGCTATAACCTGCCTGCGGGCGCCAACTGCAGTTACAACCAGCAAAACCAGACGGTCGTTCTCACCACCGGCCTGACCACTCCGGCCGGGACCTACCAGGTGCTGGTGGTCGGCAGTTTTGCCGCAGTCTCCGAGCAGGCGCAATCCATCCACACCACCCCCAACGTGGTGTGGTGCGGTTTGCTGGGATTGCCGCTGGGCTTTGTGTGGATGGGCCGCCGACGGCGGCGCTGGCTTTACTCTGCCGGGGTCATTCTGAGCTTGCTGCTCGTGTATATAACCGCTTGCAGCTCACCGCCCGCCAGCCAGTCCTTGCAGACCACGCAGGCTGCAACCACGCTGACCCTCACGGTCAATTAGTGGGCAGGTGGAGATGAAACGGACCAATTTCAGAGTCATTGCGCGGCTTGGAGAGATGAGCATGATCAGTTGGATGGCATTTTTTAGAGGTTCCAGCGCAAGCAGGTCCATCCTGCGTTGGGCGCTTGCTTTGTCTGTATTTTTCCCCGTGATGCTTGCCGCACAGGTCACCATCACTACTACCGCTCTGCCGGTGGGAAATACCAGCAACACTTACTACGCGAAACTGGCCGCCACGGGTGGCTCAGGCACTTACATCTGGCAGTTAGCCAGCGGGACAACGCTTTCGCCCGGATTGTCGCTCAACTCCAGCACCGGCTCGATCAGCGGCGTTCTAAGCTCTGCCACCGGGGGAGCTCCGCCGCTGCCCACGCCCTTCCAGATCGAGGTGGTCGTCACCACAACCCCGGTTCCGTATTCCACCACGGCAACCTTCTCCATCACGGCGCTGCCGCCAGGCTCGCACTCCCTGGTAATCATTCAGCTCTTTACCGGAGGCAACGGCAGCACCAGTTCTCCCTACGCCAACGATTGGGTGGAGATCTTCAATGCGGCTCCGGTGGCAATCGACCTGCAGAATTGGACAGTACAGATTGCCGCCGCCACTTCAACGTTTTCGTCTTCCTGGATCTATCCCCTCGGTTCGCTGGATGTCTACAAGATCGGAACCTCCAGTGGAACCGATGGCGCCGGGGATTATCCGGCCTATCAAATTACCTATTCCGCCGTTCCGCCGCGTTTGTCGCGAGCATGCAATCCTTCCGCGGGCAACTCGCAGCTGAACACCAACTTTCCCGCCAGCCACTGTTGGCTGAACGATGGCCAGTTCCTGCTGGTTCTTCTGGGGACAACCTCCACCACGGGGGCTTTGAAAAACCTGCCCCAGATCACGCCCGATCTCGACTTGACCGATGGTTATGTCGATGGGACCCTGAACACCACCAACACGGGCGACGGCGTAGTGATCGGCAACGTTGGGCCCGTGGCGGGCAGCACCATCTGGGTGGGTCGCGGCGTAACCACGTCCAACGAGAATACGTATGTCGCCAAGCCGAATCCTAGTGATGGAATGTTGGCCCTGGTTAACGGCGTGGGTGTCGGGTCGGTTTGTCCAACTGTCACCGATGCCCAAATCACGGTCGGCGCCATCGCCAATCCAGAGCCTGCCGCGGCCTTTTCCCCCACCACTGTCGACTTCATCGGCTACCTGGCCCAGTTTTCTGCCGGTGGCGAGGCCCAGCCTGTCTGCTGGGAGGGAGCCAACGCCAACGGCTTTGCAACCCACGTCAGCAGCTCAGGCAAGAACACTCAGGCCCTGATTCGCAGTGCCGGAAATGGAAAAATCAACGCTTCTGTTACGGGCGTGGCAGCTCCGGCGGGAACCTTGCTGCCTTCCAGCGGCGTCAAGTTCACTCCTTGTGGCGACACGGACAACAACCAGACCGATTTTGCGCCGATCTCCGCGGGCCTGAATGGCCAGATCAACTGGGTTCTGCATAACAGCCAGCAGGTTCTGACCAAGGCAACCACCAGCACCCTCAATGCTCCAGCGGCCTATACGCCAACGCCGTGTTCAACGGTCGTCGCCAGGCCAACGGTCGCGGCAACCTTCGTTTCGCCCATTGTGCCGCAGAACGCCAGCAACGGCACCTTCACGGAGACAATGACCGTCACGCCCTCCAGTTATCCAATCGCGGAGCTCTTCAATGTCAGCGCGCCGGTAACCAGCATCCCCGGCGCTGCCCTGGTCGGCAATGCGATTTCGGCTACCAGCATGGGCGTGCCAGACGGCAACGGCAATCTGCAATACACCGAGCAGTTCAGCATTCCGACAACTGTCGAGACCACCATCACGGTACCTGTTACGGTCATCAACGATGCCGGCCGCTATGCGGTGAATGCGAACCTCAATGCCCCGTATGAGGCTCAAATCACCATCGGCTGTCCGTGTGGAGCTCCCACGGCCAGCAACCAGACCGTGCCGCTCTACTGGGATACGCAGCAGCCCATCACCCTGGGGGGAGCGCTTGGCTCAAACTGCAACGCGGGTGACACGCTGGCTTACGCGATCCAGAGCGGGCCAAAGAATGGAGCGTTGGGTACGTTGAACGGAAATGCTATCACCTATACGCCCAATCCGGGTTTCGCTGGTATGGACTCTTTCACCTTCAACGTGACGGACACAACCAACTCGGCGGGAGTGCTGACCAGTACCATCGCGACGGTCAATCTTGTGGTGAGCGCCACCGGAGTACCCACGCTGACCCTGAATTGTCCCATCAATCCCACCTACAATGGCTTTCCTGAGTTATGCACGGCTTCGCTGAGCCCCTTCGTCGCCGGAACCACCACCATCACCTACAACGGATCGCAGACAGCGCCCACATCGGCCGCTAACTATTCGGTCGCGACCAGCTTTGCGGCCAGCAGCGGCGCCAGCCAGAATGCGAGCGCGAACGGCTCGTTGCTGATCGGTCCAGCGGCACCGGCCCTTGCGGTCAACTGTCCGAACGTGGCCTACGACGGCTCGCCCCAGGGCTGCACGGACTCTGTAACCGGTATTGGCGGAGTTACACCCAGTGGCGCCCTCAGCATCACCTACAACGGAAGCACAACGGCTTCCACCAATGCTGGAACCTACACGGTTGTGGCCTCGTTTACCAGCGCCGGTTCCAACTACGCCAATGCAAGCACCACGTCTTCGCTCACAATTTATGAGCCGGTGGTGACCATTACCGTCAACAATCAGACCATCAACTACGACGCGACCCTGCCGGCCTTGACCTACACCGTGTCTCCGAGCGTTCCGCTGGATACGCTTCCGATCTGCGCTTCCAGGGTCAACGGCTCCAGCACCGCCGACACCTATACCGAAGCCATTACCTGCTCCGGCGCGGCAAAGACCGGATGCACAATCGTCTACGTGGCCGGAAACATGACCGTACAGACGGCTCCCGCAACTGTGACAGCCAATAGCCAGACGATGAATTTTGGCGCCGCCGTTCCGGCCTTGACCTACAGCGTATCGCCCAGCACTCTGACCTTCAGCACAGCGCCTGGCTGCGGCACCACGGCAACCTAGTCCTCTCCGTACGGCGTCTACTCCATCACCTGCAGCGGCGCTGTGGCGGCGAATTATTCACTCAGCTATGTCAGCGGAACCATGAGCGTATCGTTTGCGCCGATCACGCCCAATGGAACCCCGGTGATTGTAGGCATATCTCCGCCGGCTTCATCTTGACCGTAACCGGCAGCGGCTTCATCAATGGAGCATCGGTTCAGTGGAATGGCACGGCCTTGACGACAACCTTTGTAAGCGCCACGCAGTTGACCGCTATCGTTCCTGCGGTGGATCTCACCACGGTGGGATCGGCAGAGGTCACGGTCTCCAATCCAGCTCCCGGCGGTGGTAGCACGGTCGCGGTACAGACCTTATCCATCGACAGCTCAACCCAGGTGCCCGGCGCCTTCACGGTTGCGCCAACTGTGCTGACACTCACTGTGCCCCACGGACAATACGCAAGCACCTTGCTCACATTTACCAGCCTTCCCGCGAACGCGCCGGTTTCCGCGGTCTGCTACGATCTGCCCGCGCTGGCTTCTTGCAACTATAACGCCGCAACTGGATTGTTGGTGATCACCACGAGCCCTAATACGCCACCATGAGCGTATCAGGCTCTGGTGGTTTGTACCATCAGCAATCAGCAGAGCGCCCTGAGCAGGCACGCTGACACGACGGCGTGGTGCGGCCTGCTGGGATTCCCAATTGGATTACTGATTCTCTACCGTGGCCGCCGTTTCCGTCTCCATGGACTGAGCGTTCTGTGCGCTCTCTTGCTGGCGGGGATGATCGGATGCGGCGGCACCGGGATCGGAACTCAGCCACCTGTTCCCACTGCACAGGTCTCAACTGTCCTCACCTTGACTGTTCAATAATCAACGATGCTAAGGACCGAGTCAAACTAGCCAAAGTTATTTGAAACCCACTCCGCCGGTTGTCCATCCGATGATCTTGTTGGCTCAACAAGATCATCGGATGGCGACCGGTGGAGACGTTTGCGGGCCACACACTCCTTGTTAGTCGCCCACCGGCTTCGCCGACCCATGAAGGGATGAAACGGGCGGAAGGAGCAAGGGCCTTCAGGTCCCTGAATTGAGAGCTTGAATCAATGGGCCTTTAGGCCCGGACATTTTCGTCGCTCCATTTGTCTGTTCGAATGGCGGAGTAGTTTCTTACTAGAGCATTTTTCCTTTTGGTATAGACTTCCGTGCCCCATCCATTCCCGCGTTCTTTGCGGAAATGGGTGGGATACCGAAGAAAATCAGGTCTACACCATTCCCCAAAATGCTCCAGCGATGAGGGGGGACGACCTTGCCACTCGTCAGGCGAAAGCTTTGAGGGTGGAGAGATTCAAGCAAGCGTTGGCCCACCAGGGTGCCTGCTTCAGCGCTTGGCTCAGCATCTTGCCGGGTGTCTCCAAAGCCTCGGGGGTGGCTGCATCGCGGATCAGCTGCGTGCCCTGGTCGCTTGTGCGGATTAGAACGATAGTTTGACGGTTGCTGTGGGGCCGGAGTGCTTCTCCGCGCCGAATGATCTGCCGCTGATGGAACTGCCTCCGATACCACCTGTCCTGGAGCCAGCCGTGGAGGAGTTTCCAAAGAATGTACCCGCGGAAAAGGACATTCCACTTCCCCGGTTGACAGTGCTGAACAGGGCGGAAGCAGAACCGCGACCGAGTTCGCCACCCATCGCATTGCCTCCGGGACCCAACATATCCCGATAAGAGAGGTGAAAGCTGCCGAAGGATGAAGTCAAGGGAAGGCTGAGATTGCTTCGCATCAGTTCATTGAGCGAGGGGAAGGTCGCCGGAGTGCCACCCGCCAATCGATTGGTTCCATTGGAGAGGTTGCTTGTAGGGTTGCCGCCCAACTGAAAGAGGGAACCAGGATCGCCCGAACGGCCATTCAGGGCGGTCCCTCGATTGAAACCGCCGGTCGTTGGTCTGCTCGGGCCCCCGGGTCTCATGCCGTCCCCCAAGGTCAGGGGGGCAGCGCCGGGTTGAAATGAGTCCAGCGTCGCGCTCTTCCACGGTGCGTTGTTCGCATTTGCCCCTCTGCCCTGAACCGGAAGTTGCATCTTGATCTGACCAAAAGCAGATGGAATTGCCCTTGATTTCATGCTGGGAATAACGGGTGCCGCGCTTGAGTTCAGCGCGGGCACAGCTGGAGAAGGAGCCGCGGGCAGCTCCGCGGTCGAGCTTGGGTCGCCAGCCCCAACCTGAACGGGGACTGGAGCTTGCGCATGGAAGTGAGTGTACGATCCGGCAACCATGAAGACCATCAAGGTCAAACTGCTCCTCAAGCCCAGACGAAGCAAGAAACTGCCATAGGAAAGGGATCGGATCATCGGTGGCCTCGCTCAGACAAGCATAGCGCAGGAACTCCTCTTCTGCATGCCTCATTGGGGAATAGGTCAAGAGCTATGCGCTGCGGCTTGAGTACACGGAAAGACAGCGCGGACCGTGGTTCCGTGGTGGAGGGTGCTGGACACGGTAAGGGATGCACCGTGCATCTCGGCAATCCACTTTGCGATAGCGAGTCCGAGTCCGCTGCCTTCGGTCTGGCCCCGCGAAGGATCAGCGCGAAAGAAGCGATCAAAAACGTGGGGAAGGTCCGAGGCGCCGAAAAGCCCTGACGGCTTTCGGCGTCGGCCTGCGGATTGCGCAGGGCAACCTTCGCTCATAACCAGATTGTTTCCAGTTACAAGCCCACCTATTGATCCGGCCCTGAAGTATTGCTACGCAGCGGCATAGTAGACATCTTTCTGTCCGAAGTAGCTTTGGACACGATCTGGCTGTTTCTGGATGCTGCGCAGGGCGCCGATGGCGGTAC
>Ga0181520_10012915_pt1 | contig 10644 bp, 7 predicted proteins | sample PEATcosm2014_Bin_29_FD_132451 | JGI IMG/M metagenome (GOLD analysis project Ga0181520, IMG submission 132451) | Peatland microbial communities from MTU Mesocosm Facility, Houghton, MI, USA - PEATcosm2014_Bin02_30_metaG | ecosystem: Environmental > Terrestrial > Soil > Wetlands > Peat | place...
ACGTCAGGCTGACCGTGTAGGTTCCCACCGTAGAATAGGTGTGAACCGGGTTCTGGAGTGTTGATGTCGAACTGTCACCGAAGTTCCATGACCACGAAGTCGCAAGCCCGCCTGTTGACTGGTCTGTGAACTGGACCGCAAACGGGACCTGTGCGGTCGTAGTGTTTGCAGTGAACGCGGCCACCGGCTGCTGGAGGGCCGCGACGGTGACGAATTCCGCGATGCTGGTGGTGTTACTGCCCGCTGCATTGGTTTCGGTGAGGTTGACGGTATAGTTGCCCGCCGATGCGTAGGTATGAACCGGGTTCTGGGCGGTCGATGTGGCGCCGTCACCGAAGTTCCAGGACCATGCGTCCGGTATGAACTGAACAGACGTATCGTTGAACTGGATCGCGACCGGTGCTATACCCGAAGTTACGTTCGCCGTGAAGGCGGGGGTCGGGAGGTATGAACTCGTGCCGCCGGGTTCCGCATCGACATCGTCTACATATCCGTACCAGAATACGGGACTATATGTCAGTTGAACGGTATGGACCCCGGTATACCCGGAGATTGGAAGGGTATACCGCTGCCATCCCATGTTGTCACTGGAGGCGGAGAACGATTGTATCGCAGTCCCATCGATAGAGAGCGTAAAGGATTCCGGAGAATAAACATAGCCGGGATTCGGCGTATTCGCATAGAATGAGATGGAGGTTACATTGGTCAGGTTAACATTCTGCGAGACATACCCGTTTACGAAATTCAAACCCAATTGTGCAGAGTAGTTCCCGTCATATACATATGTTGATTGCACCCCAGCATTTGAACTTGTCCAGTTGGACAGATCCCCGGTTTCGAACCCGGGGTTTGCAAACCGGTTCTGGGCAGTCATTGATGCAGTCGTGGCAATATAATTTGTCGCGGAATACGAGGCTGTTTTCCCATTGCTTGCCGTAACGGAAAGGGAGACTGAATAGTCCTTGTCGGGTGAACTGTACGTATGCGTTGGGTTCTGTGCAGTCGATGTACTGCCGTCACCGAAGTCCCAAGTCCATGCGGTGAGTTGGAGCGGGGAGACGGGCGTAAACCCAACCGTCAGGGGAGCACTCCCGGTCGTTCGATTTACAGTAAATCTCACCCAATTATCGGAGAAGTCGTACAGGCTGCCGTCGCCGCTGGTCAGGTACACATTGTTGTTCCCGTCAATGGCAGGTTGGGACCGGATAACCCCTCCCGAGGTGTATGTCCAGTTGAGCGTCCCGGTCGGGTTGAGGGCGTACAGGTCCTTGTCGTCACTCCCAATATAGACCAGTCCATCGGATCCGACCGCTGGGGTGCCGGATACGGCCCCACCTGTGGTATAGGACCACTTGTTGTTCCCGCTGCTATCCACTGCATAGACATTGTCGTCATCGCTGCCGATATAGATCGTCCCGTCGGCTCCGAGGCTCGGCGAGCCGGCAATGGCGCCCCCTGTGGTATAGGACCAGTCCTTTGCACCTGCCGTACTTACTGCATACAGGTTCCCATCCGCGCTGCCGAAATAGATGGTGCCGTCAGGGCCAAGAGCGGACGATCCGGAGATTGCTCCACCGGTGACATATGACCACTTCAGAGTACCAGTATTATGGAGAGCATAGAGTTTCCCGTCATTGCTCCCGAGGTAAATGGTACCATCGGATCCAATGGCAGGGACTCCTCGGATTTTCCCGCCCGTGGCGTACGACCATTTGAGGGATCCGTCTGAACCAAAGGCGTACAGGTTGCCATCGTCGCTCCCGATATAGAGCGTCCCGTCCGGACCTATAGTGGGAGATCCATATACTGGGCCACTGGTGGCATAGGACCAGCTGAGCGTACCTGTAGATGTAATGGCATAAACATGTCCGTCGCCGCTCCCGAAGTAGATGGTGCCATCCGATCCGATGGCCGGGGTGCTGTTTACCGGCCCACCGGTCGCATAGGACCAAGCCTGACTCCCGTCAGGGTTGATGGCATAGAGATGATTGTCCGTGCTTCCGATATACAGGGTACCGTTAAGCGTGGGAGAGGTAGGTAAAGGGCCAATCCCAAGGGCCGGGGAAGAATAGAGACCTGAGATCGAAAGGGTGGTGTTCCAGAGGACGTGATTTGTGGATGCCCCGACTACCGGCGCAAGACCGGAGTTATTGAGATTGTATCCCAGTTTCGGCCAGGCAGAGGTGGTAAGCCCTCCACCGCTCAAGACAGTGATGTACCCGGTTTTTGTCAGGGTGTCGCTCCCGTCGAAATTGCCGGTGGTCAGGGATACTACGTATGTACCGGCATTGGTGTAAGTATAATCAGGATTTTGTGTGGTTGTGATAGGTGCATAGTAGGCAACCTGCATTGGGGCATTAAATCCAAAGCCGTTCCCCAGAGAGGAAACGGTGCCGTTCGCATAAAATGCATCAACCTTATTGCTGGATTGGAGACCCACGTATACATCACCATGGAGATCAACCGCAACACCATGTGGTGAGTTAGAAGAACTGAATTGAGTGGTTCCCAATTGTATACGGGTACCGTTATTTTGGAACAATTCATAAACTGCGTTATTACCGCTATCTGCCACGAATATGTTTCCCTGATTATCCAGTGCCAATCCGTTAGGTACACTAAAATCGCTCCATCCGGTAACATAATTTCCGTTTGAGTCAAACTTAAAGACATCACCGTACGCGGTATCGCTCACGTAGAGGTATCCTTGTGCGTCAACCGCTACACATGTGGGATTTGTACCCTCCCCTCCAAGATACGAATTTGCAAGCGGGGTGATCGTTCCATCCGTGGAAAATTTATCAACCTGTTCATTATTGTAATCCGTAAAATACACATTCCCGTTGTTATCTACAGTGACGCCACTGTAATCGGGGCCTCCATATCCTCCCTGTACCGCACTCGTGCTTGAATCCGCGAGCGTTATTTTTGTCCCATCGGGAAGGATCTTGTATGCGGCGCCGTCTGCATCCCAGACGCCAGTTCCAAGATCCGCAACGTAGACATTTCCGGCGGCATCTACCGCAACACCCTGAGGATTGGTAAATCCGCTGGCTATCGTTACTACGGTCTGGTTGGGGTAGATCACATAGACAGCCCCGCTGCCGGAATCCGCCTCATAGATCGCACCCGAGGTACTTTCACCAAAGTCCCAGCCCCACCAAGCCGGGGAATTTGTCGAGGTATCGGTGAACTGTACCGTGAGTGGGACATTACCGGAAGTCGGGGCTGCAGTAAAGCTTGTTACGGGTGCGGTGGCCAATGCGGGGACTGCCGTGAGTAGCAGAACAGCCACCAGAGCGATCGGGACACATCGCATCCGGTCCATGATCACATGCCTCCTTTACCGGCTGTGCGGTTTGCCGTGAGGTTTACCTCTGTGATAGTACTGTTCCTGAACGCCGGTGTTGCTACCGTCAGATTGGTGGCATGAGCGCCAGAAAGCCGTGTCGTATTCCGGAACTGCGCATGCTTCTCTTTCACGAGGGTCACATTGAGGCCAGGGGCGGTCGCGCTGCTTTCCGAAGCGACTACGGAGGTCCAGCTCCAGGTCAATAAAGATGTGGCAACGGTGACCGAAGGGGTAATTGTATTCGCTGCCCCCCGTACTCCTGAATATGGTGACACCGAATGAGTACCACTCCAAGACGAAAAGCGGGCGTCACGGTCATCCGGAATCATCGGTGTTCCGATAGTGGGAACAGTTGACAGCACTGAGATATACCCGGTTTTGGTGACGCTGGCGTTGCTATCAAAGTTACGCACTGTCATGGTCACCGGGTAGGTTCCTGGGTTCTGGTAGGTATGGATCACACTACCCCGTCCCACGGCAGAACTTCCGTCACCAAAGTTCCAGAACCACATTAGCGGATGGCCGGCGGATATATCGGTAAACCGGATTGTCAGGGGGGCGGGGCCGGAGGTCACCGATGCGGAAAAATCTGCCATGGGCGGATTTGCGGCAACGGGAAGGATAATCATCACAAGACAAAGCAGGAGAGCCATTGCGCCTGCCATGAGTGGAAATTTAAACGGATTCATGCCACGCACCTGTCAGTTGCGGGATACCTGCCAAAAGAGCTCTTTTTAACCGGCGCATAAACTGGCCACGACCGGCCGGTATTATTTAGATCTCTTCTTCCCAAGTGTGGTGCAAAATCTGCTGCAACGGGTATCATGGAAAAGATTTCTAGGCCCGGAACAAGCAGGTGGAAGGACCGGGCAGACAACGCTGGGCACTTGTACATCTATTAGTTCTTAGCCGGTCCCATCATTAAATTTTACTATTTGATTTTTGTTTATGTTAATCGAATATAATTAAATAATCTTTACAAAATGAACGATCGGGAGAATTATAAAAAGCCCGTTTATCGGGAAGAGACAAAAAAAATGATGATAAATTTTTACCGATCAATCACGTCCCTGGCATGACGAGCCATCCATTCGGGCTGGACTGGTTGCCTGGCGGCGTCATATCGGTACTCTGGTTTACCCGGTTGATCCATAAAGTCTGGTTCAATCCTTGGGACGTATTGGCATTGTAGACGTACACATTGAATGCCACCATGGCATTCGGAGATAAACCACTTTTTATCGCATAGTTCACTGCGACCGTTCCATTATTGTTCAGAGTGGCCCAGTAGCTGGTGTTTGAAATGATACCCATATTGAGATCGATCGCAGACCAGTTAAACGGTTGATCTACAACTGAAGTGTTCGTATTGTCCCCGCAGTACCAAGGGTAATTGGGGTCAGGGCCAAATCTCCACGGCTGGGTGATAAAGCCGGTAGTCGAGTTTTTTGTAAAGTTGACCGCTTTTAGCGTGATATTTGTAGTTGCAAATGTTGGTTCGCCTTGGAATGGTCCCTGATTTACGACCATGTAGTGGGGGGTCCACTTGTACCCACTCGCATTAATAGTTAATTGATAATTTCTGTAATCCGTCACATTTGTACTATTCATCCCAACAAGAAGGATTACGTTATCCTGGTAATTCCGTCCCCCTACATTCGTGACATAGAATGTCCCGGTTGAGCCGGCATGGTTCAAGGCCGTACACTGGCCCCATAGGCTGGGCGTTGTATTCGCCGGGCTATTCGAGATGTGCACCGCGTTCTGCCCACCAGTACCATTCGTCATGGTGAGGTGGATCAGATTGTCGTTAAAGGCATTTGCATCGATCCCCAGCGCATTTTGAGATGGGATCTGAGTGTAATTATAGTACGTTCCCGCAGGTATACTCCACGGGTTGTCTGCCGCCACCGGTGCTACTACCGAAATGACGAGAAGGAGGACGATCGCAAAGACCATCCACCACGTTTTGCTATTCTTCATTTCCTTGGTTGTCATACAATCACCTTTTTCGTTTCCGCGGGGGACACTGTCCCGTTCGCAGGTCAACAATTTACTATTAATTATAGCAAATGTCAACATGTTTAACAACACACAGGAATTACTTATATTTACCTTAGTAATGAATTATAACCGCGTTATAATGCATAAACGGACAGCCCCCGGACTGCCCGTCTCGGTCATCATATAGGGATATCCAGAAAATCCGGGTCTGGCGTTTGGTACCGGCCCGAACCCTGTGTCCATATCTCTTCGTACCCTTCACGTGAAAAACACCTGTTCGGCCACCTGCCCTCGGGATAATTCCTAAACGATCCACCGATGGTTCGGCAGTTTTATCAATCCGGGGTTCATTCAACAGATCTGATGAACAAAACCCGGAAATCAATACCAGATTCCCAACCTGTTTCCCCCAAAGGAACGATTCCGGGATTCCTGCATTCGGCCTGCGCACGGCTGCCCCGGGGAGTACGGGAGAACCTGGTCCCGGCTGGGATCTTCCTGCTCTGTTTTATTCTGTACAATACCTATACCAGCCTGCGGATGAGCGGGGATACTTTCCCGGCCGGGTACCTTCCCTTCAGCATCGTGTACTACCACGATCTCTTTCTCGAACATTTCGCAAACCCGAATTTCGCCGCCAATGCCTATGCCTTTGCAAACATAAACGGCCACCTGGTCTCCCTCTTTCCCATCGTGACCCCGGTCTTCATCACACCTTTTGTTTTTCTCTGCACCTGGGGAATGCCGGCAGGGCAGGCCATTCTCCACGTCGCCCAGATCGGCCGCACGGCATCGGCGGGGATTGCGGCGCTCGCGGCCTGCACGTTTTACCTTGTCATCATCCGCTTCGTCCCAAAAAAAATCGCGATCCTCTCCACGCTGATCTTTGCCTTCGCAACCAGTACCTGGTCGATAAGCAGCCAGGCGCTCTGGCAGCACGGTACGATCGAGCTGTTCCTGCTCCTGATGATCTATGCAATTCTCCGGAATGAGGAAAAACCCTCTTCGCTCTGGTTCGTCATCCTTGGTATCCTCTCCGGACTGTTTGTTTTTTGCAGGCCGCCCGATGCCCTGCTCCTCCTCCCGATCCTCGGCTATGTTGTCCTCTTAAACAGAAGATACCTGGCCCACTACGTTTTCCCGGGGATCATTGCCGGCCTGCCCTTCCTTGCCTATAACGAGTACTACTTCGGTAGTATCATCGGGGGATATGCCCAGAATATTCCGCTGTTCGATTTCTCTGCAAATTTTTTCCCCACGTTCACCGGCCTCCTCTTCTCCCCCAATAAGGGCCTTTTTGTCTTCTCCCCGGTCCTCCTTCTTGCATTCTTCGGGTATTTCCACATAAAATCCATTGATAACAAAACGATATCCCGTCTCTTTTTATGGTTCGGCCCGGTGCTTATCCTTGAAACAGTCCTGTATGGTTTTTTTGGCGATACCGGGGGCGGCTATTCCTATGGGCCACGGTTTTTGACCTCGCTTGTTCCTGTCCTGTGCATCTATGCCGCATTTTTTTTATCGGATACCGCAACCCGGTTCCGGGCCGGCCTGCACGATTACGTAAAAGTGGCAGTTATTGCAGTGCTGATCGTTTTCTCGGTCGTTGTCCAGTTCATCGGGGTATTTTATTTCCCGTATCTTGATGATTCGCACTATCCCCAACCCTGGGAAGGATCCCGCCTGCTCATCGTCAGCAGTTTCCAGGACGGTACAGCGAACCTAGATACCTTTGTCATCCAGTCGATCCCCCCTCTCCCGCCATGGTATTATTATTCCGAAAATGACGAGTGGAAATCGCTTAATATACAAAAGACCCTTGCCGCCGGGGATTACCAGACTGCAGCTTGGTACTACGAGAATGATATCCAGGAGAACCCGGATTCGTACATCCTCTGGAACAACCTTGGCGCCTGCCAGATAAAACTGGGAGAATACGAGGATGCCCTCAGTTCCTTTAACCAGTCCCTTGAGATTAACCCGCAGTTTGAAGAGGCAGGAGAGAACCAGGCAGTTGCATTGCAGGCAATACAGCAGGAAAACACATCGGCTGTAACAAATACAACCGTGCCTGCAGCATAGCCGGATTCACTTCGAAAAAGTCTAGCAGGAACACGGGAAACTGCTTCACCCAGAAACAGAGGGGCAAATCCTTTTTTTGTTCCCCCACTGCCCGGAGCCGGAAAATTTCATTCCCCTTACTTTACCCCGATCCCCGCAAGAGCGGCCGCGAGTTTTGCCATCGCCCGTTTTGCATCTTCTGTCGTCCTGCCCCCGGTGATGATCAGCTTCCCCGAGCCAAAGATCAGGATCACGACTTTTGGGTCATCCATACGGTACACAAGGCCCGGGAACTGCTCGGGCTCGTACTCGATGTTATGCAGGTTGAAACCGACGGCGACCCTGTTAAGGTTGATCGTAAACCCGAGATCTGCGGAGGTCACGATATTCTGGATCGAATAAGTGAGTTTTTTGGGAATCCCGGGATCGAGGCAGCGGACCTTATCCCCGAGAAGGGCGAGCCCTTTTGTGAGGTTATCCGTGCTTTTTGTGCCGGTCAGGATTACCTTGCCTGAACCAAAAACAAGCGCCGCGATCCGAGGATTTTGCATCCGCAGCACGACGCCGGGGAACCGTTTTCTGTCGTAATCTGCATCCTTATACTTCGCGGAAAGGGCAGTCAGGTCAATGGAGTTTGCCACTTTGGCTGAGGCAACAATGTTTTCTATCCGGAGAGAATCCTCTGGTTTGGCATTCATGGGAATCATCACCCTTCGTTATAGTTGTCTTTCCCCGGGAGGAGATTTGATATCCCGACAGGTAATCGGCGGGAAAGAGAAGTGTGAAGGAATGAGAATACCGGGATCAGCCGGTTACACCCCGTTATCGGCATTCCCCTCAGGGATAGGGCAGACCTGAGTGCGTAAATTGCCCGGGAACAATTGGAACATCGCGGTCACCTTAAATCCGTTTTAAAAAGATACTTCCCGTTGGCAGGACTCCGGATACAGCAATAGACGAGGGGGAACGATGCATCGGGTTGACAGATGAATCGTATGTGCAGTTTACCCATGTGAATAGATTGTACCTGCCTGGCTGAAACGGGACTGTCTAAAAATTTCCATCATGTGTTCGTGTGCATGTCCTGTTTGTGTGAGTGGTCCAGTTGGTGCGTGCTCCAAAGGGACAATACCCATGTTGGCACGATATTATTTTAATACTTTCCATTTACAAAAGAGTGATATTAAATTAATATAGTTTATACTGGAAAAATACCCCGAACGCAGGACTTACCAGGGGATATAGGGATACAGTATATTTAAGATAAGGTTAATATAACAAATTTATATTCCGATGAAAGTTAATGTGGGAGAGAGTCTGCTTACGGACCGGCAAAAGGAGATATTGAGGTACAGGAAAAGCGGGATGACCCAACAGCAGATAGCAGATCTTATCCATACGTCAAAGGCAAATGTCTGTACCATAGAAAAATCCGCCCGCGACAATATTTTGCGGGCAAAAGAAACCCTGAAGTTTTTCCACACGATGGATGCATTCCCGCTCTGTATCCTTAAAGAGGGATCAGATCTCTTTGATTCAGCCACCATGATAGCCGAAGAGGCTGCAAAAACGGGTACAACAATATCGATCGATACCATGGATCTTATCAACCGGCTGCGAAACGAGTTCCCGACTCGTATTCATGGCCGGTTCATAAAGGCCGATATTGAAGTATTCCTGGAATCGTCAGGCGGACTAGTGTTCGGGTGATTTTTTTTTAAAGAGAACAGGTAATTCGGTACCAGTGTTGGTCTTCTCCCCGGATCACAGGTTCTCTCTGTGGAGTGGAACATCCTGTACTTCACGAGCTATCAGGGACAACGCAAAGCAGGGAATATTCGGGTTTGCCGGCTCTCTGTTGATCCTCGTTTGAAAAAAAAATTCTGCCATCTGCCGCAGGCAAACCGGATACCCTGCGGCAATGGGTTTATCCATTTACAATGTTTACAATATTGTATATGACTACGCTCACAAAAAGGATACCCGTATCCGAACCCGTCTGGAAAGACCTCGCAGAACTGCGGATGGCGGGACAGACCTACGACGATATCCTGATCGAAATGATCGAACTGCAAAAGAAACAGCGGCTTGCGGATGATATCCGGCGCTCGCTGGAAGAAGATGATTTCATTCCGCTTTCAGAGGCAGGGCATGCGAAGAGCAAAAGTGGAACAGCAAAAGTACGGGCACGGGTTAAAGTTGTCAGGAACGAACGCCCGGATATTCCAGCGGCCTGATAAACCGGATCTGATCGCGTGAGTTTTAACGTAGTTATCCGGTCAAAAGCGCAGGCATTTATCGATTCCCTCCCGGAAAAAGACCAGCGGATCGTTACAACTACCCTGGACCGTCTTGCAGGCAATCCCTTGCCGGGGAAAGGCGGAGATAAAGAGAGACTTGATCTCCCCGGGGGAATCATAACGTACCGGATCCACATTGGAAGGAGTTATACTGCATTCTATACGATTGATAAAGAAGCAAAACTGGTTCAAATTCATTTTGTGATGACGATTGAGCAGGCCCATAAGAAATACGGCCGGTAATGTTACCGGAATCTTCCCTTTTTACCCGGAACCGGTAGGCCGGAACGACCGGGAAAATTCATGGGCAGTCACGGGCCCATCAGGAAAATCAAAATGCCGACGATATTGACTGCCTGAAAGGTTCTCTATTCAGGGAGAAGGGATCTGTATCCCGAAAAATAATCCGGGCGTATTGATACTCACCCCAGCCGACGGTCACTCGTCATCATCGTGCCGGCCGCCTCCGGGCCCGTGGCGGTGGCGTCTGCCCTGCCCCGAACCGCGTCCCGGGTGGTCCATGTTGCCGTGCTCCCGGTCCCGTTCCATGATCGTGCCATCGGAGCTGTGCACTTCAATCCCATCGATAAGGACTGTTTTTTTCTCGCCCGATGCATCCTTGATGGACACGGAATCCCCGGGCCGGATCGTGATGTCTTTGAGTTTCTCCCGCTTCCCGTGCATCTGGAGATCCTCGACGAGCACATGGATCCCGGCCGATTTGTTGAGCACCATCTCCACCACACCCGAATGGACCATCTGGCGCATGCAGTTAGCCGGCAAAAACCGCATCCGGAACCCCACCACTGGTTCGTGCCGGACAACCTCCGCGATCCCCTCGAATCCTACCTCGTGATAGGCCCGGATATCGTACACATTCCCGCTCTTGCGTGCAACCCCCGGGCCCACCGTATGGCAGGTGAGGAT
>Ga0181520_10012917_pt1 | contig 10643 bp, 8 predicted proteins | sample PEATcosm2014_Bin_29_FD_132451 | JGI IMG/M metagenome (GOLD analysis project Ga0181520, IMG submission 132451) | Peatland microbial communities from MTU Mesocosm Facility, Houghton, MI, USA - PEATcosm2014_Bin02_30_metaG | ecosystem: Environmental > Terrestrial > Soil > Wetlands > Peat | place...
CCGCCCGCGCATGGAGATTGCCGAAGACGCTTTGGAGACCCTCGGTCGCTACCACTGGCCCGGCAACGTGCGCGAGCTCAAAAACGTGATCGAGCGCGTGCTCATCCTCAATCCCCGCGTGTTGCTCATTGAGCGCAATCATCTGCCGCCGCTCACGCACAAGACCGGCTCCCGCTCCACGGAGGAGTTCTCAAGCCTGCAACAGGCCCGCGATGCCTACGAGCGCGAATACATTCAGAAGAAGATTGAAGAGGCCCGCAACAACATCAGTCATGCGGCGGAACTGCTGGGCCTGGAGCGCAGCCATCTCTACCGCAAGATGAAGGCGCTGGGCATCGCGGTGCGCGAATAGCGCGAACGCCGAAGATGTAGCGCCGGTCTCCAGACCGGGGTCCCCAAGAAACGGTCTTTGTTTCTTGGGGTGGGAGACCCGCTGTATTGGCAGAGCTTGCCCTGAGCGAAGTCGAAGGGTCCACGCCGCCAGCGCGATGAGCACATGCTACGCTAATCCTCAAGCTGAGCCCCAGGCTTGAACCTCATTCCGCGAACCGGAGGTCCGGAGATCGAGACTGAATCTCCATCGATTCCCCACGAGCGCCCCTGGCTCTTCGGCCTGCTCATCGCGCCCGACGCGGTCATTTCGTTAGGTCTCGTAGGCGGTGCGCTTTCTTTTCTTCTCCGTAATGAGGGCGTCGACCCTTCCCGCGCTGCGAGCATCTGCGCGTTCATTGCGCTTCCGCACGCGATTTATTTTCTTTGGGGGCCAATCACCGATTTCTGGTTTCAGCGCCGCACCTGGATCATGATCACCGGCGCTGCGACGGCCGCTGCCATCGTTTACGCGTTCCATCTGCCGCGGCTTGGCTCATCGTTGGGCGTCGCGGCGCTGTTTCTGGCTGCGTGCCTCGCTGTTCTTGGCCCCGCTGCGTGCGGCGGCATCATGGCTACGTTGCATAGCGAGGTGAACCGGCGCCGCGCCAGCAGTGCTTACCAGGTGGGCTCGCTGGGCATTGGCGCCATTGCCGTTTTCGCCATTACATCGCTCTCCGGCCGGGTTTCGCTGCTCACTCTCGGTTTTCTCGTCGCGCTCATGATCGTGCTGCCGGCGCTGGCCGCGCTGGCCGTGCCGTCCGAGTTCATTGCCGGTGGTCACGCGCTTCGCGAAACTTTCGCGCTCATTTTCAGCGAGTGTAAAACCACCTTCTGGCGGTGGGAAGCCATTCCCTACGTGCTGATCATGGTCGGCCCCGGCGGATCGGGCGGGATGATTGGCCTGTTGCCGGAGTTGGCGCGCGACTATGGAGTGAGCGGGCAGCAAGTGGCGTGGATCAACGGCGTTGGCGGGGCCTTGCTGACGGCGGCGGGCGCGTTTGCCGCATCGCTCGTTCCGGTGCGCGTGCGCACGACCATTGGGTTCTCGATCGCGGCACTTGTGAACGCCGCCACGCTGGTCATTCTCGCTCTCGGCCGAATGAGCCCTGCGATCTACTTCACCGGGACGGTTCTCTATCTCTTCACCGTGGGGACTGCTTATGCCTTCGTCACCGCGGTGATTCTTGAATTTATCGGCAAATCGGGAAAGAGCGGCAGCGGCCGCTACTCCATCATCAATTCGCTGGCAAATGTTTCGGTGGCTTATATGATCTGGCTCGACGGGCGCGGCTACGCGCTCTGGGGTCCGCGAGGAATGCCTGGCATTGACGCCTCGGTGAGCGGCGCGGCCAGCTCTCTGCTGTTAGCGCATTTCGTCTTCAGCCGGCGCAGGAAAGAACGATTGCGTTAGCTCTCCGACCCAATGAATTCCGACGCACATCCGCTACTTGCCGACATCGCCGGCTTCGACAATCCTGGAAGTGCTCACAAACTTGTGAAACTGGCTGTAGAGGACGACATATTTGTAAGTGACTTTCCCATTTTCCTTCACGAAATCAACGCGCTTCTCAATGGGCACCCAATAGGAACGATCGGCGATCTGCACCTCTCCATATTCGATAACGGGAGCGAAGGTGAAGGTTCCGTTTCCCTGGCTAAATGGGCCGGTAAAGTCGCGTTCCTTTCTAGGGCCTAATTCAAGGCGCAAGATCCGGTATGTCTCGGCATCGATCCATGCGGTGGCATCGACCCTATACGCCGCAGCGCAGGTCGATTCCGCGAGCGACGCCTTCTTCCGCCGCATCGCGAGCACGATGGCGCTTCTTCCGCGCAACTGGTCCTGGCGAACGATTTCGAAGTCGAAGCAGCCCATGTTCGTCCCGCCGAAATACCCTGGAGCATCTTCAGCGAACCCGCCCCGAACGCCGAGAGGGAGTATATATCCCGAACCGTTCCGCGGCTTGCCGTCCTCGCTGGCGGAGATCACCTTCCTATGTTCGTTGTTCTTGCCTTTCGAGTCGCCATGTACGGCCTGAAATTCCGAAACAATGTGTTTTTCATGAATCACCTTGCCGTTTTCCAGGACCTGCATCGTCACATCTTCGTTGGCAACGAAGTCGGGAATGCTGCGCTGTTGTTCTTGAACATTCGCGGCTACGCGTGGCAACAACTGTGCAACTGGGTCTTCTGCCCAAGCCCGGGCCATTAACGCGGCAGCAAGCAGTACCCAAAACCAGAATCGATGCCTGCTTCTCCGGCTCCTTACGTCGATTGCGATTCGCTGCACAGCTTCCGCCTTTCCTGATGCAGCCAATACTATTCCCGCGGCTGTTTCAGGATCGGACCGATCGAATGAGGATTGTCGCCGGTGCGCGGATCCACGCGGAAATCCCACACCGACTCGTTGATGTCGGACGGGGAGATGATCTCGACCAGCGCGTACTCGCCAAAAGTGAGCTTCTGTTGCGGCGTCACGCGCAGCCAGCGCTTGCCGGGCATGGTCTCTACCTTGGTGGGGATGGTGTCCTCGTCCTGCGAGACAGTTCCAGTGGGTCCGACTTTAATGGCGCCCACGATGCGCACTGCCTGGCGCTCGTCCACGCGCACAATCACGAATCCAGACTGCGGCGAATGTGCGCCATGCTTGCCGTTCACGGCTTTGGCGGTGCTGGTGTCCACGGTGAAGGGATGCGTGAGCACCGGTTCCGTCCCCTCCTCGACGCCGAGCGAAAGATAGATGACCGGATCGTTGACATGGAGATGGACCCTGGCGTGTGTGCCTTGCAACTCAAGACTGGCTTTCTGCGTGGCCAGCGGATTGAGCACGGCGACGCCCTTGCGGTTCTTTGCGTTCATCGAAAGCTCGCTCGAGATCAATTCCACCAACTCCGGTGTGCCCTCAAAGGTGTCGAGGACGAACACGCCATCCTGATCGGGGAGCTCGAGGCCTTCGGCCACCTGCGGCATGCGCGCATTCTGCTCGTTGCGCTCCTGGGTTTCCTCTTTGTCGAGTTCCTCCGCCTCTTTCATCGCGGGCGAAGCATCCTCTTCAACCAGGTCGGCGTGTTCCTTCTCCCACTTGCGGGTGGCGTCCCAGTCCACGAGGTTCGCGGGCAGTTCCTCCCATTCGCCGCGCTCCTGCGAGAGGTAACGCACGCGGTCGCCGACGATCTGGTAATCGCGAACCAGCTGGTAGTTGCCGTCTTTCAGGATGAGGCGATGATTCCTTGCCATACCGGGAACGGTCGGCTTCAAGGGTATGGGCTTGGAATTCTGGCCCTGCGACTTCTGATTCTGCGGATTCTCGCCAGGCGAGTTCTGCGGCGGTGCAGCCTGGCTGCCGCCATTTTGCGCGAGCGCGGCCGCCCCCGCCAGCAGAAGTGCGGCGAGGCTCATCGCTCCCAAGCGGCGCATTTCCTTGAAGATCCCCATGGCAACACAGTTTAGACGCATCGGGCCCCGGTTGGCCGCTGGATCGGCTGAAAATCCGCGCTACAGGCAACCTCTCGGGGCACAAAGCGTCCAATTTTATGTACTCTTCTGTAGAATAGATGGGGAAGGGCAATCGTTTGCGGGGATTCAGGTCACAGGGTTTCGGGAAGCGCGGCGCCTGGCCCGGCTTTATGCCGGCCGTGGCGGTGCTTTGTCTGGTTCTGCTGGCCATGCTGGTCGTGGCCCAGGTTGCGCACACCCATCCCGACCAGAACGACGCGGATCACTGCCAATTGTGCATTGTCATGCACACGGTGGTGCCCGTAGCGGCCGCTGCGGCTGTGATTGTGATCGTGCAATTGGGAGCCTCCGCGCCCCAGGCCGATCCCGTCCTGATTGCCCGCCAGCGGCAAATCCGCCTCTTCATTCGTCCTCCTCCCGTCTCCTGGTAGAGCGTCTTTCCGTTTTCAGTTCGTCGCGCCGTTCGCCGTTGCTTGACCGCGGCGATGCTTTGGCGCATTCCCCAAAAAGGCTAAAGTCGAACGCAAAATCCGGATCGATGCTCTCTGAATGCACTGAGTATGCCGCGGCGGCACGTCCCGCGGTTGGCTTTTTCATTTGATTCAGCCATTTTCAGGAGACTTTCCCATGCTGTTTCACCGTGGCGCAAAGCTACAAATTCTTCCCCTTCTCGCCCTCGCCCTGATGGCGATTTCGGCGGCGGTTTCGGCGTCCGCGCAGAGCGGCGGCGCAGGGACCATTCGCGGCACTGTCACCGATCCTTCCGGCGCTGTGATTCCCGGCGCAACCGTGCATCTCACCAACAGCGTTTCCGGATTTGATCGCACCGAAACCACCGACGCCACCGGCCAGTTCAGCTTCTCCAACGTGCCTTTCAATCCGTACAAAATTGACATCACTGCCAATGGCTTTACCAAGCTGAGCCAGCCCCTTTTGATCCGCTCTTCAGTAGGAACCAGCCTGAAGCTCGTGCTGCAAGTGGCAGGCGCCAGCCAGACCGTGACCGTGGAATCCGGCGGCGACCTGATCGAGGACGATCCCACGTTCCACACCGACGTGGATCGCGACGAGTTCACCAAGGTGCCGCTGGAAAGCCAATCCTCAACGCTGAGCTCACTGGTGACGGAAACCACCCCCGGCGTCTCCGCAGACTCCAACGGCCTTTTTCACGGCCTGGGCGATCACGCCTCCAACTCGTTCTCCATCGACGGCCAGTCCATCACCGACCAGCAAAGCAAGGTTTTCTCCAACCAGATTCCCGCCGAATCGATTCAGTCCATCGAAGTGATCAGCGGTGCGCCGCCGGCCGAGTTTGGCGGCAAAACCAGCCTCGTGATCGTGGCCACCACACGCTCCGGGCAGGGAGTTACCAAGCCAACAGGCAACATCAACGCCTCCTATGGATCCTTTGGATCGGCGACCGGGGGCTTCGACTTATCCTATGGCGGCAAGAGTTGGGGCAACTTCATTGAGGTAGACGGGCTCGACACCGGACGCTTCCTCGATCCGCCGGAATTCACCGTCTTCCACGACAAGGGCAACGAGCAAAACGTCTTCGACCGCGTGGACTATAGCTTTACGCAGGCCGACTCCATGCATCTTGACCTGAATTACAGCCGCTCCTGGTTTCAGACGCCCAACTCATTCGACAACCTGAATGTGCAGAATGTGACTGCCGGCGGCGCCAGCGCACGCCCAACCTTCGGCAACGTGGGCAACACCGATCAGGGTTCGAAGATCAACACACTCAATATCTCGCCCACCTATACGCGCGTCATTAGCAACAACTCTGTTTTCAATCTGGGCGCATTCGTGCGCAAGGATTTCTATGACTATTTCCCCAGCGCCAATCCGCTAGCCGATCTGGGGCCAATCCAAACATCGTCCATTTCCCAGTACCGAACGCTGACTAATGCCGGCGTGCATTCCGACTATTCCTATGCGAAAGGCGCGCACAACATCAAGGCCGGCGTCCAATACGGCCAGACATTCCTGCGCGAGCACGACTCCCTCGGCATTGTGGGGAGCACGTACAACGCGCCTTGCACGGATGCGAGCGGCAATCCCTTGCCGGGATACTCGAGTCCTTTGCAATGTAATGGCGTCACGTCCTTCCCCAACGCCAATTACCTCAAGGTTCTTGCTCCGTTCGATCTCACTCGGGGCGGCAGCAAGTACGTCTCGTTTGGCCATGCGGATGTGAAGGAACTGGCCCTCTACATCGAAGATCAGATCAAAGCGGGGAATTGGAACTTCAACGTGGGTTTGCGCGGCGACATGTACAACGGCCTCACCGCGTCCAGCCAGGTGGAACCGCGCGTCGGCGTTGCCTACAACATCAAACGCACCAGCACGGTTCCCAGCATCTCCTACGCTCGCACCCTGGAAACGCCTTTCAACGAGAACCTGGTACTCTCCAGCATCGGATGCGACAACCCGGTCCTGGCGCCACTTCTCGCGTGCACTGCGGGCGTTGAAGGCCGGCTGCAACCCGGCTTCCGCAATGAATTCCACGCCAGCCTGCAGCAGGCCCTGGGAAAACACGCCGTGGTCAGCGGCGAATACATCTGGAAGTACACGCACAACGCTTTCGACTTCAGCGTGCTGGGCAATACGCCCATCACTTTCCCCATCGACTGGCACAACTCCAAGATTCCGGGCTACGCCCTCCGCGCGGACTTCCCTGATTTGCGCGGCTTCAGCGCCTATTTCGTCGCGTCATCGGTGGCGGCGCGTTTCTTCCCGCCGCAAGTGGCCGGCGCCGGGGCCACCGTAGGCCAAGCCGGCCTGCCCTTCCGCATCGATCACGACGAGAAATTCAACCAGACCAGCCACGTGCAATACACGCTGGCGCACGACGGCTGGTGGAACGGATTGTGGGGCGGCTTCAACTGGCGCTACGACTCTGGCCTCGTCGCCGGCAACGCGCCCTGCTATGGCATTTCGGATCCCAATAGCCCATGCCTGGCGTCTTCAACCACGCTCGGCGGTCAGCCGGCCATCAGCATGGTGAATGCCTTTGGCGCACCTCTCACCGCCGACCAGGAATTCGAAGCGGGATTCATGTGCAATGGCGTCGCGGCTACCCCCACGAATCCGTTGCCCGCGGCCTGCCTGGCCTCGAAGTTCTCCTCCAGCCTCATCAACATTCCTGCTCCCAACACCGGCGACAATGACAGGAACCCGCAGCGCATTGCGCCGCGCAACCTCTTCGATGCTTCCCTTGGCAAGAACAACATCTTCCACCGGGAGCATTACAAGACGGATCTCGACCTGACAGCCATCAACGTGACCAACAAGTACGCGCTCTACAACTTCCTCTCGACGTTCAGCGGCACGCACTACGTGACGCCAAGGGCGCTGACGGCGAAGATTACGCTGAACTTCTAGTCCGAATCAGCGCAGCCATGATTGAGGGCGCACATTGCGCCCTCGATCTGTTTTCGGGATTCTGTAAAATCTCACAGTGGAGGCGTTCCGGTCGAGATGACCCCCAGTTCCAGAAATGCTCTTCTCTTATCCAGTCTGCTTCTTACCGGGCAGGCCTTTGCGCAATCGGCAGAAAAAGAGCCGGCCGCGATTTTGGAACTGGGCGCAGCAGCGAGCCGCAGCCTGAACGATGGCGGATCGTCAGGAGGGCCTTCGTTTGCCGTTGAGGTCACTCCGATCAAAGAATGGCTCGAAATCGAAGCCGGTGTCACTCCGCTCTTCAGCACGCAGGAGACGGAGTGGGACACTGATTTACTTTTCAAAAAGCCCTGGACTCTCTCACGCAAGGTAGAGTTCATGGCCGGCATCGGTCCGGAGTGGGTGCACACAAGGCATACCGGAGCGGGCGTGAATGCATTGGCCGGGGAAGCGGCATTGGACTTCATGTTCTGGCCGGCACGAAGACACAAGTTCGGCTGGTATCTCGAACCCGCCTATGATCACGGCTTCGTGCACGCGCACGACCAGTCATTGGGAGTAACTGGCGGGCTTCTGATCGCGTTCCCCTGAAGGCGTGGGAACGCCTCCGATCCGACTACGACACGCCGTCTACCGCCTTCAAATACGCTTGATAAATCTCATCCCCAAAACACGCAAAAATCACTTTCTGCACCGCGTCGCTCGAGACCAGTTCCGCCACGGTCTCGGCGACGGCGATCTTCACCGCCCGATCGACAGGGAAGCGGTAGACGCCGCAACTGATGGCGGGAAATGCCAGCGACCGAATCCCCTTCTCGCGGGCAATCCCAAAGACCGAGCGATAACAATTCGCCAGCAGTTCCGGCTCGCCGCGCTCGCCGCCGGTCCACACCGGGCCCACGGTGTGAATCACGTGCTTCGCGGGCAGGCGATAGCCTTTGGTCAGCCGCGCTTCGCCGGTGGGGCAGCCGCCGATCTGGTAGCACTCGTCGAACAGTTCCGGCCCGGCCGTGCGATGGATCGCCCCATCCACGCCGCCGCCGCCCAGTAGCGCCGTGTTGGCCGCGTTCACAATGGCATCTACGGCCAGGGTGGTGATGTCCACCTTCAGAACCTCAATCTTGCTCGTCACGGCAGCCTCGCTCCCGAAGAAATCCTAGCTCCCCAGCCGCCGCGCCGTCACCACCGGGCGCAAGGCGCTCATTTTAGTACCGTTATATGAAGTCGCGCCTCACTCGCCGCAGATCGCAGCAATTTTCCTCTTTCGCCGCACCCGCATCTCTGCCATACTTGAATGTGCCCACCAGGTACGGCCAATCCCAACAACTAAATAGTGAGGTTGCATCGATGTCGGCAAAGTACGTCTTTGTGACGGGCGGAGTTGTGTCCAGTCTCGGCAAGGGTCTCGCAGCGGCTTCCATCGGCTGCCTGCTTGAAAGCCGCGGCCTGCGCGTGAACCTGATGAAGTTCGACCCTTACCTCAACGTCGATCCCGGCACCATGTCGCCCTTCCAGCACGGCGAGGTGTTTGTGACCGACGATGGCGCGGAAACCGACCTCGACCTGGGCCACTACGAGCGCTTCACGCACGCGCCGCTTTCGCGCGACAACAATTACACCACCGGCCGCATCTACGAGCAAATCATTTTGAAGGAGCGCCGCGGCGACTACCTGGGCAAAACCGTCCAGGTGATTCCCCACGTGACCAACGAGATCAAGAACGCCATGCGCAAGGTGGCCGCGAACGGCGCAGACGTGACGATCGTCGAGATCGGCGGCACGGTGGGCGACATCGAGTCGCTGCCATTTCTCGAGGCCATCCGCCAGATGCGCCAGGAGCTGGGACGCGAAAGCACGGTGTTCGTGCACGTAACTCTGGTTCCCTGGATCGCCGCGGCCCAGGAGTTGAAGACCAAGCCCACCCAGCACTCCGTGAAAGAATTGCTCTCCATCGGCATCCAGGCCGATGTGCTGCTGTGCCGCTCGGAGCGCCCGCTCGGCCGCGAGATCAAACAGAAAATCGCTGCCTTCTGCAACGTGGAAGAGAAGGCCGTGATCGGCGCGAAGACCGTGCCCTCCATCTACGAGGTGCCGCTGAATTTTGCGCACGAGGGCGTAGACGAGTTGATCCTCAAGTACCTGCACAAAGACGCGCCCGAAGCCGATTTGAGCCGGTGGCGCGATCTGGTGGAGCGTTGCTACCACCCCAAAGATGAAGTCTCGATCGCCATTGTGGGCAAGTATGTGGAGTACGAGGACAGCTACAAGTCGCTCAAAGAAGCGCTGACGCACGGCGCGGTGGCGCAGAATCTCAAGCTCAAAGTCACCTGGGTCGAAGCCGGAGGCCTCGAGTCGACGGGCCCCGAAGACCGCAGCTACGAGGCGCAACTGGAGGGGTACGACGGCATCCTGGTTCCCGGCGGATTCGGCAAGCGCGGCATTGAAGGCATGCTGAACGCCATCCGTTACGCACGCGAGAATAACGTGCCCTACTTTGGAATTTGTTTAGGCATGCAAACCGCGTGCATCGAGTTTGCGCGCAACGTATGCGGCCTGAAGGACGCGAATTCAAGCGAGTTCGATCCCGCCACCGAGCATCGCATCATCTACAAGCTGCGCGAACTGCTGGGCGTGGAAGAGATGGGCGGGACGATGCGGTTGGGCGCCTGGGCGTGCGTGTTGCAGGAGGATTCGCTGGCCAGCCGCGCCTACGGCGGCCAAAAAGAGATCAGCGAGCGCCACCGTCATCGCTACGAATTCAACCGCGAGTACGAGGCGCTGCTCACCGGTGCGGGCTTGCGCATCTCCGGCGCGACGCCCGACCAGACGTATGTCGAAATCGTGGAGATTCCCGGCCATCCATATTTTCTCGGTTGCCAGTTCCATCCCGAGTTCAAGTCGAAGCCCCTGGAGCCGCACCCGCTGTTCCACGCGTTCATTGAGGCGAGCTACAAGAACCGAGTGAAGCGGGTCGGAGCTGCGACGCAGGAGACCGCCACGCTTGCCAGCGCACTGTCATCCTGAGCGAATCCCGGCGTGCCTGGACGAGTCGAAGGACCTGCGGTTGGGTCTCACTTCAGCCGTTGTGATTGCTACTGAAGCAGCACCGCCCCTTTCACCTTTGCCGCCAGCGCGCGGTCGAATGTAACCAGTTGAACCCCTGCCGTCTCCGCGAACGCCGCAAGATACGCGTCCATCCATTCCTTCGGCGAAGAAGCATCTGCCATGGTTCGTTGCTCGAAGACTTGACTCACGGCCGCCGGCTCATTCTCGAGGCTGGCTTTCCCGTCTGAAATCCACTGCCGGTAGAGCGTCCAGCACTGGCGCTGTGTGAGCACTTCATCGCCCATCACCGCGTCGGTTGTCAGGAGACGAAAGAAGCCCATCTGCGTCTGGCGACAAAAAACCAG
>Ga0181520_10012918_pt1 | contig 10642 bp, 8 predicted proteins | sample PEATcosm2014_Bin_29_FD_132451 | JGI IMG/M metagenome (GOLD analysis project Ga0181520, IMG submission 132451) | Peatland microbial communities from MTU Mesocosm Facility, Houghton, MI, USA - PEATcosm2014_Bin02_30_metaG | ecosystem: Environmental > Terrestrial > Soil > Wetlands > Peat | place...
TCAGGTGAGCAGGCGAGCAGGTGAAGAAACCCTCACCCCGACCCTCCTGAAAAGAGCAGTAGATCAGGTGAGCAGGCGAGCAGGTGAAGAAACCCTCACCCCGACCCTCCTGAAAAGAGCAGCAGATCAGGTGAGCAGGTGAGCAGGTGAGAAAAGAACCCTCACCCCGGCCCTCTCCCTGGGTACAGGGCGAGGGGGAATGGGGGGTACATGGCGAGGGGGAATGGGGGGCACATGGCGAGGGGATTAAGAGGTGGGCTGGCGAGGCGGGCGGGGATCAGTGGGTCTGGCGCAATCGCGTTGCCGCGCTGATGCCGGCCAGGGCGGCCAGGAGGATCAAACCGGACCAGACGGCCGAGGGAAGGGGAACGAGTGTCGTCGTGGGGCTGGGGCCGGAGGCTATCGCGCCGGCCGATTCGCTGATGAACGCTTCGCCGTCGGCGGGGCCCAGGCCGGCGGAGTTGCCGGCGTAATTCAGCAACGGGGTGAGTGCGGCGGTGTCGAGGTTGGTGGTGTAGATGGCGGTGCCGGCGATGGCGTAAAGCACGCCGTTGTCGTCGCTGGCCAGGCCGTAGACATCGGGGATTCCGAACGAGCCGACTTCCGTGGCCGAAAAAGTCGGGCTGAGCGTGATCTTGATGAGGTCGTCGACGGCGGAGTTTTTCGGATCGACGGCCGATTCGTAGAGCGTGCCGTTGACGAAGGCCAGGTCGCCGGCGGCGGCGAAGCCGGTGGTGCCGACGACGGTATCGGCGCCGGTGGCGGAGTTGATGGTGTAGAGTTTGGGGCTGTTAAGGCCGGCGGCATAGAGCGAGCCGCCCGGGCCGCCGACCAGGGAATTGAATTGGACGGCGTCGCCGGAATTGCCGACGATGCTGGCGATGCCGGTGGTGGTGCTGACGCTGTAGAGATTGGAATAGAGATCGACGCCCCAGAGCTTGCCGTTGCTGTCGAAGGCGATGTCGCCAAGGTTGGTCTGCAGGCCGCCGATGACTGACACCGCGCCGGTGCCGATATCGACGGTGCCGAGCTGGGAGTACGAATCATCAACCCACAAGACCGGCGCGGCCGCGCACACGCCGCCGGTCGCCAAAATGCACAACGCCGCCACGGCCCAAAGACCGATGTGATTCTTTTGCATTTTGCATCTCCTCCATGAGTTTGAGCGCGCCGGTTTGCTTGGCGCTGATTTGTTCCCAACTCAATGGCCGCGAGTCTAAGAAGCCACTTCGCGTTTGTCGAGCAAATCCGCCGGCCGACAAACAAATTATTTGCCCGCACGGTTCGCCCGCTCTAACCTATCGCCGGAGGATAAAGCCGTGGCGCCAACAATGCTCCAATCTGGCCGTCTATGGATTGAATTTTCCGTCCGCCCCGCCCGCCTCCTTTGTTGCGCGATGCTCTGGCTGCTGATCGCCGTGCAATACGGGTGCGTTGCTGCCCAACCGGCCCAGCCTCCGGCATCACCGCCGCCGCCCGGCGTTGCCAGCCTCTTTCCAGCGCGTGAGGCAAGGCAAATCTGTCCCGATACGCCACTGCACATGACACTGGCTTCGGCCGTGTCGCTCGGCAAAGCCGGCAAGATTCAGATCATCGACGCCGCCACCAACATGCCCGCCGCCACCATTGATGTGTCGGCGCGCACCGCTCATCAGACCATCGGCGGACTGACGGGCTTTCAATATTATCCGATCATCATCACCGGCCGGCAGGTCGATATTTATCCACCCGACAGTTCGCTTGGTTACAACAAGACGTATTACGTGACGATCGACCCGCAGAGCATTCGTGACGCGGACGCGGCATTCGCGGGATTCACCAAGCCGACCGATTGGCAATTCACCACGCGCAGCGCGCCGCCGGTCAAAGGACGGACAGAGCTCCATGTCGCCGCCGACGGCAGCGGCGATTTCTGCACCGTACAGGGCGCGGTGGATTTCATCCCGGCCGGAAGTGCGGCGCCGGTGACGATCTTCATTGCCAGGGGGACATACACCGGCATCGTCTACTTCGCGCGCAAGAACGCCATCACATTCATGGGCGAGGATCGCGCCGGGACGGTGATTGCCTACGCCAACAACAACACATTCAACCCGGCCGGCGGTCCGTATCATCGCGGCCTGTTCGAGGCCGATCGTTGCAGCGACATCACGATTGCCCATCTGACCATGCACAACACGACGCCGCAGGGCGGCTCGCAGGCGGAGGCGATCATTCTCAACGGAACGGCCGCCAGCCGGGCGATTATCACCGATGTCGATCTGAACAGTTTCCAGGACACGCTGCAGATCAACGGGCAGGCGTATATCAGTCATACGCACATCGTCGGCGACGTGGATTTCATGTGGGGAACCGGGCCGTGCTTTTTTGAGGACTGCACCTGCACGTCGGTTCGCCCCAACGCCTATTACACACAGATCCGCAACACGCAGGCGAATCACGGGTATGTGTTCGATCATTGCCGCTTCGATGGAACCAGCGGGGTGAGCGGGATGTTCCTGTCGCGCATCGATCCGGCGAGATTTCCGTACAGCGAGGTCGTGCTGCTGGATTGCGTGCTGGCCGGCAGCGTCGGCCCGGCCGGTTGGCGGCTGGATCCACCGACTCCGGCCCGAGGCGGCGGGCCGCCGCCGACAGTTCCCACGCAAGCGCCCAACGTGCATTTCTGGGAATTCAACAGCCGCGATGCCGACGGCAACCCGGTTGACGCCAGCAAGCGCCTGAAGGTCTCGCGGCAACTGAACGCGGACGCTGACGCGGCCGCGATCGCCAGCTATCGCGATCCCGCGTATGTCCTTGGCAACGATTGGACGCCGAAGGTAACGCCGATCGCCTGGAAGAATGCCGGCAGTTCGGCGCCATGACCTGGCCGGCTCGATCGCTCGGAGGAAATGACAATGATGCGGCACAGCTTGTCGATGCGATTCATATTCGCGTTCGTGGCGGTCGTATTCCTCGCTTCATTTGCTGCCGCCGCCGATTCGCCGCCGGTTGTCGTGACGTCGCCCGCGAGCCAATCCGCATTGCGCGGCACTGATCCGTATTTCTTCGTTCAGGCAAACGGGACCGCTCCGCTGGCTTATGCCTGGACGCACGATGGCAAGCCGATCGCCGGGGCGACGGCCGCGACGCTGCGGCTCAATGCGGTCAACGCCGGCGATGGCGGGGATTACTCCGTCACCGTGTCCAATGCGGGCGGGTCGGTGACGTGCGATCCGGCTCGATTGACGATTGTCGCGCCGGCGTCGATGTCGCCGCCGGTGCTACCGTCGATTCCGCACACCGTGTTCGACGTTGCCGATCTGGGCGTCAAGGGGGATGGCGTGACGGACAACACCACGGCCGTCGCGCGGGCGATCCGGTCGGCATCGGACGCCGGCGGCGGGATCGTGGAATTCCCGCCGTCGTCGCAGGCCTATCTGTGCGGGCCGATCAATCTGGCCGGAAAGATCGACCTTCAGATCGATCGCGGCGCGACGCTGCGGATGTTGCCGTATGACGCAAAGGGTCAGGCCGCTGCGGCCTATCCGCTGACAGGCGCCACGTATGCCGACTTCATCCGCGCCAGCAACCTGCATGACGTCGCCATCACCGGCGGCGGAACGATCGACGGGCAGGGCGCGGACTGGTGGGCGGCATTCCGCGCCAACGCGAACATGCCGCATCGGCCATTTCTGATCCGCATGTCCAATTGCAGCAATGTCCTTGTCAGCGGCGTCACGCTGACCAATTCGCCGATGTTTCATCTGGCGCCCGGCGCCACCGACAACCTGACCATCTTCGGCATCACCATCAAGGCCGCGGCGACCGGGCCGAATACCGATGGCATCGACCCATCCGGCCAGCATCAGCTCATTCAGGACTGCAACGTCTCGGTCGGCGATGACAACGTCGCCGTCAAGGCCGGCGGCGCGTTCTGTTCCGAACTGATGATCGCCGATTGCACTTTCGGAACCGGCCACGGCGTTTCAATCGGCGGGCAGACCAACCGCGGCCTGGACGGCATGACCGTCCGCAATTGCACATTTAACGGCACAACCAGCGGCCTGCGATTGAAGGCCGACCCAACGCAGGGCGGGCCGGTCAAGAACGTGCGTTTTGAGAAACTGACAATGACGGGCGTTCAATATCCGATCGTGTTTTACAGCTATTACAAGAACGTCGGCTCGCCGGGCTCGATTGCGGGAAGCACACAAACGACCATTGATAAGGTCAAGCTCTGGAACGCACAGCCGCCCAATTCCCTGACCAGCCGCACGCTGCCGTCATGGAAGGATATTACGATCGACGGTTTGACGGCGACCGGATCGACCGGCCACAGCATCATCTGGGGCCTGCCGCTGGCGGATGGGCTGATCGCCAATGTGACCATGCACGACGTGCGCATCACCGGCGGGCCGGCATTTGAAATCTACGATGCGGCCAATGTTCAGCTCACCGGAAAGTCCGACATCGGAACGCCGATCACATGCAACAGTCTGGTCATCACATCGCAGCCGTCGGACCAAACTGCCGCGCCGGGCGGCACGGCGAGTTTCACAGTCGGCGCTGTCGGCGGAAGCGGCTCGGTGGGAGCCGATCTGAATTATCAATGGAGTTGCAACGGCAAGCCGCTTGCCGATGGCGCCACCGCGGATGGATCGGTCATCTCCGGGGCAAAAACCGCAACTTTGAAACTGAGCAGGCTCCAGCCCGGCAGCGCCGGCAATTATTCCGCAACAGTCTCCACGGCGCTGGACACATACAACACGACGAAAAATGCCCTGGAACCCGCCAAAACCCAATGCGCGGCAACCAGTTCCGCCGCCACGCTGACCATCTCCGCCGGCGGCCAATAACGGCGCGGCCGTCAATCAAGGATCCCCTGGGAAACCAGCAGCGCCTCCTGCTGCGGGGTCAGCACGCCGGCCAAGTCCTTGCGCGCCTTGGTAAGGGCTTCCTGCGCTTTCAGCCGGGCCGTGCGATAGGCATCCAGACGATCGACGATCTGGTCGGGAAACGAATTCTGATCGTAGGCCGATTCCGCAAGAAGTTTTTGGGGCTCGGCCAGGGGATCGATGGCGGCTGGCGCCGGCGGTACGGCCGCAGCGCCGGGCGCGGCGTTGTTCTTGTTCTTGACCGTGATGGGACCGTTGCCCTCGGCGATGCTTTGCAGATTTTGCACTTTTTGGATCATTGGCGCGATAACGGCCCATTCCGCCTCGGAGCAATGCATGAACGGCTTGAGCTGATCAATGCTCAACTGCGTGGACATACCGGAAGCGGTCACCTGCGTCGCCGTGCCATCGGGGCCCAAAGCGGCCTTGATCTTCATACCGGGCACGACGACATCACGGAAGGTCGTCGCCGCCGCAACCGCTTTCTTCCCGCCGTAGGTGGTGTCCGCGTTTGTGACCACCGTCGAAGCAACGCCCGAATTGTCCACGATAGAGAAGGAATTGGCATTGATCACGGCCAGCACAATTCCGCTGGCGGAGGAAGTCGCCTTTGGCGGTTTGGGCGGCTTGGCCGCATTGGCCGTTCCGGTGGCATCGGGTGCAACCTGCGCCATCGCGCTGGCGGCCATGATGGCGACCAAGCAGAGCGCCATCCATCCGAGATTTGCGGTTTGTCGCGACGTGTTGTGGTTCATGGTATCTCCTGGCACCTTCCGGTCCGGCGGATTCCTGCGCCACGGCGGCGCGTCTCGCTCGGACATCTTAGCACAATCATCATAAGCTCCAAACATGATGTAAACATGAGGAACCGCCGGAATTCCGCGGAACATCGCACATTCCGCCAAGCCCGGCGAGATCGTCCTTTGGCGAGTGCGGCCGGGTCGCGACTCAAAACAAATTGTTGCCACCTCGCATCGTCCGTGCCCTTGGTGGCATTGCACGATATAATTGTCCCGCCTGCGGGTTTCGGAAGGGAATCCGGCCATTATAAGACTTTTCACGCATGGGTGCAGACATGAACACATCGCTTTCCCCTGAGTTGCTGCGGCAGATGGATGCGTATTGGCGGGCGGCCAATTATCTTTCGGTCGGGCAGATTTACCTCTATGACAATCCGCTGCTGAAGCGGCCGCTGACGCTTGCGGATGTGAAGCACATGCTGCTGGGACACTGGGGCACGACCCCGGGACAGAACTTCATCTACGCTCATCTCAACCGGATCATCAAGAAATACGATCTGGACATGATTTACGTCTCCGGCCCCGGCCACGGCGGGCCGGCCGTGGTGGCCAATACGTATCTCGAGGGGACATACAGCGAGATCTATCCCAACATCAGCCAGGATGAGGCCGGGCTGCGCAAGCTCTTTATTCAGTTCTCGTTTCCGGGCGGCATTCCCAGCCACGCATCGCCGGAGACACCCGGTTCGATCCATGAAGGCGGCGAGTTGGGCTATTCGCTCAGCCATTCGTTCGGGGCGGTCTTCGACAATCCCGATCTCATCGTTGCCTGCGTCGTTGGCGACGGCGAAGCGGAAACCGGGCCGCTGGCCACCGCGTGGCATTCCAACAAGTTTCTCAATCCGGCCACCGACGGCGTGGTGCTGCCGATTCTGCATTTGAACGGCTACAAGATTTCCAACCCGACGATCTTAGCCCGAATCGAGCGCGAAGAACTGGAGCAGTTACTGCGGGGGTACGGATGGACTCCTTACTTCGTCGAGGGTCATGAGCCTGAGCCGATGCATCAGGCAATGGCGGCGGCGCTCGATACGGCCGTGGAACAGATCAGGAAAATCCATCAGGACGCGCGAGAACATGGCAACCTCACCCGGCCGCGCTGGCCGATGATCGTCCTCAATTCACCCAAGGGCTGGACCGGTCCAAAGGTGATCGATGGCCTTCAGATCGAAGGCACGTTCCGCTCGCATCAGGTGCCGCTGTCCGACCCGGCCGTCCATCCGGAACACCTCAAGCTGCTGGAAGACTGGCTGCGGAGCTATAGGCCGGAGGAACTCTTCGATGAAACCGGCCGGCTCAAGCCTGAGCTGGCCGAGCTTGCGCCCAAGGGCGAGCGGCGCATGGGATCGAACCCGCACGCCAACGGCGGCATTCTGCTGCGCGATCTTCGTATGCCGGATTTCCGCGAGTACGCCCAAAGCGTGCCGGCGCCGGGATCGCCCGGCATCGGCGATACGCATGTTCTGGGACCGTTCCTGCGCGACGTGACGAAGCTGAACGCCCAGCAGCGGAATTTCCGCGTCTTCGGGCCGGATGAATCGCTCTCCAACGGGCTGGAAGCTCTCTTCAAAGTGACCAGCCGCCAATGGGACGCCGGGGTTGTGCCCAACGACGAATTTCTGGCGCCGGCGGGGCGCGTGATGGAAATGCTCAGCGAGCACCAATGCGAGGGCTGGCTCGAAGGCTACCTGCTTACCGGCCGGCATGGACTGTTCAATTGCTACGAGGCGTTCATCCACATCATCGACTCGATGTTCAACCAGCACGCCAAGTGGCTGAAGGTGACATCGCACCTGCCGTGGCGGCGGAAGATATCCTCGCTGAATTACCTGTTGGCATCACACGTGTGGCGGCAGGATCACAACGGCTTCACGCATCAGGATCCCGGCTTCATCGACCATGTCGTGAACAAGAAGGCCGAGGTGGTGCGCGTGTATCTTCCGCCGGATGCCAATTGCCTTTTGTCCGTGATGGACCACTGCCTGCGCAGCCGCCATTACGTCAATGTCGTGATCGCCGGCAAGCACCCGTCCCCGCAGTGGCTGACGATGGAAGCCGCCGTCCGGCATTGCACCAAGGGCATCGGCATCTGGCCATGGGCCAGCAACGATCAGGATTCCGCGCCCGACGTGGTGATGGCCTGCTGTGGGGATGTGCCCACGCTGGAAACGCTCGCGGCCGTGTCGATCCTGCGCCAGCATCTGCCGAGTTTGAAAATCCGCGTGGTCAATGTCGTCGATTTGATGAAATTGCAGCCGCAATCCGAGCACCCGCACGGCCTGAGCGACGTGGATTTCGACGAGCTTTTCACCAGGGACAAACCGGTCATCTTCGCGTTCCATGCCTACCCGTGGCTGATCCATCGGCTGACCTACCGGCGAACCAACCACGACAACATCCACGTTCGCGGCTACAAGGAAGAGGGCACCATCACTACGCCGTTCGACATGACCGTGCTGAACGAACTGGACCGCTTCCATCTCGTCATGGACACGATCGATCGCGTGCCGAAAACCGGCGACAAGGGCGTCTATCTGAAACAACAGCTTGAAGACAAGCTGATCGAGCACCGGGAGTACATCTGCCGAAACGGCCAGGACATGCCGGAGATACGGGATTGGCGATGGGGCGCAACGCAGAACGCTGCCGAGGAAAGGCATCCGCCTCGCGGTTCGCGACGTGCAGAATCCACTTGATGGCAAGCACATAACTACTTGTTCGTAACCGCGGCAAAGATGCAAATGAAAAAAACGTGTGCGGAGAAAACTCGGTTCTACCTCTGGGGCGCGTTTTGCCTGTTGTTTACCATCTTCACTCTGCAAAGCACACTGCATGCCAAGACATTCCAGGGACCATCGGGCGGCGCCTATTCGCCAACGTTTTGGGATCGCGCATTTATTGTCGTACCTGAATTCATGGTAGACGCCTGGTTCTTGTTTTCAGCGATCCGTGATGTCGTTCGGTGGCTCAGGAGGGGTGTGAGGCATGGCCCATGAATGTTCTGACCCTCAACGCCGGCAGTTCTTCGTTCAAGTTCAAATTGCTGCGCATGGCGGGCGACGAATCGGTGCTGGCGCAGGGGCAAGTCGATCAATGGGGCGCGCCCAAAGCGGTACTACAGCTTGAGTGTCGATTCCATTTCGTCGAGAAACGCGACCGCATCGCACACGCGGGTTGACGGGGCCCGTTGGCGAAATCGCTTGGCCGAGTCTGCGTGTCCCAATGGTAATGCGAGGAGATCCTTGTCGCCGGACACGATGTGCGTGGCGCTTCCCGCGATCGCAAGTTCGATGAACTTTACTTTCTCTTTGCATTTCGCCGATGGTGACGGGTTCGCGCCGCATCGATCAGCTTATCCAGTTCCGCTTCGTCGACCTGGCGTCCCGGCCCCATGAGTTCGGCAAGCGTCGTCGTCCTGGCCTTGCGGTCCAGCGCGAGGTCTTCCTGAACCAGTTCGCGCAGGTAGCGCTCCGGCGTCATTCCCAGTCGCCTGGCTTTGCCTGCCAATTCGAGCATAGCCCGTGGACCCAGACCTTTGAGCCGAAGTGTCGCCGCTGTTGATGCCATGGAAACGTTCCTTTCGGACATCGCCATTCCGATGGACTGAATTCTACCATGCGGGCGGTGAATCGGCGAATGCGATCATCGGATCATCGGAAATGCGCGCCCGCGCAAGGCAAGATTCACTGCCGGTTGTAGTAGAATGGGGGTTCGGTATGGTTGAGTATCGTGGTCCGCGGTGCGGACCGTACAGGGTGCGATTGCGCGATGGTGTGTAGACTATGAACGTCCTGACCCTCAATGCCGGCAGTTCTTCGCTCAAGTTCAAGTTGCTGCGCATGGCGGGCGATGAATCGGTGTTGGCTCAGGGGCAAGTCGATCAATGGGGCACGCCCAAGGCGGCGATGCGGCTGGAAGTAACCGGGCGGGCGGCGGAGACGACGTCGGTGGCGGCCGAGTCGGTGGGGCATGCGGTGGAGCATGCGATCGGGGCTTGCCGGCCGATGGGGATTGATGCGGTGGGACATCGCATCGTGCATGGGGGAAGCCGGTTTGAGGCGCCGGCGCGGATCAGCGATGAGGTGATCGCCGCCATCCGCGAGGTGACGGAATTGGCCCCGCTCCAGAACGGGCCGGGACTGGTGTGTATCGAAACACAACGGCGGCTGCTGCCGGATGTGCCGGCCTTTGCGGTGTTCGATACGGCGTTTCATCGCACGATTCCGGATGTGGCGGCGACGTATGCGATTCCGCTCGAGGTGGCGCAGAAGCACGAAATACGGCGCTATGGATTTCACGGCACCTCGCATCGGTATGTATCGCAAACGCTCCTGGCCAAAATGGGCCGAGCGGCGGCCGGGACGCGGTTGATTACCTGTCACCTGGGCAACGGGGCCAGCGTGTGCGCGATCCGGGACGGGGCCAGCATCGACACCAGCATGGGCATGACACCGCTGGAGGGATTGGTGATGGGCACGCGCTGCGGGGATATCGATCCGGGGTTGCTGATGTATTTGATGAGGACCGAACGCATCAGCGTGCGGGAGTTGGACGACCTGCTGAACCGGCACAGCGGATTGCTCGGGCTGTCGGGAAAATCGAGCGATGTGCGCGAACTTCAGGCCTTGGCCGGTGGCGACGCGCGCGCGGAACTGGCTCTGGAGATTTTCGCGTATCGCGTGCGGAAATACATCGGCGCGTACGCGGCCATTCTGGGCGGTCTGGACGCCATCGCGTTCTCCGGCGGGATCGGCGAACACTCATCGGACATGCGCCAGCGCATCTGCCGCGGACTGGAATTCCTGGGCGCGGAACTGGACTCATCAGCCAACGCCGCCGCCAGCGGAAAAGCGTGCTGCAAGATCGGGACCGACAAATCGCGCGTGCAAATTTGGGTGATTCCAACGGACGAGGAATTGCAGATCGGGCGCGATGTAAGGGAATTGTTGCAGAAGCCAAATTGAA
>Ga0181520_10012919_pt1 | contig 10642 bp, 13 predicted proteins | sample PEATcosm2014_Bin_29_FD_132451 | JGI IMG/M metagenome (GOLD analysis project Ga0181520, IMG submission 132451) | Peatland microbial communities from MTU Mesocosm Facility, Houghton, MI, USA - PEATcosm2014_Bin02_30_metaG | ecosystem: Environmental > Terrestrial > Soil > Wetlands > Peat | place...
AATTGAATTTCGCACAATCCAAAAAAGAGGAAGATGCCGCGAATCTTGTTTATAACAAAGACCCTCTTGCGGCCAGAATCTCATTCATGGAAGCGATGCTGCCCGACTGGATGAGAGATGAAAAGGCGACTTACAGCTACGGGATTATCAATTTCAGCAATTCATCGAAGATTTGGGGAATACCGCAAGGCGGAGACATAATCCGATCTTATACTCCTTCGGTAGTATTTCTGGATGAAGCGGCGTTCCAACCCGAAGCGGAAAAGTCCTATTCGGCAGCAAAAGCAGCGGCAAGAAAAATCATAGCCATATCCAGCGCGGAACTTAGCTGGTTTGGCTTGACCTGCGGCTTGCAAAAAACGAATCGCGCCACTCAAGATAAATTAGAAGATGCAGCCGCAAGTTGAAGTGCCTGAAGGCGTAACGTATTGGAAGACCGTTGATGGAATAAATGTGCTCCGAGTGCATTATTCCGCAGATCCGGATACTCGCGTAGAAGGCTGGCTTGAGAAGAAACTGGAAGGCTATCCCGGCGGTAAAGAAGGTGCTGCCTGGCGAAAGGAAATGGAAATAGACTTCTCCGTCTTCGGCGGGAAGAAAGTCTATCCTGAATTCTCTCGAAAGTTTCACGTAGCAAACAGTTCTCTTTTGCCGTTGGTGATTGAATCCATACGCAAAGCCAATACCAGGGTTATTGTAGGATGGGACAACACGGGTCTTTCTCCCGCAGCGGTCCTCACGATTATAAACACCCTGGGCCAATGGCTGATTTTTAAAGAGTTTTGCGGAGACGATATAGAGATTGTCAAGTTTGGAAATGGGTTGAAAGGTTGGTGCGGCCAGGAACTCCCGGCAAAAACAGAATACAGGCATATCGGAGATCCCGCAGGAAAGACCCGCGACTCAATGAAAATGTCTCCGGCACAATATCTTAATCTCAAGTGCGGTATCCAGATCGAAACGGGTATTCAAATCTTCAAGGTGAGGCGCGAATCGGTAGCACAGGCTTTGCGTGAAACGATAATGGGCGAGCCAAAATTATTGATCGATCCGTCTTGCGTGGAACTCATAGCCGGATTCGATGGAGGGTATAACTTTCCTGAAATCGGAAGTACCGGCATGTACAATACCGAACCTGAGAAAAATATGTACTCGCACATCCACGATGCGCTCCAATATCCGGCTACCCGACTTTTTACAGCAGGACTCGACAGGGCTGGCAGGCGCGAAATAAAGAAAAAATCCTCAAAGGGTTGGACTTAAAATATCATGCCGATGACTCCCTACGAGCAAGATGGACTTCTCCGAGTAGTATCCAATTCGGAAATCATGGCACGTGAAAACCGGGAAGCTCAAGAGGCGGAGGAAGAAAAAAGAAGACAAAACGAGAGCGCAATAACCGGACTCGCCGGATACGTTCAGAAATGCTGGCAGGCGGCAAGAGACGCCAAGGTCATAATCGAACAGAGGATGCTCAACTGTCTTCGCCAAAGGAAAGGAATTTACACACCCGATAAGCTGGAACAGATACGAAACCAAGGCGGAAGCGAAATATGGATCATGCTTACTTCCGTTAAATGTCGTGCGGCTGAAGCATGGATAAGGGACGTTATTCTCCCGAGTGGCGAGAAGCCCTGGCATATTGAGCCAACACCCATTCCGCATCTTCCTCCGGATGTTGATGTTCATATCAAGCAGATGGCGGTTGAACAAGCCGTTAAGGCCGTGCAGATGGGCGCGCTCGATCCGGATGAAGCCCAAAAGGCTCTTGGTTCGGCTACTGAGGAAATGCGCGACCGAACGCTTAAATTCATGCGGGACAAGGCCAGAGAATACTGCGAGCGAATGGATGCGGAAATCGAATCAAGGCTTGTCGAAGGGAAATTTTATCCGGTTCTCGATCAAATCGTAAGCGATTTTGTGACTTTCCCGACAGCGTTTCTCAAGGGGCCGGTAATTCGTCGCAGGAAAAGTTTGGTTTGGGACCAGCCGTTCGGAGGACAGCAAAATGTCCCGAGAGTCGTTGAAGAATTAAAGACTGAATATGATAGGGTATCCCCTTTCGATATATACCCATCTCCTTCCGCCAGAACGCTTAACGATGGCGATGGTTACGTTTGCCAAAGGCACAGACTCACAAGAGCGCAACTTCAACTTTTGATCGGAGTTGATGGATATTCCGAGTCTGAAATAAGAGCGGTGCTTGAGCAATATGGGAATACCTATTCATCCGAATGGCTCGGAATAGACCAAGACAGGGCCGAACTCGAAAACAGATATTACGAGCAGCAAGACCCGCAAGGCACCATAGACGCAATAGAATTTACAGGAGCCGTTCGAGGCCAGCTTCTTCTCGTTTGGGGCATGAGCGCCGAAGATATTCCCGATTCGGAAAAAGACTATGAAGTAAATCTTTGGCAAATCGGTCCCCATACAATCAGAGCGGTTCTGAGTCCTCATCCCCTTGGAGATCGAGGCTATTACTACGATTCTTTCGAACGGGTCGCCGAATCTATATGGGGAAACGCCCTACCGGAACTATTCAGCGACATCCAGGATATTTGCAACGCTTCGGCAAGGGCGATGGTCAATAATATGGCCATCTCCAGTGGTCCCCAGGTGGATGTCAATGTGGACAGGATACCGGCTGGTGAAGAATTGGAAACAATGGCTCCTTGGAGAATATGGCAGACTACCAGTTCTCTTTCCGGAGTGAATGAGCCGGCTATACGGTTTTTTCAGCCCAACGCAATGACGGCTGAACTTCTGAAACTCTTCGATTATTTTTACAATCTGACTTCCGAGGTAACGGGAATTCCGTCATATTCCTACGGCGCCGATGCTGGCGGCGGACCATCCAAGACCGCATCCGGGCTTTCCATGCTCATGAATTCGGCGGCAAGGGTCATGAAGCGTGTGGTGGGAAATTTTGATCAGGGGGTGATCGTTCCAGCCATCGAGGGCATCTATACCTGGCTTATGATGTACGCGGACGATCCCATGATAAAGGGCGATGTGAACATTCGGGCCAGAGCTTCAGATTATCTCATTATGATGGAAGCTCTTCAGGCGAGACGGAATGAATTCCTGACTATCGCTACGAACCCGACAATCGCTCAAATTCTTGGTCCGAACGGTCTGGCGGAAATTCTGCGCGAGAACGTGAAGGCTCTCAAATATCCGGATGTAGATGAAATCGTGCCGTCGCGCAAAGATATCTTAATGAATAAGATAGGGGAACTCGAAGGAGCATTGCAGAAGATAAGTGCGGTTACAAATATTCCGATTGAACAGTTGAATCAGATCGCAGCGGCAAATCCCGGTGCAAATGGAAACGGCGCTCCCGCTCCCGGCGAGATTCCAGGACAGACACCGGGGCCTAAGAATTTGAACGAAGCCGGGGAGCCCAATATCGCGGGTAGGGAAACGCGAGAATTTCACGGTGGCAAATGATTCCCAAACCCGACGAAACAACCCTACAGGCAATTCTTCACCTTCGGGCGAGTAGCGACTTTACAAAGGTTTTAGATTGGCTATCGGCGTGTCTTGCAAAGCTGGATGCGGAATCCCGCAAATCTTTCGGGATTGAAATGATATATCGCCAGCAGGGGGCAAGAATGGTTTTGGAAAAAATTCTCGACCAATGGAAAAGGAGTTAGAAATGAGTTTTTACGAAGAGTTGCCGGTAAAGAATGTTATTCTCTTGGGGAAAATCGTAGTCCCTAAAAGACTAAGGACCGGCGCTTTGGCCGATCCGGTTCTTTTGACTCCAGTATCGGGAGCTGCAACTTCAGCGGGCGGCCTTACATCTACGCAGGCGAACGCTCTGATTTCGCTCGCAAACGCCTTCCAGGCGCTTGTGTCCATCTCCACGACTGTTGCGTATGGCTAATCGCCTCGTTTACATCGCAACGCCGGTCCATGATGGTAGAGTGTGCATCGAGCACGAAGAGTCCCTCCTTGCTTCGGCAAGACTCTGCTGGGAAAAGGGCATTGAATTGACGGGTCCTGGCCGCGTTCGAGAATGTAATGGACGCCTACCGGGACATTTCAATCCAATTCTGGAAGAAGCCAGGGCAGAACTCTGCGATGATTTCAAGGCAACCCAGGCGACCGATATATTTTGGATTGATTCGGACAGCGGATGGAATCCTGAAGATTTTATGCGGGTTCTTCTTTCACTGAAAGAATTTGTAGTGGGGGTCTTTCCTAAAAAAGTGCGAGAAGAAGACTATCCGGTTTTCATTGATACCGACGATGCCGGATGCCCGGAAATTGATCCACAAGACGGCATGATTTCGGTTTCTCTCATTGGGCTTGCCTTTGCGCGGCTGACCCGAGAATCGATTCTTTACCTTACGGATCAATACACCGTCGATGGGAATTGCCACCTTTTCGAACGTATGGCTCGCCCCGGATGGGGAAGGCCCGATGGTGAGGATTTTTCCTTCTGCCGGAAGTGGACGGCAACAGGCAGGAAAATCTGGCTTGTCCCGGAGATGGATGTAGTCCATACTGGCTACACCCAATGGAAGGGGAATTTCCTGAAATTCCTGACCACCCAAACGCAGGAGGAAAAATAAGATGGCCCTTGAAGTTGTTCGCAAAAAACCGGGACCGAAACCTCACGAATTCAGACGGGGCGATACATTCACATGCCCCCGATGCGGAGAACCGGCGCTCTACTATTGCGGCGGTATGTGCCGAAGCTGTTATATATCGACAGAAAAATACAAAATTACTCCCGAAAACGCCCTCAAAGTTCTTATGGCCGAATATCCTCAAGAGTATGATGAAATCTGCAAGATGTCGGAAGAAGACATACGCACGGTCGCGGGGCAGGCGGTTTTTATCCTCGTGGATTACGTTCGAGACCACAGGCGCTATGTGGAAGACCGGAACGCGAAGATTCCAAGCCGCCTCAGAAGGATGAAACAACAATAGAAACAGTGCTATCAAATAACCGAACCCGAAGAACCCCGGATTTCCGGATCTTCGGGTTTTTTATTGCGAACCCCTCACGTTGAGGATCGCTGGAAAGGCGACACAATGCAACTGATCGACAAAGAAGACCTTGAATATCTGCCTTCATCGGAAAGACGCCGAATCGAGCAGATGGAAAAGGATCTCCAGGCCGGTGAGAAACCCGCAGACGCGGATCAAGTAAAGCCTGAAGAAAAACCGGAAGAAAAACCACTAGAAACGCCATCCGAAGAAATCATTGGCGTAAAACCGGACGAAGAACAACTCGAAGCTGAAAAAGCCAAACCCTCCGAAACCCCACAAAAGGATTCGGAAACGGATTGGAAATACTGGAAACACAGGTTCGATGTCGTTCAAGGCATGTTGGAAGCTCAGAAGCCGCTCTCACAGCAAGTCGCGGCACTGAGCCAAGAACTCGCCACTCTCAAGGCCGAAAAGGAACAGGCAAAGATAGCCGATGAAAAGCCGCCCGAAATTGTACTCGATCCTGCGGCTTATAGCGGATACGGTGAGGACATCGAAAAGCTGGTCGGGAAATTCAACGAGGTCGTAGCTGAACTGAAAGAACTCAAAGGCAGCAACCAGACTCTCGCGCAACGGCAGGCTAGAACTGCCGAAGAAAGATTTTTCGACTCGCTCGACGGTGCTGTGCCCGATTGGGAAGTCTTGCAGAAAACGCCTGAGTTTTCAACGTGGGCTAACAAAAGACATCCCGGTACGCCTTATACCCGTTCTCAATTCATCCAAAGCTATCGGAATAACCTTCAGGCGGATCTCATTGCCGATATTTTCAAGCTCTACAAGGCGGAAAGCGGCATAACGGACGAGCCTGAACAGCAAAAACAACCTGATCCTTCCAAAAAATCGGCTCTTGAGAAACAAATCGTTCCGGACAAAGGCAAAGGTGGAGCGCCGCCTGATTCAACTCCTGCCCCTAAAGTAACTGCGGCTCAGTACAAAGCAGCCGGAGAAGCGTTTGTACGCGGCAGAATGACTCAGGCGGAATTCGACAAAATAGACGCGGCCTACATGAAGTCGGTCGGTCTCGTAAAATAAACCGCATGTGACTAACCCTCCATGCGGTTTTCGCCATGGAGGAAATCATGGGAGTGCCATCAGCACCGGGGTATCCGGTCTATAGCGGAAATTTCATTCCGCAAGTGTGGTCAACACGACTTTTGACTAAGTTCTACCCGGCTACGGTTTTAGCTGCAATTTGCAATACGGATTATGAGGGTGAGATCAAAAATCACGGCGATACGGTCTGGATTCGTCAGACTCCCGACATTCAGATCAACTCGTACCAGAAGGGAATGACACTTACCGTTCAGCATCCCGAAGCACCGACCTTGGAGATGTTGATTAACAAGGGGCAGTATTTCAACTTCATCTGCGACGATATCGACAAGTACCAATCGGATATTAAGCTCCTGTCCGACTGGTCAGCCGATGCCGCGCAGCAAATGAAAATCGTGATCGACAAGGACGTTTTGGGGAGCACGTATTCCCAGGCATCCAGTTACAATCAAGGGGCAACGGCTGGCGTTATTTCCGGTTCGGTGAACCTTGGGGTCTCCGGTGCGCCTCTTGCGGTGGACAAAACCAACATTCTCGATTTGATCGTGGATGCAGGGGTCGTCCTTGACGAGCAGAACGCCCCGGAAGATAATCGCTGGATGGTTCTGCCTGCCCTTTTCTGTGGGGCCATCAAGAAATCTGATTTGAAGAATGCCAGCATTACCGGTGATGGCGTATCGGTTATGCGAAATGGGAGAATCGGGGAGATCGACCGTTTTACTTTATACTCCTCGAATCTTCTGACCACCGTTACGGACGGCACGACCAGCACTCTTTGCTACAATGCCATGTTCGGCCACAAATCCGCGATTTCTTTCGCAGCGCAGATTACGAACGTGGAGAATCTTCGAGCGGAGAGCACCTTCGGGACGCTGGTTCGCGGTCTGAACGTGTACGGCTACGATGTTTTGAAGTCTATTTCCCTTGGTTGGATCTACGCCACGAAGGGTTGGTAAAATCTACGGAACTTTTGACGCAGGCGGGCAGAAATGCTCGCCTGTTCTTTTCGGAGGCAATAAATGGCAGCGACAACCACAACTCTTGATTTCACCGCAAGCCAAACGACCAGGCCGGGGTGCGATCCAGGTCAATTCATGGTAGCCGAAATCTTCATCGATAACATCTCGAATCCGTTTGGGTCTGCGACTGCGGCAAAGGCGATGTATATTCCGGCCAAGACCCTGATTCTCGCGGCAACCGTGATCTGCGAAACGGCGGAAGGTTCGCCGTTCACCCTGAGTATCGGCGATTCGGCAGGTGACACCACTTGGTTTACAACTTCGAACTTCAACAGCACTTCGACCAGTTCCAACAATGTGACACCGAAGTATTATGCCTCAGCGGATTACATTTCGCTCGTATCCAGTGCAGCGGGGTCTAAAGCGCAGGGGGTCTTGAAGCTGGTAATGGTCGGAATGGACGACCGGCGTCAGTATGTGAGATCCAAACTGGTAACCGGATAGTTCGGGGGGTTCTATCCGGTTTTCGGGGAATAGGGAGGCGGTTTCTGAGGGGGGCCGCCTCTTTCCTTTTAAGAGGGTAGAACATGGACTTTCGGAAGGTGGAGGATATGACCATCGAGGCCATAGATATCAAGCGGGCCATCTCTGTCTGTGAAGAGGGCGAACGTAAGATACGCCAAGAGGTGAAGCGGTTCCCACTCTACGAAATGGCTACGATTAAAGTCTATACGCTATCAGGGCTCGACCTTCTTATGTCTTGGGTAGGGAGTCTTTAAAATGAGCGCAATTCCATACGGTTCTACTGTCAGAAGCATCGCGCAAGACATCGCCTACCGCATAAACGATACGAACTTCACATCCGATCCAGGTCTCACGAATAATCTGCTTCCTCTTCTAAACGAGATGATCCACCACATTGATATGGTGATTTATTGGGAGCGGGTAAATCTCTACCGGGTTTCGTTTACACTTCCGTTTACCGCAAGCCAAACATCGGCCATCATGCCTGCCGATTTTATCGGTTTATCCGAGCAACCTTGGATTCAGGGACATATTCATCCTTTAAATGTCATTCCCGACCGAAGAACGGCGCTTCTCAATCAAAACGAAAATGAGCGGCCTGTTTATTATGAACTGGCCGATTCTACGATATGGCTCTATCCGCCTCCGAGCATAGCGGTAACGCTTGAAGGATTCTATTTCCGGTTCACTAATAAGCTTACAACTGCCGGGGCCACGATGCCCTACGGAAGCATTTTCGATCAGGTCATCAAGGAATACTTGGTCAAGATTTTCCATACGAGCAACACGACAAGGGATGAAACCGGGAAGTTCATTATAGCCGTTGACCCTGCTATGACGAAGGAATTCCAGCAGCAGGTGAAGAAGCTGTTAGTCCGGCGTCCCGGTTTTGCGACAAGAACCGTACGATTGAGGAAGTGGGTATAGATGCCTCCAACCTGCCTTACTCTCTGTTTGAATCTCCGAACCGGCTCTGTAACTCAATACGGGAATTATAACTTCAATTCCTTCATCCAGGTCGGAAACCGCGTGTTCGGCTTAAACGATGCAGGTCTATACAGTCTTGATGATAACGATTACGACGATACGGCGCAAATCCCGGCCTTTTTCAAGGGACCTCTGACTGATTTCGGAAGCCATTTCAAAAAATCCTGGATGAAAGCCTATCTAGGCTATCAATCCAAGGGGAATTTAGCTCTTACGCTTTCAGGCGATCAACATCACTGGCAGACAATTACTTTCGGAACCGGATTCGGAGAGGGGCACGAACAGGGCGCACTGCAACCTGTGGAGCGCACGAAAGCTCGATACTGGCAAGCGGCTATCGGGAACACCAATGGATGTGATTTCGCCGTCGATTCACTCAAACTCCAAGGGCAGAACGGAAAGCCTGTTCTTTTCTTCGATAAAATCACAGGTTTAAATACTCGCGTAAACCCGGTCAGAATTACCTACGGTATTAAAGGGGCCAAAGCAGTCTGTGATTTAGCCGAAGTCTTAAACTGCGATATTGATGATACAGGCAGGATTTCTCGGAGAAAAGGTTTCACCCTGCAACTCGCCGGAAGTTTTCATTCCGGTGTCTCGGATGGATGGACGGCTTACGGGATTCTCGAAGGAATCGGATCGGGAAGTCTCGTTAAGATCAACTACGACGGTTCGATCACAACGGTTGCAACCGGTCTCACGCCAAATCTTCCGATGAATGGAGCGTTCGCAGGCGGTCAATTCTACTGGCAAAACTCCATGCAACAGGGAGTTGTATCAGCTTCTACCGCAAATTACCCATGGGTTGCAATTCAACCCACAGCTTCCGAAATCGCATCGGTGACAAGACAATTTTACTCACCGCCGTTTATCGCAGGCCCCATGTGTTCATTTGAGGGGCGCATCTTCATGGTGAATCAGAACGTGGTCCGGTTTACTGAATGGCTCTCCTACAATCGTGTGCGCCTTTCGGTTAATTTTCTTCAATTTGCAACTCCTGTTCCGATTTTAATTCCGGTAAAAGAGGGCATTTGGGCAAGCGATGCCCACAATATCTATTTCCTGAGATATGAGAAGGCTGGTCCCTATCCCGTTTTCAATCGAATTCAGGTCGCAGCATATCCGGCAATTGCAGGAACAGGCGCCTTGGCCGAACCTGGCCAAATTCTAGATGGAACGCTCGGGAACGACCCGATAGCTCTTTTTTCGACTACTCACGGAATTTGCATCGGAAGTGGTCAGGGGTTGTTCAAGAATTTGACGGAAGAGAAGATAATTTTCCCGTACTCAATGACGGGCGCGGGAACCGTAATCAATAGGGCGAACGCGCCCGGAATGCCCATCAGGTACATTGTTTCGTTGCAACCATAGGAGAAAGCCATGCCGACAGTAAGTATGAATAAATTCAATAACTTCGTGCAAAACCTCGCAGATGGGGTGATTGACCTTAACACTGATGCCTTGATGATGCTTCTGACCAATACGGCCCCGCAGGCGGGCGATACGGTTGTGAATACGACCACTACGACCTGCACCGTGGCTTCCGTATCGAACGCCGCTGAAATAACTCCCGGATCAAGCACAGGTTACACAAAAGGCGGGGCTGCTCCCACTAACAGCGGTCTTACGCAGAGCGGCGGGATAGCCAAACTCATCTTGCAACCCTACACGTGGACGGCTGCTAACGCCGGGTTCGGCCCATTCCGTTATGCGGTGCTTTACGACAACACGGCAGGTACGACTTCTACCCGCCCGGTGATAGGCTGGTATGATTACGGTTCCTCAATAACACTCACTGCGGGGGAAACCTTCAGTGTACCATTTGACACTACAAATGGTGTTTTAACAGTACAATGAGCATTCGTCTCCAAGGCACCAACAGCACAACGACTACAGCGACAAGTCTTGCCTTTGGAAGCAATGTCTCCGCTGGGAGTCTACTCCTTTGTGCTGTCTTTTGGGACTACAACTCTGGAGAAAGTGGTTGGTATCCAACTGATGTCTACGATTCACTAGGCAATTCCTATACTTATGTCCCGGACAGTTTTACTTATCAGGGACTTGGTGGTCGCGCTGCTCTTTATTATTGCTTCAATACGAAGGGAGCGGGA
>Ga0181520_10012920_pt1 | contig 10642 bp, 6 predicted proteins | sample PEATcosm2014_Bin_29_FD_132451 | JGI IMG/M metagenome (GOLD analysis project Ga0181520, IMG submission 132451) | Peatland microbial communities from MTU Mesocosm Facility, Houghton, MI, USA - PEATcosm2014_Bin02_30_metaG | ecosystem: Environmental > Terrestrial > Soil > Wetlands > Peat | place...
GGCGAGGCCCAAAGCCTTGCGCTTGTCGGGTGTGCCGGTGCTGCGTTGCGTGCGACGGCCATCGGGCAGCGTGTAGCACGCGAACCAGAACGGCGAACGGTCTTTTTTGCGGAGTGATGCCATAATGTGCCTTTCGGTTAATTTTAGTGGCAACAATAGTGGCAACATCCACTGGTGTCAAGCGTGTTTTAATATGCTTATTTACTTGGAAACAGTTAAATGTATAGCGGGGAATCGTATCGTGGGTTCGAATCCCCCTCTCTCCGCCATTTTTAAGTGGTTTAAATACAACGACTTACACAAGCGCAAATCAGGCTTGTGCCCGAATTGTGCCCAACAGGGGGTAGAAGTGGGCCTGAAATCGAATCTGAAAGTAAGCACGTGAGGCCAACTTTTCACCAGGTCCGGCGGTCAAAAACTTCCTATTTTAGGCTTCTTCGCCAGAAGATTCACCACGACTTTTCGAACCAAATCCGGATCCTCAACGGTGTGCATGGCGAATTGATAAATCGCGTGTAAATTGGGCCACTAACGAAAGCTATTTTCGCGCTATTGCTGCATCTGATGGTGACGGTGGCGACGCTGCTTGGGCCTGGCGGGAGCAAGGCGGTTATCGCCCAAAATCTGCTCCTTAAACAGCAACTGCCGCTGCTCCAGCGCCGCCGCAAGCGGGCACCCAACCTCTGTGCCAGCCAGCCGTTGCTGCTGGGGTTTTGGTCATTGTTTCTGAACCCGCGGCGGTTGTTGCATAGTGCCATCGTCGTCAAGCCTTCCACCTTGCTCCGCTGTCATGCGGCGCTCAAGGCGTGCCAATACCGGTGGCTGTATTCGCGGTCCCGCCAGCGCAAGCCAGGTCCACAGGGGCCGTCAATCGAATTAACCAGGGCGATCGTCAAACTAAAACAACGCAACCCACGCTTTGGTTGTCCGCGAATCGCCCAGTAGTTGGCGAACACTTTTGAGACGCAACTCAACAAAGACGTGGTCCGGCGGGTACTGGCCGCGCATTACCGGCCCGTGGGCGGTGCTGGTCCGTCCTAGATCATGATCCGCTGTTTCGGTTTCAACAGTGGCAGGCGAACTTATCCCCCCGGCTGAACTACTCAAACGCCTTCCCCTCAAGCCGGCGATGGACGCCCTTTTTGATTTTTAGAGCCACCGTCTTGCCGCCGTATTTCACGGAGCACGGTTCGCCCGTCCTGGACCAGATCGTGGCCGAAACCAATTTGCCGTCCTGCCAGGCTAGGTTCACCACGAACCCGCCGCGGGCGCACAAGCCCGTCACGCTCCCGTTTCGCCAGGCATCCGGCAGCGCCGGCAACAGGTGGATGGATCCGTCCTGGCTTTGCAACAGCATTTCGGCGATGGCCGCGGTGGTGCCGAAATTCCCGTCAATTTGGAACGGCGGGCAGGCGTCAAACAGGTTCGGGTACACGCCGCCGCCCGCGTCGTAGCGGATCTCCTGACCGGTGGCCGGTTGCAGCGCCTCGCGCACCAGCCGCCACGCGTGATTGCCGTCCTCCAACCGCGCCCACAGCGCCGCTTTGTAGGCCAGCGACCACCCCACGCCGTCGTCGCCGCGCACTTCCAGCGATTTGCGCGCCGCCCGCGCCAGCGCGGGCGTGCCCTCGACGGTGATTTCGTCGCCCGGATACAGCCCCCATAAATGCGAGACGTGGCGATGATGCAGGTCCGGCTCGGGGTGCTCCTCCGGCCATTCCATGATCCGGCCGTCCGACCCGATGGGCGTCGGCGCCAGCCGCGCGCGCTTGGCGGTCAATTCCCCGCGAAATTCCTCGTCCACCCCCAGAATCTGCGACGCCTCAATGCACGCGCCGAACAGATATCGCAACATCTGGTCATGCACCGTCGTGCCCAGCGAAATCGCCACGTCATGCCCGTCGGCCGTCAGAAAATGGTTCTCCGGCGAATTGGCCGGCGCCACCACCAGCCAGTGATGCTTCGGCTCCTCGATCAGCAGGTCCGCGTAAAACTGCGCCGCGCCCTTCAGCACCGGGTATTCCCGCTTGAGAAATTCGCGGTCGTGCGTGAAGAGCCAGTGATCCCACAAATGCTGGCACAGCCACGCCGACCCGCCCGTCGTCGCCCCCCACGACGCCGATTCGCCCGGCGACGTGAAGCCCCACGGATTGGCAATCACGTGCGCCACCCAGCCCCGCGCCGCGTAATAGGACTTCGCCGTCCTGGCCCCGGGCTCCTGCAGCGAGCCGATGAGCGCAAACAGCGGTTGCGTCAGGTCGGATAGATTCCCCACTTCGGCCGGCCAGTAATTCATTTGCACATTCACGTCCAAATGCCAGTCCCCCGTCCACGGCGTGTGGATTTCCTCCGCCCAGATGCCCTGCAAATTCGGCGGAAAACCACCCGGCCGCGACGACGAAATCAGCAGGTAGCGCCCGAAATTGAAATACAGCGCGGCCAGGCCCGGGTCGCCGCCGAGTCGGCTGGCCAGCGCCACGCGTTCCGGCGTGGGCAGCCCCGCGTTTTCCGGGCTCGCCGGTTCCAGGTGCAGCGCCGCGCGCTGAAAATATTTCGTGTAGTCCGCCACGTGTGCCGCGAGCAGCGCGCCAAACGATTTCTTCGCCGCGCGGTTCAAGTCGTCCAACGAGGCCGCCTGCGGATCATCCGTCTGGCGCCCGGCGAACCCGTGATAATCCGTCGCCGCGGAAATGAGCAGTTCGATTTCGTCGGCCCGGCTCACATGCAGAATGTTGCCCGTCACACACACCGCCCCCCCCTTGCTCACCGCACGCACGCGCACGGCGTATTTCAATCCCTTGCCGTCGGTCCCGTTGTCGAGCTGGCCGGACATGAGTAGTGCGTCTTGCCCGGCGGCGATCGTTTCAAAGCGCTCCGGCCGGTCCAGGCTCAGATCAAAGGAAAGCTCCCCGGGCTGGCTGGCCGTCAGCCGCAGCACTATCACCTGGTCTGGATAACTGGAAAACATTTCCCGGGTGAAGGTCACGTCCCCGCGCGTGAATTGCATCCGCGCCACGGCGTCATTGAGGTTCAATTCCCGCCGGTAATGGGCCACCGGCGCGTTCGTCTCGGTGCGAAACACCAGGTGCAGATTGCCCAGCACCTGGTAGCAGCCATATTGGCCGCCGCCGGAGCCCGGGCCGCGGCAGGTGAAATTCGCATTCACGAGCGCCTCCGCTTCCGCATTCTTCCCCGCCAGCAGCCGGCGCCGGATTTCCGGCAGCGACTGGTAGGCGTCCGGCCGGTCGGCGTCCTGCCGCGAGCCGGACCAAACATAGCTCTCATTGAGCACGATGCGTTCTTCGTCCACGCCCCCGAACATCATCGCCCCGAGCCGGCCGTTGCCCAGCGGCAGCGACTCCGTGAAATCCTTCCCCGGCGCCGCGAACCAGATCACCGTTTCCGGCGTGGCCGGCTTGAACTCCGCGCCCAGGCCCAAGGCCTGGCTCAAGATCAGCGCCGCGCCAAGAAGTCCCAGAAACCAAATTCTCTTTGCCATAAATAGATTACCGGTCCAATCGCAGGATGAACCCGCCGCGGGCGGGAAGGGAGTGTTGCCAAGCCGCCGATTTTTCCAACGGAGCCGCGGCCACCTGCATGATTGCATTCGTGCCTTCCACCACCGCCAGCCGCCGGGAAAACTTCGCGAAGCCGGACAAATCCACCGTCACCGGCTGGGGCTGGTCCGAGCCGCTGATGCCCGCAATGTACCAACTCGCCCCCGCGCGCCGCGCAAACACCGCCAGTGTGCCCGGGTCGGCCGCCAGGCAGCGCGTCTCGTCCCAGCGGGCCGGCGCATCCCGGAAGATTTTCAGCGCCGCCGGCGGAAGCGATTCAAAGAATTCCGGCTGGTCCGCGTAGTGCACGATGCCGGAAGTGAAGATCAACGCCGCCGCGAGCTGATGCGCCGCCGTGGTGGTACGCGCGAAGCGCTTGGGCGAACAGGCCACCGGCGTCAGGTCCATCGGCCCCACCGCATTGCGCGTGAACGGCAGCACCGTGTCCAGTTCCGCCGCCTTTTCCGTGTAACGCGATTCGTAGATATACGATTCCGAGCCGAGCACGGCTTCGCAGGAGATGAAATTCGGCCAGGTCCGCTGCCAGCCGCGCGGAATCGTGCACCCGTGCAAATTCACCAGCATCCGGCGCGCGGCCGCCTCGCGCATCAAGGCCTGCTGCGCCGCCATCGCCTCCTGCCGGTCCGAACACCAAAAATCCACCTTCACGCCGCGCACGCCCGCGTCCGCCATCTCCGCCAGCTTCCGCTCGCGGGCAGCCGGGTCATAAAAATCGGCCGCGTAATTCCAAGCCAGCGGAATCACCCCCGCCGCCAGCGCGTGCTGTGCGATGGGCTTCAGCCCCTGATTCCACCACCCGGCATCGAACAGCGTGTATTCCCAGCCCATCTTGACGGCAAAGTCGGTGAACTCGTCGAACCGCTTGGTCGTCGCGGGCTCGCCCTCATACGACCACCAGGCCCACGAGGCCCGGCCCGGCCGGATCCACGAAGTGTCGGCAATCCGCGACGGCAGCGCCAAATCCGTCACCAACTTTTCCGTCGCGATGTCACCGGCTGTCGCGCTCATGATCACCACCCGCCACGGCATCGTCCAAGGCAGCGTGAAGCGCGGCTCCGGCCCAAACTGGTTCGTGTAGCCGCGCGTGGTCTCATCCGCCAGCGGAAATGCGATGTGATACACGCCGCCCGCCGAATCCGGCGCCAGGTGGCACGCGCAATACGACTCGTCGGTTCCCGATTCCGTCAGCAGCACCCAGGCGCCGGAATTGGCCACCTGGAACAAGGCGGGAAAGGCCCAGCCCCGCGCCTTTTGCCGCGAGTCCGGCGGCGCCTCGCCCGGCCGGACGTGAAAATAGAAGTCCTCGTAAGCCGGCGTGTAGGGCCCGGCCGCATGATATGGCTGGAGCCACCCGCGGGCGTCCGGTGGCAGCGCAAAACTCGTCAGCTCGGATTCCACCACGCGCACCGCGCCGTTGGTGCCGGGAAAACGATAGCGAAACGCCACGCCCTCGTCGCTGGCCACCAGGTCCACGGCCAGCGGATTGCCCTGCGCATTGTGGAACCAGAGCGTGCGGAAATTCAAAACGTCGTTCACCCGCGGCTGCGGGCCGGCGAACAATTCGTATTTCTCGCGCTGCCGTTTCACCTTCTCGGCACGGTCAAAAACCAGTCCGCGCGAAAAATCCCCGTCGTCGCGTTGCAGCCCGAGCGCCGCCGGACGCAGCACCGGTTTGCCGGCCCGGAAAACTTCATACGTCAAATTGCCGGCGTCGAGCGCCACGCTGATTTCACAAATCCCTCCCGGCGCCTTCAGTGACCGCGCCGTGGCCTCCGCCGCCGCCGCGGACAGACCCGCCGCCGTGCCCAACCAGCACGCCAGCGCCAGGCCAAGCCCGGCGCATCTTGAACCACTCCACGTCGGACCTCGTCGAGACGCTGGGCGCGTTTCTCCCTCTCCGCGTTTTGCGGAGTCGGCGAAGCAAAATGGGGAGAGGGCCGGGGTGAGGTGTTTCGTCTTATTCTTTGGCTCCTGCCAACATACTGCCCCTGCGGCGTTCCGGCCAAGGCCGCGAATCGTTTTGAATATTGAGAGCATTGGATAACAGTAGATTCCTCATGAAGACAAATCAACGCGCCGCCGTGCTGGTCACCACCGGGCCCAGCTCAATCACACTGGCCTCCACCGCGTGGGCACACGACGGCGTCACGCCTTCCGCCATCAATTCCGCCCCCGTCAGGCTTTGTCCCGCTTGCGCCAGCGGCGCGCGCCCGGGGGCCGGGTTCAATTCGCGGATGGTGTAGCGCCGCTCCGGGTCCAGCCCCTGCGGATGCACCGGCGTGTCCGGGCCGTCCTTCAATTGAAACGCAAACACCACCGCCCGGCTCCGGTCCGGCGTGACAAAATCCAGCGCGCCCCGGAAGTTCGCGTGCGGATCTTCCAGCCGGTACAGGTCGCCCAATTGCGTCACATCCCGGATTTCCTTGTAGGCCTGGATGGCGCCGGTGCAAATCGCCTTGTCCTGCGCCGGCAGCTTCGTCAGGTCCAGATCCATCCCAAAGCGCGCGCTCATGGCCACGCTGCACGCAAAATGCATCGGCCGGTTGCCCCAGTGCGTCACGTGGCTGGCCAGCGCCATCACCGGGAAGAAATACGAATAATCCCATTGCATCGGCACCCGCAGCGTCGGGTCCGTGTTGTCGCTCGGCCAGAACTCGTGGAAATATTTCAGGGCGCCGTAATCCGCCCGCCCGCCCCCGCCCGAACAGAGCATCAGCTCCGTGTTCGGAAACGTCCGCGCGGTCTTGTCCATCAGCGCGTACAGCGCCTCCACGTAGTCCACCCACAGCTCCGACTGCCCCGCCGGACCGAGATACGTTGACCCCGGCTGCGTGAGATAGCGGTTGCAATCCCATTTGGCGTACGAAATGCCGGGCACGCCCAAAATACCCCGGATCACGCCCCATTCGTATTCCTGCACCGCCGGCCGCGTCAGGTCGAGCACCAACTGGTGCCGCTGCAAGTCCAGGTTTCGCTTCGGCTGCCGGATCGCCCAGTCCGGATGCCGGTCAAACAGCTCGCTCTGCGGATTCACCATCTCCGGCTCCATCCAGATGCCGAAGCGCAGGCCGCGTTTCACCGCCGCCGCCGCCAGCGGTTCCAGCCCGTTGGGCAGCCGCTTCCGATTGGGCTGCCAGTCGCCCAGCCCCGCCCGGTCGTTCACCCGCGGGTACTTGTTCCCGAACCAACCGTCGTCCAGCAGGAACAATTCCGTGCCGATTTCCTTGGCCGGCTCATACAGGCCCGCGATGCGGTCGAAATCGAAATCAAACCCCGTCGCCTCCCAGTTGTTCAGCAGCACCTGCCGCGGCGTGTGGCCGTCGCGCACGCCAAAGTCCCGCGCCCACCGGTGAAATTTCCGGCTCATGTCGCCCAACCCGTTCGTGCTCCAGACCCACAGCATCGTCGGCGTCACAAATTCCGCCCCCGCCGGCAACGTCCGCGCCGACGCAAACGGATTGATGCCGCACAGGGCGCGCACCCCCGCGCCGTTGTCGTCAAATTCGCACTCGAAGCTGCCCGACCACGCCAGCGAACCCGCCAGCACCGTCCCGTTGGTTTCCCCCGCCTTCCCCCCCAGCGACAGGATGAACGATGGATTGTTAAACTGCGACGCCCGCACCCCCAGCTTCGAATCCAGCACCTTCGTGCCCGGCGTCACCAGCTCCGTGATCGGCGACAACATCTCCTTGGCCCAGTCGCCGAAAAAGTGCGTCAGATACACGTCTCCCGCCAGCAGCAGCGACGACGACTCCACTCGTTGCAGCGTCACCGCCCCGGGTTCCGCGTGGCGGATCTCCGTCCATTGCTCGATCACGTCCTCGTCGCGATGCGTCCTGAAGCACAGCGCCACGTTGAAGGGATAAGCCGGGTCGTGCAGCCCGATGCGGGTCACCGTGATGTCCGCCGTCTCGTTGGTTTGCGTCACCCCGCTGAACACCAGTGTCGTGGACGTGTTGCCATCGGCATGTACCACCTGCAAGGCCGGTTCCCAGACGTATCCGTCCCCGGCCTGCGGATAAAACTCGTCATCGCGCACCAGCTTGGCTGGCGCGGCAGCCCGGCTCACCGGCTGCTGGTAAATCCGCCCGTCTTCCCCGACCTGCAACGCCACCGCCAGACTCAGCGTGGCCAGTGTGATCGTTTCGTGCGGGGCCAGCGTCACCGGCCCCCCCGCGCCGTCCTTCATCTCAATCCGCGCGTCCGCCCAGTCGGCATGATCGTCGCTTTCCCCGTCATCGCCATCCGTCACCCGCAATTCCAGCGTCTTCACGCCCTCCAGGTCCACCGCCGCCGGCTTGGCCGCCTGGCCGCCGGTCATCAATCCGCTCGCCCAAAGCACCCTCCCATCGCCCAGCACCAAAAACTCCACGCTGCCCCGCCCGCCGGCGCTGTCATCCACCCCCACCTGCGCGACAAATTGCCGTCCCTTGCCGCCCAGCCCCAGGCGAAATTCACTGCGCGCGTGCGTGCCCACGCCGTCCGCATATTTCCGCCCCGCAATGCTCAGCGGATGCCCCGCCACACCCAACCCCGCCTTCGCCTCGCTCCAGCCGGTGGTCATTTGCTTCAGATCCAGCGAGGAAAGCGGGACCGTCTCGGCCCGCAACCCGGTGGCCAGCCCGGCGGCAATCATCAGTGCCGCCAATGTCATACGTGCGAATTTCATGATAATAAACCTGCTCCCCAACCCTACCGTTTTAGCGCCGCGCTGATTTCATCGGCCACCTGCGCCGCCTGCAAGCCGATGCCCTGATCGTTGAAATGAACATTGTCGCTGTGAAATTCCGGATGCCCCGCAGCGATCGCATAGAGGTCGTCCACCGGGATTCCCTGCGCCCGCACCAGCTTCCACACCGCCGCGTTGCGCGCCTGGATTCGTGCGTCCGTGGCCGCGTCCGGCGCGGGATTGGCCGGCGACTCCTTCAGCGGCGTCGTGTTCGCCCAGATGAGCCGGGCCCCCGGCGCGCCCTGCCGGATCGTCTTCAGAAACCCCGGAAACGCCGCCGCGTATTCCGCCTCGCTGTGCTGCCACCCGTGCATCCCGTTGTTGAAATGGATCACGTCGAACTTCATCGCGCCCAGCACCATTTCAATCTGCTGCCGCAGCACCGGGTCCGAAATGAACGCCGAGCTGGACAGCCGCGCCACAAACGCCCGCCCCGCCAGCCGCTTTTCCACCTCCGGATAATACGCGCGCGTGATCGAGTCGCCAATCAGCAGCACCCGCGGCAAATTCGTTTCATTGGCGTGCGAAATCCAAATGTCGCACCACTCGATGGATTCCCGCGAAGCAGCCGCGGCCATCCCCGGGCTCGTCTCGTCCGCCCAGGCGGGGGCCAAAAGCACGCTGGCGAGAAACGTAAGAGAGATTACCAACCTGGTCGGGCGCATAAAATATTCATCAATGGGGCTGTAGGGTATAAAAACGCTGGTTCACACCGGGCGACATCACGTTCGTGACCTGAAAATTGCCGCTGGCGTCATAGAGGTTGCTGGCCATGGGGGTCCAGTTGGCGATCGGCGTGGTCAAGTTGGTGCTCGTCAACACCTCGTAACTGCCACCGGCGGTCCCGCCGCTGCCGCTGAAGATCAGGCTGCCGCCCGCGGTGACCGTGCTGTTAATCACCGGCGCGGACGCCGCCCCGGTAATATCGCGAACCTGCAAAAGATTAACTTGGGGCAGGTTATCGGAAGGCGCTCCGTTCAAGGTAATCGTCTCCAGGCCGGAAATGGCCGCCACAAAGGTGCCAATAATATACTGCCCAGGCTCATAATTGATCGTGCCAGACGTGCTGGTGCCGACGCTGAGGGTTTCCGTCCGGCTCGCGTCATTCCCATTCACCCAGAATTCAACCAAGTAGGTATGCCCCGGGGTCATGCCACCCAAGTTGATAGCGCAGGCGGGACCAGGGTATTCATATCCTCCACATGCCAAAAGAGCGTTGTAGTTGGCGTTCGCCGTGCCCGGATTGGGGAAGGACTCGTACCCGGCATTAAATCCGGTCTCGCTAAAACCAGGCAGATCGGAGTAGCCCTGAAAACTCACTCCGTTAACCGGCAAGGTGTTTGCGTTGCCATCATAGGGTGCCCATGAACCGAAATACGTTCCCTGCGTGCTCACGTCGGAGGCTCCGGAAATGGCCCGGGGCGCTTGCCAGGTTATATTTTCGGCGGCCAATTGAAACAACATGGCCTGTTTGGCATTCAAACTCACACTAAATGAGCCAGTGACCGTGGCCGTGGTTCCATTCCATAAATTCACCAAGTTGTAAGTTCCCGCAGGCAGACCAGCGCGGCTTAAAGTCACCGTTTCGTTCGTGGCCCCGGCGGTATAGTTGAAAACCGCAATGGACCAGATCGCGCCGTTCTGCCGGACAAAAATATTGGCGGGACTGGTGCCGGTATTGCCCTCGGTGGGAGTGAAGGTTTGGCCGGAGCGCGCCACCGCGTCAATCGCCGCGTTCGTCAAACACATTTGCGCCGCTTGCTGGCCGTTGGTGGAAGTCAAATCGTCCCCGTCGAGAAAGCTTCCGGTCACCGCGCCGCTGATCAGCCGGCTTTGGTTTTCATTCGTGGTGGCGCCATACCCGTTAAATACCATGAGATCCGGGTCGTTGAACTGATACAACCCGTCCAGCCACCAGCCATACGACACCGAATTCATGGTGTACGCGATATTGCCAATCAGGGACGCCTGTGCGTCGCAGGCAATCCGCCGGCTATGGCCGTATTGATAGGGAAAGAGCGGGGCGATGGATTCGCTGATGAACAGGCGGCCATTGAACTGATTGAGCACATATTGCATTCCTTGATTGTAGGCCTGAATCCCGGTGGTCACATTCGTGTCATAGTGGACCCCTTCAAAAGCCCCGTGCGATAAAAAGTCCAGTTTGACATAATCAAAGCCCCAGTTGGTGAATAGGTTCACTTCGTAAGCGATGCTCTGCCGCGTGCCCGGATGCGTCGGATCCAAGGCATACGCGCCGTCGGCTGACAACGGGTTTCCGTTCGTATCGCGCAAAATCACGTCGCTGTACGTGTAATTGGGGGCTCCGTTGACC
>Ga0181520_10012927_pt1 | contig 10637 bp, 9 predicted proteins | sample PEATcosm2014_Bin_29_FD_132451 | JGI IMG/M metagenome (GOLD analysis project Ga0181520, IMG submission 132451) | Peatland microbial communities from MTU Mesocosm Facility, Houghton, MI, USA - PEATcosm2014_Bin02_30_metaG | ecosystem: Environmental > Terrestrial > Soil > Wetlands > Peat | place...
AAACCAAACTTAAGCGCAACGCATCCACTGCGTTCCGTGTCTTACAAGCGCCGGTGGCGAAGCGGCTAACGCGCAGGTCTGCAAAACCTGTATTCGCGGGTTCAATTCCCGCCCGGCGCTCCAATTATCGATTTACAATTTGCTCAGCTTTCCGTCCAGAGGCTATCCGCATCCAGGATTCCTTTATCCCCACGATCACAAGCCCGCATGCGCAATGTAGTAGGAATGAATACGCATTCGAAGTCATTGAACGAAAAGGAGCTCACCCGTGTCAGAAGAAGTTCTCCGCGCTTCCCTTGGTGAGGATGCAGCATTTCAACTTGCCAATGTAACCAAGACCGCTCCGCAATTTGGAGCCATTACACCGCGCTGGCTGGTTCGGCTGCTGGACTGGAAGCCGCTTGAGGCCGGCACTCTTCGCGTGAACAAGGTGGACGAGACCAAAGCCATCGAGTCTCTCTGCGCCCATGAGGATGAGTCGCAGCTGCCAGCCACCTATGTGGAGTATCAGAGCGAGCCCCGCGAGTACCGCCTGGGTAGCATCAACGCCGTTCTCAACGTCCACACCCGCGTTTCCGACCTGCTGAGCAATCCTTTCGATCAGGTTCGCGAGCAGTTGCGCTTGCTTATCGAGAGCGTGAAGGAAAAGCAGGAGAGCGAATTGCTCAACAACGCCGACTACGGCCTGTTGAATAATGTGGCAGACGCGCAGAAGCTCAAGACCCGCAAAGGAGCGCCGACACCGGACGATTTGGACGAGTTGCTGACCAGGGTGTGGAAGGAGCCTTCGTTGTTCCTGGCGCACCCGCGCGCCATTGCGGCGTTTGGTCGCGAATGCACCCGCCGCGGAGTGCCTCCGCCCACCGTAACATTGTTCGGCACGCCGTTCCTCACCTGGCGCGGAGTTCCGCTGATTCCTTCTGACAAGATTGCCATCCGCAGCAAGGATCAGACCTCGAAGATCTTGTTGGTCCGCGTGGGCGAGAAGAAGCAGGGTGTGGTGGGTCTCTTCCAGCCTGGACTTCCCGGCGAGCAGAGCCCGGGGCTTTCGGTTCGATTCATGGGTATCGATCAGCGTTCCCTCGCTTCCTATCTGGTATCGCTCTACTGCTCGGCGGCCGTGCTGACCGACGATGCAATTGCCTTGCTCGAAGATGTGAACGTGGGTCAATACCATGAGTACAAGTAATCTGCCTTCGTCCTCGACATCGATTCCCGAAGCTGGGAGTTGGCCGGCGGGATTGGTTGGGAGCGATGCGATCGCTCCCGGCCTGATCTCTCCTGCACAAATAGCGCGCATCGCCAACGAGATGTTCAATGCACTTCCCGAAGCTGCGCAAGCGCCCGCGGCCACCGCGGCAACGGCGGCGCTTCCATCCAGTTCAGCGCAAAGCGGCAATCCCTATGCGGCTTTGCCCAGCCCCACTGCGCCTGCATTTCCCGGTCAGGTTGGGGTATTGGCCGACGCGCAGAGAGACTTGCAGCCCGGGTCTTTTGTTCCGGCGCCTGACCGGAATGTGCTGCCCGATCTGCGTTCCACCGCTTCCGCGCCGTCCTTTCCATGTGGGACTTTTCCGTTGCCGGGATCGTCGTTTGGCTTTCTCGAAGATGCGCGTCCCATCTTTGCGCGTCAGCCGGCAGAGCATCCTGCCCATGGCACGACTCCCAATCAGAAAGAGAACTCCGTTCCCGGCGATGTTGGATTTTCTGCGATCCCATCGTCTCTGCAACCGGACCTGCAACTCTCGCAGTCTTCGCAGCCTCCTGCACCGGCAATTCCGGGTGCGTTGAGTGCTCTCGATTCGTCGCCGGTTCCGGCATTCTCGTTTCTTGAGGAAGCGCGCCCGCTGGTTTCGACTCCGCCGACGATTCCGGGTCCGGTTCCGGCTGCCGCTGCTCCAGAGCAGCCGGCACCCGTACAAAGGACAGTCACGAACACGACTCCCTTTGCATCGCCGCTTGATTTGAATGCGCCACAGCTTGCGGGAGCAGTGGCCCACGCGCCCGACTACAAGGCGCCATCGACGTTCGATCCGCAGAGCCAGCCCCGCTCGCTCTACGCGGTGGATGTTGTGCCTGTCGTATCTCCCGCGGGAGAACGGCCCGAGTTGCTAGGCGATCTCAGCCTCTCTTCCTATTCATTTGACGTGGAAGCGATTCGCCGCGATTTTCCTATCTTGCGCGAGCAAGTCAATGGGCGTCCCCTGATTTGGCTCGACAACGGAGCGACTACGCAAAAGCCGAAGTCCGTCATCGATCGGCTGACTTACTTCTACGAGCACGAGAACTCCAACGTTCATCGCGCCGCGCATGAACTGGCTGCGCGCGCCACCGACGCCTACGAGTCCGCGCGCGAAAAGACGCGCCGCTTTCTCAATGCGGGTTCGTCGCGCGAGGTCGTGTTTGTGCGCGGCGCCACCGAAGCCATCAATCTGGTGGCGCAGAGTTGGGGCCGACGCAACATCCAGAAAGACGATGAGATCGTCATCACCTGGATGGAGCATCACGCCAACATCGTCCCCTGGCAGATGCTGTGCGCGGAAAAGGGTGCGCGGTTACGCGTTGCTCCGGTCGACGACTCTGGGCAGATCCTGCTCGACGAATACGAAAAGCTGTTGGGGCCTAAGACACGCTTGGTCTCGATCACGCATGTCTCGAATGCATTGGGCACGATACTGCCCGTGCAGGAGATGGTGGAAGCGGCTCATCGCCACGGCGCACGTGCGCTTGTAGATGGCGCACAGGCAGTGTCGCACATGCGTGTCGATGTGCAGGCCATCGACTGCGACTTCTACGTCTTCTCCGGTCACAAGGTCTTTGCGCCGACAGGCATTGGCGCTGTATACGGCAAGTCCGAGGTGCTGGATCAAATGCCTCCATGGCAGGGCGGCGGCAACATGATTCAGGACGTGACCTTCGAGAAGACAACCTATCAGCGTCCGCCGCAGCGCTTCGAAGCCGGTACGGGCAACATCGCCGATGCGGTTGGACTGGGCGCGGCTATCGACTATCTGGATCGCGTGGGCATTCATAATGTTTCGCGCCACGAATACATTCTGTTGACCTATGCCACGGCCGAGTTGCTGAAGATTCCTGGCTTGCGCATAATCGGCACAGCCAAGGAAAAGGCCAGCGTTCTCTCTTTCGTGATGGATGGCTTGCGCACCGAAGAAATTGGCGACTATCTCAACCGCAAGGGCATCGCGGTGCGCGGCGGCCATCACTGTGCGCAACCGATCCTGCGCCGTTTCGGATTGGAAAGCACCGTGCGCGCGACATTTGCTTTGTACAACACCTGCGAAGAAGTCGACTCGCTGGTCGCAGCGTTATGGGATCTGCGCCAAGGACGCAATCCAGGCCTCGCATAGAACGCAAACCCGACAATTCCACTAACCCTGAGAACACTAGAGGGAGATCTTTCCCTGAAAGAGGAGAACGTCATGACCCAAATTGCCGCAGATGTCACCGAACTCATTGGCCGCACTCCGTTGGTGCGGCTGAATCGCATTGCTGCAGGCCTACCTGCGACCGTCGTAGTCAAGCTGGAGAGTCAAAACCCGGTTTCAAGCGTAAAGGACAGAATCGGTTTGGCGCTGATTGAGGCCGCCGAAAAGTCCGGAAAAATCACCCCAGGCGAAACCGTGCTCATAGAGCCCACCAGCGGAAACACTGGCATTGCTCTCGCCTTTGTCGCTGCGGTAAAGGGCTACAAGCTCATTCTTACAATGCCCGAAACGATGAGCCTTGAGCGGCGAACCGTATTGCTCGCGTTCGGCGCCGAGATCGTGCTGACTCCCGGGCCGAATGGCATGAAAGGCGCGGTCGCCAAAGCCGAGGAGATCCGGGCCAGGACACCGAACGGCTATATTCTGCAGCAATTCAACAATCCGGCTAATCCAGCCATTCATTTCGCTACGACTGGCCCCGAGATCTGGAACGATACCGATGGCAAGGTTGACATTCTCATCTCGGGCGTGGGCACCGGCGGCACCGTCACCGGCGTAGCTAAATACATCAAGGAGCGCAAAGCTTCGTTCAAGGCTATCGCGGTAGAGCCTGTGGATAGCCCCGTACTCTCAGGAGGAAAGCCGGGACCGCACAAGATTCAGGGCATCGGCGCGGGATTTGTCCCCGGTGTACTCGATACGAGCCTCGTCGATGAGGTGGTGCAGATAACCAACGATGAAGCAATTGACGCTGCACGGCGGCTCCCTAAAGAAGAAGGCTTGTTTGTGGGAATTTCATCGGGAGCTGCGGTTGCTGCAGCGCTGAAGGTGGCCGCGCGGCCGGAGAACGCAGGAAAGCTGATCGTAGCAGTCCTTCCGGATTTTGGTGAGCGCTATCTATCCAGCGTGCTCTTCGAGTCGCTGCGCCAACAGGCATTGGCTCTGCCTACGGAAGCAATCAACCCAGTTGAAGTTTAGGACGCTGCTCAACACATTGGCGCGGACGGTCGTCCACTTGTTCCCGCTACCGCGATCAACGGATTGGCGCAATCCTGCCCCAGTATAGGAAGCAAAAGAGCAATGAAAAACGGCGAGACTCTTTGTAGAGTCTCGCCGTTTTTCATTGTGTCCGCCTCTCCCCACCGCAGGGTTTCAATACTTCGGTAGCGAGGTATCAATTCTCTCTGCCCATGCGAGGATACCGCCGGTCAGATTGGTTGCGCGCTTGAAGCCGGTTTTGCGCAGGAATTCGACGGCCTTGGCGCTGCGCGCACCGCTCTTGCAATGCACCACGATCTCGCGGCTTGAATCGAGTTCATGCACGCGGTTGGGCAAATCGCCGAGCGGGATCAAGTATCCCTCGATGTTGCAGATCTGGTACTCGTGCGGCTCCCGCACATCGAGAACAAAGATGTCGTCTCCGGCATCGAGACGGCGCTTGAAGTCTTCCACTTGAATAGCGGGAATGCCCGCTCCTACCAGCGCATCCGAATCTTCGCCGCGAATGCCGCAGAACTGGTTGTAGTCGATCAGCTCCTTCACCGTGGGATGCGTGCCGCAGACCGGGCACTCCGCATTCTTGCGAATCCGCAACTCGCGGAAACGCATGGCCAGCGCATCGACAAGGACAAGGCGACCAATCAGCGGTTCGCCCACGCCGAGAATCAGCTTGATCACTTCGGTGGCCTGGATGACTCCGAGCAATCCGGGAAGCACTCCGAGTACACCGCCTTCGGCGCAAGAGGGCACAAGTCCGGGCGGCGGCGGTTCCGGATAGAGGCAGCGATAGCACGGACCATCTGGGGCGCCAAAGATGCTGGCCTGCCCCTCGAAGCGGAAGATGGAGGCATAGACGTTGGGCTTGCCGCTGAGCACGCAGGCGTCGTTGACCAGGTAGCGCGTGGCAAAGTTGTCCGTTCCATCGGCAATGATGTCGAAGCCGCTGAAGATCTCAAGAGCGTTCTGGCTGCTGAGGTAGGTATCGAAGCGTTTGATTTCGACAAACGGATTGATAGACTTCAGCTTGTCGATCGCGGAGTCCAGCTTCAAACGGCCTACGTCACCCGTGTGATGCAACACCTGGCGTTGCAAGTTGGTGTAATCCACCACATCGAAGTCCACCAAGCCAAGTGTCCCCACGCCAGCAGCAGTGAGATAGAGCGCAAGCGGCGAACCGAGCCCGCCGGTGCCCACGCACAGCACGCGCGCTGCCTTCAGTTTCTTCTGGCCATCCATCGTCACCTCAGGCATGATGAGGTGCCGCGAGTAGCGCAGGATCTCATCGTTGCTCAGTGTTGCCAGACTGCCATCAATCAAATCGGCCACAGCCGTTTCTCCTTCTTGGGTTCCCTGATTTCTTCAATGCAAACAATAACATTGCCTTAGCGGCCACCGGCGACCGAAGGCACAATCGATATCGAATCCGTCTCTTTTACCGGAGTCGCATCCTTGCTCAAATAACGGATGTCTTCGTCGTTGAGGTAGACATTCACAAACGAGCGCAATTTGCCTTCTTCGGAAAAGAGATGCTTGCGCAGATCGGGATGCTTCGCGACCAGATCGTTCAACGCTTCGCCTACGGTCTGTGCGGTGACTTCAATGACCGACTGCTTGCCTGCATACGGGCGCAGCGGTGTGGGGATCAAGACTTTGATTGGCATTCTGTTTCTTCCTTTGCAGTTCAGTTGTGATTCGATCGACAGTTATGCTGTTACCTTGAGAACTTCATCCTCGAAGCTTTTCGATTCTTCCTGCCCTTGCAACAAGAACGAGTGGGTGAGCGCAGCGCGGCCATTTTCAACGCTGGTGATGACGTACGAACATCCTGTCCAATGCGCTTCGGCAAGATCGGTCGCAGACCAATGCGCGGGATGATCGGGATGCGAATGATAGAAGCCTACGATGTCCTGACCGGCCAGCAGCGCTTCCCGCTGAATGCGCACCAATTCAGCGGGGCCGATGTGGTATCGATTCCGCGGTGAGTCGGTGCGCGTGTTGCCGCAGGGAACAATGCTCTTCACAACCTTATTGCTGGCCTCGTCGAACTCTCCCACCAACACGCCGCAACACTCGTGGGGATAGGTCTCTTCGCCATGCTTGCGAATCTGTTCATAGGCTACTTGTGGAACGATCAATGCCATAAGTCTCTCCCCTGATTACGCTATCTCATTCCAGAAATGTTCGCTCAGGTATTTGTCGCCGGAGTCTGGAAAGATAGTCACAATCACCGAACCGGCATCGGCTGTTTGCGCAATCCTCAACGCGCCCACCAGCGCCGCGGCTGACGAAACGCCGACCAACAAACCTTCTTCGCGCGCCAGACGCCTGGCCATGGCGTAGGAGGCTTCGGTGTCGATGCCAAGTTCCGCGTCGGCTAAAGTTGGGTCGTAGATCTTGGGCACAATCGAGGTCTCCATATGCTTGGTGCCCTCGATGCCATGAAAGGGTGAGTCCGGTTGCAACGATATGCACTGGATTGCAGGATTCAATTCCTTCAGCCTGCGCGATGTACCCACGAAAGTTCCGCTGGTTCCCATCATGGCCGTGAAGTGCGTGACGCGGCCCTCGGTCTGCCGCCAGATTTCATCGGCAGTTCCGTTTTCGTAGTGGGCCCGCCAGTTGGCATCGTTGGAGTATTGGTCGGCGTAATAGTACCTCTCCGGATCCTGGGCAATCATCTCCCGCGCTTTGCGAATGGCGCCGTCCGAGCCTTCCCCCGGGTCGGTATAGACGATGGTCGCGCCGTATGCGCCAAGGATGCGCTTGCGTTCGGCTGAAACGTTCGACGGCATGCAAAGGGTAATGGGTATTCCGTTGGCCGCGCCCAACATGGCGTAGGCAATTCCGGTATTGCCGCTGGTCGAATCGAGCAAAGCCTTGCCGCCGCCTAACTTGCCGCTGCGCAGTGCCTCGGAAACGATGTTGGAAGCGGCGCGATCCTTCACGGAACCGCCCGGGTTCGTCCACTCCGCTTTCCCCAGAATTTGAATATCCTTCGAGGAGTCTGTTACTTGCCCAAAGCGCAGCAAGGGCGTGTTGCCAAAGCGCTCCTTTAGGTTGAGTCCCAATAGAGTCATTATGCGATCCCTGGTTTTGAATCCTTCCTGTTCGATGCGTTCAGGACGAGTCGGTCGTAGAAATATCCGTGTTTCGGTAGATACTGAACGCAATCTGATTTCCCTGCAATGGATCGCGCCCCTCTTCAAGACTAGAACAGGTCGCCGATCGGGGGAAATGTCGAAAGCAGACTCAGCCCCAACAAGAGGAGTGCGATGACGTTGATGCGGAGGAGCGAGACATTCCGCTTGCGCCACAACACTTCGAGGATCGCCCATGCAGCGAACCATACAAGAATGGCCACAGTCGTTTCTCCCGACAAGGCGCCAGTCGGCTTATAGATGGAGAATAGCGATTTCAGGAATGCGGACTTGTCCGCTGCGATGGCTGAAGCCGCAACCGCAAAAGATCCAATGCCGGCCGCGAGGATGGCGGCAGCCCCAGAACCATTGGTCAGGATCGCTGGGGTATCTGCGAGAATAGTGTTTTGAGTGCTCATTGCTTTCCTTCCTGAACCACATGGATGATGTTGCCGCCGTCGACGGGCGCATTCTTGTCGAGCATTGCGCCAAAGAATCCGGCGACGCCCGCGGCGAAAAGCGATGTGACGACGAATCCATGAAGCGCATACTGCAATTGCGGTTGACGGCCAAGGTCGCGGGCATATCGAATGGCGACAAACGCGGCCATGGTAATGGCGATCGGCACGAGCCACGCAACATGCTCTTTCCACTCCATGCCGATCAGGTGCCACTGACTTGTCGCGGGATGCGAAAGCAGAAGCGAGCGCGGGTAGGCGGCAAGATTTGTGGTTCCGGCTGGGGGAGCAGCACGATACCACGGGTAGACGATGTAGGTGCCGGAGAGTACGGTGAGCCACGCGAGCGCAGCCATGACGGTCAGATAAATACCAAGCACACGGTCGTTACCCGATTCGGGTATCTGATGCGTGCCAGTCGAAAAGCGCTGATAGAGCAGAGCTATGGCGCCGGCGCTAGCGAGCAGGTAGAGCGCGCCGAAGCCCATGCCGTGGATCAATGTCCAGAGACTGCGGGTTGTGATCTCCATTGTTTCGACCTCCGTCGGGAATATTGTGGTATATCGGGAAGTGCAGGACTTGACGGCAATTGGTCTGGCGGCGCTCGGTGCCTTGAGCGCCGCCAGAGTTGCGCTTAGAAGTTTATCTTTGCGGCGAGTTGGACCTGGCGCTCGATGCGTTGGAAAGTCGGTTCAGAGCCAGCGCCGGAGATGATCCCTATGGAAGATGTGCCGGCTGTTGCGCCCGGGTTATTAAACTGAGGAGTGTTGAACAGATTGAAGAATTCCGCACGCACCTGCAAGACCTTTGATTCTGTCAAGTGTGTGTTTTTGAAGAACGAGAAATCGACAGTTTTCGTTCCCGGGCCTTCAAGACTATTGCGTCCTGAATTTCCCCATGTGCCTGACGGGGGATTTGCAAATGCTGCTGTGTTGAACCACTGAGCGTGTGTCCGCTGGCCACTCGGCAATGAACCGTTCCCGTTGCCGGGGAGCAGCTGTGCCCGAGGCGTCAGGCCGTCGCCGACTCCGCTCGCCGCGGATACGGAAAACGGCAAGCCGTCGAAATAGTTGAGAATGGTGTTCAACTGCCATCCCTGCACCAAGGTGTTCAGCTTGCCCGAGACCTTGAAGGGGAGCAGATAGGTTGCGCTGGCGACAAAGCGGTTGGGAATGTTCAGATCGGAGTTACCGTAGTCCGCGCGGATGTTGTACGGATTCAAGATGCTCCCTGGGCTGCCAGTGCCTTCGTCGAGTGAATGGCTGTAGGTGTACGAGGCCAGGAATCCCAGACCATGTGCGCGACGTTCAGCCGTAACCTGCAAGGCATCGTAGTTTGAAATCTGTCTGGTCTCAAGCTCGTTGATCTGCGCAAAGAACGGATATGGGCGATTCGCGGTGACATTCGTGGTTCCCGGCGATCCAGCGTTGATGTCCCGCAGCGCATCCAGGTGGAGTCCGCGCGTTCCCACATAGGCGACGGTGAAGACGGTCGAGTACGGTATTTGCTGCTCGACACTCGCGTGCCACTGTTCGCTATAAGGGGTCTTGGCATTCGGATCCTGCGAGTAGACTGGCAAGTTTGCCGGCAGCGCGTTGATTGAGGTGACCAGCGTGTGCGCGTATCCGTTGGATGCGTAATTGAACGCAGCGCCATTCGTGCTGGCCCCATACGTTCCGGAGTTGTTGAAGGCCCAATAGTCCAGCGCGGGCACGTTATTCGACAAGCCGGACGAGTTGGTGACATTTGGCGCCGAGTAGTAGAGGCCGTAACCGGTGTGGAAGACGGTCTTGTTCGTCACGCGATAGGCAAAACCCGCGCGTGGCGCAAAGTTCAAGTTGTTCCCGTTCGCGCCGCTGCGAGAAATGCCGTTGGTGCCCACCTGTTCGAGCGTCGTGGTGGAGATGGCGGGGACAAAGTCATACATCTTGTTATTGACTTCGGTCCACGGCCAGCCCAGGAAGTTCTCGTAGCGCAGGCCGAGGTTCAGCGTCAAACGGCTGGTGACCTTGTAGTTGTCCTGCACATAGAAGGCGAGGTCGCTCTGCCGGAAGCCGCGCGTGCCGTGACCGTATGCGTAAGAGCCGCTCTTCGGGGTTCCGAAGAGAAGGTCTGTCCATGCAAGTCCGCTGTAAGAGGTTCCGTAGGATTCGGAGCCGTGCTCTTGCGCAGTCTGGAACATGTCGTATTGCAGGCGCACGAACTCAAAGCCGATATCGACTGAGTGCTTGCCGTGCACCAGGTTGACATTGTCGTCGGTCTGGTAGTTGTTGGTCCCGATCTGCGTCGGGCTGTTGCCGGCATCGCCAATCGATGCGCCGCCCGCAAACGACATGACGGGCAGTCCGTCAGACTTTGGGTCGCCCGAGATCTCGACGCCCGGAATTCCGAGTTGCGTGGGAAGATTGAGCCCTGCGTCCCAGTTCTGCGCATTGACGAAGAACCGCGACCAGCCGAAGCGCGCGGTATTGACGACGGTCGGCGAGAAGATATGAGTCTCGCTGAGAACGGTTTGATATGCGGGATTTGTCGCAGGTCCGCAGATGACTGCGCCCACCAGCGGGACCGGGAGGACGCCTGGCTGACCGATGGTGTCC
>Ga0181520_10012928_pt1 | contig 10637 bp, 17 predicted proteins | sample PEATcosm2014_Bin_29_FD_132451 | JGI IMG/M metagenome (GOLD analysis project Ga0181520, IMG submission 132451) | Peatland microbial communities from MTU Mesocosm Facility, Houghton, MI, USA - PEATcosm2014_Bin02_30_metaG | ecosystem: Environmental > Terrestrial > Soil > Wetlands > Peat | place...
CCATCGTAGCGACACTCAAGATTCTGGGCGTCAAAGTGCGCACTGAACGCTATCCAGAGTACAGCGACACGGTCGAAGTCTTTGCATCCACAGTCGGTAACAAAGGCTGCGATGCCAAAGAGAGCGGCATCAAGTTCACCTTCAAGCATGGTCGTCTGACAGAGCTACATGCACGCGCATGGGCAGACTATGACCAGTGGTGGGATGTCTCCGAGTCCGCGTCTTACGTCAAAGCTGTTGCTGCTAGTGAAGCCATCAACGAGAACATCAAGCGTGCCCTAACAGAGAACGATACAGGCCACAAGGTGCAATGACTGCCGCCTATTGCTTGGGAATGTGGCATGAATGTGGCTCTTAGCAACCGAGTAAGTATGAGTGAGCACAGCGTCAGTGATGCCAGTCTGCTTGACCGCCCTTGCAACTGGTTGAAAACAAAAAAGGGGATATGCACATCAAAAAATGAATTTGGACGATCAAGCAAGGGTGCGTTCCCGCTCAAACTTTTCCGCACGGGAGGAATTCGAATCGCGGCACTTTAGGCGCCGAACAGGAAAAACAGCAGCAAGGCAGCACGGGAATTGCAGCATTTAGACCACATTAGGAGAGCAGCAGATGCCACCGAGATCAGCCGTTAAAACGACGCCAAGAACGCGAGAGCAGATTCTTGATGAAATACAGGGCGCGGAAGCGACTATAGAACGCTTGCGGCGCCTGTTAGACAAAACGATGTCAGAAATACGCTCCAATCACTTCACTGCCTACGTTACGGATGACGAGGGCAAGCGCAAGCGGAACCCGGCGTTCAAGGACCTGCGTGAAGTTGAATCAACATTGCGTGCGGCTTCTCGTCACTTGGCTGCGCTGAGAGCCGAAGAGGCGGCACTGATCGGAAATACGACAGGTCCGGCAAGTGAGTGGGATGAGTTCGTGCCAGTACAGAAAGTGAGCGAATGACCGACTTCTTAGCTATCGCGCGCCAGTACGCAGCCGACATACTGTCTGGCACCATTCCGTCGTGTGCTGAGACGAAAGCCGCCATCGAGAGAGCGCAGCGGGATCATGCGCGGACTGACGATGCTTGGGCCTACCGTTTCGATGAAGTCAGAGCGCTCCGTGCTTGCCGGTTCATCAGCAACTTGCGCCACGTCAAGAGCAGCATCTCGACGAAAGCCGGGGAGAAGATCGTTCTGCTGCCGTGGAACGTGTGGCTGCTCACCGAGCTATATGGCTGGGTGCGGAAAGACACAAGCGCACGTCGCTGGAAAAAAGCATGGGTACAAGTCGGCAAGGGCAACGGCAAAAGCACACTCGCAGGATGCATAGCCGCGTATGACGCATTCGTGATGGGGGAAGGTGGTGCCGATGTTCTCTGCGCTGCTTCTCAACGTGAGCAGGCAACCATTGTGCTCGATAGCGCCAGGTCGATGCTGCTGCGCGACAAGGAGATGTGCAAGAAGCTCGGACTGGAAGTTCTGGCGCGTCAGATAGTTCAGCGCGGCACGCAATCCAAGATGCGGGCGCTTCCAGCAAAAGCTACCAGCGTTGAAGGTGTCCAGCCCTCTCTCGCAATCTTAGATGAAGTCCATGCGGCCCGCGGACGTGAACTTTACGACACACTTTCGACAGCATGCGCCAAGCGTGCCAGCGGCTTGATGCTGATGGTCACCACGGCTGGCAATGACAGCAGCGGTCTCGGCTACGAAATGTCCGAGTTCGTTTCGTCACTGCTGAATCAAGAGTGTGAAGCCGATACCTTCTTCGCGCTCGTCTACGGCACCGATCCGAAAGACGAGTGGGACAACCCGCTCTCTTGGCGGAAAGCTAATCCGTCCTGGGGAGTGAGCGTCGATCCTGTTGCGCTCGAAGCAGAAGCGAAGACAGCAAAACTCATGCCGGGAGCACGCAATGCTTTCCGCATTTTCCATTTGAGTGAGTGGTTGGCAAACGGCGCGGACAATACATTCCTCGATTTCAATGCAGTCCGTGCCTGCTACGACAAAGACTTATGTGAAGACGCTTTTAAAGAACAGCATGCCGTTTTCGGTTGCGATCTAGCGTCGAAACTTGACCTCTGCTCCGTCGTCCGCGTTCACGCAAGAAAGAAGGAACGCGATACCCACTTCTATGTGTTCAGCACGAACTGGATGCCGTCGCAGGCGGTTGCGAATAGCAATGTCGCGGCGCTGCGTACTTGGGTAGAGACGGGCCAGCTTGTCGTCACCCCCGGCGCAGTCACGAATCAGGATGATGTAGAAGAAGAGATTTTTCAGCAGTGGAACAAGTGCAAGCCGCGTGACATGAACTACGATCCGGCGCAGGCCACGATGATGATGACGCACCTCAAGAACCGTACAGGTGACTATGACTCATTCATCGAAGTGACTCAGTTCAATCGCAACATGACGGACGGCATGAATCTGCTGCAAGAAATTGTGGCGGACGGACGGCTGCATACCAACTCTCCCATCTTGCTGTGGTGTTTGAGCAACCTGCGAGCACAGCACGGCGGGCTGCATTTTGTGTGGCCAGTGCGCCCGCGTGACCGTCAACTGAAAATCGATGCCGCTGTTGCTCTCGTCATGGCGCTCAAGTCTGTGGTTGCTTGTCCGCTTGAAGAAACACCATCGCCGTATGTATCGCGTGGCGTCATCCTGCTCGATCCGAACTATCGCTGGAAATGTGCGTACCCAAGTTGTGAAGTCTTGACGAACCGTGGGGACTTCTGCAAAGCCCACACAGATCCGAAAGACATCTACGGCACGGCTTACGTGGGAGGGAATTAGAAATGGAAATCAGACTCACTGACGGAGAACGCGTACACCTCGCCGACTTGAGAACCGTCGCTGAAGATCGCATCGATCCTAACTTCATCGGCGTCACGGTCACAAAAGACCTAGCTTGCATCGCTGTCATTGGTGTTCGTGTATCCGTTGACTATGCCGTCAGCATCGAACAGCGCGAACTCATTATGTTCACGTTCACAGACGGCCGTGCGTTCCGCTCTGTGCCCTATTTCAACCGCTGGCGTCCTGAGTTCGTGTTGCACGATGACAACATTGAAGACATCGAGTTTGGTCGGTCACTCTGCGATGTCTGTGATAAGTGGGGGGCGGTCGCAGTTGGCTACGATCCCAACCAGACGAAGATACTGTCACGAAACGCCGTAGCAGTCGTGAAAAGTTCAGCGTTTGCCGAAGATGCGCTGCTTAAGCTGAATCTCGCAGCACAGGAATTCAGCGGCTCTCTCTTTCCAAAAGACTCTGCCAAGGAGTATATGTGGCAATCTTTGCCGACCCTCGCAGGCGCCCGTGTATTTCCAAATGGAGAACTGCTGGCCCGTGGCCGCTATGACAGCACTCATGCTCTCGTGAATGCAGTAGCGGCAGCGCTGAACGTCTACGAGATACCGACTGCTGAAGAGAAAGCGGCTGCTAGTGAAAAATGGAAAGCCGAACAGCAGAAAGGAATCGTGGAACAGCGTCGGCAGATAGAAGAGTACTGGGAAAGCCTCCCGCCGCAAGCGCTCGTCTACGTAAATGACGCGGTTGGTGGAATGGAACGGTACATAACGATGGAGGTTGCTCTACCCCTGTTGAAGAGCGAGACTGTGCGCTTTGCCGCACTGGCTCACGGGTGGAAACAGTATGCATGGAGAGGCTGGCATATGCCACTCGATACTTCCGGAAAACTGATATGAGCACGGCACTCGACCGACCGATGAAGTACTGCAAGCAGCCGGGTTGCCCGACACGCACGCGGAATGCAAACGGCTTTTGCGATGCTCATCAGGAGAAGAACATCGGCAGTGATTACGTCCGCGCTCGGAATGCGGACCCGACTGACAGGCTTTATAAGCTGGCCCGCTGGGCTAAGTTCCGCAGAATGATTATCGAGCAGAACTGGCAGTGTCAAAAGATTGTCGGCATCGAGCAGTGCGGCAATGCTGCAACCATCGTCCACCATCTCCGCAGCCCGCGCGACTATCCGCAGGGGATGTTCGATCCAAAGAATGTTGCTGCGCTCTGCGCTGGATGTCACCCAGGCGGCGTAGCGGGAACGCCTGATTGGGTTGAGGGACGGCATTTTGTGCGCACCGTTTTTGAAATGCCGAACTTTTAGGGGCTGTCACAGGAACAGGAGATATTGACGGTACCAAGTACCGATTAGCCCGAACATGGGCACTCGAACAGGAGAATACAATGCGTATCCGCTGGATCAATCACCCCAACCCAAAACTCCAACACTTAAACGGCAAGATCGTTCACGAAACTCGTGAGTCTGTCGCGCCGTACATTCTCTCCGGCCAATGTGAAGAGGTTCAGTACAAAAACTATGTCGAGCGTTTGAATGATGAACAGGCGCAGCGTGCCGCCGACCCCAAGAATGCTCCGGCAACTGGATGGAGCGTCAGAGAATCGGTCGGCAACAATCCACGCGTGCGCTTCGTCGTCATTGAGACATCACCCTTAAGCGAAATTACTTTCTACGATGCGCCCCCGGCGCACGCCCCAGCCTCGGTGAGGCAAAAGTTCGCCGATGCTGTCGCGACAGATGCAGCAGCCTTCAGCAGCCGCGCAGAGTTTCTCGCAAAGCAACGAAACGAGCCGCGTGTCACGACAGGACACACTGAGACCGATCTCGCAGTAGTCACCTTCGGCGCCAACGGAGTGAAGAAATGACACAGGAAAATAAGCAACCACAGCCGAAGCGCGATGACGACCGCTCAGATGAAGCGGCTTGGATCGCAAAGAACTATCCGCCAGTCAAGAAATAGTGCGGATCACAGGAACTCAGTAACAAGGGGAGCAGGGCAAGGAGAATCCAAAATGCTACTCAAATTTAATGCGGAAGAACGAGCACTGCTTGCCACTGTGGATGCTTGCATCGACATTCCGCGCAGCACAAAGCCAGCCGTCGCGCGAAAACTCTATGACAACTTGAAGCGCCTCATTACGCAGTTGCGTGGTCTGGCGCCAGTCTTGGAAGCACGCGGGCTTTCCTTGCATACGAAGAGAGCGACTCGTGTCGCTGATGCTCGTGCGCTTTTGTTCAAGTATCAAGTTCCCGCAGAAGAACTCATCCCACGTCGGCGCGTATACGGCGACGGCACAGCATTGGAAGATGCCTGCCTCCAACTCCGCGCTGCTGCTTATGCACGACAGGGCGTGGCGATACGCAGTGACGGCTGCGCTGCTGCCGACCCTGAAATGAAATTCCGCGATGATGAAGGCAAGATTTGGCCGGAAGCAGCGCGGACCAGCGAAGAGCATTCTGCGGCTGCTGCTTATCATCGCGCATGCGCAAGCAAAGCATCGACGTTGGAGAAGTGCTCCGCACATTACAAAGCGGCTGACTTGCACGACACTGCGGCGCGACTTTATCCAGACCTCAACTCCAGATTCGCAGCATGCGCAGCCAGCAAGAGCATTCAGCATGCGCAGAACGGCTTGTAAATGCTGCCAGCACTCGAAATCGTTTTGGAGAAGCATCGTGAAGCTGCAACAGAGCTGGCAGAGTACATCTGCGAGCAGCGCAACTCAGATGAAGGGTTCCGACGCTTAGATTCCTTGCTCGAATATCAGGTGATGGCGTTTCGGTATCTCAACGACGCTTGGAGAGATTTGAAGGTGAAGAAGTCATGAACACGATCAACGTTATGACGCGGCGCATGAGACTGACGTTGGCACAGCGCAAGTACCGCACAGCGAATCTGGAGAAGTGCCGGAATAGCTTACGCACTTTTCGTGTGCAGAACGGTCCCGAGGCGCCTGAGTATGCTGCTTTTCACAAAGCCAAGCATCGCTGCACAAATCCGAATAGTTGCAAATGGAAAGACTACGGTGAGCGGGGCATAAGGTTCCTGTTCACATCCTTTGAGCAGTTCTTGGCTGAGATAGGTCCGCGCCCAGAAGGCAAGTTCTCTCTTGACCGCATCGACAACGACGGCAATTATGAGCCGGGGAATGTGAGATGGGCAACGATGAAAGAGCAAATGGCAAACAAGAAGAGGGCAGCATGAGCGGCGCAAACAAATTCACAGTGCATAACAGACTTGCAATGGCAGAGAATGCCATCGCGGAGTTGAAGAAAGAGAATGCCGAACTGCGCACGCACCTCAAGGGCGCGTTGGAGACTGCCGTCAATGATGCTCGCAACATTCTGCGTGGGCAGATTCGTGATGGCAAAGATGGGCGTGACGGAGTTGACGGCGCAACAGGACCTCAAGGCGTGCAAGGGGAGCGCGGAGATGTGCTCTACATCGGTCCCGATGAACTGTTTGTGGGAAGTCAAGAAGCTGCGCCGCGCGATAGTGGAGCGGCACGCTGCATATATCGCACGCATTGTTCATAACATCGAAGTACTCGGGCGCCCAGAGCATCAGAGTACCTCTTACCGCCACTTTCGCTCACTGCTTCAAGACCTACTCCGCGACATCGAGGCACTGCGGTGATCGCCGAATTCCTCAATCTGCAAGGGCAGATCACAACTGCGTTTTATCCCGCTGCCGGAGATTGCGGCGTGCGCGGGACGGTCGTCTCAGCCTTCAAACAAGGCGGCGGGATGGTGATGGCAGACGCGGATCAGAGTGTGCCCAACTCAGGTTGGGCGCTGGCGCCAACATCAGGTCCACAGTCAAGCAATCCCATTGGCTACGGCAATCCTCTGGTGAAGCAGTTCGGTGCTGTGTATCTCAAACCTGTGCCTGATCGACCTGGGGCTTTCTATGTCATTAACCAAGACTTTTGTGTTGGTACGCGAGTGAGTTTCGATGTGGTCGCGGGCAACTATGCTGATGGCGCTCAGAATTTGGTGGCGATCTAAGGAGGATTCAATGACACACAACGAACAAGCGTCGGTATTTATCGCAGATCAACAGGCACGGCAGAAAGTCCATGATGACAAACTCCGCAAGGTGATCGCTGATGCGGAAGCGCGAAAAGGCTCACCGCTAAGTGCTATCGAGCGGCAAGCCATTCTGAAACTCGGTTTTTAAGTTTGTGTCTCGGCTGCAAGCCCGACACGATGCGGAGAGCCTCCGGGGAAAGCGCTGAGCCGATTGCTCACAAGCGACTGATAGAAACCGGAGGCTTTTTTTCAAAGTTTGGTATTGCTGGGCTGCTCACTTGCAACCAGCATAGGGCAGAGTGAAGAGCCGGAACACCCATCTTGGCCGATGGTCGGCGATGACTCACTCTGCCCGCATAAGTTCTCCGTTGGTGGCGTCGAGTAGAACCTGACTCCGCCATCTTCGGGGGAGATGTTCAGAAAGGTAAAAATATGAGTCGTTCCGTAACAGTCGTGATGAGAAACCTGCCCCTAGATTTCACGAATGAAGAGGTCGCCGCGTCGCTCTGGGCGACTGTCGGCATAAACGCCGATCCGCAGCAAATGCGCACGTCTTCAGGAACTTATTCCAAGCAGGCTTTTATTCTGCTAACGGACGAAGACCTCTGCGAGTTTCTCAGTCGTAACTTTGCCGAGACGGCAGTGCTCCACGACCAAAAAGCACCGCCGCATTTTGTGACCGCAGCTAATCCGCGTTTCCGCATCTCGTCAGTCACGGTCGAACTGCCCGGTCCCGCTGAAGACCTCAACAAGAATGGAATCCGCAAACTGAAGTAGTAGTGGTCACAGGCTTCAAAGATTATGGGGACAACCTCTGTCCCCGTTGGAGCGGAACGTTTTCAGTGACTGTGCCGAGAATGCTTCCGCTCCTCCCCCTTTTGAAAGGACTCACGATGTCACGCAAAAATCCTAAGCCCCCTGTTGGGAGTCGAGTGTGGTATCTCGACCCGCCAAAGAAACGGAAGAAATAATGTCAGCCGCTCTGACCGTTGAACAGCCACGCCATCTCGCCCTGCCGGAATGCGCTCTCTTCGCGCCATGTGAACTCAACATCAGCGCCGCTTGCACGCCAGATGAATTCCGTCGCATCGGTGCGGCTTTGGTTGCGCTCGACACCGCTGATGAATTGTGGACCTGTGATCTATCGCAGTATGCCATCACAAGATGGGGCGCGGAGGACGGTTTGAAGTTGGCGCACGAGGCGACCAAACTCAGTGTCGCTTACTTGAAGCGCCGAGCCAGAATTGCTGAGAGATTCGACCCCTCACGTCGCTTTCCGAATATGACTGCTGAGCACTATCGCGGTCTCTGCTGCTTTCCAGTCGAATTCACTGACGTGTGGTTGCCGACGGTCGCAGGGAAGGGATTCAGTGCCAAAACTCTCCGTGCTTTGTGTGTCGAAGCCTATGGAAGTGATCCAAAAGGTGGCTATTCAAAGAACAAGAAGCGCTCGGTCTCGATTCCAGAAACGCTCTACGCCCGTTTCAAAGAACTGTCCCCGGCTCCCAAAGTATGTGTGTTCATCGAGCAGGTACTGACAGACTGGGCGGACAACGCGACACCCGAGACGCAAGCTCGCGTCGCCGCAGCGCTGCTCACGCGAGAAGAAACACAGCATCAGCGCCACATGGCTGAGCGGAATGCTAAGAAAGCCGAGAAGCGAGAAGCAAAGGAAAAACTCCGCGCCCAAAGGGAAGCCGAAGCGCTCGCGAGAAAAGAAGAGATTGCCGCATTCAAAGAGGCTGAGCGTGCAAGGTTAGCAGCAACCAAAGAAGCAGAACGAGCCGCGGCGAAAAAAGCGGTGGCGCACTGCGCTAAGATCGCGCAATTCACAGAGCGCCAGGGGAAAAAGTCACAGTTTGCGACACAAGCTGAGGCGGATGAAGTCATAAAAAATGCTCCGCATTTGGAAAGCTACGCTTGTGACTGCGGACAATTTCACATCAGACGCGCTGTAGGAACGGCTAGGAACGGCGTTCCGCCATCTGATGACACTAGCCCATCTTCCCAAACGGGCGCTCCTACAGAGACTCTCCCTACTTGGAATTGGGGACACGTTCAACGCGCCAGTGCTCCCGCTTGGGACTCGTCTGATGAGGGACCGAACAGGTTGCCCTACGATCAAAGGCGTGCAGCGCAGATCGCTGATGGTGCGGAGCCGATCAAGAAAAAGCGCCCCGCCGTAGCGGAGCGCTGAGTGCGACGGGGAAAGTCTACAGGCGCTGAAAGAACTCCTTGAGAGTGGCCGCCGCCGCCGCCTTGTCAGCCGCTTCAAGTAGCCACTGTTTGAAATCCGTGGGTGTCGAGACGCGCTCTCCGGTGATGAGTGTAGCATCGAGAACGCGGTCGGCCAACAGCGTGAGAAAGAGGTAGATGTCTCTCACAGCCTGCACCACGGCTTCGCGTCTTCCGTCGCCCGCTTTCGCGCTACATGGTGGAGAGTCTCCACAATGAGGCGGTCGTATGGCAGCCCCTTGTGGCAGTGCATGATGAAATAGGTTCTGTGTCCGCGCTGTGAGCGCTTCAGAGCCGCAGACCATTTCTTGATGATGTCCGCCGCTTCTGCGCGAGTGATGTGAAGAGTGATCGAGCCGCCGCGAATCTTGCCATGCAGACGGTGAGTGAAAGTTGTCCTAGAATGATGAACAGCCATGTGTGCGTGCCCTCTATGCACGTGTACTTCGGTTAGGGATCACGCTCGGCTCGAACCGGGCGTGATCTCATTACTTGCTGGGGGACTTCTTCAGTCTTCCTCCTTTCGCGCCGTTTGCTCTTGCGGCTCTTTTCTTGGCAGCGCTCTTGGAAAGTCCACCGACTTCTCCGCCCTTCGCCCCAATCTCGGCTAGCCACTCCCTGACTGCTTTATGCTGCAAGATGCTGGCGTGTTTCACAGCTTCCATCCTTTCGCGATGCATGCCGCCTTGAGTTGCTCAATCTCCGCCTGCCACGTTGGGATTTCTGGATCACCACAATTGTCGGCGATCTGGTTCTCGATACCGCTGATTTCAAAGCACTCGACACAGAGTCCACAGTTTTCATTGTCTCCGCGCCCTGTTGAGCGAGTCTGGCGCTTGCAGGACCCGCAAGTATAGACGCCAGAGCCGCGCTGGAATCTGCTGTTCTTTGCTGCTTTGCTTTCCATGAGTGTTCCCTCCATGCAGACATCATAACCCAAAGCTGCTTTGGGTTACAATAGCACCAAGGTACTACGCAGGGGAGCGCGCAGCTTTTAAGAGCCGTACAGAAGAAGGCGAAGAGCGCCGCCGCAGGAGGCAAGTAAAATGGATCGCCCATTACACCCATTACGAGACACGATGCTGGTCACGGAAGCTGGCAAAGGAATCTGGAGCATTGAAAACGTCACGCTTCATGACGTGCTCTTGCTGGTGAAGGCTCTCGATGTTTTCTTAGATCAGGCTGGCTACGGCGAAAATACACCGATAACCACTCTGGGCGAATTGCGAGACGATCTTGAAGAAGCCGGAGCATTGTGGGAGTTGCAGGCAGCGGCAGAGCGCCAAACGATCCTTGACGCCAAACAGAGACTCAAGAAGAAGAAGAGCGCAGCAGCCGGAAAGTGAACAGGTGCCTTTGTCACAAATTTTGTCACAAATCGCTGACAACTGTGACCATCTATGGACTTTTGAGGACGCGCCAGACTTGCTATCTCATTGAATTTAATCAGGGAGCAGTCAAGAAGAGTGTTTTACGAATCGGCTGCTCTACCAACTGAGCTACGTCGGCTTCAGGGGGGACTGTATTTCAGTTTACCAAATCGCCGCCGAAAGCCA
>Ga0181520_10012931_pt1 | contig 10635 bp, 9 predicted proteins | sample PEATcosm2014_Bin_29_FD_132451 | JGI IMG/M metagenome (GOLD analysis project Ga0181520, IMG submission 132451) | Peatland microbial communities from MTU Mesocosm Facility, Houghton, MI, USA - PEATcosm2014_Bin02_30_metaG | ecosystem: Environmental > Terrestrial > Soil > Wetlands > Peat | place...
GCAATCGGACCCGGCGGAGGAACCGGTAGAACGGCGTGGGTGGTATCCGCCGCCGCAGCCGGCACCGCGGCAGGCGCGACGGCACTGGGCTTCTGCGCCGGCAACTTACACGCTGGTGGGGATCAATTGCGCGGTATATTTTTTCACGCTGTTGCTGAGCCACTCGGCGGCGGGACCGACGTTTGAGGACAATTTCTCCTACGGGCTGCTTTGTAATGGCGCCTATGTTGTGGGCATGGGGCAATGGTGGCGGCTGGTGACGTCTATCTTCGTGCACTTTGGATGGATTCACATTGCGACAAATATGTGGTGCCTGTGGAATCTTGGGCTGCTGGGCGAACCGCTGCTGGGCGAGTTCGGGATTATCGCTGCTTATGTGCTAACCGGCGTGGCTGGGAATTTGCTCAGCGTCACTTTCAATCAGCGACCACCTGGGCCGGCCGGCGGCGTGCTCAGCGCGGGAGCCTCCGGAGCTGTCTTCGGCCTGGCTGGAGTGCTGCTGATGCTGCTGCGGTCGCCGCTGTTGCCGATTCCTGCGTTCGAGCTGAAGAAGCTGCGGCGCAGCGTATGGTATTTCGCGCTGCTGAATTTCATTATCGACGGCGGTTTGTGGATCGCGCACACATCGCTGCAGATCGACAACATGGCACACCTGGGCGGATTCCTGAGCGGGCTGGCACTGGGGGTTCCTCTGGTGCCGCGCATCGGGGCGCCGCGCCCACGATTCTTACGGAGGCGCGCCTTCGCGGTGGGGGTGATGACGTTTCTGCTGCTGCTGATTGCCTGGGGATTGCGGGCTTATTACGAGGCGGCGGCTGGGTAAGGTTCTCCCTGGACCCTGGAGTGTCATTTCCAGGGCGGTCGCGAACGTTTATGGCAATGGCGCTCCAGCCATTCGGGGGGCGGGTTGGTTATCGAGTGGCTGTGGCAGCGAACTTCTTGACCATGGCGAGCAGCAGCTTGCGATCGCTGTCGTTGAGGTTGGTGGAGTAGCGGCGGATCTGGGTGAGGAAGCGGAGCTCGTCGTCGGAAAGCTTCTGCGACTGGAGCTGGCGTCCGAGGGTGTCTTCGGCAAACAATTGAGCGAGTGGAAGTTCGAGGGCTCCGGCGATTTTGGCGAGAGTATCGAGCGACGGAACGGTGTGCCCGTTCTCGACCCTCGACAAATAGCAACGGAGAAGCCCGGTGCGCTTCTCGATATCGCCCTGGGATAAACCTTTGGATAGGCGGTAGCCTCGGATGGTGGTTCCAATTTTCATAAGGTTGGCCTTTTAGACCGTACTTTCCCCTGTGAACTGCAAGGCAGGAATTTTCAAAGATATTGCCTGCATAGTTAACACGGTCTGAGATTCACAAGCAAGAGTTATTTTCGATACGTTGGTAACCAAGGCCGACACCAAAGATACTTACCAAAAGTCGGAACTGCACAATTATTCATGCACTTAGAAGGGCCGGAAGATGGTGACCTGGGATGCGGCTGCGCGTTGGTGCGCGCTCCGACCGGGAGGCGCGGCTGCACTAGTGGCACGAGAGGAACGATCTGTAACAGTCACTGTGGTGATATTGACCAACGATGGGATTCGGAGATTTTTTTTGCGGTCCGAACCTTATTTGGAGACCGGGTGCAGCTGATCGGCAAGGAATTGAGTGGAGCGGTTCTGAGCATCCTGGGCGTCGGCGGCTCGATAGCCGGCGGTGTTGTTGGGATTCTCGAAGGCGTGGCCGGCGCCGGAGTAGATTTTCAGGTCGACGCTTTTTCCGAGCGCCTTCATTGAAGCTTCGAAAGCGTGGACGTCGTCAGGGGTGATGCCGCGATCGAGGCCGCCGAAGTTGCCGAGCACGGCTGCGTGGATCTGAGTAAGGGCGGTTTTGTCGGTGGGCAGAGAGCCGTAGTTGATGACCACGGCCTTGAGTTCGGGATCGGCCACGGCCAGCTGGGCCGCGTAGCCTCCGCCCATGCACCAGCCGATGGCGGCGATGCGGCGGGGGTCGACATCTTTGCGGTGGGCGAGGAAGTCGACGGCGGAGGTAAGGTCGCGGACGCCGCGATCCTGGGGCAGGCCGCGCATAAGCTCATGGGCCATGTCGGCATCGGTAGCCACTTTGCCGCGATAGAGGTCGACGGCCACGGTGACATATCCTTCGCTGGCAAAGCGCTGGGCCTGATCTTTAACCCAGTCGTTGAGGCCCCACCATTCGTGAATGACGACAAGGCCAGGGTGCGCGCCGGGGGTCGATGGAAGATAGAGAAGGCCGTGGCCGGTGTCGCCGCCGCTGGGGAAGGAGACTTCCTGCGGGGTTTGCGCATGCACGTTCGGGGTGGCGAGCGACAGACCGAGGATGACGAACAGGGCCGGGGCAATCTTGTGCTTCATGGCGGCTCCTCCGAAGAAACCATCCATGTATCGCAGAAAACCTGGTCTGGAGGCAAGGGATGGGAGGAAATGCGCGTGGGTGCACGCATCCGCACGAGGAAATTCGCCATCGCACAGAAGGTAGCCGGTTGTTCCGGAGCCAACGTCGTGCCGCGTGAAATTCATTCTTCGGGCCCAGGGGACGCTGCAGACGGCGATGCCGGCATGCGGCGAACCGATTCCGATCCTGTTCTATCGTGCGGAGTACAACAGCCTTTGGGGCGATGGCGCGATGGGCTGCGTCGCCATTGGGAGGAGGCTCGTTGGCTTTCCGTTATCGTGGCGCGGGAGCTGATGCGGACCAAAGTAGTGGACGTGGCCGCGGGGCTGGCGTTCTGGTCGATGATGTCGATGGCGCCGCTGCTGATCACGGTGGCGGCGGTGCTGGCGCTGCTGCGGATACCAGGGTTGCTGCCGCAGCTGCTGGGCGTGATGGCGATGCTGGTGCCCGCGGATTCGCTCTCGATGGTGGAGAAAATGGTTGGGGGGTTGCTGGAGCCGCATCGGGGAATGCTATCGTTCGGGATTCTCAGCTACATATGGTCGACGACGGGGGGATTCGCATCGCTGATCTCGGCGCTCAACGTGGCGTACGACGTGAGCCGTCCGCGGTCGTGGCTGCGGGATCGGGTGCAGGCGGTGCTGCTGACCTCGACCAGCGGCGGGCTGCTGACGCTCTCGTTGCTGGCGCTGCTCGCGGGGCCGCATTTCGGGCACTTTCTGGGACAGATCGTGCCGATGCCGGGCGGCTTTGAGAGGACGTGGCCGGCGATCCGCATCGCGACGGTGTTCATCGCATTTGTGCTGGCGCTGGAGCTGGTCTATTTTCTGGCGCCGAATCGACGGCAGCGCTTTACGTCAACCTTGCCGGGCGCGATCGTTGCGATTGCGCTGTGGTTTGTGGGGTCGGCGGGACTGGCGTTTTACCTGAACCATCTGGCGCACTTTTCGCGGACGTATGGGGGGATGGGGGCGGTGATCGGGCTGATGTTCTGGATTTACCTGACGGCGCTGGCGATTTTGATCGGCGCGGAGGTGAATGCGGAGCTGGCGAAGAGGCGGGACGCGCAGTTTCGGGAGCACCTGAACACTTCCCCGGAGCAGGGCATCGGGCTTGATGAGGCTGCCGGGGGCGGGGAAATGCGGGAACGGCCTGCGGCATAAGGCGGCAACAATCATGACAAAAAGAACCGGCTCCGGGGCGTGGTCTGCCCGCGCCGGTGCTTAAATTCCGAAGCCACGCGCGGTCGACTGAGATCGGGTAATCATGAATGGAGGAGGCTGCCGAGAAGGGCAGAAAGGCCATTCCAGGCGATCTGAACGCCGATACAGAGCAGTATGAAAGCTACGATACGAAGGATACCGTGGGCCGTGGATGGAGATATCTTGCGGGTGACCAGAGGAGCGTAGGCATAACAGAAGTAGACGGCAACGCTGAGAACCACGACGGCGAGGAAGACTCCGAGATGGCTGAGAATGTGGGCGGTCACGGTGCGACCTGAATTATGCGCGCTGAGGGTCAGCATCCCGACGAGAGTGCCGGGCCCTGAAGTTATAGGAAAGGTGAACGGATAAAAGATTTTCTGGCGCAGGTCACTAAATATGGCGCCCTTATCGCCGCTTTCCTCCTCTTTGCTGCGAATGCTCACCCCGGAGTCGCTCTGATTCAGGACCCCCCAGCCGATGGCGGCTATGACGATGCCGCCGGCGAACTCGACGATGGGGAGAGAGAGGCCGAAGAAATGCAGAATGGCGGAACCGAGGATTTCGATGACGCCGAGAAATATGACGTTTGCCATGGCGATGCGACGTGCCAGGGAATGATAGACGGAGGGCGGGGCATCTCCCACGAGGCCGAGGAAGACTAATGCGGAGCCCAGCGGGTTGATGAGCGGCAGCAATGCGCTGAAAGCGAGGAAGAATGCAGACCAGAGAGCCATGTTCCCCTGTCGACGGCCATCGTAAATCAGCCCGTCTCCGCCACATGATCGCATACGGGGTATTTAACGTTCTGCCTTCTGAGCGGCGCGCGCGGGATTGACTATGTTCATAGCTGCTCTCTGAATTCGGTTTCGGGCAGTTGTGCGGCACCTGAAGCGGGGGGCGCCGTAACCTCAATTCGGAAAGCGAAGAGGGCGCGACGATGAGAACGGAATTGCTGCGATTCAGCGGGACCGTCGAACGCGATCCTGCGATCGATGCGTGGATGAAAGAGCATGGAGGTGAATTGGGAGCCATGGCGCAGGAGTGGTTTGAGGCGATGCGGAAGTGCGGCGACGAGGTGCGGGAGATCCTGCATGACGGCTGCCCGGTTGCATGTCTGGGCGATGTGCCCTTCGGCTACGTCAATGTGTTCACTTCACACGTGAATGTGGGGTTCTTTGAGGGAGCGGCGCTGCCGGATCCGGCGGGACTGTTGCAGGGCTCCGGCAAATTCATGCGCCATGTGAAGCTGAGACGGGGAACGGCTGCTGACGGCGCTTCGCTTCGCAGGCTGATCGAGGCGGCGTATTCGGATATAAAGGCGCGGGTCGAGAACGGATAGCAGCTGCGGCGCACCAACCAGGTGGGGGTCATCTTCGTTCACGGACTGTTTCGGGATGCACTGACTTTTTGGGACCGGGGCGGTACTTTGGTGTTGCAGGACAGCGCCGGTCATCCTGGCAATTGGGGGGCAGGGGAGTTTACTTCTTGCTAAGGGGTGAACCTGGCTGTGGGTGCTTTTGGGTTTTTGGGGTTTGGGGTTGGGGGTGAGCGATCAGTTGGCGCCTTTTTCCGGATGCAGGCGAAGGAGCCTGGGTGAATGGGTGAAAAGTCGCCACAGCGCTCGGTCGACGGCACGTTTGTAACTGAATCATGTCAGCACGGGGTCAACCTGGCGACTACTTCCGGGCAAATGGCCAGATATGTATTGATCGGTTATTAATGTATGATCCGACACAGCCGCGATCCCGGATTATCGGGAGCCGGTCGTAAGTCGAGTGTCTACGACCTGCCATCAGCAACTTTTCCAACCCGACGCCGGTTTCCAAAGCCTGGCTCGCTGCGCACGCCAACACAATTCTTTCCGGATGGTGACGCACCATGAACTCTCGCAGAACCTATCTTGTTGTCTCCATGCTGCTCATTTGTCTGGTGGCTTTGTCTCGGGTAGCGCGCGGACAGATAACCGGGGTTTGGTTGGAGAGCCCGAAACCAGGCCAGAACCCGAACCAGGTCCAGGTGAATGCAATCGCGTACGGACCGAGCGCCATTACCGGTTGGATCATCTACCTCGACGATCACATCGCTTATCAGACAAATGCCGTTTCCAGCACTATTTCAGAAAAAATCAATCTGACGAACGGGCAGCACCTTCTTTACGCTCGCGCGTGGGACGGCAAGGGGGACTACAACACGTCCGGCACGTTGCTGCTCGAGGTCGGGACTCCGCCTCCGAGCAGTACGGTCCTGCCCACTCCCCCCGCCAACGCTGAGGTGGTTCAGGAGATGCAGAACAACTCCGCCGACTGGACGGCGTGCAGCGTCTGCGCGCATGGCACGAACGACAGCGCCAACTACTGGATGGCGGCGTTTCAAAGCCAACCTTCGCTGAGCGGAAGCAGCCGAGAGTTCTACGTCGATGGGTTGCCGTGGACCAACGTGCTGTTTATCGATACGATGCTGGGCACCAGTTCGAATTCCCACTTTTTGTGGGACTTCTGGGTCTACCACGACTCCACCTCCGCATCCTTCTGGTCCTCGGAGTTCGATCTGTGGCAGGTGCTTAGCGGGAAAGAGTTCATGATCGGCAGCCAGTGCGACTTTGGCGACGGCTATTGGGCTACCTGGGATAGTGCGGGGAATCGTTGGATCCTCAATGGAATTGCTTGTTCGAGCTGGGCGCCGAATACCTGGCACCACATCCAGTGGTACGAGGAGCGCGTGAGCCCCACGCAGTATCGCTACGACACGCTGGTCGTCGATGGTCATCCCTACGGACTTAACCAGACCTGGACGGTCAACGATACTACCTGGCCGGATATGGTCGGCATCCAGTACCAACTGGATCAGAACTCCACCGGTGCTCCCATTCATGAATGGGTCGATAACGTGAATTTGACAATGTGGTAGGGGGCGGATTGCGGTGGAGCAGGACGGAGGACTCGAGTTGCTCTGTCGCGTCGAAGTGGAGTTGCGAACAGAAGCACGGGGAGTTCACCCACTCATTCGCTCAACGTCACTGCTGTTCGCTCGGGTGGGATCGTTGGGTCTGGAGGATGGGCTTTTTCCTGGAGGATGGGCCTGTTTTGGGGTCTGCGCGGTACTTTTGGGTCTTGGCGCCGCAGAATCGTCTTGCCGAATCCCAGGACCAGAGCGTTTGGTTCTTGCGATGGGGTGAACCTGGCCGAGGCTGCTTTTGGTTTTTTAGGGGGCATTCGGAACGAGGGTCGACAGTTCCCTGTGCTGCGGCGGCTGGTGGTTCCGTGTGGCGATCCGACCAAAGAGCATGTTTTTCGCGCGTCCGCCCTGAGGTTGTATACTCCCGCCGATGAATCGGTTCACAACCGTTCGTGACGCAAAGGAATACCTGATTAGCCGAATCCTGGCGCAGGCGGATCGCGACGGGGTTCGTCTTTCCGATGTCGAGCGAGAGATGCTGTATTTCTCGGAAACTGGCTGGACACTACCAAACATGATGGCCGTCAGTCGGGAGTTTGACCAGAAGTACAGTCAGGACGAATACGAAAACAAGATCGGCCGGATCATCCGGCGAATCCGCAATCAACCTGAGAACAAACGCGACGGCGGTTGGGACGCAGCGATTGAGCGTCTCCGGAGCGAGGATCATTACCTTCTGGTTCTGATCGCTGGCGCTTCCAGCGGGAACGTGAAGCTGTCGCGGTGGGAGGTAGTCAGATTGATCGTGGCGGCAGCAGTGTGTGTGGCGGTGTTTTTGCCTATCAATTTTTTCGTCGAGTCACACATGGATAACCGAGCAATTTCAAAATTGATCCTCGAGGGTGCACTCCTGGCGCTGGTGGTCCTGGCTGCGTTGGCTGGCAGCCGAGGACGACGGGGCTCGGGCTGAATCAATCGAATTGTTCGGTGAATTCAGCATGGGTCAGGAAAGGAAAATTTCCCGATCGTCAGGCGGAAATTCAACCACTCTTTCGCTCAAAATCACAGCTGAATCGTCCGGGCCTGGCATCGTTTCGGCTGGAGGAGGGGATGTTTGGGTCTGCGCGGTACTTTGGGGTCCTCAGCACCATAGAATCGTCTTGCCGAAGCCTTTGACCAGAGCGTTTGCTTCTTGCTATGGGGTGAACCTGGCCTTGGCTGCTTTTGGGTTTTTGGGTTTGCTGTCGGGGATGGCCCAGGCACGGAATTAGACGGGGCAATGCAAGACAGAAAATCCCCACCGTTGAGGCGGGGATTTTCATTGCCTGGTCTTTCAATCAGGATGACAGCTATCGCGTTTACTGGGGGGCGCCGACTGCGGTTGCGGGAGCTGCGTCGGAGGTTACGGGCGCTTGTTTGGCGGCGAAGTAGCTTGAGTCCCACAGATTGCGGTAAAAGACGCCGGTGAGCTCAGCGGCCTTGGGGCCGAAGGTGGGGCGTCCGCCTTCGAGGAAGAAGACGGCGACGATGCGGCCGTACTGCGTATCCGCGTAGGAGGCGAACCAGCCGAAGCGGGTGCCGTCGTTGGAGCAGGTGCCGGTCTTGCCGAGCACCGGGAACTCATTGAAGTTGGTGCGCAGGGAGCGGGCGGTGCCGTACTGGACGGCGGCCTGCATTCCGTCATGAATTTCGGGAAGGATGGGGGCGATGTCGAGGGTGCGTTTGATGCGGGGCTGGAGGCTGAGCGCATCGGTGGGCGTGGTGGGGTGCTGGAGGTAGTAAAGGGTGCCACCGTTGGCGATGGCCGCGACCAGGGCTCCGAGCTGGAGCGGGGTCATGGAGACGCCTTCGCCGAAGGAGCACATGCGGCCTACGCCGCCGAGGTTTTCCGCCAGCGGCTGGTCGGGATAGACGCCGGGCTGCTCGCCATCGATGTTGTAGCCGGCGAGTTCGCCGAGGCCGAATTCAGTGGCGTAGTGGCGGACGCGGTCGAAGCCGAGGCGGCGGCCGAGGGTCTCAAAATAGGCATTGTTGGAGTGGGCCAGAGCTTCGGTGAGATTCAGGTGATAGCTTCCGCCGAGGTTGACGGGGGTGTCTTTGGTGACGATGCCTTCGTCGAGGGCGGCGAGAGCGACGGAGAGCTTAATGGTGGAGCAGGGTTCGGCGCCGCTGGAGAGGGCCAGCTTCTGATTGACCATGGCCAGGATGCGGCCGTTCGAGGGGTCGATGGCGACGACGGTGCCGTTCATGTCGCCGAGGGCGTCAATGGCGGCCTGGCGGACGATGGGATCCTCGCCCGCGGTGATGTCGCCGGCGGTGAGATCGGTATTGGCGAAGGAGCTGGCGGTGAAGCGCTCGTAATAATGATGGCGTGTGTGGCGCACGTAACCGTGGCGGCGCACGGTCGTCAGGCTGGCGGTGGAGAGATGGGCGCCGGTGACGCGCTCGCTGTGCTGCAGATTGGCGAGGTGGTGACGCGCGGCAGCCGATTCATGCACGCGGCTGTGGGCGCGGTGGGTCGTCCGATGGGTCGTGGTAGTGGAAGCCGCGAAGAGGAGCGGCTGAACGACCAGGGCAGAGAGAAGGCAAGGCAGAAGAACACGCTTCATCGGGCAACTCGCAATTGCAAAGTCCAGACAGGCTGACTGATGATGCCGCAGAACCCAATCTGGCGAAAGCTTTCTTTCGTACCGTTCTTTATCGGCAGTTCCCGATGGGGACTCCAGCCTCCCGCATTGGGAATTAAGGTTCTCGCCATTGTTCTTCGTCCAAACCCTGAAGACACCCTTGCAGTTGCGAATCGGTTGGTTGGCCGAAACGCGATGCCTGGATGAGAGGCGGGAACTATGGGTTCACTATAACCGGAAACTGTTATCTGTCCAGTACATTTTCGCAGATTTCGGTGCCCCTTTCCGGTCACGGGGGTGTCACCCGTCCGAAGACTGCAAAAAGGGTACCGCTGCGGATTGTCAAAGGGTACCTTCGCGTAAGAAAGCGGGAATATCGAGGTTTTCGCTTGGTCCTCGATGAAGGCCGGGGGGGCTCCAAGAGGACCAGGTGACCGCGCCCTGTCTGCCTCCTGGGGTGTTTCCGACGGAAGGCGTTCCCAATGAGCCATACACTCCAGCGACACCGCCCGTAGCTCCGGGCATGTCCACATTGCTCCCGCCCATCCATATCCACTCAGCCGTCGAGGAGTTGAACATCCACAGGTCGTTGTAATACTCCTCATAAACTTCGCCACTGAAAAGCCAGAGATTGCCGCTTTTGTCGGTCCACGTGGCCGCACTTGCGCGACTTCCAGGGTTGTTTGCCGGGGAAGGTGTTCCCACCGTCCCGTAAACACCGCCGAGGATACCGCCGTTCGCCAACGAGGTGCTCCCTCCAAGCCAGGTCCATTCATTGGCCTGTGCAGCTGCCGCGGGGCACGCATAGCTTAGAGCAACCAGGGCGAGGCTGATTACGGCCAAGGGAATCGTTCGAAGCGATCCTCGAAAACCCCTTGCCACTATATCTAGGTGGCCGCAAGAGGATCGAACATTACGGAGCAAGAAATGATTCATGCACGTTCTCCGGTCGATCCACGCCTCTGACGCGCGCTCTTCGGACTGCGCCCGTTTCTGCCGGTTTAGTACAAACCCGTCGGGTTCGATTGCGCGGCCTCCTTTGCCAACCAAATAGGCAATGAGCCAGCGGCCCTCACTCGCCTCCGAGACTTTGGTCCCGACAGATTTGCTCCGTACTTCGTGCTTCATCGCGCACCCCTGGCGTTGGTCGTGCAGGGCGCAGACGCCGAAAAGGCCGCACGGAACTCCGTGCGGCCTCGGCTAAGAAGACTGGCTGCTAAAGGAAAAACCTCTTCGCGTGCGCTCGATGGGGAGTCGGCTCATTCGCGTGCACCGGGAGCAACGTGCGCCACGCTCCAGGCAAGTGCGGCCCTGAGCATGTTGTTTCTTTAGACGCTGGCTTTGGGCTTTGAGTTACCGCACAGCAACCGAAGTTACTCCACAGCTCCCGACTGGGGGAGACGTGTCCTCCCTAAATCCGATGCCGTAGGCAGCGTGCTCTTTTGCCGGTCGTGCCGAGGAGCTTGAAGGAAGCCTCAGAAGCAGCAATCCGC
>Ga0181520_10012932_pt1 | contig 10634 bp, 8 predicted proteins | sample PEATcosm2014_Bin_29_FD_132451 | JGI IMG/M metagenome (GOLD analysis project Ga0181520, IMG submission 132451) | Peatland microbial communities from MTU Mesocosm Facility, Houghton, MI, USA - PEATcosm2014_Bin02_30_metaG | ecosystem: Environmental > Terrestrial > Soil > Wetlands > Peat | place...
AAGCGCGAGGGCCGCTCGGCGTCTGAGGTGCTGGCCTCGGAGCTGCCCAAGGAAGTGCTGAGCCTTTACTGGGCCAAGAATATGTAATGGCGGGCGGGCAAGCCGGAACGGTTTGTGCGGCCGGTGCGCTGGATCGTGGCGTTATTGGATTCCGCGGTCGTTCCGGTAGAAATTGCCGGGATCGCAGCGGGCAGGGTGAGCCGCGGGCATCGCATCCTGCATGGCGAGGCGCCGGTGGTTATCGAGGCGCCCAAGGGCTATGCCGAAGCGCTGCGCAAGGCCTATGCGGTGGTCGATGTGGCGGAGCGGCGGGAGTCGATTCGCAAGGCGCTCGACGCGGCTACACGCACGGTGACGGGCGCGCGCTGGCGCGAGGATGCGGAGCTGATCGAGACCGTGGTGCACCTGACCGAGTGGCCTTCGGTAGTGCTGGGGACGTTTGAGACCGAGTACCTGGCGCTCCCCGAGGAAGTGCTGGTCACCGTGATGCGCGACCACCAGAAGTACTTCGCAGTCGAGAGCGCGGACGGCAAACTGGCGCCGTATTTCCTCGCAGTGCTCAACATCAAGGTGGATGCCGAGGGAGAGGCGATCATTCGCCACGGCAATGCGCGCGTGCTGCGGGCGCGCTTCAAGGATGCGCGCTTTTTCTGGGATTTCGATCAGAAGGCGCCGCTGGCCGAGCGCGTGGAGAGCTTGAAGAACGTTACCTTCCAGAAGGAACTGGGCAGCTATCACTGGAAGACCGAAGAGAACCTGCGCGTGGCGGAGAACCTGACCCGGAATCTGCTGAGCGACTACGGCGTATCTTTCGACCGGCATCGCTTGCTCAATGCGGTCCGGTTTGCCAAGACCGACCTGACCACCGAGCTGGTGAAGGAGTTTACCGAGCTGCAAGGCGTGATTGGCGGCCTCTATGCGCGGGCCCAGGGACTGGGTGAGGTGGTTGCCAAGGCCATCTACGACCAGTACAAGCCCGCTTCGACCGAGGATTCGATTCCGGCCACGGTGGAGGGCCAGGTACTGGGTCTCGCCGATAGGATTCAGACCATCGTCGCCATGTTCGGTATTGGTTCGGCGCCCACTGGATCGAAAGATCCGTTTGCATTGCGGCGCGCGGCTAACGCGATTGTGAAGATTCTGGCCGAGTCAAGTTTGCCTTTGACGCTGAACGAGGTGGTGGAGGCGAGCGGGGCCGAAGGAGCCAACAGGGAGCAGGTAGCGGCGTTTCTGCGCGAGCGGCTCAGTTTCTATCTGAAGGATGTGCGCGGCTACGCCTACGACGTAGTCAGCGCCGTGCTGGCTGCCGGAGCGGCCGATGTGCGCGATGCCATTGCGCGCGCCGAGGCGTTGACCGCGGTGCGCGGCTCGGAGGATTTTGCGGCGATTTCTGCTGCTTTCAAGCGCATCAAAAACATTCTGCGCCAGGCCGAGGAGAAGGGATTTGCCCTGGGTTCGGCGACCGATGTGAAGCTCGCGCCGGAGGCACAGCAGTTGTTTGGCTCGGCCACCGGTCTGGCGCCGATGGTAGCCATGCTGCGCGAGCAGCGGGCTTATGGCGAGGCGCTGGCTTCGATCGCTACACTGCGGCCGGTGGTGGATGCATTTTTCGACAAGGTGATGGTGCTCGATTCGGACGAGAAGGTGCGCGGCGCGCATTTGGGGCTGATCGACGAAGTGCTGCGCGGATTCTCGGGGATTGCGGACTTCAGCGAGATCGTGACCGGGTAGGACCCTTCGCTGGGCGGGTAAAGAGATTCCTGCCAGTGCCCTGAGTCCATAGTTCGCTAAACAAATACGTTGTCATCCTGAGCGAAGTTTGGCGCGCTTTTTGCGCCAAACGAAGTCGAAGGACCTGCGGTTCGGGATGCAACTTCCTGGAGTGAATTAATGACTCAGGACCCTAGCCGCAAGAACAGAGACGAGGCGAGGGTGGCGCATCCGGATTTAGGGACTAATCATGAGAGGCCTGGATGTTTCAGCTCGTCCTCCAGTTTCGCGCGGACAACATCGGCGACTACGATGAACTCAGGGTGGTTGAGGAACAACTGGCTTGCCGGCTAGATCGTTCAGCGACCGTGGACGGCCACGATTTCGGTTCAGGAGAATTCAACATCTTCATCTTGACTGCGGATCCAGAAGGAACATTTCGCGAAGTGCAGGATGTTTGCCGGTCGACTCAAACAACGCGCGAGATGAGCGCCGCATACCGCAGCCTATCCGGGGATGAATACTTTATTCTCTGGCCACCAAACTCAACAGAGTTCAGGGTCTCGTAGTCCTTGTTTTTCGAGGCTTAGTGTTCCTAATAGCTGAATTTCACAACACTAGGCGGGCAAGAAAAGGCAACCGCGGGTCCTTCGACTCCCCATCCCCTTCGTTACACTCAGGGCCCGGGCTGCTCAGGATGACAGGCCATTTTCCGGGGAGCTGAATTGTGTACGGGCTTGAGCAGCACACGGTGCACCCCAGGGCCCATTCCGCCGTCTACAATCAATAGAGATGGCCGACACGCTTTATCTGAGTCTGTGGTATCCCAACCTGCGTCTGGTCTCGCTGGCCGACAAACTGACGGCGGTGCTTGGTGCGTTTGCCGCGTATGGCGGCGAGGCGAGGGTCTATTCCGCCACGGTGTGGCCGGTGAGCTGGAGCGAGTCGCCCGTGTACCAGGAAGTTTGGGGCAGCGGCCAGCAGGGCGCACTCCCCCAATATGCCGTCGAAGAGGCGCTGGAGATTCTGCACGACGATTACGCCTATGAGTTCCAGATCGGCTGGAGCTTGTGGGAACTGGAACACGACGGGCTCCTGGATTCGCGTTGGGTGCGGGCGCCGCGGCTGGTGAAGGTGACCGGCTTTGGGCCGCTTTTCGACGAGGGCGCCTACGAGGTGGATGGGCACATTCGCGTGGAATTCGGTTCGGATGCGCCGTTCCTGGAAGAAGACGCCGAGCTGGACGAGGTTGGTGCGAAACACGTGGAAGATAACGTGCTCCAGCTGGTGCAACTGACCAAGGCTATCGAGAAAGATTCCGGGGCTACGGCGCGGCTGTTATGGAGCGAACTGGGCGAAAGCCTTGCCCAGCGGCTGGCGGCACGGCTTGGGGTGGCGAACTGACCGTGCGACTCACCATTGAGAGGATGCGGACGTTGGTGCTGGTGGCGGCAGTGCTGCTGGTGGCAGCGCTGGTTGCGTCATTGGCGATCTCCAAGTTCAAGAATCCGTTCAATCGCCGCGACTTGCCGCAGCGGCTCGGATTGAATATCCAGCAGGAAGCCAACGGCTGGACTTATACCCATGCGCAGAGCGGGCATACGCTTTACAAGATACACGCATCGAAACTGGTGCAATTGACCCAGGATAAGGGCGGCCGGGTGCTGCTGCACGACGTAAAGATCGAGCTTTACGGCGAAGACGGCAGCCGCGTGGACCGCATCGAGGGCGCCGAGTTCGAATACGACCCCAAGGGGGGGACAGCCAAGGCCAACGGGCAGGTAGAGATTATCCTGATGCGCCCCGGCGTGGCGCCTGCCATCGCGCCCAAGGCGACCCCGGAGAAGGCGCTCGGCGACAAGCCCGCGGGCAGTGCGCTTACGGGTGCCGCGCAAGCCGCGGCTAAGAGCGAAATCCATGTAAAGACCAGCGGACTGACCTTCGACCAGAAGAGCGGTGTGGCGATGACCCCCGAGCATGTGGAGTTTACCCTGGCGCAGGGCGTCGGCAGTTCGATGGGCGCATCGTACGACTCGCAGCAGGGGCTTCTGGTGCTGGATCGCGCGGTGAACTTGATCACGCGGCGCGGCACTGAAACGGTGGAAATCCGCGCTCAGCACGCGGAGTTCGAGCGCGACGACCAGGTTTGCCAGATGCGCGCCGCCACCGCGGATTATCGTGGTGGGCAAGCCACCGCGGGTGCGGCGAAGATTCAGTTCCGCGCGGATGGCTCGGTTGTGCGTTTGGATGCAACGGGCGGGTTCGCCATGGCGACCGCAACCGGCGGCCACATGGCCGCGCCAGCCGGGCTGATGGAATTCGACGAAAAGAACCAGCCGCGACATGGTCACATGCAAGGCGGAGTGATCCTGGATTCGGTGAGCGAGGGCCGGGAGATACACGGGAGTGCGGCAACTGCCGAACTGGGTTTCACGCCGCAAGGAGTGCTCCAGCACGCACATCTGGAGCAGTCTGTGGAGATGCGAAGCCAGGAGCAGAGCGGTCCCGAGGGTAATATGTTGCGGGTGGGCCGGACCTGGCGATCACCGGTGGCAGACGTCGATTTCAGGGATACCGGGCACGGGAAGACCGAGTTGAGCGCGGTTCATGGCGTTGGCGGGGTTGTGGTGACCGGCGAGAGCCAGCGCGGCAAGGGACCCGTTTCTCCTTCGCGTCTGGCGGCTGACGAGTTGAGCGGGCAATTTGGTGCGGGATCGGCATTGAGCGCGATGACCGGCGTAGGCCACGCCAGCATGGAGCAGACTACCGCTGCGGGGACCAAGCAGAGCACCAACGGCGACCGGTTAGAAGCCCATTTTGTCGCCTCTGGGACACCTTCAAAGAGCGCTGCAAAGGGTGAAATGGGCGGCGCGGCACAGATTCAGTCGGCGACGGTCGATGGTCATGTGGTGCTGATCCAGGAGCCGCCGGCCAAACCGGGTGCAGCGCCGGCCACGATGCGTGCCACCTCGGGCCGAGCGGTATATGAAGGCGCGGGAGAGTGGCTGCACCTGACGCAGAGTCCGCGCGTGGAAGACGGCGGGCTGCAACTCACCGCGGACAAGATCGACGTTTCGCAGGCGTCGGGAGATGCCTTTGCGCATGGTAACGTGAAGGCGACCTGGGTTCAAAGCGGGCCCGGCGGCGGGTCGGCAAAGAGCGGACCGGGCGGCATCGGCCTCGGCGGCGATGGTCCGGCGCATGTTGTCTCCGCTGAAGGTCAACTGCACCAGGCCACGGGCGAGGCCACATTCCGGGGTCAGGCGAGACTGTGGCAGCAGGCGAATTCGGTTGCCGCGCCGGTGATTGTGCTGGATCGCAACCGGCAGACACTGGTGGCCAGGGGCGCGAGCCCGGCCGAGCCGGTGCGCGCGGTGCTCTTGAGCGCGGCCGGGCCGGCATCAGGGAAGGACGCAACAGGCAAACCGGCACAGCCCTCTGTCGTCCGCGTGCGCGGCGGCGACTTGAAGTATTCCGATGCCGAGCGCAAGGCGGTGATGCACGGCGGTGTCGCGGGCAACGTAGTGGCCGAGACGGAGACTGCGACCTCCACATCGAGCGAAGTTGAGTTGTTCTTGCTTCCCCAGGGAAATCATGCTGGCAAGGACGGCGGACAAGCGCAGGTGGACCGGATGATGGCCCGCGGTCATGTGGTGATTACTTCCCAAGGCCGGAAGGGAACCGGGGAGCAACTGGTCTTTACCAGCGAGACGGGCGAGTATGTGCTGACCGGAACCGCAACTGCTCCGCCTCGCATTGCCGACCCGGCGCGGGGAACCGTTACCGGCGAGGCTTTGATCTTCCAAGGCCGGGACGACAGTATCCGCGTCGAAGGCGGCGGACGCAAGACAACCACCGAAACCAGTGTGCCGAAATGATGGCGGATGGGCGCCCCAGGGGCGTGAGTGAAGGGTAGATGGACACATTGATCGCCGAGGGAATCGGCAAATCGTACAAGGGACGTCAGGTTGTCCGCAGCGTTGACCTGAAGATCTCCCGCGGTGAAGTGGTCGGTCTGCTGGGTCCGAACGGCGCCGGCAAGACCACCAGTTTCTATATGATCGTGGGCCTGGTGACACCGGAGACCGGACGTGTGATGGTGGACGATAGCGACATCACGCGCGTCCCCATGTATCTGCGCGCCCGCAACTTTGGCATCAGCTACTTGCCGCAGGAGCCCTCGGTTTTCCGCAAGCTGACCGTGGAAGAGAATATTCTGGCTGTGTTGGAAGCACAGCCGCTGGGCAGCCGGGAACGGCGCACACGGGCCGAGCGGCTAATCAATCAGCTGAATCTGGGGCACATCCGTACCACGCGCGGGTATGCGCTTTCGGGTGGCGAACGACGGCGCGTTGAGATTGCGCGCAGCCTTTGCATCCAGCCCAACTTCATTTTGCTCGACGAGCCCTTCAGCGGCATCGACCCCATTGCCGTGCTGGAGTTGCAGAAGATCATCTTCGAACTGAAGGCCAGCGGCATCGGGATTCTGATTACCGACCATAATGTGCGCGAGACGCTGAGCGTGACCGACCGGGCCTACATCATTGCCGAGGGGAAGATATTCTTTACGGGAACTCCACACGAGCTGGGCAATAATGTGGATGTTCGCCGTCTGTATCTGGGCGAGGGATTCTCGCTGGGATGAGGCGGCTGCAGGTGGGACCAGAGCGGATTGATATTAGGCGAAATTGCTTTCTGTCAATCCCTGATGCGGGGCAGAAGCGTGCAACGATTGCAGAGTGAGATTCCCGGATTGGGTGTTGCCCATCCGGGGACAGGGGACTCGACAGAGCGAACGTTGCGCGGTAGCATTTTTTTCAAACGCTTACACTTACGTTGAGTTGAATGAAGGATTGAGTCCCAATTATGGCGCTGCTGCAACCAAAACTGAGCCTGAAGGTCGCGCAACGCCAGGTCCTGACTCCGGGCCTGATGCAGATGGTGAGCGTTCTTGCGCTCAACAAGGTCGAGCTGAAGGAGATGATCGATGCCGAGATGGTGGAGAATCCCGTCCTGGAGGAGATTGACGAGTCGGTTCCGATGCTGGATCAAGTTGCAGGCCGCGAAGAACGGATGGAGCGCGGCGTGGAAGAGCGCTTGGAAAGGGGAGCGGAGGAGCCCGCCGCACCGCCCAAGGATCCTTTCAACGAGGTCGACTTCGGGTCGTATTTCCAAGAATACCTGGACCCCGGCTACCGGACGCAGCCGGAGTACGAAGAAGGCGAGAGGCCCTCGTTTGAGAATTTTCTTTCCCAGCCTACGACACTTTCCGATCACTTGGCGTGGCAACTGGGAGCGCTAAGCCTGGAGTCGGCGCTGTATGAGGCGGCGGAGTTCGTTATCGGCAATCTGGATGAGGATGGGTATCTTTCAGGCAGTGAAGAAGAGCTGGCGGCAGCTTTCAGCCTCTTCCCCGGCAGCCAGGGAGAAAAAAGCGAGAACGCAGAGGGTGGCGGAGGTCTTGCGCTGTTGCGGCGGGGGATCGAGCAAGTCCAGCATCTGGACCCGGCTGGCGTGGGGGCCAGGGATTTGCGCGAATGCCTGTTGATCCAGATTCACGCCCAACAGGAAGAGTTCGTTCAGGTGTACGGTTCGCCAGACCTCGAACCGGCTCAGGAGCCGCAGGGCGTCCCGCTTGATGAGGCCGAGGCGCGGCTCGAGGAGCGGCGGCGGGCCATGGAAGTGGCAGCCCTGATTGTGGACAAGCACCTTCCCCTGCTGCAAAAGCGGGATGTGAAGGACCTGGCGCGGGTATTGCAGGTTTCCATTGCCGAGGCACATGCCGGGGTGGAGTTCATCCGCACGCTGGACCCGAGGCCGGGACGCTTGTACAACCGCGAGCAGACGCGGCTGATCGAGCCCGACGTGATGTTCATCAAGCGGGGCGGCGAGTGGGTGGTCTCAATGAACGAGGAAGACCTGCCCAGCCTGCGCCTCAGCTCCCGCTACCGGCGCATGCTCACGGCCGAAGGCACCGACAAGGAAGTCAAGGACTATGTGAAGGAGCGCTTCCGCTCCGCGCTGCAACTGATGCGCAACATTGCGCAGAGGAAGAGCACGATTCTGCGCACCTGCGAAGTGATCGTGCGCCGCCAGCAGGACTTTCTGGAGATCGGCATCGAGGCGTTGCGGCCGATGATGATCAAGGAAGTGGCCGAGGAGATCGGGGTTCACCCCTCGACCGTGAGCCGCGCGGTGGCCAACAAGTACGCGCACACCCCGCAGGGCGTCATCGAGCTGCGCTTCTTCTTCAGCGAGGGGTCGAATGGGCCGGAGGGCGCCGACACGCCGCTCTTGGTGCTCAAGCGCAAGGTGAAAAAGCTGATCGAAGAGGAGAATCCGCGCCATCCGCTGACCGACGACCAGTTGGCTGCCATGCTCGACGCCCAGGGAATTCGCCTCACCCGCCGCACCGTGGCCAAGTACCGCGAGGACATGAACATTCCTTCGACTCACCAGAGGCGGCGGCGCGACGGGTAGGGCGATTGCGTGAATCAAGGCAGGAACACCTGTGGCCCCTCGGTGTCTAATCAACTAATGCCCTGAGTCTGAAATTCGCAACACCCCACTGGCTGTCATTCTGAGCGAACGGGGCCCCGAACGTCATTCAGTTCGGGGGTGGTGAGTCGAAGAATCTGCGGTTGTTCCTCGATGAACTTCAGAATTACCACACTATTTGAAGCAAACATATGATTCGACGTTCGGTTTTGTTGCTGCTCGCTTTGGTGCCAATGATCGTTCGGCTCTCCTTGCAGGCTCATGCACAAAACACGCAACCAAGGTATACTCCCGTAGCGCTTTGTGAAATCGCCCTCCATGACGAAAAGGCATTTCCGAAATACGTCTCGCTTGATGCGGTGTATGTGAGTGCGATTCCCCATGGTCTATTTCTGAAGGATCCGCGACGCGAAAGGTGCGGGCTTCAAATCGATTTCCCGGATACCGGCCTAGATCCGAGCGTAGCTTTCATCAAGGACCATATGCTGGAAATCGGCAGAGCGACTGGAACATTCCGAGGAATACTAAAGCGAGATCGGGTCATCGGTCGCCGTTATCTTTGGCTGCAATCAGTAACCAATTTCCAATCTGCTTACCAGCCGCCAGAACTCTACATAGACGAGCCGATCCGGCTACCTAAACCGCATTACCTAAGTGGCCACCGAGTCCGTAGGGCTCGCAGGATGGCAGACTTCGGGCCGATTCGTTCAATGAGCGCGAATTCCCATCGGGGGCTAAAGGCCACGGTTCTTCTGTTGCGTTTACGGCACGGTCGAAAACGTTGCCTATCCCCTTTAGAATCTTCGCGGCCATTTCGGGCGCCCCTACGGGGCTTTGGCTCTCTATTGTTGGTCTTTCCCAGGACTGCGCTTCGCTTGTCCTGGGCTAACATCCTTCGGCCCCTCCGGGGCGAATGCCTCCGCGCAGTTTTCATGCCCTTGGGTGGGCCGGAGGCCCATGGAGCCACGACTGAAGTCGTGCCCCTTCAAAACACCGCCTTGATTTGAGGACTTTAAGAGATTCGCTTCGAGAACGAGGAAACCCATGCGAGTTGGAATTGTTGGAACCGGCGCGATTGCCGGGAAACACGCGCAGGCGTACAAAAACATCGGCTTCGAGATCGCGGCGGTTACCAACGCCACGCCAGCCAAAGGAATCGAGTTTGCCAAGGCTCACGGCGCCGAGTTTGTTGCGGACCTTGAGGAGCTTTGCCGGCGTTCGGATGTCGATTCCATCGATGTCTGCACGCTGCCCAGTTACCGGCTCGACGCGGTGGAGATGGCTGCCCGGAATGGCAAGCATGTGCTGGTCGAGAAGCCGATGGCCAATGATTTGGAGACGGCGAAACGCATGATTGCGGTCGCGCGCGACGCGGGAATCCAATTGGGGGTGGTGAGCCAGCACCGCTTTGACGACGCGGTGCTATTTCTGAAGCGGGCGCTGGCGCAGGGGCAGCTGGGCCGTATTCTGCAAGCCGACGCGTATGTGAAGTGGTATCGCCCGGCGGAGTACTACGCGCGCCCGGCGAAGGGAACCTGGGCGGGCGAGGGCGGCGGCGCATTGATCAACCAGGCCATCCATTCCGTCGATCTGCTCTTGCATCTGGCGGGCGCGGTGGACGAGGTTTCAGCGTATTGGCAGCTTGGCGCATTGCACGCCATCGAGTCGGAGGACTCGGTGAGCGCGGTGCTGCGCTATGCGTCGGGCGCGCTGGGGGTGATTCAGGCCTCGACCTCGCTTTGGCCGGGATCGCCGGAGCGGCTGGAGATTCACGGCGCCAAGGGGACGGCGATTTTGACGGGCGATCAGTTGACGACTTGGGATGTGCGGGAGGACGCGGGCGAGCCAGCCCCGGTGGCGCGGCAGGCGGCTTCGGGCGCGTCGGACCCGATGGCGATTTCGCTGGCGCCCTTCGAGCGGCAACTGACTGATTTTGGCGAGGCATGCAAGGCGGGCAGGCTGCCGGCGTGTTCGGGCGTGGATGGATTGCGGGCGCTTGAGCTGGTGCGCGGGATCTATACTTCCTGTGCCGAGGGGAGAAGCGTCAAGATCGCGGCGAAGGGCTAGGAATCTGTCTCTGGAACTCCCATTCCGGCAGGCGTAACAGAATGCAGGTCCTTCGACTCCCCTTCGCTGCGCTCTGGGCCGCTCCGTCGAGAAATAGCCCCCTGAACGCGGCGCATTGAGGTTCGAGTTCTCCCATGTCCCAAAAGCGGGACCTGGGGCACCCAATGGTTCTCATTTATGCGTGGGCCGGAGGACCATGGAACACTCCTAATGAACGGGGTCGATTGGGGTTCGTGCTATCCCACCCTTGGCGCAAAACAACGACGCGCCAAGGATGGGGCACCCATCGTTTGCGGTGAGTCCGGCATCGGCGTTCATTGCTGCCCTAACTTCCCGCGGCGAGTCCAGTGCTCAGGATG
>Ga0181520_10012933_pt1 | contig 10633 bp, 8 predicted proteins | sample PEATcosm2014_Bin_29_FD_132451 | JGI IMG/M metagenome (GOLD analysis project Ga0181520, IMG submission 132451) | Peatland microbial communities from MTU Mesocosm Facility, Houghton, MI, USA - PEATcosm2014_Bin02_30_metaG | ecosystem: Environmental > Terrestrial > Soil > Wetlands > Peat | place...
TCCAGTTTTCCTCATATAAGGGTGAATCATAAAATTCATCTGAATTTTCCGGATCATTTTTATTCGTCTCAGGACACCCGCCTAATCTTATCACTTCTTTTTCTAATTTAGATATATACTCTTTCTTTTTACTCGCATAAGCTTCAAACAAGGATTTCAATTCGGCATCACCGGATTTACTCGAAGCCGCTTCAAACATTTGATACTCATCTTTGTTTGTTTTAATTAAATCCAGCAAAACTGATATTGTGTAATTTATTATGTCTTTCATTTTCTCACCTTATTTTAATTTTATTGATGATACATTCATAAACTATGACTCAATCAAGTTTACTTCCAGAGTTTCATTTATTAAAAACTCTTTAGCCCAAGTGCAGAAAGTTTCGCACATGTGGACTTGTAATCCGTGCGAAGAATGCTCCTGATTCTCAGGCGTTCAGCAATTTGGAGGAACATAGGAGTGTTTTCGATATAAACTGCCTGTCTCAGTCAATCGAAATTTATGCTCCGTAAAATCAATTATTTATCAATATGATCCTTCTTTTTTATCCTTGCTTTCCTTGTCTTTAATTTCTTTGTTTACTTTTTCCTGGCCGATTCCCATAGTCAATGCTGTTAACCCGGCCATGCTGCCAAGCTGCATTGTTTCCACGGCTGTGCTGGGTACAATAACGATCGTGGCGTTTTCCTTCAAACCCTCATAAAGCATGTTCATAGCCCTCAAATGAAGAGCAATAGGATTATCAATATAGGTCTTGGCTGCTTCCCCAAACTTTTCCGCAACCTGCCGTTCTGAATCACCCAGAATTACCCTTGCCTGACGTTCTCTTTCTGCCTGTGCCTGCATCGACATCGCATCCTCAAGGGCGGGGGGAATCAGTACATCCTTGACTTCCACCGAAATAACATTTATGCCCCACGGCTCGGTGCGCACATCAATGATTTTCTGTAACTCATCACTAATCTTTTCCCTTCCTTCCAGCATTTCAGAAAGCATGGTCTTGCCGATTACATCACGGAGAGCCGTTTGAGATGCCCAACTTATAGCGCTTTGATAGTCTGCTACATCAAGCGCAGCCTTCTTTGGGTCGATTACTTTCCAGAACAGCACTGCATCTACATCCACAGGTACGGTATCTTTAGTAAGTGTCTTTTCTGCCTTAAAAGAACCTGTGATTACACGAGTGTCAATCCAATAAGGTACGGTGTCGATAATAGGAATAATTAAAAACAATCCCGGCCCTTTAAGGTCACGGAACTTGCCTAACCGCAATATCACTACTTTTTCCCATTGATCTGCAACCTTAATTGAGAGAGAAACCAGGAATGCGATAACGAATGCTATAACTGCAATCCATTGACTTGCCATATTACCCGTGATACTGTACGTGATATAAGCTAATACACAGCCAATACCAAGAATTATAATAAAGATCAGTGCTGCAAAAGAACTACTCTTTCTCATTTTAATACCTCTATGATTTATGTTACTGAAATAGATAACTGTTATTTATTTTTATGAACTTGCCTTCATTCGCTTAAGAATGTCATATGCAGCCATTGCCGTCGATTCATGAAGTGAAAGGGATTCCAATTCCAAAGCCTTAGTTAGAGTTTTAAACAAATTCTTGAATCGATTCTCTTTCTGATTCTTTAAAACATGATGAACTCCCTGGCGTAATAACACCGAATGCGACCATCTTTTAATCAACGTGCATGATAATGTCGACCATGCAGCCATTTTAGGCTTTCTCGATGCTTCGTCGGTCACCCATGCCATGTTGGGGGATTTATCTGAAATTGTCAACCAGTTTATCTGTAGCGAAGCGTTCATAACCAACCCCCGCTAAAACCTGCTCGCTTCAAGCCATTGGCGATGTAAGGGCATTGACGCATCCATTGCCACAATAAACCAGTATGATAGTTTTCGATCATCAGGACTATCGGTCCCTGATTAAGTCCATAATGCCATGGTGATATCCAACCATTGGGATTGCTGGATGTTACCGGATAGGTCGGATTAAAAGTTGATTTGAAACCGTATGGGTTGAACTCTGCTAATTTAACCTCGTTTATGTAGTAGTCTATTGCGGGCAGTACAATCTCCGGCGCGAACGGTAATGATGTAACTGCCGCCCAGGGCGCAATGGTGCCGTCATCAGGTCCGTATGGCACACCCCGTCCTACGTAATTTAAGAATTGGCGCTCAATACCACTAATTTTGAGCGTATTGGGACCAGGGCCGTCACTCGCAGTAATACCCCAGCAACGTTGGTTATAACCGGCGAACTTGAGTGGGTTGTCAATTGCGTACTGTTGCTGTACATAAGTAGCGCGGCGGCTGTTCTCAAAATAATCGATTCCCTTTTTACGCATGAACTCATCTTGAATGCCGCGAAAATCAATCCAGCAATGTGAGAGTTGATATGTAAATAACGCCCCGGCGTAAAGGTAATCATATCCATAACGTTGTTCCCACCGGTAAGTCGAAGTCCACGCTGCATAACAGTCCGAAGTCAGCGGATGATCAGGCGAGCCCAGCCCTAATATATACAATAGCATAGCCTCATCGTAGCCTTCCCAACGGTATTTGAGAAATCCATCCTCGGGTTTCCAGCCATGCGTAACTGTTGCACCGTGGTTTTGTGCCCATTGCCAATCAGCACGGCGATAGAGTGAGTCGGCGAGAGTGCGTATTTCTTGCTCGTCGGCTGTATTCCCATCGAAATAAACCCCTGCCGTCAACGCACCTGCCAGTAGAAAAGTACTATCTATTGTTGAAAGTTCACATTTCCAGGCACGCTTACCGGTATGCATGTCGAGAAAATGATAATAAAAACCCTTGTAGCCGGTAGCGTCTGATTCAGTGCCCTGGGCGCTGCCCCAAAAAAAACGTAGTGTAGCCAGCGTTCGTTCAACAGCCGCGGCATGCAGCATAAATTTGCGTTCAACAGCAACCGGATAAGCTGCCAAAGCAAGACCGGTAACCGCAATACTCGCCGGCCAATCCGGTGCAGTCTTGTCGATAACCAGACCGTTAACCGGATTCGTCTCATTCAGAAAATAACTGAACGATTTGTGTTGAAGTATCTTCAGTTCAGCTTCGGTGATTTGCTTATTGTTACTCATGGTTTCATTTGTTCTGCCTGTTTCGGGAGTTCGGTAAAATAATCTGTGATAAGCTTTAACACATTAACAAGCATCTCATGCTCTGCCGGTTTTACGGCATAAGGGCTTACTTTCATCGTTCTTTCTTTAAGCGCTCTGATAATTTTTTTTATATACCATATTTTAAATTCGGTTATAAAGTAAATAAGGATACAAATTGATTCAATTGTCCCAAAGGATGAAAATAGGATTAATTCTTTTGGAGGTGATAATTTGTCTGTGCAGATTATTGTTAAGAATGATAATAATTAATTTTCATTACTTAATGTATTGAGGGGATTCAGATTAGTTTCCAAATCAAATAAAAAGTGAAATAAGCGTTGGAAATTAAACATCTTCATAAAACTAAGGTTCAGATACTATGCCAAAATGCAGCATCTAATGCCAGGTCTTTTACACCATCAATGGCAAATTGAATGCCTATACAGATTAAAATAAAACCCATGATTCTTGAGAGGCTATCAACCCCGCTTACACCAAGAAACCGGCTCATAAGACCGGCGCTGCGAAGCATCAGCCAGGAGACCAATGCGGTAATTAATATGGCAAGAACAACACCTGTAAAAGCAAAAACCTTGAATGCTTCATGGCGGCCTTCTATAGATGAAGATATTGTAATGATAGATGCTATAGCACCCGGTCCGCTAAGGCTTGGCATGGCCAGCGGGCTAAATGAAATGTCAAGTTTGTGAAGCGCCTCTTGTTTCCCTTCTTTTGTGATGTGCCCATCACCGGGAAACAACATAGTAAATCCGAGAAAGCCTATTACCATCTCACCTGCTATACGTATACCGGGTATGGATATGCCGAACATTACCATTATAAAATGACCTGCTAAGAGAAAGATTACTAAGATGCCCGTCATATATATGCATGCTAAAGTAATTTGATGATTTCGTTCTTCTTTACTAAGATTAGCCCCAATACTTAGTAAAAGAATTGCTGTACTAGCCGGATTTATAATCGGAAGAAGTGTTATGAGTGTAACGGATACCCATGAAAACAAACTGTTTAATTCTTTCAATGCCTTTCCTTTAAGTGTTGAAGAATAAAAATTGTAAAATAATTTTACCAAAATTCATTAAAAAATGCACACAATTATATTTTATTAAAATAAGGTATAAATAATTTATAACAAATTCATTATGGCATTTATATCACTAAATAGATTTTTACAAATCCATAAACATCCACAATGTATGATAAAGAATTACGGTAATAGATATTTATCATTGCCACTTGTAGTAATGAAGTTTAGGAAAATTAAAGATTACATTTGTGCATTAAAAATCGCTAATTGGTTTCTCTACCCGAAATGAGTTCTTAGAAGAATTTGCATTATCTAAAGCTGAATCACTTCGGGTTTAATAATACATAGCAAATAAAAAACTCAATCAATTTTTTATGAAAGGATTTTTTAAATCTTTTCTTAAATATTTTAAATTGTTCATAACATCATTTATTTGTAAGGATAACCTTAAGTGCTTTTTGTTTAGCAGCATTTTCAAATGTATCATACGCTTTCATTATCTCTTTCATTGCAAACCTATGTGTGATCAACTTCTCCGGTTTTAGTTTTCCTGATAAGATTGTTTTAAGTAACATTGGCGTCGTTATTGTATCAACAAGACGGGTTGTAATTGTAATGTTTCCTGACCATAATTTCTCGAGGTGTAATTCAACACTTTTGCCGTGTACACCAATATTTGCTATATGTCCGCCTGCCGCAACGATGGATTGACAGATATCAAACGTAGAAGATGCGCCCACTGCTTCGATAGCAACATCAACACCCTTTCCATCTGTTAGTTTCATTATCTTCTCAACAGCATTGTCAGTTACAAGATTTGTTGCTCCAAATGTTTTAGCAATATTTAACCGGTTTTCATCTAGATCAACCATAATAATCTCGGCAGGCGAATAGAATTGAGCTGTAAGCAGGACTGCAAGTCCGATAGGCCCTGCACCTACAATTGCAACAGTATCTCCCGGTTTAATTTGTCCTTTAAGAACACCGCATTCAAACCCCGTTGGCAAAATATCACTCAGCATTACAATAGCTTCTTCATTAACAGCATCCGGCACATGATGAAGACTATTATCGGCATGAGGTATTCTAACATATTCTGCTTGTGTTCCATCAATCATATGGCCAAGCAACCAGCCCCCGGTTTCACAATGCGAATACATCCCTTTCTTACACGCTTCACAACTTCCACAGGAGGTAATGCATGAAATCAGCGCTTTGTTGCCAACTTTAAAATTCGAAACACCCTGCCCGGCTTCTTCAATAACTCCAACTCCTTCATGACCAAGTATAAGGCCTTCAATTACTTCAGGAACATCTCCTTTCATGATATGAAGATCAGTTCCGCAAATAGTTGTCTTTGTTATCCTGATAATTGCATCAGTCGAATTCTCAATTTTGGGTTTAGGTTTTTCTTCCCATGCGCGTTTGCCGGGTCCGTGATATACTAATGCTTTCATAACATCTTCCTTCCACTTCAATAAAATTAACTAATTTTACTCAATCATTCTTTATTTGATATTTTATAACTACTAATAAAACACTTCGCAAATAGTCATACAAGGGAGAAATACACATTCAATTGATACTATTCATTACCCTATCTTCATTAATCAACTTTTGTCATTTTCATGATAATTGAGCTACAATAAAAGCTAAAAAAATAGTAATACAAGAAGTTAGAGGCAAGGAAAAGGATTTTTTTAGTAATTGTAATCCTCTCTTTGATGCCTACCAACAAGTTTGATTTGTGTAACATTAAGAGTTTCTATTTAATTAAAGTTTATAAAGGCCTGAGTGAAGTATATTAAAAGCGCTTAAAATGCATCTACCTTATTTCCAAGTCAGGCAAAGAGTAATTAAAACTCTGCAACTTAAATATCTTCCGACTCCATTTTTGTCCATGAAGTAAGATATTTATTAAAAATATTTGATTTAGATATAAATCCTTTGTATTTGCCATTTTCTGTAATAGCCAGATTCCAGAGATCATTAACTTCAAACTCCTCAAGTACTTTATTGATTTCAGTATTGATATCAATTGAATGAAAATCAGTGTTCATAATTTCATAAGCAAGGATAACGTCATAAAGATCATTATTTAACATAACTTCTCTTATATCATTTAATGTAATAATACCGACCAGCTTTCCTGAATCATTAACTACCGGGAATAAATTCCGTTTTGAATGTATTATTTTATCTACTATTTCACGCAGTGTTGTAGTTGGGTGTATTACAACAAAATCCGATTCAATTATCCGGTTGATTTTTATCTGCTGAATATCATATTTCTCTTTATCGGACCTGAATATGATTCCTCTTTTACCCAACGGAGCGGAATAAATTGATTCATGATGAAAATATCTTGAAATGAAAAATGACAATGCCGTTACAATCATAAGAGGGACAATTAATGTATATCCGCCCGTAATCTCGGCAATTAAAAATATTCCGGTCAATGGTGCATGCAGTACCCCGCTTAAAACTCCGGCCATACCTACAACAATAAAATTGGAATGATTTAACTGTGCTATTCCCAGGTATCCCATCAAATGGGCAAGGAAAAATCCCGTAAATGCTCCCGTAAAAAGGGATGGCGCAATTATACCGCCATTCCCGCCGGAACTGGTTGTTAATGCTGTAGCTATTACTTTGGAAATTATGATTAAACCTGCAAAAATAATTAACAAAAGATTTTTATCAATAAATTTTATTTTGAAATCAGATGGTAATATTCTATCAAACTGCCCGGCTAATAAATTTTTAACAGATAAATATCCTTCCCCGTAAAGTGAAGGTAAAATAAATACAAGGGCGCAAAGCAATAATCCTCCCAATAGAATTTTGAAGCGGTATTTTTTGAATATCTCAAAAAAGTTTTCAATATAGAATGTAGCTCTAATATTATAGAAGGAAATTAAACCGCATAAAATTCCTAAAATAACATAAAAAGGGATAGCATTTAGTTCCCATCCTACCGTAACAAGATAAAATATTTGCCCGCTATATAAAAATTTGGAAACTACCGCCGCCGAGGCCGAAGCAATCAGCAGAGGGATAAAATGCGGTATTGAAAATTCAGGCAGTAAAACTTCAATGGCAAAGATTACACCTGCAATAGGGCTGTTGAAAATTGCCGATATTCCTGCCGCCGAGCCGCAGGCAAGAAGGATTGTTCTCGTCCTGTAATTGAATTTTAATCCTTTGGCAAGGTTTGAGCCTATTGCAGCCCCGGTAATCACAATCGGCGCCTCAAGCCCGGCAGAACCTCCGAATCCGATAGATAAGCCGCTTGTAATGTAATGAGAAAATATATCTTTCCCGGGAATATCAGATTTTTTTCTCATTATTATATATATAATATTGGAAATTCCCTTACTTAATTTACCGTTAAAGAATAATTTAATAACTAAAACAGATAAAATTATTCCTATTAGAGGAAAGAAAGGTAAGATAATCCCAAGATTAAGATGATTCAAATAAACTTTGGGTTCCTCTTCAAGAAATTTTACGAAATTTTTTAGAAGCGCAGATGCCAATCCGGATAAAACCCCGACTATGAGGCTTGAAATTATAATAAAGGTTCTTAATTCGATTCTCGAGGAAAGAAAAATAAATAATTTTCTTCCAATAATTTTTAAATTAATTCTTAAGTATTTAAAAAAGCGATTCATTATTCAGAGACCACTTTAGATACTTACATATATTGAAATAACAAGAGAATATCATTTTAAAGATTTAATTAACTTTATAATTAGAATTTAATTTTTAATATACATCAAATCTTAATATTATTGTAACAAAATATTAAAAAAAATGAATCAAACATACATTTTATTACTCTTAATCATAATTTGTAATTCTATACCAGTCTTATCCGTTTTAACATAAAATAGCCCTTATCATTAATTGCATGACAAGGGCATTTATAATTAATTTTAAACGTGGAAATTAAACCTCGAAATTTACTTAACAATATATTATTACTAAAAGTGATAGCTAATAATTAACGATTTCTTTATTTGTTTATTAAAAAAGATAAAATAAAATCCTTCAACGTTTTTCTAAACGTATCAATTTTTCTAATTCAACCTCCGAAGAAATTCAATAACTTTATTATCAATTATTGAACCGGCAAATCATTCTTTCCCACATTCTTTTAATGAAATGCCGATGTGGTAAACATCCCGACCGTCAATCATCATAATTCTGTTATGGAATTCTTTAAATTATTGGTATAGCATTAATATGTTAAACATTTTAAACTGGACAAACTCCGGCAATAAATACGGTAAACGTAGGATTGATGATTTACGATTGAAGAATGACGAATGAAGGATTTAAGATTAAATGGATTTAATATTTTTCTCCGGCAATAAATACGGTAGATTAAAAAATTTAATATTTTTAGATTAGCATTCGAAAGAATGAAATATCTTAAGTCGGTGATTCTTAATTCGAAAATCATCAATCTTCAATCAATATTGTTCCTAGGCATACTGTTAGACATGTTGAAATACACACAAGATCAATCCTAATTCAAATTAGGAGCGGGAAAGCTATGGCCTGCCGCAAGGCATGGTATTTTCCGCTTCTTATATTTCGCTTCATTGATGAATTAATAGATTATCTGGTATCCACTTTATCCTTTACTCTGCCTTCAGTCTTATTTGAAAAAACCTGTGTTGAGCTTTCTTTATTGGTCAATCGTCAATCTTCAAAAAACTAAGTCCTTTGTTTTTAATGGGTTATTTCACCGAATTTTTTACTTGAAATGGAAATCGTTAAGTCCTTTATTTTCAAAATCGAATTTTTTTTAGCATTGTTTAGTTAGGGCCGCTTAAGTTCTTTATTTTCAATCTATTGCATCATTTTTTCCTCAAAAACATTACCCCGGGTAATCAGAGTTAAATTTTTGATTTTCAATGAGTTAGCTCACTTTTGTATGTAATTTAAGCCTCTTTTCGACCACTAATTCGTGCATTATCTTGTAATTTTCGTTCATTTTTTGCTATGTTATTTCCGTATTAAAAAAATTGAATCTTTTGATGCAATACTATGGGAACTTTTTAATCAAATCATCCGTTTAATTTGTCAGTCTTTTATCGAAGCCAACCCTTGGGATAAATCGTATTATTAAATATTGTCGGCGGTTATATATTATTGTTTCGGTTATTCGGTATGTCATTGTGCAAAAAATTAGCATTGCACTCAGTTACCATAAAGTTAAGTAGGTGTTTAGGAGGAAATCTTTTTTTTACCGATGGCTATGCCATAAATCTTTCTGTCCCGCAGGGATTTAAAACCTGGCCATGTTTAGAAAACATTCTAACGATTTTACTGAATAATCTATTTCTCTAAAAACCCGACAACGGCACTTCCCTATTTATTTGAATTAATTAAATTAAATATGCCGATAACTATAAGCAGTAAAACGGTTTTTTGATATAAATTTTTATCTTTAATATTTATTTTAAATCCTGATTTAAGAAATGATGAACCAGGGTTCAATTGGAGCAGCTCATTCTCATGCTCATCAAGAAACACCCAATCATTATTTGAATATTCATGGGATTTCCAAAATAATTTTGCTCCGTTCGATAATAATATTTCATCGGTTCCTTCCCCGTTTTTAGAAATAACGGCAGCCGGTGCATTATTATCATCAGTAAAAATAGTACACCTGTTAAATAAACCTTTTTTCTTAATAATAAATTTTTTGTTAAATAAAACGCAGACGACAGATTTTTTAAAAGTTTTATTTATATTCATAAAACCTTTAATCTCATTTCCGTTTATAATAATTAGTTTAAATACTCCCTTATTCGAATTATTTTCAATCCAATCGAATTGCAAAGAATATAAATCAACATGGTGGTTAAGTGCATTATCATTAACCGGATGCTGGTCTAATACTTTTTCAAACCATTCCATTATATCCTCCTCCTTTTATTTATTTCAATATTATATTCATCAAGCGAAGTGCCAAATTATAGTTCATTTCAATACTTAGATTTTTAACAATTTACCGTCTTTTAATTTTTATCAACCTGTATGAAAAAATTTTGACACTACCATTTTGAAAACCACCATGTCATTTTGGTATGGTAACAATTAATAAAAATTTAACTTCCGAAACCGCCGCATATCAAAAAGTTTTACAATTTGATGAACAATTCATCTTTTTTACTTAACAAGATTCTGCTGGCATTCTAATTGATTTACATAGAACCTTGAAATCGAAAAAATAAAATTGCATTCGCGGATAATTCTTGTATTTCCTCTTCCCGGATTGAATAATTTTTATACAAACTTAAAAAAGGAGTTATAATATGAATATCGCAATTTGGCTTCCGACAATGTTTTTTCTTGGGATAGGGTTAATGGCGTTTTTTTATTGGTTCATAGATTTATGCGATAAAATTTAAATATAAA
>Ga0181520_10012934_pt1 | contig 10632 bp, 9 predicted proteins | sample PEATcosm2014_Bin_29_FD_132451 | JGI IMG/M metagenome (GOLD analysis project Ga0181520, IMG submission 132451) | Peatland microbial communities from MTU Mesocosm Facility, Houghton, MI, USA - PEATcosm2014_Bin02_30_metaG | ecosystem: Environmental > Terrestrial > Soil > Wetlands > Peat | place...
CATTGGTTGTCCTAAATGGAACAGACATTTGCCGTTTGCAATGCTACTGTTCCCTGTGAAGGATTGTGCGCTCTGGAACGAAATGACGGCCCCGCCGCCGCTCCCTCGCGGCGCTGATGAAGATGATCCGCACCAGACCACACTCAGGGAGAGGCTGTCTAGATGGGTAAAGTAAACCGGGGTCCTTTTGATACCGCTGCTTTTCTTGCGGCCAAAGGGCCAGGAAGAAGCATCAGCAATTGCGCGGCGAAAGAGATTTTCTTTTCCCAGGGAGACGCAGCCGACTCTGTGTTTTACCTTCAGTCTGGCCGAGCCAAGCTCACTGCCATTTCCAAGAGCGGCAAAGAAGCCACGGTTACGCTGCTCGCCCCCGGGGATTTTTTTGGCGAGGAGTCGATTGCCGGAGCGGGAACGCGGCGAACAGTCACGGCCTCAGCCATTACCGCCTGTACGATATTCAAGATCGCGACGGCGGAATTACTCCGCGTCCTCGAGGCGGAACATAAGTTCTCCTCCTCTTTCCTGAAGTTCATCGTGATTCGCGGCATCAGAACCCAGGCAGACCTCATCGATCAGCTATTCAACTCCAGCGAGAGACGTTTGGCGCGGACACTCTTGATGATGGCGGAATATGGTGAACCGGGAAAGCCCGAGGCAAAAATCCCACAGGTAACGCAAACAGCTCTTGCGGAGATGATCGGTGCGACTCGATCACGGGTCAGCTTCTTCATGAATCGCTTCAGGAAGCTCGGCTACATCGATTACAACGGCGGCATCCGGGTTCACAAGTCGCTGCTCAACGCGGTTTTGCACGACAAGCTGCCCGAGGAGAATTCATCGCGGCCCAAACTCCTCGACCCCGCGCCCAGCAAAGCAAGAACCGCCAAACGAGCCAAGCGCGTGTAAGCAGCGGAAGTCTCGCATCGGATCGCATGTTTGTGTGTGCCGACGCGCTTACCTTACGCATCGCGCGCCGAACCCGCCGCCCCCGCGGCGCGCTCCACCTTGCGGGTCGCGCGCCGGCCTCCACCGCATCCTGCACCCGCGCGCATTGTCATCCCGAGCGAGGTCGCCCCAGCGACCGAGTCGAGAGATCTGCAGTTGCTTTTCGTGTTCTCGGCCCAACCGAAAGGAATGGGTGCCCCCGGTCCCTCGCATTTGGGGCCTCCAAACGTGCCTCAGGCCTGCTGACTACGGCGCAATATATCTTCGGAGGCGTGCTCGCCAGCTCCTTCATCCAGGAGTCCCTCACGCCGAAATGGGTCGGCGGTCTCGGCGTCCTAGTGCTAATCGCCTCGCTTGTCAGGCAGCAATTCCATCCCGAGATAAACGCGGCGGATGCGCACAAGAAGGCGTCGCAGCTTGAGGCCTTGATCAGATCCTCCGAGGACCAGCTCGCGATTTTGGACGCGAAGATCGCGGCAGGGCAGGACCACACTGACGCGATGATCGGCCTCATGACACAGATAACGCAGAGCCTAACAGAGATCGAGAATCCCGAAGGCACCCTGCCAAAAGGCACGACCTAAATCTCCTGGCGATCCATCTGTTTCGCACAAATGCACAACCGGAACACCCCAGGCCCTTCCCATCCGAAAAACCCGGAAATCCGCCAGCCCCGCTATCTTTGTCAACCCCCCAACCCCCCAAATCCTCCCGCCCGCCCCATCCTAAGTCCTTTCTTTTCTGATCTCTGAACCCTGATCTCTAATCTCTGTCAAGTTTGCCGATAATTATGCCCATTCGGCGCACAATCAAGAAAAGCTCCAAATCCAGGCACGCATCCGCGCCGGCATCGACCCTGCCGCGACCGGACAGCTCTGCCTACAAAATTCGTGTTCAAAGGGAGAAACATTCTTATGTACTCATCCATGCGTCCAACCGGCGTCACCGCTGACGCGGTCGACAAATCGAATCCTTCTTTTTCGAACCCTGCCGTTGCGCACTGTTCGAAAGCCTGGAAAAAGACCTTCCGCGCCACGGTGGACGCCGGCAAATCCGAAGTCATCGCAGCCTACGATGCTGCCGAGGCCTACCGTGCCGCCATGCCTCCGCTCTCCACCCGCGATCGCTGCCGCGACTTCATCGCCTGCGTCGCGCAGGGCATTCTGCTCGGCGCAATTCCAGAGAAAGACGGCGGCAAGCTTCTCTACGCCGCGCAGGTCGCTCTCGCCGCCGCAAAATCCGAGCCGAATTCGCCCGATGCATCCGGCCTCGCCGATTCCACCGCCACGCGCAGCCGCAAATTCGATGACAAGCGGAGGTCGACCCGATGAAAAACATCACCGTCGCCATCTCGAATCAGGCCTACGATGACGCGCGTGTCTGGGCCGCAGAGCACCGCACCTCGCTGTCCAAAGCCGTTGCCTTCATCCTTGAGAATCTTCCCAATATACCCATGGGATCCCAGGCCTTCCCGAACCGCAAACCCTCCGCCACTCAGCCGGCGAAACCGGCCACCGATCGCCGACCACGGACCAGTAACCACTAAGCGGTAACCACCAACCACTAACCAATGTTCTCCCCAATTTCATCCCGAGTTGAGCAACTTTGACCAGACGCCAGCCCGGAAGCGGGATAAGTTCTCTACCATGTCTGGCGAAATACACATCGATAAGGTTGAAACAGACGGCGAGGACGGTCTGCTTGTGACGTTCTCAGATGGAACAACATGCGGCTATGTCGTGGAGGAGTTGCTGGACCTGAGACCGATCCGGGAAAGGGTCAAAGAGACTCCCCTCGTCCAGTGACCGGTTTTCGCCACATCAGCCACTGTTGTTCCGCTGATCAATTTTCCCGGCAGTCCCGACGTCCCCCGGACTCTGTCCCGAGCGAAGTCGAAGGATCACTCAGTCCCTTAGTCCCTTAGTCCCGCAGTCCCTGCTTTTCCCCCACCCCCCATGCCCAAGGCACCCACCCCCCATCGCTCAGCGACCCCACCCCCCATGCCGTTTTGTGAAACTGTGAAACTGTGAAACTGTGGAGCCTTTAGAATCAACAACTTCTGTCCACAGTTTCACAGTTTCACAGTTTTGGTTTTCAGATTTCTGTTTCCGTCGGAGTTTTTTGTTTTTTCACGCAGCAAATCGAGAGAAAAGCTGCGAGCAAATTGCTAACAGCTAAAAGCTGTTTTTCTCGTTCCATTTTTCTTGCGGGTCTTGCCTTCGGCGAAATGTTTCTAGGATTTTCTCGCAGCGAATCGACCTCAAAACTGAAGGCTCACAGAGTCGCTCTGGGTTCGCTGTCTTTCTAACCACTAATCACTAACCACTAACCACTAAGCTCTCAACCAAAGATCGCCATCACGATGTGATTCACCGCGAAAGCCGCTCCATAAGCCAGCACCAGCATGTAGAGGAACTGCACTGCAGGCCAAAGCCAGCTATGGGTTTCGCGCCGCACAACGGCGATGGTCGATGTGCACTGCATGGCGAATGCGAAGAAGATCATCAGCGCCATCGCGCCGCCGAGCGTCATGTCGTGGTGCAGAGCGGTTTGCAGGCTGAGCGCCTGCGTGCTCGGATCGGCGCCGTAGAGAGTTCCCATGGTGCTGACCATCACTTCGCGCGCCAGCACGCTCGACAGCAGTCCAATGCCGATCTTCCAATTAAATCCGAGCGGCGCAATTGCCGGCTCAATGAAGTGGCCGAGGCGTCCAATCAAGCTGTCAGCCAGTTGCGGCGCGCTCAGCGCGCCTGCGGCGGTGTGAATCACCGGCAGATGCGCCAGCACCCAAAGCGCCAGCGTAACAGCGACGATGATCGTTCCGGCCATTCTCACAAAGATGCGCGCGCGATCCAACAGCCGCAGCCCAAGGGTGTGGAGCGTGGGCATGCGGTACTGCGGCAGCTCCAGAATGAACGGCGTATCGCTCGACCGGAGGATGGAGCTCTTGAGCAGCCGCGCAGTGGTGAATGCGGCCACGAAGCCGGCCACGTAGAGACCGAGCATCACGATCGTGCGCAGGCCAATGACTCCGTGCAGGAAGTAGGTGTTGGGAATGAAGGCCGCAATCAGTAGTAAATAGACAGGCAGGCGGGCCGAGCAGGTCATGAACGGCGTAACCAGAATGGTGGCGAGCCGGTCGCGCTTGTTCTCGATGGTGCGCGTGGCCATGATAGCCGGAACGGCGCACGCATAAGCCGAAAGCAGCGGGATGAAGGCCTTGCCGTTCAATCCGATCGTCCGCATGACGCGGTCGGCGATCAGCGCGGCGCGAGCCAGGTAGCCAGTGTCCTCGAGGATTCCGATGAAAAGAAACAGCAGCAGGATCTGCGGCAGGAACACCAGCACCGAGCAGATGCCCTTCCACACGCCGTCGAGCAGCAGCGATTGCAGCCAGCCGATTGGAAGCAGCGGACGGGCGAGGTCGGCCATGCGCCCGAGCAGATCGCCGAAACCGTCAGAGAGCGGCTGGCCCAGCGCGAAGACCACTTCGAAGACGCCAATCACAACCATTAAGAAGAGCAGCGGTCCCCAGACGCGGTGCAGAAGCACGTTGTCGATCTTGCGCGTGTTCTCGGCCGAAAGCGGAGCCTGGTAGCCGGTGTTGCGGCTGACCTGCTCGGCCCAGGTATGCGTGCTGGCTGCGTTGCCCATGACAGGGAGCGAGAGGGGCTTTGTCTTGGCGCCGTGACCGTTTTGCTGATTGAGGAAGAGCGGCACCGAATCGAGGCCGGTTCCGTGCGTGGCGCTGATCAGTGCGACGGGAGCGCCCAATTCGCGCGCCAGCTTGAGCGTGTCGATTTGCCCGCCCCGGGACTCCATCAAGTCGGACATGTTGAGGAGGACAAGGGTGGGCAGGCCGACATCCAGCACCGGCGCAGCCAGCATCAATTGCCGCGTGAGGTGCAGCGAGTCGAGGACGAGCAGAACTGCGTCGGGCTTTGGCGTGCCGGGCATGCGCCCGCGGAGAACGTTCACGGCCACGCGCGCATCTTCAGAGTACGGAGTGAGCGAATAAATACCGGGCAGGTCAATCAGCGTGAGGTCTTCGCGGCCGACTCCGGCCATGACGCCCATGCGCTGCTCGACGGTGACACCAGGGTAGTTCGCAACTTTTTGACGCAGGCCAGTGAGCTTATTGAAGAGCGTGGATTTACCGGAGTTGGGAGGCCCGATCAGCACAACGGTGTGCAGGGCGCTCTCGGTCGGCGCCTTCGGCGGCTCAAAGACCGGGACATCGCAGCAGGCGTTCATCGCGCGGCCTCAGAGAGTTCGGAAGCTTCGGAAGCGTCGCGGTCTGGTTCGGCGGAGCTGTGGTTAAGTTGCTCGATGCCGGTTTCGAAGGGACGGACCCGGATGGCGGACGCTGTCTCATGGCGGAGCGCGATTTCCATGCCGTCGATGCCGTATACCGTGGGGTCCCCGGCAGGAGCGCGGCGTAACGCCGTCACTTCGGCGTCGGGCACAAAACCCATATGCATCAGGTGATTCTGGACGCTCTCAGGCAGATCGAGTGCGACCAGCACCCCCCTCTCGCCAACCGTTAAATCGCTGAGCAAGCTCACCCGACGAACCCCGCTCCGCCGCCCACCAAAGCGGGGCAGCAGAAAAATACGACCGGAACGGTCGTAATTCAGTATACGGCCAAATTGCCTGCGGCCGCAATCGTGGTTTTGGGGGATATTGGCTTCGGACATTCCCGTGACTTGACCTCCAGGGAGAGAGTCGATCGGCTGGGATCCCCAGCCCCCTCCCTAGCCCCCTGGTGGACCCTCTGCTCAATTCATCGGAACGATGATTCATTCTTAGCAGTGTTGTTTTTGCGGGGAAGTGATCTAAATCACAGAACACGGGAATCCGGCGGGTTGCGGGACCGGTGGATGGATGGTACAAGCGAACCATGACGCTTGAGGAGTTTCGAGCTTCGACCGCGTTCAGCGAGCCGCCGCGTGAATTGTCCTCTCCGCTAGCTGCGCTTTGGTGGGATGCAAAAGGCGATTGGGCGCGAGCACATGGGACGGTTGACGACCTCGAAACGCCGGACGGGATGGCGGTGCACGCGTACCTGCACCGCAAGGAAGGTGTCGAATGGAACGCCGATTACTGGTATGGCCGCGCCGGGCGCGAATTTCGCCGGCCAACGCTTGAAGCGGAGTGGGAGGCGCTGGTTGTGGGGCTCACAGGCTCGTGAACACAGACGTTACGGACCGGCAGGTATAGAATCCTCTATTTGCATCAAGGGGGCGGAAAGGGATGCAGGAGAGGCTGACCATGAAGAATCGCAAATTCGGAGAGCTGGATTGGAAAGCTTCGGCGCTTGGGTTCGGGTGCATGCGGCTCCCGAGCGCGGATGGGCAGCACGGCAGCCCGAATGTCGATGAAGCAGAAGCGACACAGATGCTGCGCTATGCCATCGATCATGGCGTGAACTACGTGGACACCGCGTATCCCTATCACGAAGGCAACAGCGAGCTGATTGTTGGCAGAGCGCTCAAGGACGGATATCGCGAAAAGGTTCGGCTGGCGACCAAGCTTCCGACATGGATGGTGCAGGGGCCGGAGGATTTCGACCGGTTTCTGAATGAGCAGTTGGGAAAGCTGCAGACGGACCACATCGACTTTTATCTGATCCACTCACTGAACAAAGCCTGGTGACCGAACATTGTGCTGAAGCACAACCTGCTGGGGCAGGCGGAGCGGGCGCTGGCCGACGGGCGCATCAGGCATTTGGGGTTCTCGTTTCACGACGACGACGCGTGCTTCGACCAGATTGTGAACGGCAGCGATCTGTGGAGCTTTTGCCAGATTCAGTACAACTACATGGACACAGAGAACCAAGCGGGCACACGCGGCTGAAGCTGGCAGCGGAAAGAGGGCTGGCAGTGGTGGTTATGGAACCGTTGATGGGCGGGCGGCTGGCCGATCCGCCGATGGCGATTCGAGAGATGATTGGGGCCGACGCGGCAGGGCGGAGTCCGGCACAGCTGGCGCTGGACTGGGTGTGGGATCAGCCGGAGGTTTCGGTGGTGCTGAGCGGGATGAGCACGATGGACCAGGTCGCCGATAATCTCCGGATTGTGGATTCGGCGCGCGTTGGGAAGATGAAAGAAACGGACCGGGCGCTGATCGCGCGGATTCGCGAGGAATACCGGTCGCGGATTTCGATTCCATGCACGCAATGCGGCTACTGCATGCCGTGCCCCAACGACGTGAACATCCCGATGAATTTTGAGTTGTTCAACTACGCCCACACCTACGAGGACGTGGGCGCGGCGCGGTTCCGGTACAAGTTTGTGCTCAAGGAAGGGCAACGCGCGGGCGCTTGCATCGATTGCGACACGTGTGAAGGATTGTGCCCACAGCACATTCCGATTTCGGATTGGATGCCGAAGGTGGCGGAGCTTCTGGGCTGAAGGGCGGCGACCGCGGAAAACCGTGCGGACGGGCGAGGCGGCAAGGCAAAAGGATTCGCGATTCGGAGCCGGCGGATTCAGAGACTGGCGGCAGGTGGTGGACGGAACCGTGGCGCATCCGCTTGTAGTTTCGCTCGCCGATCTGAAGACGCTGCCGGTGCGCAGCCAGATTACTGAGGTGGCGTGCGAGGAAGGGTGGTCATATATCGCCGAATGGATCGGGACACCGCTCTCGGGGGGTTCTGCTAGAGGCGGGCGCGCTGCCGCAAGCGCGCTACATTGCGTACCACGCTTTCGAAAAGAACTTGTGGGGCAGCATCGACATGGCGGATGCGATGGATCCGCACACTTTGCTGACAATTGGCATGAACGACGGCGATCTACCGGTGCCAAGAGCTTGAAGTTTGTCACGCACATTACGGCTATCGATGACATCAAGAAACTCGGAAAGGGACTGGGCACGGTCGATCCCGAGTATGGATACGCGTGGTACGCGGGGATTTGAAGAGCAGCGAATAGGGAGTAGGGAATAGGAAAGCCGGTAGTGCGTAGCTGGATTCCTGCACGAGCGAGGCTGAAAATGGCGATAGGTGCTCCGATCAGTGCATGAACGCGCTGGCGTGGACGCCAATGTAGTAGGGCCACAGGATGATGGCGAGTACGCCTCTCCAGAAACTCAAGTGCAGGTAGCCGATGGTGAATAGCCATGCGGCACACCACACCAATCCCGTGAAGGAGTGCTGCTCGATGTGAATCTTCTGAACACTTTTCTTGCTGCTGTCGCTTTCCAAGATTCCCTCCCTTGTGTCTCCTCCGACTCCAGACGCGGAGCGATGCGTTTCTGTGCCTCGCCGGAGTCGCCCTTTTCAGAACTTGATTCCGAATGCAGCAATGGTACTCCTCAAGCCAGGGCGCGATGCAAGATATGAACATCGTTTCACAGGATGGGATTTTCAGCCCTTCCTGTGCCCCACATCACTGCCCCTACCCGCCTCAAAGCTGAGACTCACGTTAGCGGCCGATCTCCCTCAAACGCCGCATTGTGGAGCGAAACGAATGAGTGAACCAATGACTGTGATTCCCACCGTGATTATGGACGGGAACGAGGCCGCCGCATCCGTAGCCTATCGGCTTTCCGAAGTTGTCGCCATTTACCCCATCACCCCCTCGTCGCCGATGGCCGAGTGGGCCGATCAGTGGCGCTCGGAGGGGAAGAGGAACATCTGGGGCGCGTTGCCCATTGTGGAAGAGATGCAGAGCGAAGGCGGCGCCGCCGGCGCCTTGCATGGAGCGTTACAGGCCGGGGCGTTCGGGACCACATTTACCGCCTCACAGGGCCTCCTTCTAATGATCCCCAACATGTTCAAGATCGCCGGTGAGTTGACCCCGGCAACGATGCACGTTTCGGCACGCACACTCGCGACGCATGCGCTCTCGATCTTTGGCGACCACTCCGACGTGATGACTTGCCGATCCACAGGCTGGGCCATGTTGGCCTCAAATTCCGTGCAAGAAGTGGCCGACATGGCGCTGGTGGCGCAGATCGCCACCCTCGAGTCGCGCATTCCCTTCATCCATTTTTTCGACGGCTTTCGCACCTCGCATGAAGTCGGCAAGATTCTGCCCATCTCCGACGAAACGATTCGCGCGATGGTCGACGATAAGTACCTCATCGCATTCCGCAAGAACGCTCTCACGCCCGATCGTCCGTTTATTCGCGGCACGGCGCAAAACCCCGACGTATTTTTCCAGGCTCGCGAGGCGTGCACGCCATTCCACGCCGCCGTTCCCGGAATCGTGCAGTCGGTGATGGACCGCTTTGCGTCCCAGACCGGCCGCGCCTATCACCTATTCGACTACTACGGCGCGCCGGACGCGGAGCGCGTGATCCTGCTGATGGGTTCTGGCGCTGAAGCGGCCGAAGAGGCAGTGGATGCGCTAAACCGCCAGGGCGAAAAAGTTGGCATGGTCAAGGTTCGACTGTACCGGCCATTCGACAGCAAAGCGTTTCTTGCCGCGCTGCCGGCAAGCGTCAAGTCGATCGCTATTCTGGACCGCTGCAAGGAGCCGGGCGGAGCCGGAGAGCCAATCTACCAGGACATTATGACTTTGCTGGCGGAGAATGCCGCGGACCTGCCGTTCGCCGCGATGCCCGCCGTGATCGGTGGACGCTACGGCCTTTCATCGAAAGAGTTCACGCCGGCGATGGTCAAGGGAGTCTTCGATGAACTGGCAAGGCTTTCGCCGAAGAACCACTTCACCATCGGCATTAATGATGACGTGAGCCACTCGAGCCTCGAGTACGATCCGGAGTTCTCTACTGAAGATCCCAAGACTGTGCGCGCCCTGTTCTACGGGCTCGGATCCGACGGCACCGTGGGCGCAAACAAGAATTCCATCAAGATCATCGGCAGCGAGACACCGAATTTCGCGCAAGGCTACTTCGTTTACGACTCCAAGAAGTCCGGTTCGATGACCACCTCGCACTTAAGGTTCGGGCCCAACCCCATCAGATCGACCTACCTGATTACGCGCGCCAGCTTCGTGGCCTGTCACAACTTCAGCTTCCTGGAAAAGATGGACGTGCTCGAAGCCGCGATGCCGGGAGCTGTCTTCCTGCTTAACTCGCCTTATTCCGCGGCAGAGGTGTGGGACAAGCTGCCGCGCAGTATGCAGGAAGAGATGCTGCGCAAGAAGATCGAGTTTTATGTGATTGATGGTTACAAGGTGGCGCGCGAAGCGGGCATGGGCTCGCGCATCAACACCATCATGCAGACATGCTTTTTCGCGATCAGCGGTGTGCTGCCGCGCGACGAGGCGATCAAGCAGATCAAGAAGTCGATCCAGAAGACCTATGGCAAGCGCGGTGAAGCGGTGGTCGAGAAGAATTTTGCCGCCGTGGATCATGCGCTGGCTCATCTTGAAAAGGTTGAGCTGCCCGCCGCTGCGTCATCCAGTTTCGATCTCACGGGAGCCATCTCCGACAAAGCTCCAAAATTCGTTCACGACGTGCTGGGCCAGATCGCCGCGGGCAAGGGCGACCTGATTCCGGTGAGCGCGATCCCCGCCGGCGGCGCATTCCCAACCGGCACGGCGCAGTGGGAGAAGCGCAACATTGCGCAGTTCATTCCCGTGTGGGACAAGGACCTGTGCATCCAGTGCGGCAAATGCGTGATGGTTTGCCCGCACGCTGTAATTCGCGCCAAGATATACAATCCCGGGCTCGGCGACAAATCCCCAGCGACATTCAAGTGGGCCAAGCCGAAGTGGCGCG